>SKEC01000316.1_pt1 | contig 50565 bp, 66 predicted proteins | sample 4826641 | NCBI WGS metagenome assembly SKEC01 (sample SAMN11008819, study PRJNA524170) | human gut metagenome | biome: Human fecal sample; material: Feces; isolation source: fecal sample from pouch patient p18, p21 | host: Homo sapiens | place: Israel: Tel-Aviv | collected 2015-12-22
CCAAACCGTGTCAACCGGCAGAAAAGACTTTGAAAACAATCCATAGGCGCTCTATTATTACTTTTTACTTTTTCTTTGATTTCTTGGTTGACATGGTTGACAAAGGAGAGAAATGCCCCAAATATCAGGCTTTTCCCCGTCAACCGGCTGTCAACCAAAGCGTCAACCAAACTGTCAACCGGTGGCTTTTCAGAATGGAAGTTCCATTTGCCGGGCTTCTTCTTCCGTGATTTCCTGAAAACCGTCCCCCTCCGGCGGAGCTTGGTTGACACGCTCCCAGCCTTTTTGAGAACCGTATTTCTTATACCGCTTCGGGCTTTTGTAGGCTACCCAGCCCTGTATGATGCCGCCCGCAATGCCGGTATTCATAATCTCGCAGATTGCCCGTGTCTCCCAGTCTGCCGGGGAATTTAAGTTCCCCAGCGCTTCCTCATAAAGCTGCTTGGAACATACCCTGTCGCCGGTGTAGTCCTCCAAATAGGCGTAGATCATGCCGGCCTGTGTGTCTTCCTGCATAAAGTCCTGCTGGTGGGCGTTCAGGTATCGGTTCATTTCCATGCTGAATGACAGCTTATACTTCCCACTGCGATAAACCGTCATGGCTTCCGCCCACATCTGTTCGATATACGCCCTCGCCGCCGCTTCATCGTCCAGTATGTGAACCTCCGCCCGTTCCGGGTACACCGTCACGGGGAGAAAGCGCCGGTTGCCGGTGCGGTCACGGGGCAAAAAGTCCTGCCGGTTGGTCGTCCCTCCAAATACACATTGCCGCAGCCGGTCTGCCGGATGTGTCTCATACGGCACTTTGTAGGTTTCTTTCTGGCGGCTTAAGAATGACTTGATTTCCTCAATACTCTTGGCGTTGGCTGTGGCAATCATCTCCGACATCTCGATAATCCAATGCCCTTGCAGCTTGCGGTACACATTTTCATCGTCCAGCTTTTTCAAATCGTCTGAAAACCATTCGTCCCTGCCTGCCAGCAGCCGGAAAAAGGTAGATTTCCCGGCTCCCTGACCACCAACCAGACAGAGCATGACCTCAAACTTGCTCCCCGGTCTGAATACCCGCCGGATGGCTCCCATCAGGAACAGTTTCAAGGCTTCATAGGTGTATTCGTCCGTATCGGCTCCCAGAAAGTGATGCAGGGCGTAACGGATGCGCTCTGTGCCGTCCCATTGCAGGCTGTTCAGGTAATCCCTGACTGGATGGTAGCGGTTTTCATTGGCAACAATCTTGATGGCGCTCTGCACCTTTTTCTCGCTGGTAAGCCCGTAATTTTCTTCCAGATACAAAAGCAGGTAGTTCATGTCCATGTCGGTCAGCGTGGTACTGGTGCGCTCCCAGCCCAGCGGCTTCACAATGTCAATCTGCTCCGTCAAAAGGTTCAGGCGCAGCGCCCCGCGAAACAGAGGGTCACGCTGGAACACCGTCAGGCAGTTTCGGATGCTGTTCTTCACGCCGCCTTTCTGCGTCCCCTCTAATGTTTCCCGGATTTCTGCCGGTGTCTGCGCCGGTTCCATTGTGTCCATCGTCCTTTTGACCGCTTCCTGCGTTTCCGGCGGCAAGCTCTGAAATTCGCTGTTCAAGCCGCAACACCTCCTTTCCCTGTGCGGCGATCAATGCCGCTTTTTCTTCTATTTCTCCGTATAACAAAATATCCAAAAGGTATTCTGTGTAGCTTATCCTCTGCAACGCTTCCACAAAAAGAGGATGCCAGATGGCATCCTGCGGCTGTGGGGCGTGTGCTGTTTTCCAATGCTCCAGCAGGCGCAGATAATCGCATAGCACCCGGAAACAATACCGTTCCGTTTCCTGAAATCTCTGCTCCGCTGATTTTTGTCGGGGCTGTGACCTGTTGTGACGCTTCCTATCTGGCGGCGCATTGCCGGATTTCTCATAGGAAACGCCGAAGTCCTCCGCAAGCCTGACCGCAGCTTCCCGTTTCCCCAATCCATGCAGCAAAGCGGCAAAGTCGATCACATCCCCGGAAGCCCCGCAGCCGAAGCAGTAAAAGCGGCTGTCCACTTTCATGCTGGGCGTGCGGTCATTGTGGAATGGACAGCAGACCATGCCGTTTCTCCCCACCCGGATTCCATAGAATGAAGCAGCCTGCCGGGTGGTAACAGACTGTTTCACCGCTTCAAATACATTCAAATGCTCCCTCCATAAAAATACTGGTAGCGGTAAAGCTGCCGGTTATATCATAGCTCCATCTCATGTTTCTTTCTCTGTACTGCCTGTGGCTGCTCCCTCCGGCGCAGTGCGGTATCTACGGCGTTCTGCACCTGCCGTAGCCGTATGACTTCCTCCCGGAGTGGCTTGTGCTGCGGAGACAGTTCGGCATACTCTGTTTTTAACTGTGCGTATTCCTGTTTCCATGCTTTCAGGGCAATGGGTTTTCCGTCCAGTTTTTCTTTCAAAATACGGCGGGCGGCATAAAACAGCCGTAACTCCGCATCGTGGGATGTTTCAAATTTCTCCCTCTGTTTCTTAAACTTGATATTGTTCAATTCCGTATGAACAGGTTTTAGCCGCTGGTAATTCTCGCCCTCCCGTATCAATTCCTGCAATTCCTTTATCCGGGCAGATTTCTTTTTCATGGAGTCGCTTAACGCTTCAAATTCTTCGTTGACAGAGGAAAGACGCTCCTGCAAATCCTCTAATGTGAGCAGCTTGTTTTCCGTCAGATAATTGACGGCTTCGGCAAACTGCTTTAAGTTTCCGGTTCTGGCTTTATTGCTCCATGCCCCTGCGTTGCGCTGGTTGTAATAAGCGATCAACAGGTCGGCAAGGCTCGGTGTCTGCGGTTTGGAAAGTTCTTCTTTTACCTCTGCCATCCAGACAAACAGGGCTTTGATCTTCTTCCTCACATCCTGCATGAGCCGGTTGGTGGCTTTAATCCAGCGGTTCAGTTCCCCTTTCTCGGTGCGGATGCCCTTTGCTTCCATCTGCCGGACATTAGCTCCCTCGTGGACAGTAGGTATCAGGTCAAGCCCCTGCCGCACATAGGAACGGTGGTCGATACGCACATCCAGCCCTTTTTCCTCAAATTTTGTATTAACGGCAGCCGCCCACTGCTCCCGCCAGTGTTCCAGCGTTTCCGGCTCATGCCAGTCTGTTGTATGGACAGCGTTAAACATATAATCGCCGTTTTTATCCCGGATTCGGTTTCCATCTTCATCAAGAAGATATTCCCGACGCTGTTTTTGTCCCCATGTGCCATCCGGGTTCAAAGGGCGCATGGTTGTCATCACATGAAAATGCGGGTTAGGGATGCCGCCGTCCTCTTTCTCCGGGCTGTGAAAAGCAAGGTCGGCAATCATGCCTTTTGTCACAAACTGCTCCTGTACGAACTTCCTCGCCAGCTCCATGTTTTCTTCCAGCGTCAATTCATTCTGCATGGCAATATCAAAGGAATAGGCAAGCTGTGCTTTTGGATGTTTCTCGCAGTTCTCCACAGCATTCCAGAGGGTCGCCCGGTCAAGATATATTTCCGGCGCATGGGGCGGCAGCATGATTTCCGAAGCGATCACGCCGCCCTTTTTGGTGTAGTCGCTGACTTCTCCATAGTAGCTGCTGTAAAGACGCTCCCCGGCTCGATAGGCTGCGCTGGCAATGGCGCTCTGACCGGCGCTGCGCTTGATCTGTGCGATTGAAAAATGATAAAGTGCTATCCTTAGTCACCGCCTTTCTCCTGCCCGGAAATACGGGCGTGGTTCTCTGTGGCAGACCGGATGAAATGCTCCGCCTGCGGCAGATTCAAAATGCTTTCCATGAGGGAATAAAATTCCGCTTCGGATAGCTCCTTTGTCTGTGGTGCAATGCTCTCAATAGCTGCCCCACGGGTAATCAGCCGGTGCGTCCTCTGTTTCCGGGAACCGCTTTCCAGATACGCCTGCCGGTTTTTCAAACGCTGCATTTTCCGTTTTTCCTGTTCCAGCAGGACAGTGGTTTTTTCATATTCCTGCTTCAACTGTTCCAAAGATTTTTCCATGTTCTCACATCCTTTGCTGATAAGATAAAGAAAGACCATCCGCAGACAGTCCGTGTGTCAGTGCTTCTATAAAACCCGATGAAAAGGGAAAACCGCAGAGCGGATTTCTCTTTGCGGCGGGTACACAGGGGATAGCCGCTTTAGCGGCGCAAGGGGGTGTAGCCACCTTGTCGGAGCGAAGCGAACGCAGACCTCGGATTGCTGATTTTATCAGCGGCAGAGGTAAGCTCCGCAGGACGCACGATACATGGTCTTTAGACTATGTATAGAAGTGCGCCCTTAGTTCCTAAGGGATTTTGCCGTTTCCGGCAGTCTTGTCCTTTTTCTTGGAACGCTTGGAAAGATACTTCGGGCAGTCAACCACAACCGCCCGGAAGCTCTGTTTACATTCGTGCTGGCATTTCCGGCACAGTTCGTTGTAAGTGATACGGCTGCGGTCATTTAAGAAGAAAGACCATTCCAACCGCCGCTTGTTACTCATTCTTGCCATAACCGGCTCCTTTCTCCGTTTCTATCTGATGTACGCAGATAGGCTGTTTTGATGTAGCGTCTCGGTATCATTTTTAAGTTTTTTTCCCTCTGTATGCCCCTTTGGAAAGTGCGGCAGTATTGCAAGTCAGGGAATGATACCTCACGCTTATTTGTCGCTTCCCGGTACGGTTTCGGAGCCTTTTGCCATCCATTCAAAGAAAGCAATTTTGCTGACCTTGATAAGTCTGCCCCTGCGGAACGCTGGAAAGCCGGGTGTGTGTACCAGCTCATAGGCGCTCGCTCTTGAAATTCCCATAATCCGCTGAATGTCCGCCACATCCAGAACCAGCGGTAAATCCTCGTAGCTGTTCAATCTCTTTTTATCGTTCATTCTGTTCCTCCCATAAATCAAATAGGTTAAAATGCTTCCTGTTGCCGTTCTCCCCAAAAGCCGTTTTCCTGCCCCATTCCTGCGGTGTTTCCCTGCATTGGTGCGCCGAATGCGTCACTTCTCCTGCCGGTCATATCCCTTTTGGACGGTCATTCACTTGTCAAGGTACTGTGCGGTACGAAATTACCAACCGCAATCATCATAGCGTACTATCCTTGACAAAACAATGATTCTGCGATACCATGAGTGTAACGGATATAACTGAATTATATAATTACCATAAACAAAGGCAGGGGATAGGGATGGAGAATCAGTTTATACGGCATGAGCCATGTTTTGAGAGGATTTTGTTTGTCCTGACGCTGGACAGGAAGAAAATGAAAGAGCGGATTTTGATTGGGGAAGAACAGCAGATCCGCTTCCGTCTGAACGGGAGCCAAAACGCAGAGGTGCTTTGTGATATGACACGCCCACTGGGAACTTTTTTGATAAACTTTGAGCGTGACACGGACAGAGACTGGAACTTATACGGGCTTTCTCCGCTGCGGCAAGCTCTCCACTCCAACCGATGGAAACAGCCGGAGCTGGAGCAGGCGGCAAGCGAATTTCTTTGGGAGAAATATCTTAGCAACGACCCTCTGAAAATGTATGTGGCGTTCCGTATCTGGAACAGCTATCTGCTTGCCAGAGAACCCCGTGACCGTAACGCTGCCTGTGACCGCTTCATGGATAAAATGAGCAGACTGACCGGGGTATTCCAAAACGAAACCATGAGCTTTGACAGGGAGACAGGAAAACCGAAACAATTTCAAGCTGGCAGCCTTTATTTCAAAGGCGCACCGTCAGAAGATACCCGGCTTGACCTCTGGTTCCCGGACAACCGGCGCACAGAAGAATGTGTGTCTGCCTATGCGTCCCTCTACCCGTTGATTACCTATTATCTGAACAGGCTGAATGACTGGGGGCTTTGCTTCCGACGGTGCAAGGTCTGTGGAAAATATTTTCTGGCAAAGAGCCAGCGGTATGAGCTGTGCAGCGACAAGTGCCGCAAAGCACAGGCGCTTCAAAACAAGCGGGAATTTGACGAGAGGTCAAGAGAAAATAACTATGACCTGCTTTATAAAAATGAATGCCAGAACTGGCGCAACAAAATAAACCGGGTAAAAAATACCGCAGGCTTTCCGGCTGACCGTCTGGAAAAAATACAGGCTGCCTTTTCCGACTTTAAGAAAGAAGCCTTACAGAGAAAAAAGGCTGTAAAAACAGGAACAGCCAGCCCGAAAGAATTTACGGACTGGCTGTATCAGCAGAGTGATATTATTTTGAAATTAACTACCTTTTAAGTGATGTCTATACAAAAGATCATTCCTCCCTTATGGCAGACAAGATGCTTGTTTTCTTCAACTCGGATTTTGCGTATGCAGTGAAAATCAAATATATAACTGCTAAAACAACGACTAACGCCAGTAGAAACAGCCACGGCAATACCAACGTAATGCAATGGTTTACCGCATCCAATCGTCTACAAACAATTACACTTAAAATGCTTCCAAATACAAGAGCTATTACCAACGAACCTCCGAGGTAAATTCCCATCTCCCTATCCAGCATTGCTTTCAACTGTTGCCGTGTTGTTCCAACAGCTTCAAGCAAACCGAATTCACGCTTTCTATTCTGAAAATCAACCATAAGCATATTCGTAAGGCTGATACTTCCAAAGACGAACAGAATAGCAGAAGTCATATATAGAGCATTTATAGATGCACTGTATCGATACTGAATATTTTTAATCGTTTGTTCAATCGTATTTACTTCTATTTTTCCATTTTTATCCGCAATCTTCTGAACTGCGGTCAAAACTTCATCAAAACATCCCTCTGAATTTTTAACTGCCAGAATTCCCGTCTGTTCCGTTATCCCTGTCAGCTTCTTTGCTGTGTCATAAGTCATAATGAAGTAGGGGCTTCCGGGAACAACCGGGCTATCCTCCATTAAATCAGACCTATTGTATGTGCCTACAACAACGGCTTCCACATCAAAGGTTCTACCATCAAAAGCTCTGCCCTCAATCTTCAAAGTATCGCCAACTTGTGCTATATCTTCTGCAACCAATATTCCATTTTTCTCAACCATATCGTCGTAATCTGCTGTTCCAGAGGATAACACCGCCTGCTTTTCTTCTGTCTGTTCCCGATTTAAGGTTGGAAAGAAGTCTGAAATGCTCGTGATAGAACCACTTCCGCCCGAAAAAGTAGCTGTCATATAAACGCTGTCAAATGCGGTGATTTTTTCTATCCCATCTACCTTTTCTAATTCCTGCATCAATGCCTGATCTTCAAGTGGATTTTCTTCCAGTTGCAATTTTACGCTTCCGTATGGCTCCGCTTCGTTATCGAAAGAGCTGCCCACTGTATTTCTTATTTGTATAAGAATGTTACCGGCAGGATAATATTTGAAACTTGCCTGTTTTGCTGGATCAATAGAACCAGCAACCGTAGAAGTAACCAGTAAAAGAGCCCCGCTTACTCCAAGCATTAAAAGCGTCAGGACTGCCTTTTGTTTGTTTCTTTGTATATTTATTTTCGCCAGATTAAACGGCGTAAGTTTCCGATGCAGTTTTGAGCTGCTTTTTGCCTTTCCAGCATACGCAAGGTATTTAGCACCCTCTACCGGGGAAGTATTCATTGCTACTCGGACAGGCTTAAAAATGGCAATATTCACTGTTACAAAGGCTACTGCGGCAATCAGTACAGCATAAATAACTGTTGTTTTTAGCCGGAATCCATCAGGACAGCCAATAAATCCAATCAGTACACCAATGACAAGCCCCAAAGGAATACCAGCTAAGGCATATAAACGTCCCTCTTTACTTGCCATCCGTTTAATCTGCCTTTTTGTCATGCCAACTGTCCGCAGTTGCCCAAACATCTGAACATTTTTTACAATCTTTGTGTAAAAAACACCATAGACAATCGTTGCCGCCAAAATAGCCGTCAACGCCGCCAGTAGTGGTACTGGAATCGGAATACCCGATGTTATCACACCCGACATAACAGCAGAATATTCTGTAAGCATTACCTGTTCCTCGACAATGCCTGTATTTTGTATTGCTTTGCCGGCAAAATCAAGAATAGCCGTGGAGCTTATGGCGTCTGTATTCAACCGCGTATATGCTGTAACCTGAAAAGAATCTTTTGCCAGATCTCGGGCAAGCTCTTTACTAACATAAATAAAATATCCGTTGCTTTCTTTCGTATTATTCAAAACACCTGAAAGTGTATATTCTGCTTCCTGTCCTGTTCCAGTCAGGTCAATAGAAATTGTATCGCCAGCCTGATAGGATTTTCCTAAAAAATCAAGGTAGTTCTGGGGGAGCATAATCTCATCCGCTTTCTGCGGCACACTTCCCTGAAAAGTTATTTCTTCCTGATGTAAAAAATAATCTTCATTTCCATAAGCAACAGTGATTGTTTTATTTTCAACATAAAACACACCTAGAGCGGAATATTCGCCAACCCACGTAATATTTCCGTTTTGACGCAGCTGAGCCGTTTGTTCGTCCGTAACTCCCAAAATGCCAATCTGCGCTTTATTCCTCTGTGTGTTCTTGAATTTCTCTTGTGTGCCTGTTGATATTAGGAGAATCGAAAAAACCATACAGACAGAGATGGCGATTGTCAAAAGCAGAAATGCCTTGTTTCTCTTATCCGCTTGCATACTCCTACCTGCCAATTTTTTTACAATGGCACTTGTATCATTCTCAAAAGGCCATGTCATAGTCTGCCACCTCCTTATTCCACAATCTTGCCGTCCTCAATGCGGATAATCCGATCTGCAAGGCGGGCAATGTCGTTGTTGTGTGTAATCATCACTACGGTTTGCCGGAACTCTGCACTGGTGCGCTTGATTAGCCCCAGCACCTCGGCGCTGGTCTTGCTGTCAAGGTTGCCGGTCGGTATTGCATAGTTAGTAAAACTATATTTTTTGTGCAATTTTCCTTTTGAGGGGTTCCGATCCGGCTCTTATTCACGCACTTCCGGAGGCATAATGTACAAAAGGCAGCGATCTTTTGACCGCTGCCCTCTTTCTTACTCTTTGTTTTTTTCTTCTGTTCCAAGTTTCTGAACGATTGCAACTTCTCTTTCTGACAAGCTATACATCGTTACTGTTGCCTTCTCTGCTGCCTTCTCTGCTGCTGCCTTCTCTGCTGCTGCCTTCTCTACTGCTGCCTTCTCTGATAACAGTAACCCATATCCGAATATTTCTTTGCCTGTTGCTTTCTGTGCATCCAACTGTCTGACCCTCATGCAATCTCTACGACGCACCTTAAAGTCTATCCCGTAGTGTGACATCTTTTGCAACATCGCCGCAGTTACCAGGTGATCAGGATAGCTGTATTTAGGCAACTGTTTCTTCTTTTCTCTTCTTAGCTCTGTTACTTTATCATTTACCAGCTTTGTCAGATCAGGAGCTGTCTGTGCTGTGATGTCTGCCTCGTAATTTGTTATAAATGACGTTTTCACTACTGCTCCGTTTTCGTACTCTATACTGCAGTCGCATACTATGTGGTTTGTCTTGTTCCAGCTGTTCTTGCTGTTGAAGCATGTCAATGATGGTGCAAACAGAAAAAACTGTATGTCTCTCGCCAAATAGAAGTCGCATATTTTGGCCAGTATTGAAAATGGTGGGTTATCCAGCACGACACATTCTTCTGGATATTCTACGCTCTGATAATCCCCCCTGGCCAGAATGGGCGTATGATTTTATCTGGTTTTATCCCATATTTTTTACACGCCCAGTCCTTTATCAATTCGTATATTTCCGGCGGAGTATAGCAGTCATCTGTTGTCTTTTTAGGTTTGAATTTTTCAACAAATTCTTCGTATGTCTCGTTCTTCATGTTTCTCCGTTTCCTTTTTATTTTTCCAAATATTCTTTTGAACAGAATCCGATGTACTCTGTTCCGTCCAGGGTGCCCTTTTTGAAACAACGTACAAATATTACTTTTAAATATGAAACGACAATGATTGGTATAATATGCTGCACCTTTACTCTGCGAAGTAGAGGTGCGTTTTTATACCCTCTCCACTTTCTTCAAGTACACCCATCCTACACCGCTTTTCAGCTTGCCGAATCCGTTCTTTTCTTCTACGATCTCGTACTTACCTGACTGCAAAAATGTTCTGGCAGCACTGTATGTTTTGGCCGGTTCTGTCCTGATCGGGACATTTTCAGTTTTCGGCCGCACCTTGTATGGGAGTTTGGCTGATGTGTACATCTTTTTACCGGCATCGTTGTATACATGATACCCGGCGTGCTGATCTGCACACTGCTTGGCTTTCTTCATCGTTTTAAATGCCCCGATCTGACTGCTGGCGTTTTTCCAGGTCTTGCGGACACGATACCACGGTTTCGTGCTTGTCGGAAGAATGTCACCTGATCCGGCAATTTTTTTCTTGAACTCGTCCCATTTCCAGCTGGTCCTATAGCTGTTGTTGTGCACATACGGTGCCGGGCATACCTTGTTGACAATATCATAGTGTCGCAGGACATGGTCTGCAGCGATGCCAAGCTGCCCCATCAGATGCCTTACCAGCCATACACAGGCCTCCTGCGTCTCTTTCGTAAAATACCATTTCGGGTCAGATGCCAGTGCGGCGTTGCCGTCACACTTGCAGCACATTTCGATGCTGATCGTGTTGTAGTTGTTGGCTTCCGGGTGCTTCTGGGTGTAATAACCAGCCGTGCCAACCGCCCACGGCACGGCGTCCAGACTGCATCGCTGGTAGATGGTGCCGTCCCAGTAGATGTAAAAGTGGGCACCGCATCCATCAGATGCCAGATCGTGAGCCTGACCGACCACGCCCAGATAATGCACTGCGATATACTTCTTTTTGTTTCCCCATGCTGGGACTCTGGATGATGATATGGCGTTTGTGATTTTGTAGCTCATAGTTTTACCTGCCTTTCTTTTTTTGTATACAAAAAGAGAGCTTGTTTCCAGGCTCTCTCAATGTCTAATATAATTATGATTATGATTATTCTGTCATCCTGTGGCTTGCTGGTAAATTGCCTCAATTCCAAGCCTTATAATATCCGATTCCGTTTTACCTAACTTTTCACAGCAATATTTCAGCTTCGCTACGTCTTCTTCCGTCATTCTGGCTCTTTTTGTTATGGATTTTTCAGAACCATTTGCATAAGGTCTTCCATTTTTCTTTACTGTTTCTACTGTTCTCGCCTCTTTACTCTTGCCTTTTTTCACAAATTGTGTTACATTTTATTTGTGTACAGGCGGTGGCAAGTACCGCCTGTTTGTGTGTGTGAGTCGCTTTTTATTAAGCGGCTCTTTTTATTTGTCTTTCTTCGGATAGGTAAGTCCCAGAATCATCATTAGATTTCTGTAGGCTTCCAGCTCCGTCTTTCCCTCAGCGTACTGCTGATTGAGAAATCTCTGCATTTCTAAAACTGTCATTTGCTCTTCCATCTTTTCTCCTTTCCGGCACCTGCCACCTTACTCGTTAAGGTCTTCCTTAACTATCTTTAGTATAACTTATGTAGCTACAAAAGTCAAGAGTTATTTTTCATTATTCAAAAATTTATTCACAAAATACTGCTGCCCTTTCCCTGTCACCAGCACGGTCTTTGTGATCCGCACACTGCCATCTGGATTATTGATTGTTCTTTCTTTAATTTCAAATAAACCAGCTTCCATGCTTCTCTGCGTTGGCATATTGTAATCTGTCCCTTTTCTGCTGATCAGGAACCTGTTTTCACGCATCCATGTGAACAGTCTGTTCTGTCTCATAATTGATTTTTAATAATCCGTTCATTCTGCTTTCCTCCGTTCATTTTTTGTAATAAAAGAGGACGCTCATGCGTCCCCTTTGCTTTTTTTATTCTGTTTTGCTTAAATTGTTCATGCGTTCCCTGTCCGGTTCTCTTCCGGAAGCTCTTCTGTCATATCCTCAAGGAATTTCTGCACCCAGCGTTTGATTTTTGCCGGCACCGGCAATCCGCACAGCGTCATGTTTTTCAGTATACTTACAATTTCGTACAGTACAAACAAGATGCTGAAAAATTCACAGATCCCAAGCTTATGTATTCCTAATATTTCAATGTAGTTTTGCGGCACCATAAACAATACATTGATATTCAGGATCACATCCACTGCCATCAGCAGGCACACCGACAGCAGCATGGCTGATTTGCGGATTGCCCCATCGATGCCCACGCAGGAATTAAACTTGTGCTCCTTGATCGCCCGAAGCACCCCTAAAATAGTGTCCAGTGCAACCGCAATCAATAAGATACGGAAAAACGAATTACCTGCAAGTAATTTCAAAATCATGTTCATCATATTTTTTCCTCCTTACCCGATAATTGATCTCATTGTTCTGATTTCTATGATATTTCCTGCTTCAATTATATTTTTGAATTTTAAATAAGATCCCGCTCCGATTCCTTCAATTGTGTAATCCACCCCTTCTACAAGCTGAATACCGTTAATATTTGCATACAATACTGTATCGTCCTGGTTATAAAAATTGTCTCCTATATGTATTTCATTGCTATCTTCTTCCAGTGTTACTGCTTTTTTATAGTCATACAATTTTGTTTTCACATTCAACTGATCTGTTAATGTTCTAAACCATTCATCAAAAGAATCCTGCTGTTTCTTCTTCCATTCATCCATTTCAGCAATACTTTTTTCATATGCATCCTGCCACTGTAAAAACAGCTGACTGGTATCTACCTGCCGGATCAGCCCGGTTACCCAGCCGCAAATTTGTGTATTTGCCCTGGTGTCCGTGATGTCTGCCTGTGTAATCTCTGTCACTCTACATTTCACATAGATATATGCCAGGCATAATTCTTTGACTGTCTGGCTGTCTTCCATTGCAGGTTTTACAGGTGTTGTTGCATCTGCACTGTCTTTCATATAAAAATCTATTTTGCGTTCTTCCAGGTTCAGTCTTAAGCAGATTGCCGTGTATCTGTTCAATGTGGCATGAGCCGGATTCAGATTGATGATATATGATGCATCATTGTCAAACCATTTCGACCGGATAACAGCACGACCTTTTCCGATACTTACCTGCATCCCGGTACCGGCTTTCACAATCAGTGCATCACCTATCTTTTCATATACCCCATCTGTCACAAGTCCATCAAAATAGGATGACATCTGATCTGCATTATATTTTCTGTCCCCATTGACGCTGTTAAAAAAACCATAGGTTACTGCCATTTTACACCTCCCATGTGCTGAATGTCGGAACAGTAGACGCTCCGTTTTCATCTTCGCTTTCAATAATCTCAATAATCCGCGGCGTTGCACGGATTCCATATGCATTTATCGCCTGAACAATATCACCGAGAAAATAATCTTTGTTCAAAACATAATTTCCTGCCGGATCCACGTTTCCTTCGAATTTTTCCGTAAAAGCAACGATACTTAGCTGTTCTTTTCCGTAATTTTGTAACATTTTGTAGTATTCTTCTTCAGTTATGATCTTGCCATTGCTCGAAACACTGGAACCATCAATATATGTCTCGTAACGTTTCATTCCGGCAGTATCACCGATCGTTGTGGTGCGTTTATTGATCCCCTCACCCTCGCCACCGATCAGGGCTGTGTTTCGGTATTCTGCCTTTTCGTATGAATAACTGGAAGACAATAAGTTGTCAAACTCATCCGAAAACACTACCGGTAAAACATCGGTCTGATTATATGATCGATCAGTGCCTTTATAGATTTTAAAAATATATTTTTTATTTTCTATATACACATCCCAGCCGATCCCATACGTCTGACAGGTAGATTCCAACCATTCTGCAATATTTTCACCTAACAGCTGAACGTTAAATGTATCGGCAATCCCTTCTGCCTCTGCCAGTTGAAATCCTTCTATTTTTCGCATGCTGTCATCCGGATCCACAATATTTTCTGTGATGACCTGTCGGATACCCCTTTCTACGTTTCCGGTCAGATTTGTCTGTTTCCACACAATGCGTCTGCCCACAATGCTCTTTAATCCTTTTCCGCTTACAGTCAGCTTATCCCCTGTTTCCCAGTCAGTTGAAATGTTCACATTTTCAATCACCATTACATTTTTCCAGGTGTCTTCCATCCGGTCTGTCTCGCGGCATAACAAGCGATCTTTTTGCAGGAGCTTTATATAATAAGGAGTAGCCGGTACGATCAGCTGAAAGTCATTCTGTGAAAAATACTGAACGGTCCATATGATGCTTTCGTAACTGTCTATCATATCTATGATTTCCAGGTCATTTCCCAAAACATAGACTTCCAATCTTACACCCCCTCAAACTGATCATTTACAATAAATGTGCATCTCAGGTTATCTGAAGCTTCATCCGCTTCGTATGCAAACAGATTATCCCCCGGAATCAGGCTGAACCAGGTTGATCCCGCCTGCAGTTTTCCAATCAGATTGGATACTGTTCCATCACGCAACATGGTAACCGACTTCTGCTTTTTTCTGGTATTGATCGTAATCTTATCGCCTTTCTGCATTTCCTGATTGATAATCATGTATTCTCCGGTATCTGTGTTGTATATTTTAGGATTGACCACATTTCCTACAGCATTAAGTCTGATCAATACGCCTGTTTCCATATCTCCACCATTTATAATACTTTCCTGTTTTCCAATTTGGATCTCAGAAAACGGAATACCGCCTGAACCAATTGCAAATGGAAATTCAAATAAGCTTTCAACAGTAGAAAACTCTGTTCTGCTTTCCGCTGTTGCGTTGAACAATGGCAACGGACATTCAACAACCACCTGCACCGTTTGCTTTTGGTTAAAGTATTCAACCGAAACCTTAGATACATATCCGTCAATATACACATCCCGGATGCCGTTTTTGTAATACAGTCGCACCGGGTATTTTGTTTTGAAATATCGATACAACTGAATTCTGTTTTCCTCGGCCGGTCCATTCACCACCAGAGTGATCGTGATCGTCCTGCTGTTCATATAGGCACTGTTAAAAACAGCCCCATCCATGCCAGCTGTTTTCGTACTGTTTATGACAGCCTCCGGCGGATAGAGGCCATCTATTTCCGTGATGTCGTAACTGGGATTGTGCGTCAGTTCCAGCCTTTCGCCATATTTATTTTCCGCTGTCAGCGTATACATTCCTCTATCCCTCCTATACGGTCTGTGTCATGGCTTTTACCATGCTCACCTGCTGCCGTCTCGCCCTGTAGGTATCCAATGCAGATAAAGCCTTCGGACTGGTATTGTTCTGTACCAGATTATAATTATTTACAACATTTACCGACTCTGATGCTGCCATACTGCCATTCTGTCCGACTGCTGTTCTGACATTTCCGACAGATGTCGAAAACATTTCAAACGGTGTCGCTGCCTCAACAAGGAACTGTTTTGCCTGCTTTTGTACCCGTTTTGCTGTTTCATACAATCCGTTTCCAAAGCCTTCGCCTGTATACACTCCCAGTTTCTCCATCACTTTCGATAGACTGTGGATATCCAGAAGTGTCTTGACCTGTTGCACCATATCGGATACCACAGATTTTACCGCCTCTGCCATATAATCAGTATTGTTTGTCAGACCTTCGGTAAAACCGGCCATTGCCTGTTTCCCAAGCTCTTCCATCTTTTGCGGCAGATCTTTAAATGCTGTCTCCAATGCTGTTTTATATTCTTTTTCAACGTTCTCAAGGTCTTTCTGGTAAGTCTTTTTTCCCAGTTCCTCGGATACTCTCATTTTTTCATCATACGCATCAACATACGCTTTCAGTTCCAGGTCATCCATTGTCAGCAACCGATCCATAAATGCACTTCCCTGGTCCATGTCATAACCTGCAATCTGATCAAAAAGCTCGGATGACACTTTGCTTTTAATTTTCTGTAATTTATCTGCATAATCCCTGATATTCTGAGTCTGAGTTTTAAGATCATTGACGGTCATAATACCTGCACCGGATACCTCAAACAGATCTCCTGCACTTTTCAGTTTTGAGATCAACGTGTTTTGTTTTTCAATCAGTGCATCATATCTTTCCTGATACTTCGTTTCAATGCCATTGATCGTTTCATCAATCAATTCCTGTGCTTTTGTCTGATAGTCACTCAGGGCTTCCGAAAATTCGCTTAACATCTGCGATGAAGCCGTTGTGTAAGCTTCATTAAATGCTTTCTGATCTTTAATCAGTTTCTTATTATCGCTTACCGCCTGTTTATAAGCAGCTTTTTTCTTTTTCAGTGCTGCGATGCTCTTTTTGTCCGCATCTGCCTCTTTTTTGTACGTCTCCATCTGCTTTTTATATTTCTGCATCTGTTCCTTATAACTGGCTTTCTGCGTTGCTTTTGTAGCACTGTTATATTTTCCCGCTGCTTTTTTATAGTTTTCTTCCGCTGTGGCGTACTTTTTCCGGTTACTTGTCAGGCTCTTTTCGGTGCTTTTCAGTTTTGTGTTGGTGGCTTTATAGTTGCTCTGGGCAGTTTTCTTGTCTGTTTCATACTTACTCAGTTTCTTTTCCAGCTGTTTCGCTTTCTGCTCACTCTGATACTGGGCTTTATTATTGATATACGTGATTTTCTTCGACAGTTCGGTTCCAAACTGACTGCCTGCTTTTTCTGCCACTTTGGAAAAATTGAATTTTGTCAGATCCATCATGGTTGTCAACACAGTAATAACCATTCCCTTTACTGCTGTCTGCAGTTCGCTCTGCCCATCAGTCACGCCTTTTGCATAATTCTCCGTGATCTTTTTGCCGGCATTATACAGATTCGTCTGTGTCTTCTTTTTTTCATCGGCTGCAGGCTGTAATCCATTTAATGTCCTCTGCATGAATTTTCTGCCCGCACTTTTAAACATATCCCGCCCTGTATTCTTTTTTAGAGTCTTAACAGACGTATCTGCAAAATTCTTAGCAGTCTTCATCAATGTCGGAAGCATACTGTTGATACCATTGATATAACCCTGGCCAAAAAACACACCGGATTTTTTTGTCAGTTTGGACGGTGAACCTTCCTGCTGTCCTTTTCGCAATGAATTCCAGGCTCCTCGTGCTAATTCATACGCTTTATTGAAAAGAGATTGTGCCATAGAAGCCATACCATTAATAAACCCCTGTACAAAATTCTTACCGGACGTCACTGTTTCATTTTTGTAGGAATCCAGGGAATCGTTAGCCGCTTTTCCTACTGTTGCACTGCTGCTTCTTACTGTCTCGGTTCCGCTTTGCAAACCTGCTGCATAATAATTTGTACCATCTGCTCCAGGAGCTTTCATTTTCTTTGCTCCGCTTTTTGCTTCTTTTACCGAAGCTTCGGTCAAATCCCGACTGGCTTTTTCCACTGCCGGTTTCTGTGAATTTTCACCGGTAACATATTCTTTTCCATGTTCCTCGCCTGCATTTTTCATGCCTTTTGCACCGGACTTTACACCTCTTACATTTGCCTGTGAGACTTTTTTCGCCGCTTCTTCCACCGTCATCTCACCGCTTAAGATGGCTTCTGCAAATGCATTGACTGCGTTTTTTCCGGTAATTCCATTTTTCCTTGCTGTTTTCCGGAAACTTATGGCATCTTCGATACGTTTCTGGGCATCTTCCACGCTTGTCTTGCCTTTTAACACGCTTTTTGCAAGAGCCTTTGGAATTTCAAGCCCCTCAAATCCTGCCTTTTGTACTGCTTTATCCAATGACGTAAGGTCACTGACACGCTTCACCGCATCCTCTACACTCAGTTTTCCGCTTGCAATACCTTTTCGCAGGAACTCCGGAATCTTGATACCGGCTTTCTCTGCGTTCTTCACTGCATCTGAATTATCAAAGTCAGCTACTTTTTTCAGAGCTTCAATAGCATCTTTTGCAGAAATGCTGTTATCACTGATGCCTTTTGCGAGGTTTTTCGGAATCTCAACGCCGCTCAAGCCTGCTTCTGCTGCCAGTTCATCAAAATTGATCAGGTTTTTCATCCCTTTTACTTTTTCCGGGATGACGTACTGACCGGACTGCATGCCTTCAGCTACAGCTTCTGGTATCTCTATGCCTTTTTTTCGCATTTTTTCCGTAATGGCTGCGATACTCTTTTCCATTTCGGATGCGTCCAGTTTGTCCTGTGCGTATTTTTCTGTATTATTGTATTCATCGTTCAGGGCTTCCAGAGATTTTTTGTTTTCTTCCAGTGCCTTTCTTGTCTCTTCATAGGCAGTGCGTTTCTGTCCTTCGTCTCCAACTGCCTCCAGATAATTTTTATGCTCCATAGAAGAAACATCATAGCCTGTCTGTGCATAGGCTTCTTTTGCTTCCTGTGTTTTCTCTACTGCCGCCTGCAGTGCAAGTTCATTGTCTGCGTGTTGCTTTGCGATATCAGACTGTTCGATCTCCAGCTTTGCGATATCTTCTGCGATCCCTTCCAGATTTTTCTGGGCTGCTTTTGCCAGGATCAGTTCTTTCTGGGCTTCTATATTGTCTTTGATCGCATCTGTGGACATGTTCAGTTTATCTGCCTCTTCATCATACTTTGCATTCAGATCCGGCATAAGCTCATTCAGCTTGTCCACATAGTCTTTCATCAGCTCTTTCTGTGCCGTACTCTTTTCTTCCACTCCTGCCAGCTGTTCCAGACGTTCCGCATAGATATCTGCCTGTTTTGTCTGAGCTTCCGCCGCTGTGTTATTTTCTTCTCTTGTACGTTTCGAATCTTCCAGTGCTGCGTTTAATTCTTCCTGGCTCTTTTTCAGTTCCTTTGTTGCCTGGATATTTTCATCATCCTGGGCTTTTGCTGCTTTCTGTGTGGCTGTATATGCCGCAATACCGGCGGCAACTGCTGCCACACCGGCAATGATCGCTCCCCACGGATTCGCAGCCATTGCCAGCCCCAGTGCTTTGATTCCACCTGTCAGCAATGCGATCTTTGCGGTTGTTTTTGCGATCACTGCACCGGCATTAAACACCAGCATCGCTGTTCCTACCGATGCGAGTAAGGCGACGATTTCCGGAATATGTTTCGGAAACCACTGTGCGAGCTGTAACAGGCTGGAAAGTACCGGTCCTACGATCGGTTCCACCACATTGATAGTCAAGCCTCGTTTGATGGTTTCCAGAGAAGAGGCAACTGTATCATACTTTACGTTTTTGACCTCTTCCATCTTTCCTTTCACATCCGTGAAATCTTCGCCAAGAGTAGTTAAGGATTTCACAACATTCAGGTTTGCGTCTTCACCCATCGTACCGAACGCCGTGGATGCCATGGTAAGGGCTTCCTGTTCATCCTTGCAGTTTGAAATATCACTGACAATCGAATCAATGACATCCTTCATTTTACCTTTGCCCTTCTGCCATGCCTTAAATGCTTTCTCTGTGGTTTTTGACCATATACCAGTTCCGTCTTTCAGTTCTCCTGTCTTTTCGTCAATCTCAGCCATTGTGTCACCAATGGTCCCGTCTGCCAGGCGGTTCTTTATCTCATTGATGGAATCATTGACCTTATCCAGGTTGTATGCTCCGCCTTTGGTGCCGTTTTTCAGCAACTGAAAGTATTCTTGTGCACTGTATCCCGCCTGTTTGAAGTTGCCTCCATATTCTGCGATATTATCCCCAAGCTCATCTGTATAATCCAGGCCTTCCTGTGAGCCTTTCGCAAACAGGTCAAACGCCTCGGATGTATCCAGTCCAAAATGCTGCATCAGATTGCTGGCACCGCGAATGGTTTCGTTGAAATCACTGCCGAAAGTGTCTTCCAACGTGATCGCATTTTCTACCAGATCCCGGATCTTGGACGGATCTGTTTCACCGGTCACCTGTTTCACATACGCCATCTTATCGCCGATATCCTGCAGGCTTTCGCCATAATTATTTGCATAGAGGTCATCCATCTCATGCTTAAATTCCCGCATCTCATCCGCACTGGCTCCCGTCTGTGCCCGGAATCCCGCATATGCTTCCTGTGCATCTGCAGCAAGCTCTTTGATTGCACTGACCGCTTCTTTAATGCCATCAGCCACCAGATCCGCCAGTGCACCTTTTAAAACTGTAAAGCCGCCGGCACTGTCTTCTGCACCGTCTCCGGCATCATCCAGTTCTTCACCCAGGTTACCCGCTGCCTGTGTGGCCTGTTCTAATTTCTGTTTGTTCTGTCGTAATTCCTGCGACAGTTCCTGAATCTCGCTGGCTAACTGTTTTGCTTCATCTGAACTTTCGCCCTGTTCAAGTACCAGATCCGTGTATTTATTTTTCAGGCTGTCCAGCTCTGTCTGCTGATCAGAAATTTTGTTCTGCAGCTGCTCGGTCGCTGCTGCCGCTTTTTGTGATTCAGACTGCAAGTTTTCCAGACGATCCCCATACTGTGCCAGTGCTGCCTGTGTCCGTTCGATCGCTGCTTTCTGGTTGTTGATCCGGATCAGCAGTTCCTGTGCTCCTCTGGAATTTTCTCCCTGCTCCTGTGCCACAAGTTTATACTGGTCTTCCAGAGACTGCAGCTTTACGTTTTCTGCCGCAAGTACACCATTTAACTGTTCAATTTTTGCAGACACGCCATCAGCATCATCTGCCCATTTTGCCATACCTGCAGTTGCTGCCTTGAATTCAGAATTAACAAGCTGGATCTGCCGCTGTGCATCTTTAAATTCTTTCTTTAATTCTGACAGATCCACCCGCATCCGGGTCGTGCTGTCTTCTGCCATCTTCCCACCTCCTAAAACCAGTCATCTCCGGCAGGCCGTCTTATCACGCTGCTGTTTTTCCTGTTTTTATATCTGCTTTCCCGGATCTGCATGGCACGCACATCACTGTAAAGCCTTATGACGTCGTGAAATGTCCGTTTTTCTATATCGTATGGTGTCAGTGCCGGAAATTCTTTGCACAACTGATAGTTAATATTAAAGAGCACCTCAAAAAGCGGGGTGTCATCGTCCCCGCCCTCTAGTTTTTTGGGTCTTTTGGAATTCTGAGGATTTCAGTAAAGGATGCTTTCAGGATGTTCAGGACAACCGGCAATAATTCTTTCACCTTTACATGTTCCCAGTCCTGTGGTTCCATATCAGGGAAGCACCGGTTCAGTACTCCTGTCACCTGTTCCCATGCACCGTATACAGAAGACAGCAGTTCCGTGCTGTCATCCATCTTGTCTACATTCAGCACCTTCATTAACGAACGGACCGTCCCAAATTCCAGGTCTACCGTCTGTGCTTCGCATATCTTTTTTACTTCGCCTTTTTCATCGTATACATTTAAGGTTAATTTCATTTTATCTGCCTCCATTTGTAAAATCCCGGCACATTTCATGCCGGGAAGTCTTATTCACTGTCTGTTTACGTTCTTCGTTCCTTACGCTGTTTTTGCCTTTACACTGTCCGGTGTCTGGACGGTATCAAAGAACGTGCTGCCATCTACCAGATCAAGTCCCATATCAACATTTACCGCTTTCGCCGTTTTTCCGGTTTTGGTAAATTTATGGGTTGTGGAAATACCTGTGTATGTAATTTCCTGACCGTTTGCATCGGTTCCGTCATCTTCTGTCACGTGTGTGGCATCCGGAATGGAAAACGAGCCTTTCAGTCTCCATACCAGTACTTCTGTTCCATCTGTTCGCTTCGTGCGGTAGCCAAATGCAAAGTACTTCTGCGTGCGTTCGCATTCGACCATCATCCCGGTTGCCTCATCGTAATACTGTCCGGTGATTTCTGCCAGTGTGTCCATAGGGAATGCAGAACCGGTGATTGAAATCTCATCTGAACCAGTCGAACAGATAATGATTGCCGGGATATTGTCGTAATAGTGTGGCTCATTACTGGACTCTGTTGTTTTTCCAATCTCCGAAACACCGACAAACGGTTTTACCTCACCTACCGTAAAATTTTCGCTGTCGTCTTTCAGGACCTCTGCGTATACCGCATCTGAAACACCTCTGTACTCATAAATCTTTTTGCTTTTTTCCATGTTCTTTTTTCCTCCTATACCTGTAAATAAAATGCCCTCATTCCTCTTCCGGTGTGTGTGGCCTCATCCGATGCCACATCATACCCTTTGCCCGGAATAATCCATCTGTTTTGTTTCAACCGGATTCTCGCATCCGTCAGAACTTTGTATGTTTTCTCTGGATCCGTGCTGTAAAAATTTACGTCAAAATCCCATTCGGTACCATACTCATCCCCATCATAGTGTGCGTGATCCGGACTGTCATTGTTCCAGAATGTAAAAAAACTGTCCGGATAAGCATCGGTATCAGTCAGGCTCCCCTGCCGGAATACAGGAAAGCCAAAGCCTGACAGGATCTCAATCAAATCATCTTCCATTTCAACCTCCCATATAGTCCTGAATCGCATCCTCAAACACGTTTCTCATGCCTTTTTTAATCTCAGACATATACCGTTTGCTTTTGTAAATTTTGTTCAGTTCCCGATCCGGTGCCATCCTGGGCGTTCCGGTAATCAGATATCCCCCTGCACTATGCTTTGAAAAGTCAAAGCCTACGCCCATTTCACCGATCATACCGGACCACTTCACTTTTGGATGCTCCAGGATACTTCTTTCTGTCGGGTTTCCGGCATGGTGATACTTTCCTCCCGCCGGAAGGTTCTGGTTCTGCATCGCTTCCTGTGTGTCCTGCGTGATCTTATCAGCCGCCTGTTCCAGAGCTTCCGTAAAGATCGGTTTCAGGTTTGCACCGAGCCTGTCCAGTCTCTCTGCATATGCTTCAAAAGCACTGGTATCCAGTTTCAGCATATTTTTTCCCAGACTACGCACCTCCCTTAATCCGCTGTACCTTAAATTTGCAGTACTTATGCCGTTGCTCCATATCTTCCGGCTCATTGAGGATGTCATACACGGCACCGTTTTCTGCCAGCATGATCCGACAGTCACTTCTGATATCCGGGCGATACCAGGTTTCGATCACCGCAGTGTCCTCGATCGCATAGATATCATTGACTGTCCTTTCTGTCCCACCATAAGTTTTAAAACTGCACCAGATCAGTTCTCCATCTTCTGGATAAATCTTCCTTGGCACACCCTTGACTGTCTGATAGCCCGGTGCCAGCAGTTTTATCGGAGTCGTGAACAATGCCGGCCTGTATTCTCTCATATGCCCTCACCGCCTTTGTACGTCAGCTGCGTGACCCTCTGGAAGAAGTAGGGGGAAAACTCCCCGCTTCCGCTCCCATAATCCCACAGATCTGATACACCACGGGTAACGGCTCCAAGGATCGCATCGGACTCCATGACCGCATCGCTTACGCCACTGTCTGCCATATAGTCTTTTACATCCTGAATATGCCCGCTGATCGTATCGTCCTGATAATCACCTGTAATGCCTATCCTCTTTTTCACTGCTGCAAGCAGTTCTTCATCCGTCACCCTGACACCTCCTACTCACTTGTATTTTTGCCTGTCTCCGATGCCTTGTTCTGGCTTTCTTTCGCTGCCGTGATCTGATCGATGACTTCCGGGATGGTATTCCCCGGAATGTCACCTGCTGCCGTACCGTCATTTCTGATTGCGGCACATAATCCTTTTAATGCTTCTACTGTTGTGCTGCTCATTTCTCACCTCATCATTTCTTTTTGATGATATAGACACCGGATGGGTCCAGGATCTTTCCGTCAACGATCGTTAAGCCTTTGTTCACCCATTCGTTTTTGTCCTCGTCAAAATAGCGTTTCATGCCAAATGCGAGATTGGTATTGATCGCATAATCGTCAGGAATCCAGTAAACGCCTACGACATCGCCGCTGCCTGCCGTATCAAAGTCTGCTACAATATCCGGCTCAACCATCGTAACCTCACGGCCGTAGAATCTTCCATCTGTTGCACTTTCCCCGACATTTAACTCAGCAGCCTCTTTGAAGATCGGACGGTTGTTTGCATCTTTCATGGTCAGAAGGTTGGACTCTACGGTGCTGGCAGTAAAAATAAATTCTCCTTTTCCTCGCTTGGAAAGCGGAATCACAGAAAACAGTCTCTTTCTCCACTGTTCCCAGTTTCCAAACTGTTCCGCAGTAAACTCGATAATATGGCCGGTCTGTTCTGTAACCCTGGTATCCTTCAGGATGCCCAGCATCTGACCTGCACCTGTTCCGGCAATGATACCCTTGTCCATGGCTTCCACATATGCTTCTGTCATAATGCGGACGATCTCTTCCTCAAACATCTGGAGAGTAACAACCTGTGAAAGTAAGGTCTGGGATACGCGGATCTCTCCGATATTGTAGGAAAATTCAACATATTCTTTTACGTCTCCGGCTTTCTGGCGGCCTGAAGGAGTTGTTTCCGTAATCCATTTGAAATTTGCTTTCAGATCTGAAATCGGGAATTTTACGCCGCCCTGAATATTCAGCTTGCGTACTTTGCTGTACAGCTGACCGTACACTTTGGAAACTTTTTTGATGAATTCATTCATGATCGTTGTCGGGATGATCATACCAAGATCAGCTGCCACGGTTGGTCCTGCATCGCCGCCTGCACGCTGTGTCAGATTTTCCGGAATTGGTGTGCCTCTCTGTACATACGCCTTAAATGCCTCGCGGTATTCCATGGAAGCATATGGATCTTTATTTTCTCTCTGCTGTGTACCTGCCGGATTCTGAGAATAGGATGCCATCGGGATTCCGTTGTTTACCTGCTGTGCCCCCACAGGCGGGTTGCTTCTCTGCTGGTTCGGATCTGGTTCCGGATCCGGTGTCACCTCTTCAATCGTATCGATCTCTTCCTGTGTTTCTGTGATTTCTTCATTCAGCTCGCCCAGTTCCTCATTGATGCTTCTTACTTCCGCTGCATCCTGGGATGCAAGTGCTCTCTCTGTCAGTTTTGTTTTCTTCGCCTGCAGTCTTGCCAGGCGTTTTTCTAATACTTTCTTTCTGCCCACTTAAAAACCTCCTAAGATTTTTGCTTTTTCTTTTAAAAGTTCCAGGTCATCAGTTTCCACTGACGGTGCACCCTGCTGCCTTGCAGTCTCCACTGCTGACCGGGCATTGTCCAATGCCTCCTTGCTTCGTGCATTTATTTCAGTCGATTCATAGGCCGGAAATGTCACGGCACTTACTTCGACGACTGTGCTGATATCTCTGATATGACGTGTCGGGTGGTCGCTGTCAAGGTTCTCCCACTCTTCGTCCCGGATGCCGAACATAAATGACATTCCGGAAATATCGCCACGCTGTACGGCACTGTACAGTGCCCTTGCTTCACTGTTGTTTTCTGTGTCCAATGTTACCCGGATACCCAGACCCTCATTGTCGGTAGTGAGCTGCATGGTACTGTTTCCGTTATTCCGTCTGGATCTTGCCAGTGGAATTTTACTGGTATCATGGTTTACCAGAAACCGTACATCCGTCAGATCTGTATTGTTCAGGGCACCTGGTTCAATGATCTCATCAAACCATCCAAGATCCGTCCGACTGTTGTATACAATCGGCCGGCCGGTAATGATATTCCCGGCTTCGGACTCTTCCGCCCGGACCTCAAAATGATAGGAACGCTGTTCCAGTGGTTTATTCTTCTGATCCATCTGTTTCTCCTTCTTTCTTGTTTTTTCCCACCTGATATTGATTTGCAATATCCATATCAACCCAGTTTAGTGACATATAACGCTTTCCCTCCAGTTCCGGAAGCGGCCTAAGTCCAAACGCCACACGTTTCTCATTCTCATAGATGCAACCGGTATTGCTTAACAGGTTCACCATTTCAAGCGTCTGCTCTACCGTCATAAAGATCAGATCTTTCGGATACAGTTCAATCCTGTTTCCAAATGACCTTTCGCGATCTGTAAACAGTTTTTTGGTAAAAGCCTGTGATATGGATATGATCAGCGGCTCCAGCGTCTTTTGGTAAAATGCTTCATACTGGCTTTTTGTGTAGTCTCCGGTCAGGATCGATAACGGTACACCCCAGTTTCTCAGGATCTTTTCGTCAATGAATTTCAGTGTCTCTTCGTCCACCAGCTTGATTTCGTGCTGCAGCGGTGTATATTCCGCTTTCAGATCCAGCGGCAAGAATCCGCTCTCTGAATTGTTCAGTTTTCGCTCCAGTTCTTTCAATGCCGCTTCCATCTTCCCGTCATCCAGCATTGTGTTATACTTCACAACCCCATTGACCGCATAACTCGAATTCATGGCTTTTGCAATCCCTCTGAGCAGTGTGTCATTCAGTTCCAGGGTTTTCAGCAGTGCTGTGTGATCCGGCTGGCCGGAGACATCACCGCCCATATATTCATTGATGGAATAATTGTATTTGATGTGAATGAGGTCATCATATGGCACTGTTGTTTCGAAATTGTTTTCGAAACGCATTTTTACATACATCTGCCCCGATGCATCTTCAATAAAGTCTACCTGTGTCGGCTTCAGCGGATAGAGTCCACTGTATTTCCTTTTCTGAATTCCTCTTTCATCTTCCCACATGTAATAGGTCGGAAGGATAAAAGCATTGTAATTCAGCAACAGCAGCCACATGACCTTCTCCAGAAATTCACTCGTTGTCATAAGTGGATTCGGATTGTTCAGGACGGTCTGGATATCACTGTTTACCGGTACCGGGTCGTTTCCGTTGTACCGGATATGTACAGGGTTCAATTTTTTCATCTCATCCACAATGCACTTGATCGCCTGCTGTACAACATCAGAAGCATAGATGTTTGTCCCGAACTGCGAAAATACAGGGGCATAACCATTCAGGGTCTGTGCCCACTTCTGTGTTTTCGGCGGTTTTCTTCTTAATCTGTCAAAAAATCCCATATATTTACCCGCTTTCTCGCTTCTCATTCGCAATGATCTGCATGAACTCCGTCCGGTATCTCCTGTACATTTCATACAGGATGATCAGGCAGACCGCACCATCTATTCGCTTGTTCGTTTCCTGTTTGATGCAGAGACACTGACCATGATCGTCTACTTTGATGCCCGCATTTTTGAAGCACCAGCGATCCATAACGTTTTCGTTGTAATTGATCAGTTGGTGTTTCAGATCCGCTTCGCACAATTTCATCGCATTTGAAAGTGTCTGGGCGTTCTGCGGAATCATAACCAGATCAGAATCATCATCCCCGGTACGCTGCCAGCCATAGAATCCCATGCGGTTGATCCAGTCTTTCGCAAATCGCTGGTCGTATCCACATTTCCATAAGCGGATGTTGTAGTCGATATACAGCTGGTAGAACCAGTCTGCAACTTTCGCCAGGTCGATGTCATTTCCTTCTGTGATTGTCAGAGTCCCAAGTTTTGCCCATTCCTTGTAACGTGCCCCTGCGTTCCAGTCATCGGAATCTTCCAGTTTGCTTTCCGGTATGAAGTAATGCTGATAGATGTACTTGGTCGGATCTCCCGGCTTCATCATCAGAATTCTCGCCGCACACAGGTCGGTTGTTTCTGACAGATCGACTGCACCCATGCAGATACATCCTCGGAATTCTTCCAGGTCATACACTGCATGGTATTCATAATCTTCCAGGTTCAGCCAGGCTTCCGTGCCGTTCTGTTTGATGTTGAAATCTTTTGACAGCACAAAAATGCGGTCTGCTTTTGATTCCCTTGCTACATCAACCTGTTCTTCCAGGTATTCCCACTTTTTGACAATCCCAAGTGTCGGATTTGATTTCTGCCATAAGCGGTTTTTCCGGTTTCCGTTCCAGACTTCCTGTTCACTGTCCTGCGTATACAGCCATGGCAGAAGCCTTTCGCCTGCCAGTGTGTCGTCTTCCCTGCTGATCACCTTTCTGGCTTTTTTCAGTTCTTCATCCAGATAGCCATCTATCACAAATCCTTCTGTTGTGATATTGATGAACTTCGGATTATCTTTCAGGCTCTGTGACTGTTCAATGGACTTTCCTATGATGTTTTCTTTCATTTCATGTGTTTCATCCACAATGGCGAAATCAATATTCCGCCCCTCTTTGTTCTTGGTGCGGTCCGACATCTTAAAGATTTTCGTGTTCGTTGCCTTATTGAGGATGAAACGCTGGTTTCGCTTCGTGTCCAGATCTCCCGGATCATAGAGCTGCCGCATCAGATCAATGGCATCGTAGACGATGCTGCACTGTGCCTCATCGTTTGAACTGCAGCATATGTCTGCACCTTCGTTTCCTACAATAAATTCACTGTTTGCCAGAGCTGAAGACGTTTCGCTTTTCGTGTTCTTTCTGGCAATCAGCAAGATGGTTTTCTTGAACCGGTCAAATCCGGTTTCTGCCATTTTGAAGCTGTAAAACGCTTCGATCCATGCTTTCTGCCATAGCATCAGCACCATGGGTTTATTATAAAAAGGTGATTTTGTAAGTCTGATACAATTTTCCATGAAATCCATTCTCAGCCGTGCTGCTTCAACGTCATAAAAATAGCGTTCATTGTAAAAGTCTTCAGCCAAATTGTCGAGCTCCTGCCATAGCTCCTGACCAATGACGATCTCTCCTGTTTCTGCTCTTGCACGGTACTCCAGCAGAAACGAATTGTCAGGAGTCCAGATGGTTTTTTCCGAATTATCATATCGCATCATTCCCCGCAGATTGCAAATACCGGCCGGATGCCGTAGGTGCTGGTTGCCGCATCCTTGCTGGCGTCTCCATAGTAGGACACCAGCGTGAACTCTGTTGCGTTGGCATAATTCCGGAGCCAGTAATCACCACCGGCATACCGTGCCTGCGGACTCATCCGGAACAGGCTGAGCTGACGGTTCTCTGATGTCTGTTTGTTGCTGTTGTCAGCCAGTACGTAGCACCCATACACCATGATCTCGTTCATCAGGTCAACGGATGTCTCCGTCCACGTACCATCCAGCAATGCATTATGTACCAGCAGCCTTGAACGGATTTCCGGTGGCAGTGCCGATATGGTATCGTTCATTTTGGATTTCATAAGCGAATTCCGGTAGCCGCCCGATGTGGTATTGCTCCCATTCATCTGCCCTGTGGCAATGCTGGTATCCGGTACGATGACTGCGTGGTGTTTTTTTACTCTGCTCGCTTCCGGGAATCCGGTGCGGTACCAATAGTCGCAATCGGCGATCCGGTAGTTTACGTCGCCCATCGTCCAGTAGTCACCGATGAACAGGTCTTCGAATCTGCCATCTGCAATGGCTGCCGCCTGTTCAGCAGTGACTGTATCACCCAGATATTTTTCCCGGTAGATTGCGTTATGCGTGGCAGCTCTGGGCTGTAATAAAACCCCGGCTATTGTGGACATGTGCACTTTTTTACCGTTGACGGTCGCAGTGACATCCCCAGCGTATTCTGCATTGCCCTCCCAGTCCAGTGTATGGATGTTCCTCCTTTCCGCATCGCTCCCGCTGCCCACGATATGGGCGTACCTGCCTTCTGTGTCCTCCACGTTGTATTTCCCCTGGACATGCTGGTACTTGCCTGATGCGATCGTCCCAAAACCTTCTGCATGAGAACCATTTCCTTTGGCTATTGAAATAATCCCTTCTGCATGAGAATTTTTTCCGGATGCTTCCGTCCCATAATTCTCAGCGTGTGCCATATCCGCGGTTGCTTTCGAATTATACCCCTCTACGTGGCTGTACTTTCCAGTTGCATAGGTATTATATCCTTCGCTATGTGCTGCCTGAGCGGACGCTGTTGTCCCATACCCCTCAGCATGGGCATATTTATTGGATGCGGTTGTCCCTGCTCCTCCTTCTGCGTGTGCCCCCTGACCGCTTGCAATATTATTTTCGCCCTCAGAGTGAGCGTTTTGACCAGTTGCTTGAGATTGATATCCCTCGGCATGGCTATTGTCACCATACGCCACCGTATTATTTCCTTCTGCAAAACTGTTATCGCCAAATGCTTCTACATCCAACCCCAATGCCACACTCTGCATTCCGGCAAATGTTCCATCTTTTCTTCCAAAGCTTATCTCACCGTCTGTTGCCAGAAAACCACTGTCATTCTCCAGCTCGCTCGTTTTGGTCGGGACTTTTTTTGAAAACAGTTCCTGTTTCCACTTTTCCAGTACATCCACATTTTCTTGTGCAACAGTGGCATCGTTTGTAATTGTGCTGATAACCCGGATGTCTTCATTTACGCCGGTGTGCCATTTATAAGTGATTTCCCCGCCTTCCTGTACGCACTCAAATTCGATTGCAAAAGCAATCTTCCCAACGATCTGTGTTACATTCGATGAAATTAACCAGGTGAAAGCAACTGTCTCCGTATCTGCCTCTTTTACTGCCAGATCATCTACTTCATATAATCCAACCGCAGTGACATCAAGATAACTGATTGCCACTTTATTGCAGTTGCTCATATCATGTCCTTCGATATAGCGAGGTAATTCGAATGTTAATCGTTCTGAATTATGGTCGTATTGCACAAGCGTGTCTTTTCCGCTGTTGTTTATAATTTTTCTGCTCACGGTATCGATAACAAAATGTGGATCACCATCTGTTATCCCTGTTGTGTCACTGTGAGCTGTGCGTGCCTGTACCATCGCCCGGTGTACCGGTGATAATCCTGCGTACTCATCCATCATTCTTCACCCCCGTTGATATGTTCTTTTACCCATTTTCGCAGTGGACTGTCTTCATCATCCTCATCAATGCCGCTTGCCCGCATCAGAATTTTGACTGCATTTGTGTACTGCTGCAAAAACTCTTTATACTGCTTCGCTGCCGGTGTGGCTCTCTGCAAATCCGGCTGCTTTGGATGGATCTTTAAAAACGGTAATTTTTTCAGTTCTTCAAGCCTGCTTTCCAAAAAGATTACTTCATTTACCAGCGGTATAAGAGCCTTGTTATGGTCGATGGTTTCTAATAATTCTGCTTTTCTGTCCATAGAATCTTTCCTTTTTTCAATTTTTCTCATTTTTCAAATCCAAAAATCTCATTTTTCGGTTTTCTGTGAGAGAAATAACCTTCCCGACAGTCCTTCCCATCCATCGTATCAAGGGACGTGGGGGGAGTACCTGTGCCACCATTCTTCGATGTATTCCGTCCATTCTGCAATATTCCTGCCGTCCGCACATTCATTCAATCGTGCAAGGCATTGCTCCTTGCTGGTGTCAATCAGGATTTCCCTTGCCCCAAGTATCTTACACAGTCTCTCGCGTTCACTGATCAGCGGATAACCGCCGACAATGTAAGCGTTCCGCCATTTTCCACGCCGGTACTTGATGCTCTCAATAAGATAATCCCGTATGCCAAATACAATACTGTTCAGCGTTCCAGGCTTTGTGTAACGATTGCATCCGCTCACGCTCTGCCAGATACTGTCGATATCAACGATCAGATCTCCTTCGTTCTGCACTTCCCTCACCCAGCTCGTCTTACCTGACAGTGGTGATCCATATACCAGAAAAATCTGCCGCATGTCTTCGCCATAGCAGAACTTCTTATGTATCCTGTTATGACACTTATGATGTACAAGCTGTATGTTATCTGGATTCAGTGCGATCATTGCATCATTCACGTTGTTGTCGTTAAGTTCAATAACATGATGTCCGATGCAGTCGTATGCCCGCACAACAGGTTCCCCGCAGTACTCACAGATCAGATCGCCCTGAGCATTGATCCTCTGCAATCTGATAGTACCCACCAGACTCACCCACTCTTTTGACTTATAGAATGTATCTAATGTATGTTTCATATCAATTGTACCTCAGAAGATTGATCCACACAGTCACTTTATCCGTTGTACTTCCAAGCAGATTTGTATTTACGTAAATCCATATATTCTTTCCATCCAGCATTGCGGCTGCGATGTTCTGTATTGAACCGTTTGAGATGCAGTATGATCCAGTTGATATCTCTGTTTTTCCTGAATATTGTGACACATTGATACCAAGTACTACTGTATTAGATTCATTGCATCCATCTGGGCATGTCGCTGTTTTTGTTTTTATTCCATCGTTCGGTGTCACACTGATATCAATCATCATCTTCTTGATATCTTCTCTTGGTATGACTTCTACTTTGCATTTGTTTTCATACATACCATATACTTTTTTATCTGCCATTCCTTAACCTCACTTACCATGTATTGCTCTCTACCTGTTTTTCTCTGAGCCGCAACTCTTCCTGCCTGATCTGCAGCATCTGCGGATCGTTTGCCCAGTTTTCTTTATCGTAATTCTTTAACAGCAAATTGATTGCCGCAACATCCGGAGAAGCTTTCTTACGGCTGATTTCTGTTTTTACAAGGTCAACTCTTTCCAGGTCTTCTTTTTTGAAACCAGCTTCAATCAGTGCCTGTTTCATCAGATCCGGCAGCTCTGCTTTTTGCTTTGTGATCTTGGTTTCTGTGTATTCATAGCCTTTCGCTTTTCGAATCAGTGCACTTTTCAGATCAGATACAAGGTCTGTCCTTCCCCTTTTAATACTTTCCATTAGTTCCGGGAATCTCTTTTTATATTCATTCCATGCACTCTTCCCAACACCAAGCCGTTTGCATATTTGTGCTTCCGTCATGGTGTTGCACCACTTCTCAATTTCCGGAAGATACGGCTTCACGTGTGTTTCATATTTACTTTTTCTTCCGGTCATTCCGCTCCTCCTGTTTGAGCATGCAAAAAGGACATCCGCTAAACGGATGCCCCTTTCGTCTTTTATCTTTTTCTATTGTCTTTGGATTCCAAGTTTTGACATTAATGCTTCCTGCAAGATCTGCGAAAAATTCACACCCTCACGGACTGCTGCCTCATTCAGCCATTCTGGAATGCTGAGTGTCTTCTTGACTGCCCTTGAGCTGTTTCGTCTGCGATACTCTGCCATGTCAAATTCTACAATGACCAGTGTACCGTCTTCTGCATCTACTTCATCAAGCGAAGATGCTTTCGGAATCTCCTCTTTTTCTGCCTCTCTGCTTGTCAATGACAATCCTAATGCATCAACTGCCATTTCGTAAGCTTCCTGCATATTGTCTCCCTGTGTCATGCACTCCGGTATATCCGGAAACGTTACCCAGAACCCACCTTCTTCTGCTGTGTGAAAAACAGCTGGATAAAATAACCTGTTCATGCACAATCCTCCTTTTCAGGTGGCAGGACTATTTCAGCCCTGCCTGTTTCAGTATTGCCTGCTCCATTCCCTTTTTCAGGTCTTTGGAGTGATAAGGAACGATTACCGTTCTTTTGGTTTCTCTGTTTGTCATTTTAACGTGCGAACCGTTTTGGCTGACAATCACGAAACCATTTTTCTGGAGAAGTTTTATCATCTCCTTTGAACTCATTGGCATGTTATTTATCTCCTTTCCTTATCATGCTTATATTATACCACGTATTTTTACGTATTGCAAGTATTTTTTACGTATTTTTACGTAAGCAAAAACGCACCTTGTTTAAAGTGCGTTTTCTGAAAGGAAAAGTATTTGATTATTCACAGCAGCGGCAACATCTGCTGCCGATCGGAAAGTCTGGGGTCGAACCAGAGTCTACGGTGCGTAACGCCGTATGTTTTTCCCTTAAACTACATTCCGTCAGCCGCCACCAAGAGGATCGGCGGCTTTTTTCGAACATCAGGATATATGCGTCTGTCTGTTCTTGCATTTTATTTATAACATACTTTATGCGAACGTGAGCGAACATTTTTTAATTTTTTTCAACTTTTTCCAAATACCGGTTATGTAACATCCGACAGCTGTCTGCCGTATATTTGCTTTTCCGTTTTGGAAAACGGCTGTTCATGGTGTGTGCAACTCGAAACCATGTACAGTCATCAATATAATACAGGCGGAAAATCATCCGGAGTTCACTTTTCGGAATCCGGTTGATGAAGTCATCCACCTGGTTCATCGCTTCGATCAGTTCCTCTTCCAGTATTTTCAGCCTTGCTATTCTCTTTTTCGTCATTGTTTTAATCTTTTCATATTCCGGAATCGGGAAGCCGGTGACACAGATCGCTCCGATCGTCCCATCTTTTCGTGTCCCTGTCACTGTGTCTGATACCTGACATCCCTCTTTCTCCATCTCTGCAAGGTAACGCTCCCCTGCCTTAATCCTCTGCCGGAGGTCTTTGGCTTCCTGCTTCATGGAATAGTACTGTTCCAGTTTTGTTATGATTTCCATTGTCCGCTCCCCTCATGCATTTCCTTGCTATTATTTTCGTTCATGCAACCCATCATCGTTCCTGTAATACTCCTTGCCGGTTCGTCGGTCCCTCAGGCCGACAATCTCAAACCCGCTCAGGCCTGCTGCCAGTTCCAGCTGCTCATATACCTGTTTCACATAGTGCGGGATCCGCTGTGAATAAGTTGGCTCATGGAACCGTTTAACCGCCTCAGCATCCACTGCACATTCCAGATGGTTATAATGTGCTCGCCGTTTGGCGTTCTTCTCAGCTGCTTTCATCCTTCATCTTCCCGCCCCTTTCATGAACCTGTCCAATACTGACATTCTCCAGTCATATTCCATTTTTTCCTGATAGTATTTACAGCGGTATGTATCTATTGTTGCATTAGCGAATTCATCACTTCTTGTGCACTGGCATACTCCATTTTCACTATGATATCTGCATGTGCTGCAGTTTTTATTACCGTTCATTCTTTTTCTCACCCTTCCATTTTTATATTTCGAAGATACTCCAGGATATCCTTTTCTTTCAGTTCGTCCTGATCGTATAACAGAACAGCCAGTGTCGTTGCTTCGCTTTTCCAGTACACCTGCTTCGGAAATTTAGGATTAAAGAACGGTCCCTGAACTTCATACTCATAATCTAAGTTCATCGATGCAGAATCAATTGCTTTTACGAATCTGTCATTTAACACTTCTACCCGTCCGTCTGCTGCCTGTAATACCCTCATGGCTTTTCCATTTGGATATCTTTCCAACACAATCGGCGTCACGGTTAATTTCTCCTTTTTCTCTCTGTCTACATCCGTTCTGTCTATCATTTCCCAGTGGACCTCGCTGATTTCGTACTGGTTCCCTTCCTTCGTTGCCTTAAAAGCTTCTCCTTTTCCCGGAAGCTCTCCCGTCAGTTCAATAACTGCTGCCAGCTGCTTTTTATCCATGGATCCTTTTTCTGTGGCGATCACCCAGTCAGAACCGCTAAGCAGCACATCATCCCCTCTTCGTGCCACGCACAAGCCTACACCTGTGTAGGCTTGTTTGAGCAGTCTTTTAAAATCCTTCAAATGCACAAACATTATTTCATTTCACCTTTCATCTTTACTCGCTAATTTCAATAACTCTCCTGATGTACTTCATCATCTTTTCAGTTATTCTCATCGCTGTTTCATATTCTTTTCTTTCCATTGCTCTTTGAATCTCTTTGCAGTATGCCTTAGTCTTCAGAACCCGTTCTTGAATTTCCGCTTCTTCTGTATTTTCTGGAACGTTCTCTTCAACTTCAACTTCATTTTCAGCATTTTTCGGAATGTCTTCCTCAATTTCAACCACATTTTCCATGATTTTCGGAACGCTTTCTTCAATTTCAGTTGCACTTTCAATGATTTCCGGAACAGTTTCTTCTTTTTCTTCCGTTTTTTTCGCCGGCGAAATTACTGTTTTTTTCCGGCTCTTCGACTTTCTGATCTGGCTGTTCAATTCGCTCTGGTTCATGTTCCCCGCTTTCAGGATCTTCTCTCTCAACTCTGCTATCTCTTTGCGGTTCTGCTGCCAGTTCTTCCACTTCTCTTTCAGGTTCGCTATCTGTTCTTTCATGCTCAGCTTCTGTCACCTCTTCCATTGTCTCTTCTTCCGGTTCATCGCCAAAAGCATCCAGGATCCGTTCAAAAAATTCACGGTACTCCATTCTCTGCAGTGTTTGTCCGTATTTCTTATATTTCAGGCAGTCTTCATGGAACATCAGGAAGAACAGCCCTTTACGGTAGCTCCTGCTGCCGCCCGGGTTCACAATCTCAACCAATCGGTTGATATTGTCATACAGGTTATCTGCTATGCCGCACTGATACAGTTTTTCCAGGGTCTCAATACCATTCCTTGATTCTGCGTTCCGCAAGCGTTTTCTTTACCTTATACGGTAAATATTTTCTCTGGCTAAACTGCCAATCATTTAATTTTAGATCATCTTCCTGTATGAACATCTTTTTCTCCTGTCGCAAGTCGCCATTCTACTCATCCTCCCTGTATGGTTCTGGCAGCGGCATCCAGGCATTGACGAACAGGTCATTTGCCAGACAGATATCTTCGCCGAAGTAATCCTCAAAATATCATGCACCGCCTAATTCTTCATCGCCCACGTATCTCCCAACCGATGAACGAGAGGAATTTTCAAACGACATCAGCACATAATCATCATTTTCCGGCAATCTCTCCGTCACCGTAATCCATCCGGACTCGCTAACCGTAGGGATTCCAGACGGTTTCCTTTTGTATCTTCAAGCACATTTCCGATCACACTTACTTTTTTGTACCAGTAGCCCAGATCTTTTCTGTAATTTGTTTCCTCTGGAAAATCAACATAAAATCCTGCTGTATATTTTCCATATCTGACAGCAGCCGTATATTCCCCATACTGTACAATGTCATTTTCCCAGATTTTCTTACCATTCTTATCACACAATCCTGTATACTGGCATAATGTTTCCGGGTTGATCTCATACAGTCGCAATCTGTTTGGCAGACCCCAGTCTGTCATTTCGTCCACTGCAATCAGATGATGCAACGGTACAGGATGCCGTTTATAATCTTCCTCGCAACAGTATGTCGTCTCTCTCATACTGCAATAGAATCCCTCTGCCCAGTAATTCGTATCTTTTAATTTTGCCCGGAACAGTATGTCTCTCATCCATCCACCTCCACTTTCCGGACCTTATACCGGACTCCAAAGCCCGGCATCGGTCCTTTTCTCGTTCTCCTGTACATTTCGTTTTTTCCGCGGTATTCCACTACTCTGACGGTATTCTCACTGACTCCCAGCCGCTTTGCTAATGCCGCTGCCGTATCCTCAACGACCAGTGGCAGTTCGTATTCATCTGCGGTCACTGCCAGCCAGAAATACTGCTTTTGACCGGTCATGCAAACGGCAGCTCTTCGTCAAAATCTTCCGGAAGCGTCATAAACCCTCCTGCATCTACTGGCATCGGCTCCGGTCGTTCCTGGCTGCTCTCTTCCCGGTTTCTCTGTGCCGCCGCCATACGCATTTCCACAAATTCCTGATCCTCAACCACCACGTCTGTTGTATAGACCTTGTTGCCATCTCGGTTGGTATAGCTCCCGGTCTGGATGCGGCCGGTTATCACTACCTTCAAGCCCTGGCGGAAATACTTCTCCGCAAACTCTGCACTGCGGCCAAATGCCACACAGCTGATAAAATCAGCGGTTACATCACCTTCACGCTTGTAGCGTCTGTCAACTGCCAGCGTATAGCGTGCAATTGCCGTGTTACTCTCTCCGTTAGAATTACGCATCTCCGGGTCTCTGGTCAATCGTCCCATTAAAATTACTTTATTCATCGTTTTCGCTTGTCCCTTCTACAATTTCAATCGCTCTGTCGATTGCAACTTTTTCTCCCATTTCTCCCTCCATACATTCAGCAGTGTATTTACATAACACACAGGAAATCTTGTTCAGTTTCATTCTTTCTTCCTTCCTCCCTATGCTTCTTCTATCCCGATCACGCAGTAGCCATCTACCAGTGCCGACGATGTGCTGCTGTCTTCCAGGTGGTTCACCCTCAGCTGCATCTGCTCTCCTGTCGCCCTGCCCTCTCTGAACTCCATCGCTATGATCGTGCTGCTTTCGCTGATCTCTGTAGACTTCACGATCAGGAAGGTCTGTGTCTTGTTTCTGATCCGGTCGAACGTATCGCAGGACAGCCTGATCGTTTTCTTCTTGTCGTCTGAAGGAAGATGCTGCATCTTCTCTTCCTGCTCTCGCTCTTGCAGCTTTCTCTTTGCTTCTTTGTCGATTGCTGCCTGCTCCTCATCATACCTCTGCTCGTCTGTTTTCTCCGCCTCTGCCTTGTTGACGTACTGATCGCAGTTCTCGCAGGTTCCTGTCTTCACGTTGCAATCTGCGTATCTCTGGCAGGAGTAGCACAACGATGTGATGCTCTCTGGATGTGCCTGCTCCCACTCTTCCTCGTGCTCCGGTTCTTCTTCCTGATCGGACTCTTCTTCGCCCTCTGACTCCTCATAGTCCTTCGGATATTCCATCTGTCCCGGTAACGTGTCAGACTCTGACACCTCTTCCGGCTCTGCCCGCTTCGCTTCTCTGACCTCTTTCCATGTCGGGGCCTCGCCCTCTTCATGTGCCTTCAGCATCTCCTCCTGATCTTCTTTTGACATTCCAGAGAGTTCGTATGCAGCAGAGAACGTCAGCTTGCCTTCTTTCAACTGCTCCACGAACTCCGGCAACAAATTACTGTTGATTCCATCAATCTGTGCCACCTTCGTTCCTGACAGTTTCATGATGTTCGCCACGACATCTCTGATCTTCTTTCCGTCCAGTTTCATTCCCTGAAGTGTCAGTCCGTGTTCTTTCATGTACTGCAAGGACTCTTTCAGCTTCTGTGCTTCTTCAAGCTGATCTTTGATGTTCTTCGTTCTGTATGAGTTCGCAACGATGATCTGCACCATCTCCTCGTGTTCTTCGGCAGGTGTCAGAATCTGACACGTTGCCACCTCGAACTCTGAATACCCTTTTTCGAGCAGAAGGTTCAATGCTCTCCATCTCATTTCACCAGAGATGATTCTGTACTCTCCTTTCTCGCAAGGGTCATATGTAACTGCCATATTCTCAATCAGTCCCACGGCGAGAATGAGGTTCGACAACTCCTCGATATCCTGTCTGGAATAAAAGTTCATGTCATTGCTGTACATCTTTTTCACGCTGATGTCTCTGGTTCTGAACCGTGCCTTCGGTCTTTCTTCCGCTGCTGCTTTGCTGTTCCGGTTGATTGCGTCCATGACGCTCCATCCCGCTGCCATTACTTATCCTCCTTTGTCTCTGTATCTGATGACTTATCCACAATATCCACATTTTCTGCTGGGATAACTATTCTTTCAGTACCACCTGAATCTGTCTCAGTTCCTTCATACTTGCTTTCGCAATGTCCAGATGCTCGTCCGATGCTTCCTCGTCGATGTATTCCTGAATCAGTTCTTTCAGTTTCTCCGGGTCAATCACGATCTTCAGGTGCTTCGTCATTGCTTCTCTGACCAGTTTTGAGCACTGCTTGTCTGTCAGGTCCCTGTTGTTATCTATCTCCTTCAGTGCCTTGTCATACTCCTCTGCATCGAATCCATAGCAGTCCATCAGTTTCTTTGTGAACTTCTCGCTCCGTTTTTTCTCCTGCTCTGCCTCTTTCGCCTTCGCTCTTAACTCATCCAGCGTCTTCAGGCTAATTGTTGCCGTGCCTCTAATTGTTGCCGTGCTTTCCATGCCGTCTGCCTCCTTCCTGCTGTTTCTTGATTCGAACATCATCCTTTATCCCTCCATGTCCTTCAGCAACTCTTCTGCCACTTCTCTGTAATCCTTTGCGACGATTCCGCTCTTTGAGAACTTCGGCAGGGGTACGTGCTCCATTGTTGCCTTCTCTGCCACGATTGAGCGTCTGATTGCCGTCTGGAAGCAATCCTGACCGGATGACGCTTTCAACCACTCCTCAACCTGAAGACTTGTCATGTTCTTCTGACGCATCGTCATGAGCAGCTTCATCCTGATGTCTGGATTGAATCCTCGCAGGTCTTCCAACTGCTCCTCCATGTTCACAATCGCCTCGATCTCGAACCCTCCGACCTTCACCGGAAGAATCACGAGGTCTGCTGCCACCAGAACATTCGTCACTGTCATATCCATCAGGAGTCCGCAGTCTACGATACAATAATCGTATCGGTCCTGAATCTCCTCCATCGCCATCTTGAAACGGAGAATCTGGTTGTCCTGTTCCAAGAGGAGCAGTGTCATGTTCGTTCTCATCAGGAATCCGTTCGCCGGAATGATGCTGATGTTTTCGTATGGTGTCTCGTCAATCAACTGTTCTGTGCTATATGTACCACCGATCGCCCGGTGCTTTTCTAATAACTCCGACATTCCGATGCCCTGCGGCTCGAATCTGCCGTACAACATTGATATGTTCCCCTGCTGATCTGCATCAGCGATGAGCACTCTCTTTCCGTGCTCTACTCCGAGGATGTATGCCAGCGATGATGCTGTCATCGTCTTTCCGACTCCGCCCTTCTGTGTCATAACTGCAATAATTTTCATGATGTGTGTCCTCCTGTTATCAATTTCAATTTTCTTCGCAAGCGTTCTGCGTGTTCATTCGTCACGAAATATTCTCCGCACGGGATAGCGTATTCACTCCGCCTCACGCTGTCCTGTATCTCGCGTTTTCGTCTTCCCGGCTCTTCGCCCAGCTTTCCAGTTCGTCAATCGCTCTTTTATAGCAAGCGATGTCATCGTCCTCTTTAACTTTGATGATCTGCTTCCGATCGGGACCGTCTCCCTGATAAATTTTGATGAATCCGGGTCTGTTCATGGAGAATCTACTGTGAACACGCAAGTTGTATCTTCTCCCGATAGGTCTGTACACCTCATAGAACTTTCTGACTACCGCTGCATATTCATCCATGCTCTTGTCCTCACTTTTTCTTCAGTGGTGAGATTGTTCCCTCTTTCCAGACGCTGTTATTCGGTTCTTTCATCCACTGCGGAGATAATAACTCGCAATACTCTCGCAGCACCTTCACTGCGTCCTCTGATGTGTAGCAGGTTGCGACGTAGTGTCCGACTGCTGCCATGTCTGTCAGGAACTCTTTCTGTGACTTCTGGTGCTTTCCGTCTCCGAACTTCATCTCGATGTACAGTCCGCAGTAAATTCCTTTCGGGTACGGCAGGCAGAGATCAGAGACACCTGACTTCACTCCCATCTGCTTCAGTTTGACCGCCTCTGCCTTGTTTCTGCTGCCTCCGTTTGGTATATGATGCAGCCATTTCAGTTCCGGGTACTGTCTCTCGTTCCAAGCCGCCCATGATGCCACGTTAATTTGCTCCGTGTCCTCGCTTCGCTTTGCGTATCTCAAATTCATTTCTGTTCTGCCTCTCTTTTATCCTGTGCTGCTGTCGCAATCTCTTCCTTGTCCAGATTGGACTCGTTGCTGACCTCAACGCAGAAGATCGGCTGTCCTCCGTCCGTGATTCCGAACATCTTTCCGTCATACTTCTTGTGCTCTTTCGGATTCGCTGCAATGACCAGCACTTCGGATTCTGTGTCGAATCCCTGAAGGTACTCAATCAACTCTTTCGTCTTCATCTCTTCTTCCCTCCTTTCTCCTCCTGCCGTTTTCTCATTCGAGCATATATGTAATACTGGCCGTTCCACTTGTTGTACCTGATCTCTGATTCCGTGTACTCATAACCCTCTGATGCGTACCACTTGTTCAGATGCTCCTGCACCGGAAGCGTACCGTTGACCATCTTGTCCACATGGCTCTGCTTTGTCTTGTAATGATTCTTATGTTTATCCGGTTTCTTCAGGTTCTTCGATGGAGTCCAGATTTTTTGATACTTTCCTTCTTCGGAGTCCTTCCCCTTGCCCTTCGGCTTTGACACATATTTCGCCATCCCCACGAGGCCGTTTTCGTCTTTCTGAAGGCGGCGAACCTGATTCCTCTTTCCGTATGTCCAGAGACTTTCCACTGTGTCCATGTCCATGTCTCCATCGAGTACGATGTGATGATGCCATCTGCCTTTCTCTCCCTGCTCCGTAACGTACACATACCGAGCGTTCGGAAGACCTCTCTTCTTTCTCTGGTAGTTCAGGCGGCGGATGTAGTTCTGCATATGGCTCTTCGCCACTTTCATGCTCGCAGGTGTGTACTCTGCCGAATATGTGAACGTTGCCCACATATCCCCGTCACCGAAATTCTCTTCGATGACTCTCTCACACTGTTTCCTGCTGTTCTTCTCATTCAGGTTCCTCTGTGCCTGTCTGTCCTTCTTCCTTCTGCCCTCCTCTGGAATCTCTTCGGCTCTCTTTCTGGTGAACTCTGGATATATCTCGACTTCCAACTGCTCCCCTGCTTTGATCTCCTTTGTGGCATACACATACTTGATCTTCTTTCCATCCATCATCCTCTTGATGATGTCCTCTTCCAGATTCTCAATCTGCTTCTGATATGCCTCTTCATAGTCATACTCTACATAGACGTTTTTCTTTCTCCGTCTCTTGCTCTGCTCCATCCTGAATCACCTCTGTTACTTCTCTTTATCGTCGAAGTGTTACTATCCATTACAAGTCCGCCGAACCGCTTCGGTAGACTTGTTTTGATTGACTTTTCAGGCCGTTCGCAGTACAATAATACCGAGATGTGTGTTGACCTGAACGTCAACGAATCGCCTTCGGAAGCCTGCTAGCAATTCCGAAGGCTTTTTTCATTTCATGCACTTCTTTTCTCTTCTCTATCTGTCTTTCTGGTTACACTTGTCAATTTCACTTTTGCTGAATCTTCCCGACTGTTGACGATCATTGCGATCGCTGCAAAGACCTTCAGTACATCCGGCTGTGTTCTTACTGCCATGAGTTTCCCTCCTCTGCTGCTCTCTTGATCTGTTCCTGCCATGTTTCTCCTGTATCCACGATTTCAAACTCTTTACTCGGCAGGCTGTTCAGATGGACCATCTGCCTGCATACAGGGCATTCATGCCAATCGTCAAAAGGCTGTCTGTTCACCATCGTTATACTTCCACAGCTTCTGCATCCGAATATCCACATTCTCACTGTTTCGTGCTTCTTTGCTCTGTTCAACTGCATTGCAAAGTCATCGAGTTCGTCCAGTTGTTTCTTCCGTCTTTCGATGGCTTCTTCCTGTCTGTTGTACGGCCCTCCGCATCCCCAGTATTCCATTGTGCCTCTCAATTTCTCCTCGAACTCTTCTATCTCTCCTCGAAGAACTTCTCTCTGGTGCTCAATGATTGTGTTCACTCTGTCTTTAATGTTCATTGCTCTCATGTACTATTCCTCATTCCGCGCCGATATAATTCAGGACTTTCTCGATCATCAGGTCATAGAACTGTTCAATCACATCCTGAAGAACAAATTCTCTGTTGTCTGTGTCTGTCACACCTATCTCGTCCCAGTCTCCCTCCATTCCGATCTGTTCTCGCATTTCCTCGAAGATTTCCTGAACGATCTCCTGCGTTCCAGAATACTCACATCCTCTCGACAATTCTTCTCGCAGTCTTTCATCCGCTCTGATTCTTCTTTCCTCTTCGCTTCTCACTCGTCTTCTTGCCATATTGCGTTCGCCTCCTTTTTGCAATCTCTTTCCATGTAATAGTCATACAGGAACTCTTTCTGTGCCTTTGTGTACTCTTTGACCGGATTCTTTGTCGGAAAAGCAATTCCTTGACTCGGATTGTGTAAGAGAACCCACCCTCTTTCGACAAGCCAGTCTCCTGCTCCAATCAGGCCGACATTGCATTTTGTCTGCAAGTCAATGTCTCCGTTCATTGCTTCCTCCGGGAATTTTTCGCTCATGTAATTCTGCGCCCATTCCTGATGTGCTCCCCATTCCACTCCATGAAAAGTTCCGTCCGGCTCTAACCATCCATAATCCTCTGTGGTGTGATTTTCTTCATCCATCATTCGTTTCATGAAACTGCCGAGTGCATCCTGCTGTCTATCCTCCGCAGTCTCTTCTCCGAGTTCCTTTCGGATTGCTCTTTGTGTGCTTTCCGATATGTGGTCCATTGCTACATCCCACCGTTCAACCATCCTCCGCAGGTCCTTCTCTGCTTTCTTCCGTCTTTCGACTTCTTTCCAGATGTTCATGCTCTGCGGCATCTGCTCTTCTTCTCCCGGTTCGTATGTTTCGAGATGATATGTACCTGCTGCCGTGCTCCCCTTCAGAGCGGCGCGGCCGAGCAGAATGTCTTCTGCATATCTCCTGATCTGTGCCTCCGGTGTGTCTGTTCCGGTCATGCTGTCCATCAGAATCTCAATGACTTTCTCGTGGCTCTTTTCTCCGGTGTAAAACCATTCTCTCGCAAGCTGCGTGATGAACTCTCCGTGAATGTCGAATGAAATTCTTCTCACTATTGGTCCGTCGTTCACCTTTGTTCCTCCTTTTCTCTGACTTCATTCAGAATTATTTTTCGGAAGATACTTTCAAAGATTGGAACTGCGATGCTGTTCCCTGCCTGCTTATATAATGCCGTGTAGTATCTCCCTTTCTTCTGCTGTGCTTTCTTTGCTCTCTCGAAGTCCTCGTCTGTGTAGCCTTGCAACCGCCAGCACTCCAACTCTGTCAGGTATCTGTATCTTCCCTTTCCGCAGTCAATCACCTGCGCTGGTGTTCTGTCCTGCCGAGTCGTGATCGTGAAGGCATAGTCTTCGATGACCGTTGCTCTTCTTACGCTCCCAGTCACTCCGATCACCTCTCTCACGGATGGCTGTGTCACATCGTACACTTCCGGCACTTCTTCGTTCTTTTCCAGAAACTCATCAATGCTCCGCATCGGTGTCCGAATCAGTTCGTCGAACTGAAACTTCTCTCCTCCGAGGACGGATATTGTGAACACTCTTTCTCTTGCCTGCGGCAGTCCGAACTCTCTGGCATCCAGTACCTCATAGTTGTTCGTGTACCCCATGCGCTCCATCTCTTTCTGATACCGGATGAAGTTTGCGATCATGTGTCGGCTCGTTACATTCCGCACATTCTCCCATATCACATATTTTGGTTTCCACTTTCCCATCTGCTCGATGATATGTATTGTCTCCCACATCAGGCTTGACCGTGTTCCGCTTCCCTGATCTGCTCCTTTGCCTCTGTTGATTCTTCCGTCCTCCGCCTTTGCTTTCCCTTGATGCCCTGCAATGCTCATGTCCTGACATGGACTTCCGTGAATCAGGATGTCAGGCTTCAGATTCCATCCAACAACGCTTTGCGTCTTGTACGGCAATTCCTCCGCGAACATCGAATTGTATGACCTCACGGCCTTTTCATCTATCTCCACATAGTCAATCGCCTTTGTCGGGATGCCGAGGTTGCGGAGTGCACATCGCGGACTCCCTATTCCTCCGAACAGTTCCAGAATTTGCACTGGCCGCTGTTCATTAAACATCTGTATCGCCTTCTTTCTGGCAAGCGTTCTCACCGTGTCTGCCTTTTCGCCTTAAAAAGTGCTAAAACCTGTTATCCATCCGTACAGTGTTCTGACAGACTGTACGCACCGCCATGTTTTCACGATGCTCTGATGATGTCTCTCGGCTTGCCATCATCAGTGAACACGTTGCCGTCGTGTCCAGACAGGGACCTCGCCCCTGTTTCGGCTATTTGAAACTATGTTCAGTTATCTCTTCCGGCGAATCTCGGAATGAAGAATCCGAAGTCCGTTGCCTGGAACCCTTTCTCTCTGTTGATGTTGTTCACGATTCCATAGAAATCATGGGCGAAATTGAAGTCATCCGCATTTAGCCACTCGTCCAGACGCATATTGAACTTCTTGTCTGTGCTTTCAATGTCCATCATTCTGTCCACATCTTCATCCGGTTTCATCAGACCCATCACCGTCGCTCTGACCATCACATCCGCATACTTGCTTTTACGTTTTCTTTCTTCTGTTTTCGCTGCTCTCTGTCTGAAATCTATCTTTTTCATCTTCCGGCCCTCCGTCTTTCTCTCTTGTCCAGCATCTCCATCACTTTTCTGTATCTGTTCCGGTTCTCTTTCTGCTTCTTGTACTCCTCTGCGAATCCATGTGCATCTTCTCCGGCGATAGTGGCTTCTGTCATCTGATCTGCTGCCCTTTCCATCTTTCCGATCGACTCTGCTTCCTTGTCATATGCCATGCAATATATCTCCTGTATCAATTCTTCAGGAACCTCGTTCGCCTTTGCCTCTGCTCTCGCATTGCAGAGTTCCGTGTTCAGTTCTAAAATGGTTGCCTCTCTCTTCTCGACGGTCTTCTTCAGTTCTTTGTTCTCTTTCTCTGCTTTGGTTGCTCTCTCCCACGCGATCTCTGCACTTTCTTTCATGCTGTACGCAGTATCTTCTCGAATGTTGTCCTTTGCCAGTTCCAGGACTCCATCCATTGCGAACCCTACATAACTGTTTTCTCCGAGTCCTTCCACGATCTTTCTGATCTTTTCGATTGCCTGTCTTTCCTGGTCTTTTGTTGTCATGTCTGTTCCTCCTATATCTCATCAATAATTGACATCAAATCATCGCACTGTCCGTATGCTTCGTCGAGCATATCAATGTATTCCTCCATCTGCTGTCCCTTTTCTCCGTACTGAATACTTTCCGGGAGGTTGTCGTGAGCCTCCTGCTCATCATCCTTCACGCTCTCAATGATTCCCTGTGCCTTCGCAATCAGTTCAGATGCCTCCTGAAGCTGTTTTCTTCTGATCTTATTCATTCTCTTCTCTCCCTTCTTTCATGAGCCAGATGCTCTCATCCTCGCTGCACACTCCGAAGTATTCATCTGTTCTTGTGAAGAAAAATTCAATTCCATAAAACTGCTTGATTGCCAGTTTGAACACTTCCCATCTGTCCTGACAGCTTCTGCAAGTGTTGTCCCAGTATTTGAAACCGAGTCCCTGATCTGGATTTCCGATTCCCGGTGTTGCTTTTCTTCTTTCATCAATGGCCTTGTCCCATGTGCGAATAGTTTCTTCTAATTCGCCGCCCATTTCTGTCTTCATGAATTTTTCTTTATTCAGTTTCATGTCTATTCTCCTTATATGTACTCCCCGACATTTCTGTCGGGGACATTCTATGCAGTCAGTCCTGCCTGCTTTGCCATCTGCAATCCGATCATGATTCCTTTGACTTCACGCTTCTCGCCGCTGGTCAGCTGCTTCAGCAGTGAAATCATTTCCTCAATGTCTTCGGTTTGTTTCTTCAGTTCCTTGTTATCCATTTCAAGAGTTGCTGCTGCCATGTGTGTTCCTCCTTTCTTTATGCTGTTACTGGCTCGTAATCTTCGAGCAGTTCTTTCAGGTTCGCTTTTCTCCAACGATGGAGCCGTCTGTCTCCGGTGATGTTCTTCACTGGTTCCGGGAGTGGCTCGCCTGTTACGACGTTTCTTTCCCAGTACAGGTACTGCTTCAGTGAGTTGTGATAATATCCATCGTTATGCACTTCTATGTATTTGTTTGAGTTCCTTCGATTTCTGTATACCTGAATCGTTGTCACTGTTGTTGCCTCCTTTGTGATGATGTGTGTTTGCTGTTCCGTATGGTTACATTATAGTCACTCCATGGAACTCTGTCAACTCTTTTTTGTCACTTTACGGAACTTTTTCATTGACAGTATGCTTTCTCGGTGCTATTCTGATATTTGAAAGGATGGTGATTATCTATGACGCAAGGCGATCGTGTGAAGGATGTCAGAAAGACATTGAAACTGACGCTTGAAGAGTTTGGAAAAAAAGTCGGTGTCACAAAACAGACTGTCAGTAGAATCGAAAACGGTATAAACAATCTTACCGATCAGATGGTGAAATCAATCTGCCGAGAGTTTAATGTTGATTATGACTGGCTTATGAATGGAGAAGGTGAGATGTTCACTGATCTTCCGCAGACTGTTCTTGATGAACTCTGCTTGCAGTATGAACTGGATGATCTCGACCGATTCATCGTCGAGTTATATGTCGGACTTCCGAAGGATGTGAGGGATGGCATAAAAGCGAGGGCGAAGGACCTTATTCAGAAAAGGAATACTTCAGAAGAGGAAAAATAAAAAGGGAACCCATCTGGATTCCCTTCTCTTCGTGTCGGCTACTGATATATGTATATGTACTTGATAAACTCATATATTCTCTTCAGGAGAGTTTCGGAGTCTATCTTGTTCAGCAGTCCGATTATTTTCTGCCGAATATCCATTTTCATCGCCTCCTTTTGAAAATATTACCATTTTTTTCAGGCTTCGTGAATGGGTTCGGCTCCTGTTTCCGCAAATACGGAAATCGTCCAGTGAACTGCGTATCATCGCAGTTCCTGTGATATACTACTTATATTCGGAATCATAGAGCGCACTGATCTTCGTGTCCAGTGCGATTGCTATTGCTTCCAGTTGCCGGAGCGTCGGAGATGTCTGGCCGTTCTCAATGGTATTCAGCGTCGTTTTGCTGATTCCAGTCATCTGTTCCAATCGCTTCAGTGTTACATTCTTTTCGGTTCTTGCCTGCCATGTTAATATTTCCATCGTTTCCTCCTTGTGGTGAATTATTATGTATTCATCCAAGAGTGTCGATCGGATGGCAAGGCAAAACAGTATGTGGGGTTGCTTATGAGAAAATATGATAAATGGATAACTTTATTCGGAGGATGGCTCGGCATACATCGGTATCTTTCCGGTGAGATCGGAATGGGCCTGCTTTACACATTCACCCTCGGCGGATGTTGTGTCGCATGGCTTCATGATGTGTATATTGCCTTTGCTCCTCCTGCTGCCATATGGCGAAGATGGTCTGATGTGTCAGGTGAGGCGGCTGAAGCACGGAAACGTCGTGCTCTGGAAGGTGAACTCACTCCTGTTCGCATTTACCCTGAATCGAAGAAGGCGGTCTTTGCAGGTTCTGAAGGTGGACGCTATCACACCACCCTGACGAAATGTTCCTGCCCGGACTTCCAGAAGAGGAAAGTCCCTTGTAAGCATATGTATTTTCTTGCTGAAAAATGCAATATAGAAATCTAAACATAGAAAAAGACAGTCCCTGACAAGAACTGCCTTTCCCCATCGTACTCTATGCAGCACACGGCTTCAAAGAATACAGCTTCGCAACCTTTATTCTACCACGAAGCTGTGTTGTTGCATAGCTTTATTTTTTACGCTTTTTTATGGCAGAAAGAAGGTTAATCATGAGTACATACTTTCATCCGCAGCCGGAACTCTTCGGCCTGCGTGTCGTTAAATATATACGTTGTTCCCATGACGGTCAGGTTCTTCATGGTGATACTCTGGAAGCGCAGGACGCTCTCCTTGATGAGTTTATCAAAGTGAATCGCATGGTGTTGGTTGACACCTTCATCGACGAGGCCCTGACCGCCCGGAAGAAATTCACTCGCCGGAAGGAATTTGTCCGGCTCCTTGATGGTGTCCGTGCTCATAACTTCGACATGATTCTCTTCACCAAACTCGACCGCTGGTTCAGGAACATCGGAGACTATCACAAAATTCAGGAGATACTTGAAGCGAACGGAGTCCAGTGGAAGGCGATCACAGAGTCCTATGACACCACTACCACAAACGGCCGCCTGCACATCAACATCCGTCTGTCCGTCGCGCAGGATGAGTGCGATCGTGACAGTGATCGAATCAAAGATGTATTTGCATACAAACTGAAGAATAAAACCTATCTTTCCGGTTCTCTCCCTCGTGGTCTGAAACTGGATGAAGAAAAACACGTTATCATTGACCCGGACTGGAAGCAATTTGCTCTTGATATGTTCGATCATTTTGAGCAGACTAATTCCAAGAGAGGAACGCTACTCTATCTGAAAGAAAAATACGGAATCTATTTGTGTTATGACACTATCGCCCGAAATCTCCGCAACCCTCTGTATAAAGGGATGTATCGTGATGACCCTGATTTTTGTGAGCCTCTGATCGAGCCGGAGCGATTCGACCGTATTCAGGTTTTAGGAAAACGGAACGTGCGTCAGCGATACTCGAACCGGACATACATCTTCACTGGACTTCTGATCTGCTCTTCCTGCAATCATTATCTTGTAGGCCAGACAACACACCGGACTCTTGCTGACGGAACCGAAAAGCACTATCCGTCATACAGGTGCAATCAGAGGTATCAGTCACATAGTTGTGATCGGAACCGCAGTTATCGTGAGGATTATGTCGAAGAATATCTTCTTCAGCATATCCGTCCTGCTCTATCCGAGTATGTGGCAGAATATGAAGTGACCGGAACGAACCCTTCCCGGAAGAATCCTGCTGCTGAAGCTGCGAAGATACGAACTAAGATGCAGAAACTATATGAACTGTACATGGATGATTTGATTGACCGTGATACATATAAAAGGGATTATTCTGCTTTTCAGGAGAAACTGAAAGAACTGGATTCCATTGTCGTTGCTCCTTCTCGTGATCTTGCTGATCTGAAGAAGCTACTTGAACAGGATTATGAAGAGATATACAGAACATTCTCTCCGCAGGAGAAGAATGCCTTCTGGAAGTCCTTCGTGCAGTCAATCACTGTCCACGAAGACGGAGAAATGGACATTGTTTTTTTATGATCTTGTTTCTACTAACTACGCACTGCCTGTCGGTTCATCGGCTAACACAATAGCCGGTTTGGTAATCAGGGCACGAGCAATCGCTACTCGCTGTTGCTGACCGCCGGATAGATTATTTGGCATATTTTTCAGTTTATCTTCCAGCCCCAGCAGGTGAACGATCTCGTCCAAAAACTTCTGATCCACCGTGTCCCCGTCCAGCTCCACCGGCAGGACGATGTTCTCATAAACATTCAGGATGGGAACAAGGTTATAGTTCTGAAAGATAAAGCCGATGTTGCGGCGGCGGAAGATAGTAAGCTGTTCATCGTTCATTTTCGACAGTTCTTTGTCCCGGACAATCACATTGCCGGAAGTGGGTGTGTCCAGCCCTCCCATCATGTGAAGTAAGGTGGATTTGCCGCTGCCAGATGTTCCCACAATAGCCACAAACTCGCCGTCCTCCACGGAGAAGTTCACACCGTCAAGGGCGCGGGTAATGTTCGGCTTTGTGCCATAATACTTTTTCAGGTCAATAGTCTGTAAAACGCTCATATTCAAAACTCCTTTCAAGGCTTCTTGCCTGTTGATAAAGGTATTATAAAACCCAAATGTCCGCGAAATGTTACAGCGGCCAAAAAATTT
>SKEC01000324.1_pt1 | contig 49525 bp, 55 predicted proteins | sample 4826641 | NCBI WGS metagenome assembly SKEC01 (sample SAMN11008819, study PRJNA524170) | human gut metagenome | biome: Human fecal sample; material: Feces; isolation source: fecal sample from pouch patient p18, p21 | host: Homo sapiens | place: Israel: Tel-Aviv | collected 2015-12-22
AATTTAAAATACCGAATATTTATTGATATTCAGGTAATATGTTATTTATTTGCAAGAAAATAATATATTATATTCTTTAAAACAAATAGCATATTTTATTCTGCCCCATAAAAAACAATACTATAATATTTCATTTTATAAAAAATAATATTATATTTGCATATAATTTAATGTAATATAGAATGAAAACAACAGTTACAATGAAGTCAAAAGACAGGGAATTATTTGGAGTTACAATTAGGCAAGATACTAAAAGTCAATTCTTGTCTGTTACAGATCTACAAGAAGCTTATACACGAGCAAGAATTGAGAAAGGGTGGTCTGATAGAAGAATAGAACATATTTTATCGAATATTGGATCTGCCGAGCGAATTTACTATATACTTGAAAAACAAGGTTTTATAAAAGCCGGATATTCGGCTTTTATGGAAGAAGTAAAAGAAAGCTCTCTTGTAAAAGTTATGAAGAAATACGGAGCATATAAAACTTGTGGAGCAAGAGAAAATAAAAGCACAATGTGTAATCCTTATATTTGGGTATTATTGGCATTAGAGCTTAATCCGGAAATATATGCAACTGTAGTAATGTGGTTAACAGATAACTTGATTATCAATAGGATTGAGGCAGGAGATAGATATAACGAACTATGTGTTGCCGCATCTGTTTTTAGTAATGTTGATTATAGAGTCATAGCAAAAGGGTTAAATTATATAGTATTTAATATACATGAAACGTTGTTGCGAAATAAAGCCACACAAGAACAATTAAAAGAATTAGATGATTTACAAAAATCTTTAGCTTTCGCTATAAATATGGGTTATATAAAATCATTTGAACATTTGGTGAATGAAATGAGATTATTGTATTTAAAAAAATGGAATAATGGAAAAATTAATAGTTAGAGCGACTATCTTTGGATTAGCTATTTATATGTTAATCGTATTTTGTTTTGCATGGAGTGGAGTATTAGTAACATTTGATGGCTACGTAATTTTATTAGATTATTGTTTGTATAGGCTTGCTTGTGACGAAGGTAAATATCATTGCAAGTATGCAAGAGCTATACCACTTAATCTTATGTTTACCGATACTATTACTTGTCTTGATAATACATTCAATATTATGCCTACAGCAGAAATGTATTTGCTTATTGTATCAGTTACATGGGCTATTAGTATTATTGTTACGGTGCATTTAGGTATTAATCATTTCAGAAAAGTTCGTCGGCTAAAGAATATCAAGCAACGATACGAAGAATTTAAACTCAAAAAGTAGTAAGGCTGCATGATTTGTATTGATGAAGAAATGGCTTCTAAAGTTGGTTTAGAAGCCGCAGCCGTCTACTATTATGTGCGATTGATATTATGTACTAAAATGTATCAAGAATCGTTTAAAGGCTGCATGGTAAAACGAGAGAAATATACCGGATTTATTGCAATAGCAAAACTAAAAGAATTAATTCCTTTCCTTTCTACAAAGAAAATATACAATTCTGTTAATAGGCTCGTTGAACATGGATATATTAGGGAAGTGAATTATAGGTTATCTGGAATGAACACTACCAAATGTTACCAATATGTAGAAAACAACTAATTAAAAACTTTAAAAACAACAATTATTATGTGTGAAATTAAAATTTTCGAGAAAGAAGAATTTGGGAATATCGGAGTTGTTGAAATTGACAACGAACCTTGGTTTTTAGCCAAAGAGATTACAAATATTTTAGGATATTCTAATCAGTCAGATGCTATCAAAGACAATGTAGATTATGAAGAGTGTAAGGTATTAGAATACAAGGCTTTTCGCTCGCAGCTACCTTCTTTGTGGAGTGGGAAAGATTTCTCAAATAAAGTTCTTATTAATGAATCTGGATTATATAGTTTGATTATGTCAAGCAAATTACCAAATGCAAAGAAGTTTCGTAAATGGGTAACAAGCGAAGTCCTTCCGTCCATTAGAAAGAATGGAGGGTACATCTCTAATCAATCACAATTGACACCAGAGCAGATTATGGCGAATGCCCTTGTAGTTGCGCAGAAAATTATAGAAGAACAAAATAATCAAATGCTCCAAATGACACAGAAAATGTCAGTGCTTGAAAAGAAATCAGACTACCTTGATATTATTCTTCAAAGCAAAAAGACGGTTACAATATCTCAAATCGCGCAAGATTATGGCTTTAGCGCAAAAGCATTCAACAAGATATTGAAAGAGCTACATATTCAACATAAAATTAACGGGCAATGGATTCTGTATGCTTCATATTTAGGTGAGGGATACGTTCACAGTAAAACTGTAAGCATAACAAGAAGTGATGGTACGCCAGATACTGTTATGAACACAGAGTGGACGCAAAAAGGGCGTATCTTTTTGTATAATACATTGAAGGGAAACGGGTATTTACCATTAATCGAACAATAAAACATAAATACCATGGCTAATCTGAAAGAAGTAAAAGAAAACAATGTGAAACTTACAAATTCAAACAGAATCAATAAGATTAAGAGTGACATATACGATATTATAAAAGAAGAAGTAGATGCACTCTCTCCTATTAGGAAACTTGTATTTAGTACTATCTTTGGAAGAATCTTTGATATATTTAGCGCTGACTGTAACGAAGACGAATTGGCGGGAGCACTTAATACAATAGACAAGATGAATTCAGAATATGTTAATCCGAAAGATTATGTTACTTATGATGGCGCAATGAAAATATTGTGCATGGGTAATAATCGAGCAGGATTCAAGAAATTGATGGATAAATATGGTATTAAGAATCAAAGTTTCAATAACCATAAGATTGGATTTAAGCGTTCTGATATTCTTTCGGTCAAAGATAAATTGAAAGAAGAACGTCAGAATAAAAACTTGAAAAGGAGATAGAAACAAAACAAGGGGAAGAAAACTTCCCCTTGAAAAACAACTAATACCTGAAAATTAAAAACAAACTTACATGACAATTAACAAACAAAGTTCTCGTATATCATTTCAAGAAAATCAGTAGTTGATATTTGTTTTTCAGTTGTAATAGACATTCCCTGAAAATCGGTTAATACCTGCTCGATAGTATAGTTATCAGCTACATTTACATTCACTAAATCTTCATATTCTTTCTGCGTAAAAGTCTTTTGTTCTACCTCGACCTCTTCGTTAAGCTTCTTAGACTTAAAATCCGCTACATCTCTCCAATGTTTATTGTACATGTCCATAAATGCCTTATGCTTATCAAATTCTTCATCAGTTAAGATGTTTTTTAGCATTTCTTCTGTAAGAGAAGATAGGTCTTTGCATTGTTTTTGAATTTTTTCTTGAAGCTTACTTACTTCCTCTTTTTCTTTATCAAATCCCTCCGGCTTCAATCCTTCTGTAGCTTCTTTAACGGCATCCTCGAATTTTTTATAAAATCCATTGTAATAGATGCGAGTCATCATAACTTTAGTCTTCAATTCGCGTGGAAGCTCTTTCCCTTGATGCGCGATCAATAAAGCCTTGATCAATGATGTCTTTTTAACTATCTCACTATTTTTTATTTTATCGAGTTTATTCTCGCTTTTTTTAGTCTCTGTATTTTCCATTACTCACACAATGTATTAATTGTTCCTTCACTCCATTTTTTAATTCCCGCAAGCAAAGCCTCAGTTGCCTCAACTTGTTTATCAGCATACGCTTCGTTTGTAATACGCACTACTGATTCATACATTCCCGCAGGTACAGGTGCAGTCATTGTACCATCATTATTATTATAATGAAAAGTTCCGATTACGTTTTGTGAATCTTTTAATTGAACATTTCCACTAAATTCGAGAACCTTATTAGTTGCTACAACTAATATTGAACCTACTAATTTAAGAGTTTCGCTATTTACTGCGGCATTAGTTCGCTTAACGCTAACCAATTCTCCGTTTTCTACTGTTACTGTAACTGGTGTTGTCATATTGATATTTTTAATATTTCGCTGCTAAGATACTGCTTTTTTCGTATATATCAAATTATTTTGCTCGGAATAAAATAGAACCTGACTTATAATCATCTCCTAAATAGCGTGCTGTGTAGTTTGTATAGCTGTTTAAGCAGATCCAATTAACGTTATTTCCAATAATTTACCAGCGCTTGCACCAGTTCTTGTATTATAAATATAACAATTAGTATAAGCAGTCTTGCCAACATGATATTTACCACCTAAAGTCATACATGGAACACTAATAACATAATTTCCACTACCATCAGGACCAGATATTACATTAGCCATACCTTTACCTATTTCGTATTGGTCAGTTCTAAAATTTCCATTATAATCAATGGTTTCCATAGATACACTATACGTTTTTAAAGTAGCTAATCCAGCAGAAGCTTTATCATGTATAGTAAATCTATATTGATAATAACTATCTGAATTATCATTAACTCTTGGAGTAGTACTTCCAATAACAGAATATTGAAGATAGCCTTGATTTGGGAATTGAGACAGATTATAATCTTTCATAGCAGGAACACTATTTCTTCTTACATTAGAAATACTCCTGTAAATGTTCATATTATATTCTATTGTTTCTCTCCATTTAAGACGTTCATTAGAATAAGTATTATCTGATATAAACAAACAAATAGCAATATCTTTACTGAGTTTACCTTCCCAGTCTAAAGAATCATCTACTAAAAATATAGGAAGTTTACCCCCAGTAATTGTCCTGCCAAATATTTTATAATAGGCTTTCTGCTTGCTTCTGCTACATATAGCCACTCCTAATTGATTCTTCTTTCCATTACCTATAAGCTTATCAATAGATAATTGTCCTGCTGCACTTGACTCAAATAATAAAGCATTAATATTAATAATTATAGCTGAATCAGGAGAAGCGTTGTTTGGGAAAGTCAAATCAAATATTGGTTTAGCATTATGATTGTATCCATCAAAATCTGTACATCTATAGGAATATTGATTAATCGCTGATATTGGTTGATTATAATAGATAGCAGCACTTGTTAAATTGGCAACAGTAGGCTGTATTATTTCCACATTTTCAAACCCATAATGTACAGATTTAAACTGTTCTTCACTAAGTGGAGCTATGCTATCATAAACGACAGGATGTCTGTCAGTCCACATATTAACATTCTCAGAAACGCATTGAGTGCCTATATCTGTGCTACTTATTCCTAAGGTTTGTGGAATATCATCATGGACTCCAACGGGAGCTACTATTAATCCATTTGATATACTCATAGCATCTCCTCCGCATTACAACAGATTCCACCTGTAACTAAAACAATACCACTATAACAGAAGGTTTGTATCTTTAAGTCACCTTCTATTATAATGGCATCGTTCGTGTCGAAGCTATCTAAAAATTCTTTAGAACAGCCGCAAAATAATTCACTTTTTGTTTGGTTATCTAAATTATTTTTATACTCTCTCTCTCTCTCTCTCTCTCTCTCTGTTAATCAATGATTTAGCAATGAGATTCCCTTTGATTATTAAGCTAACTTTTTCCATATTTTTTTAAGATTGAAGATATAAATAGAAAGTTCCTTCTACGTTATATGATGGATTAGTCCATTTAAATGATGGTATTACTCCTGTATATGGTTGATATTCTCCATTAGGAGTTCTAAACATGTCTGTTATGTTATAGGATGACCATCTATAACAGTCTCTATTAGCTCCATTATAATTAACTTTAGTCCAAGTCCCTCCAGATGGACTTGCTTCTCCACTACTTTTAGAAACTGTTGCATTAGATGGGGTTGTTAATTGATAGCCAATAAGCGGAATTGAATTTGGATTCACCCTACTGCTAACTAAAATTATTTCCATTTCTATTCGACATAGAGACGATGCTCCATTGTAAACTACTGGATTTTCTAAAGGACTAAATGGAATTGAGAAATTAGAGCCATATTTATAAACTCTAATAACATAATCTGTTTTATCAACAATGCTACTTCCTTTTTTAATTTTGTATAATTTATAATAATTTTTCATGTCTTTAGAAAGGAATATGACTTTTATGCCTTGCCCCTTTAATTTTGAAAGCATTGTCCATTTAGGTATTTCAACATTGGTTAAAAATGGTATTACCGCTTTATTAATATTAGGGTCTGAAGTGAAATAACTATAAGCCTCTAATTCGTCTTCTGGTTTGACATTGAGTGTTATATATGGTAGCATTCCATTTTTCATGCTTACACTTTTCATATAGCCAGCAGAATTCGGCCCATATCTACTTGTAACCATTAATCCTAATATACCCATACTGTCTATTGGGACTGGTTTAGATGAATTTAAAAAGCATGATTCTATATCAATAATAGATATATTATCTAATTGTAAAGGGTTTAATGAAAGATGACAATCAAAGAAAACGTTTAATTGTTCATTACTTTCATTAGCACCAACATATATAGACCCATCTGCTTGAGCTATTGGCATAGATACTTGTATAAAATATGGGGCTTTATGATTATATCCATCAAAGTCTAAAGCTCTGCAAGGATAACCAACTGGCGGTTGATATTTTTCTTTCCATACTTCAAAAACAGATTCTAAAGAATCGCTTCTGTCAAGATTCCCACTATCTATATCATAAATAGTTAATTTTAACCCACATGGTTCTGTATTAAAGACTTCACTTCTATACCAATAAGTTCCTTTTGGATTATTAGATACAAATGGAATACTTGATTTTACTGGTTTGAATTTACTATAAGGGTTTATATTAGGATGAACGCATAGCTGCTCTAAAACTGTTGTAGACGCACTTAATACAGGAGAAATATCTGTATCTACTCCTACAGGCGCAGTAATCTTTCCGTTACTGTTACTCATTTCGACTTCTTTTTACTAACAGAACGTCTGGTTTTGAATCCTTCTACTTCGCTTGCTTCGGAAGTATTTCCATAATATAAAACCTTGCCTTCAACAACGACATTGCCTTTTACATAAAGATTTTCGTCTTTATCTTTCTTAAAATAAACTCTGTCAATACGTTCAATAAACTTTCTGTCTCTCCATTCTTTGTAAGCTTTAAATAAATTTTTCATCTTCGTTATTTTAAAATTAGTTATTGTTTCAATGCAAAAATAAGAATTTATCTCTTAACCTCCAAAGGAGCATAGACTTATCTATACTCCCTTTTCAACTTATTAATCTCTTTCTTTAAACATTCATTCTCCTTTTTCAATTTCTTTATTTCATCTTCAATACTATTAGTCTTTTTGCACAATTCATTAATACCTAATGTATTTAACTGAGTTGCACCAGCAATCAAAGATATAAAATCAGGACTTATGTAATTGATATAGCCATAGCCATCGTCGTCTTTACCACATATAGCAGGCAATACCTTAGACACAGCTTGATAGCTTAAACCAATATGTCTTTTATCATCTACCATTTTCCCAATTCGTGATTGAGCTGTGTCATTATAGATATAATCAAAAACTAATCCCAAAGATAGCAATTTTTTTGCATAATCTATCTGGCCAACTCTGTTTTTTAATCGCATATCGGAAGTGGTTTTTGCGGTAATTCCGCCATTTGCTAAAATATTACCTTCAATCCATAAACTTTTACCTCCATAAGAACGTATATAAGTTGCATCATTCATTGTCCATCCACCACTATAAGAAGTCCAATATACTCCGGAAGCTCCTGTAAACCGAACCCAGCTACTTACATAGATTTCTTTTCCATAGATACCTCCCCACCACTGATCACTATTTCCTAAATCATTAACATTTGTTACATACGGATGAACTCCTCCATTAACAAATAAGCTATTAGCAAAATATAAACTTCTCGCAGGATTTGTAATAAAATGTACATATGAACTATTTTGTGATCCGATCATTATTTCAATACCATTATATCTTGAATATAAATATCCTGCATCTGCTATAAGACTACCTCCATAAACATTTCTATATCCAGAACTATCTTTAAATCTAAAATTACCCCCATTGTCTAATTCTAAGTGACATCCTACAACTCCTGGTTGATGAAATCCGATAGAAGGAGATATAGTAGAACCATTGCCATTAATCATTAGAGATGCTTTTTCATAAGTGACTCCACTTGGCTCTCTAAAGTAACAATTAAATAATCTTCCATTACTAGGATTCCAATGACCAACAGTCGCACCATTAGACATGAAATTAATTTGTCCATTTTCTTGCCAATTAAATCCGGTATCAGTGTCTCCGATTGCTAAGGATATAGCAGGAGCTGCATCAGCACTATATGCGTTTCTATGAACATATAAATAACCTCCACAAAACAGTCTACTGTAAGCAATAATATCACCACCTGTATAGATAGTGCTAGAAGCATTAATAGTAGTTACATTTTGTAAAGCTCCAGATACATCACTTGTGCCATTAAAAGGTTGTCCCCATAAATTTCTTGTTGTTCTTAGATTCGCAGGTGCCCAATATACCTGATCAAATGTTTTCTCCATTGGAGAATTATCTTGTGAGGTTTTTACTGCCGCACTATACGTATAAGATCCGTTAGCCCAAGAATACCCATTTGGATGAACAGTTAACTGTCCGTGATTAGTAGTTCTATAATAATAGACACCTCCACCACGCAGATAAACAATCTCAGCAGATCCCATCGTGTTTTGTTGTCTACCGCCAAAAGCAGTTTCTCCACCGTGAGAACCAGCGTACCAATTTAATTTTGCAGCAATAGGAATTGTTCCCCAACCAGAACCTATCACATAATAGTCTAGCAATAAAGAAAATCCAGATTGGTGTGAAGCCCACGTAGGTTTATTTCCTCTAAGTCCATTAAATATAGTGATTCTCAATGGAGTTCCACCATAAGCCGGAGCATTGATAGTACAGGGATACCACTTATTTTGGTCTAAGCTGGTAAGGTCTAATGTTAGTTGTTTTTGGCTTAAATGTGATAAAGCAGCATGCCACGTTGATCTTCTTATAAAATTATCATCTGAAGAATAAAAATAATCACCTTGATTCTCTGGATTAACAGCTGTTGATATAAATGGTACATCAAGATTTCCAGTCATAGTATCCCCAGCCTTTTTAACGTAGTTCTTGTCACATTCTACATCGGTCATAATCATTTTCCAATCACCCCATGTATCACCAATACCTGTTCTATAACGAAGATTATAAGCAGTGTTGTTAGTAGAAGAAGGTCCGGCAAGTTCCCATGTACAATAGCCATCTCCCCAACCTTTCACATGAATACCTGACCACCAGTTACCGTCAGGCATATTTCCACCAGCTTTGAAAAAGGTACTGATACTGTAATAATCTAAGCTTGAAGGAAGTATAGTATCATTTCTTCTATCAATAACATGTAGAGAATTACTAACATTAGATTCTATGACTTTATTTTGATTGTTATTATATGCTAAAGCATACAAATTCCCATCCACACTCCCATCGGCCTTGAGGAATTGAGAAGCAGTACCTGAAGGGATTTGAAATCCAGTAGCTCTAAATTTACCACTACCGACTAATACAGCTCCATTATCATACACTTGGTGTAGTCTATAATCATAATCTTGATTAGTAGTATTCGGGTCGTTAAAATCTAATCTATTTCCAATTTCTATAATACCATCAGACTTAACATAAGCAATACCTTCATTAAAGGCTTTATTGTTAGAAGCAACAGGCAAAGTAATAACTCCGTCCACTGAATCGTATCTCTGTCCATTTAGAGAAATAGCCCCTGTATTGCCGCCACTTCCTCCGCCAATCACTGTTAATTTACCACCTTCTTTACTTAATGTATTGGTATCAATAGGAAGAGCGTCTAATATAGTCTGTGGGGATTTAGTCCCGGCGCCTAAAGCAGTAATACCACCAGTTACATAGAAGTTGACAATACCTCCCCCGTCTTTTTCAACGTATATCGCATTATTGGCTTCATCCACCTTTATACGATAGCCACTGCCTAATTCCAAGTAACTTGAAATTGATAATTTTTGAAATGGATAGCGAGGAACTACATAGCTTATGGAAGATCCTGATTTTACAATTTGGAATATAGATAATAAATCACCAACGTTTTCTGGACCAACAAAGAAGGATAAAGGATCTGCATGAAGCTTACCATTATTATCCCACCATAAATTACCATTAGCAAAATATCCTGTACCATCAAACCGGACAAGTCCTTTAGCCACATCCGCAGGCATATTCTGGGAAGTATAATCATTACGATCTTTCATTGAACCGCCCCACCAAGACGCAATGCCTCCTCCTGTTTTAGAAGAATCATATATACCATTCGATCCACTCATTATTTTATAAGAGCTGCCATCGGTGTATCCTAATGCTAAGATAGAGGTTTGAACGACACCATTAGTAATTGTAGTCTCTTCCTTAAAGGCTTGTTTGAGATAGTTTAAGTCAACAGCTTTTTGCAAAGCGTTGTCGGCTGTAGTCTTAATTTGATCTTGAATAAACTTATTGGCTTCATTTAAATATGCGATATAATCTCCATATTTAGTATTAAATACCGAATATTTATCATCAACTGCGGCTTTCTCAGTATTTGTAGTTATACCATCTGTGATAGCTGCTCTAATCGTTGAAATCAAATCTGTTGCAGAAGTATTAAAGGCTATATTTGCGTTATTAAGATTTGTCTTAGCTATCCCAGATAACAGAGGATTATTGTACACCTTCGCGAAACTTTGGCTTACATCTTTCTGCGAAGTTTCGATATTATTGAGATATTTGGCTATTGCAGTAGCTTCGCTTCTATCAATTACTCCGTCTTTAAAAGCTTGATCTGTGAAGTTGCGCAATCCATCTACTTCTCCATCTAATCCATTTATATCTCGCTTGGCTTGATCGACATCTGCTTGTGCGGCTTTAGCTAATCTTTGTGCTTCTAAAGCCGCTTGATCATCAGTATATTTAGAAGCTTTTTCCCAATGGTTGATAGAAAAAGATGTTCCTGCCGCTTTAGCTGTTTTGCATCGAAGGACATCATTAGAATAAGTACTACCAAAAGTCGCATTCACCCAAAGATCCCCGACTTCATACGTTTCAGTGTCTAATGGTTGTCGTACAAAGATTTTCCGTTTACTATCGGCTGTATCTTGCGCTTTCTTGGCATCTGCTAAAGCTTTAGTAATGTCACTGTCTGTAAGTACTTTCCATTCATATGTTGTATCTGTTAATTGAAATCTGTAGGCTTTCCCATTACTATCATAATACAAGTCTCCTAAATGGGTGTTTTTATCTTTATCAGTAGTCCAATTTACGGCAGGTTGATTTGTTAATGTTGGAACTGGATCATAGAACCAAGTTTCGATAGCTCCATCTATCTGATCTTGTAGCTCTCCCAGACTTCCATTGACTATTATTGCAAATTCATCCAGATTTTCTTTTGCACCAGCTATAGCATCATTCTTAGTCTGTTCTAACGCGTCTTCCACTGTTTGCCCAGAGCCAATAGTTGTCCCAACTTGCAATTTCCCCTTAATTTGCAAACCGTCCTTTTCACTATATTGCATGTAAGAGGTTTTATTTCGGTCTCCTACATACATTCGTCCATAAACATTAAAAAACGCTTCGTTTGTCGTTTTATCAACGCCATAAGAGACATATTCCTTGTTCACATAAGAATAGCTATCAATGCCTGCGTATAAAGTAATACTTGGAGAATAAAAGTCTACAGCAGAGAATATGATAGCATTTTGGCGAGTTTTATCTGTCTTGTTACCTAATTGACAAATAACGTCTCCTGCTTTGGGTACATCACTACTTACGTCAGCATCCGTCTTAGATAAATCAATATAATCTTCACCGATAGCTACAACCTTTCTCCAATAATAATGATTTGATACATTTTCATAAATACCTTCCTTGATATTGAAGTCTTGCGATAAAGCTTGATCATCTACCTTAAACCTATTTTCAATTGGTGTATTATCTGCATCGTTTACGAAATAGCAACGATAATAAGTATCTCCTTCAACAACTTTATTACAGGTTATACTTCCGCCAGGAGTGATTATCTGTCTACCTCCGATACTATTCGTGTTGATTATCTCTAATGTCTCAAAATACGCTTTTGCACGCACTTTCAACATGTCTGTTTCGATGTAAGTTTTTCCATTTGCATCAATAGCGAAAATACCTCCGCTATTGCCTCCTTCGGTATAAGAACCAACTTTTAATCCGCGCAAAAAAGTGATGAAGTCTCTTGCGTAATCACTGGTATCTTTTCGCAAAAAGTATTTCAATCCTTGTTTTAGGAAATCCACACTTCCGATAGAGTTCATTATGTCTTGTTTTACTCCGTCAATTGCAGTTTGAAGAGAGTTCTTTCCAATGGTCAGAGTATCCGTTAACTGAATTGAAATTTCGGGTAATACGTTTTCATCAACCTTAAGTGTATAGTTTGAAACATACAATTGATGGAGCTGCCCATTATATTCTAAATCTATACGCGCATTCTCGTTTAACAGATTTCCAATGCTCGGATTTTCGGCTAAAAAAATACGACTCAATTTAATAGAGAAGGTAAACTTTTCCCTATTATTATTTGCCATATATTTAATGATAGCTTCTTCTAATTCTTTTTCAGCCTTCGTTATATAGGCTTGTGGCATATCAATATTCAAAAAGACAAAGCTATCTCCGGCACTTGGTTTTATATTATTACCTGCATTAGGCATTACAATACCAAATGTAGTATTATCCTTTTTGAGCGCAATCCATACTTCATTGGTCATTGTATTTTGCTGCTGTGGTTGCAGGTTGTTTACATTAACCTTTTGCGCATAATCGCCGGGAACAATGTCTCCTTTGCTATCGACTTGAACAGGATTTCTGAATACTTGTTTCCCCTCTTGCGTAATTTCTGTTACTCCAATTTGGAAATTACAAGCCCCACAAGCTCCACTTGTCATCGAAACAGTTGCATCGCTTCCGACTAAAGCTTGATCAAATAAGTTAAAACCAAAGTCTCCATCGAACTTATTTAGTTTAACATAAAAGTAAGAGTGAACATATTCACCAGTGTCTTTGTTTATTGAATCATCGTCGTTCTGATCAAAGGCGATTGCTTTAATCATATCCATTCTTACACCAGCTTTATTTAAGGCATTTTTAATGCTTGGCTTAATATAAGAAAAATCGACTATTTGCTCTTTGGGATTTGTCGGCAAATAAAGATTTTCAAAGGTATAATAATCACCTGTATCGGGATTAATATATTTGTTATTCAAGGCATTATAAAAACGTTCTGCCCCATTTGTTTGCCTATATATTGGAGGCATTAATACTTGTGAAGGAGTAATCCATGTACCTCCTTCTTCTTCTATGGCTTTTCTATCGTTGCTCGGATTCGGATAATAGAATTGAATATTATCGGAACTACCTGTACCTGTAACTCTATTGGTTATTTTATAGTTAGCATTAGTTTTGCTTACAGATAAGAGTTCGAAATCTTTTCCGTATTTGAATGTATGCGTGATTGCATTATTTGTGAATCCAACATGAATTGTTGTTCCGACGAAGTAGAAAGGCAATTCAAAGATATTGAATATTTCCTGCAAAGCATTGCTAAAGAACATATTTTCTAAAGAAACTTGTTTTGCTTCGGAAGTAATACCTTCATCTATGACAATGCGATATGCTAAATTACTATATTCAAGAGAGAAGTTAAGTCTTGCGACAAACTCCTGAATGTCGCCATAAAAAAGAACTTTTGTGCTATTGCTTACATAACGATCTGTATTTCCTGCATCACCAGTAACTACATCATACACATACACATTATCCAACACACTTCTGCCGGATAAGAATTCTAATTCATGTTTGTATCTAACATCATCGTTGCTCTTTGAAGAAGATGGCGTTTTTACAATGAAATATCGTTCCCCCTTGAAATCCACGTATTGTTTTCCACTTACCCATAGATCATCAAGGCAAGTCGGATACATCGCAGTAGCCGTTAAAGAGCTGCCCCCCATTCGTTGAGCATTATAGGTATATTTGATTTTTAACGGATTTTCCGCATTAGGAAACGGAGTATCAGAAACTCCATCTACATAAGTGTATACTGTCAGTAAAATGTTATTGCTCATTTGCTTCTCTTTTATCTTTTAGTTCTTTTGTCTTACGTTTTATAATATCCTCAGAACGATTAATAAAAACTGCGACTGGACATTCTTTATCTGTTGGAGGATAAGAGCATCTTAAGTATTGAGCTATAGCCCTTGATTTTATTTCATCTTTAAGCTCTAATTCGTCTACTTTCCGCTCTAATTTAGACATCTTTTCTTCATATTCTATTTTTTCTTCTTTTGCATTAGTCTTTATTTCTTCGACTAACTCTCTAAGATTTTTTATTTCGAAAGAAACTTTTTCTGGCCTCGCTTTATATGCAGAAAGCGCGAACGTTAGCAATCCACCCCCTCCGATAATATAATTTAATATAGTTGTCCAGTCCATTCTAAAAACGTTTTTATTTTTAAATACAAATATAGCATTTTGTTATGAACTGATAAAGAAAAGATTGAAAAAGTGAACTAAAAAGATACTTCGGAATATAAAATAAGCCAGAAAGCTCCCATTTGAGAGTTCCTGGCTGACTTTTGGCTTCTACATATTATATTTGTACTGCAAAGATAATCAATTCAAAACAATATCCAATCATATAATCAACTTTTTTTTATCGCAAACCTACTTCCGTGAGTAGTTGACTAAACTTGCCTTCATAATACAATGGTTGTGTCTCTTTGGGATTGTTTGGTGAAACTTGATTTTCTCCGTAGGAAAGACCTTTAGTAGTTAGGTGATTGAAAACTTTCTGTCCTTTGCTTGAAGGACGAGTACACTTTTCCAAAAAGCCTTTTTCTATCATGGCGACATTGAATACCCTTGCGCTGATATTAAGTCCATTGCGCTTTAAAAGCTCAGTTGCCGATAAGAGAATATCCGTGGAATCTACATAATCAGGAGTTGGCAAATCTCTGCTATCTCCCCATTTCTTGAATAATAAGAGTTGGCACTTATATACGTCCCAACACCAAGTAAACAGTTAAATAAACTAATATAGTTGTATTTTAGTTTATCGTTCACTATATTTGCACTGAATCAATAGAAATAAGCTATGTTACGAGCCTATAAATACAGATTACATCCTACAAAAGAACAGAAGATTTTCTTTGCGAAGTCTTTTGGGTGTGCGAGGTATGTATATAATTGGGCTTTGAACAAACGTATTGAAGCATATCAGACAGAAAATAGGCGGATAAATTCTATTGATCTGTGCAAGATGCTTACAGGCTTGAAAAAGGAAAAGGGAATGGAGTGGCTAAAAGAGGTGTCAAACGAATGCCTGCAACAGTCAATTCGCAATCTTGATTCCGCTTTTACGAGATTCTTTAGGGAAAAGAAAGGATTCCCTAAATTCAAGTCAAAGCATGATAATAGACAGTCGTATAAAGCTATCAATTCAGTAGTGGTTGACTTAGACAATAACAAGGTAAAACTCCCAAAGATAGGATGGGTAAAGTTTGCGGCTAACCGTGCATTCGAAGGGAGAATAACCTCAGTCGTAGTATCAAAAACTCCTACCGATAAATACTATATTAGCGTATTGGTAGATGATGGCAGGGATTTCCCATCTAAGGGAAACATAACATATGACGGGACTATTGGGATTGATGTAGGTATTAAAGACTTTGCAGTATGTTCCAATGGTGATGTGTATAAGAATCCAAAATACTTGGAGAAATCAACAGTCAAACTAAAACAACTGCAAAGACGTTTCAGTAAGGCTAAAAAAGGAGGAAATAGACGTGAAAAAATTAGAAAGCGGTTAGCAAGACAATATGAGAAAGTAACCAACCAACGGACGGACTATCTTCACAAGATTAGTACTAAACTCGTTCGTGAAAACCAAGCGATTATTATAGAGGACTTGAACGTTAAGGGTATGATGAAGAATCATCATTTAGCCCGTTCAATAGGTTCTGCTGGTTGGTCTACTTTCTTTTCCATGCTTGAATACAAGTGCAAATGGTATGGAAAGACTTTGATTCGCATCGGTAGATTTCAGCCTTCATCTAAAATGTGTGGATGTGGATATGTAAACCGGGGAATGAAACTATCTGACCGTACATGGACTTGCCCTAAGTGTGGAATAGTAAATGACAGAGATTTACTTGCAGCACATAATATTAAACGATTCGGGCTGCAAGAACAGAATTTATTAACAGAACCAGTGGCACACCGGGGTTTGGACGGTGAGAACCCAACTATGGACGAACGTGATGAAAGTCACCTAAGAAGTAGTGGTTCAGTGAAACGTCAAAATAGACAAGTATAAACTTGGATATAAGTGCCTAAGAGTTTAGACTGCTTGTTCAGATTCAAAGAGTCGGAAACTGCATTAATCCACAAAACTACATCGGATGTAGAAGTAGAAGCGTTTGCTACTTTGTGGAACACTTTGCGATAAACTTCAAATACTGGGCGGACTTTTCTTGCAATAAAGAATTCCATGCAGGGAACGGTAAGAATATAATCTACCTTATTATGCCCTCCTCTCCCTGTTTTTTGCTCCTCATTTTTGGGGAGCAATTGATAATCAACTCCTTCAATAAATTGACTACTCCCTACTAATTCTCTAACAGCGTGATCTTTTCTTGGATATACCAGCATCCACACCTCTTCAAGATTGACGGGAAATTCGTTGTCGGACTTGCTAAGTTCTAAGACTTTTCGGAAATACAATTCGATTTCACTGTTTGAACTGTTTTTTGTTAAAATGCCTTTTTCGTTGGCTGACGCTGAAATTTGCAGGCTATCGCTTGCAGATTCAGAAAATTTAGTTACTTTTGCCATAGATTGTATGGTTTTGATCGCAAAGATAACAATTGAAGTGTTAATTGCAAAGTCTTTGCAGAAAAAAGTAGCCATGTTCCTTATTGGGGCATGGCTATCTTCTTTTTGTAATGATTAAAATTACCTTCTACGCGAACTGCGGAGTATTTCTTCCCTTTCTGGCAATACCCAAGAAGGGCTATTGATTATATTAATAAACTCAGTATTATCATACTCATAAAAAGTAATATTATCTGTATCATTCAACAAAGGACTAATCATCTCTTGATGCAGAATATATTCAGTTTTAGCTATATTATGTCTCCACTCTGGCTGTATAACAACGCCTTTGTTGTTTAGCCACTCTTTTGTTAGTATTGCAAATTTCATAATTTTCTTATTAACTTTAAGGAAATATTTGTTTAGTCTCCGGAAAGCTCTTTGTGACATTCTTATCGTAGAGGATTTCTATCTCAATAGGCTTGTCGATTGCGATTTGAGCCATTATTCCTAAATTATAAATCCCATCACTCAATGAAATTGCCGGTATATCGTAAACTCCATCTTTAGATATAGGATAAGTCCAAGGGTCTTTAGTTGAATCAATCATCATTCCCATTAATCCAACTGCCCAATTACCTTCACCAACGCTATACTGATTAAGTCCTGTGACTTTTATTTTGTAAGACGGTACTTCAATCGGCTCTCCGGTATCTGCTTCGGGATTCATAGCTACCGCAATAGCACCATTAAAGGTTTCAGTTGTGCTATCTACAACAATTTTATTTGTTGTAACTTTGCCAGTAGCAAAATCTGGATAATCAACCGCTCTATAGGCGAAATTATCAAAGTTCAGCGCAAATATCGGGTTGGTGGTACCGTAATTGATAAAGTTGATAACTTCTTGTACTTCTTGATCAGATAGAGCTCTGTCGTAAATAGCAATACTATAAAGAGCCATATTAAGATAATCTTTAACTGTTTTTTCATACCTTGCTCCAAGATATAAAGGCACATCTACATTTTTAGGAGTATCGCTAACAAATACAGAATAATCATTTACAATTTTTCTCTTCATAGTAGAACCCCAATTGTCAACAGATCCATTGTAGAACATCAAGCATTTATTTTCATAAACATCGTTATAGGTATCAAATACTGTATTCCATCCTGCATGTATTGAAATTGGAACATATTTAATAATAACAGTTCCTACTTTATATCCTACCTTATCAAGTTTCAGATAGTCATCTATACCATCAGTAACTATTGCTCCTTCATATTCTGGAATTTGCTGTATTGTAATATCACATTTACCAGTAAATTTGAAGGTTTGAAATCCTCCCCATGCTACAGTAACAGGAATATCATTAATTCCATTCACCAGCTTTATAGTTACTTCTTTAATAGGATCAAGACTAATTGCCCCGTTAAATACTAAATCAATATCATCGGTAAGTCCACTTACTTTTACCTTATAGGAATTGGATGCGATAGTTTGCTGAGTTATAAATTTCAGAAATGGTTTAAGTATTTCCGTTATATGGATACTATTATCTGTGAGAGTAAAATTACCCCTTTCTCCATCAAAACTTACGTAATCCTTGAAGTTCTCCTTGAATAAACCATATCCACTGCCTAAGCTCCAACCGAAGTTATACGCAGTTAATATTTCACCTTTTATTCCCTTGATAGTATTCCTATCTTTATCAAAATTTCTCTTACCTTTAAAGTTCCAATAATCCACAAGGGAAGGGTGAAAAGGAGGAGTTTGCCCCCCCCCTATTTACAAATGTAGTATATTTAGGATACGATAATCCTATTCCAACTCCGATTTTCATGGCTCGTAAGAATAGTTTACCCCTGCAAATAATTTATACTTAGTTTTTAAATCTGCGGTTAAATGTATGCCTTGCAGAAGAATAACATTCCATTGATTACAAACCAAAGGAATATTCACAGGTGCACTACTTGCTCTTGCCGCAGAACATTCAGCCTGAATATTAAAAACATCGGGTGCAGTATCATCTTTCTTTTGTGGAAATACATAAAATGGATTCCGATCAGACAAAGTAAAATGGTCGGGGCTTTCTGGAATCTCTAAAACTTGTTTTATTACGTCGTTATACATTTTCTTCCTCCTTAATATTGTTAGTACTATTAGAATTATTAATTACAGTTTCTTTTTCTATCTCTAAATTCTTCTCTAAATCTTTTTCTTTCTGTCTTCTTGCCTTTTCATCAGGAGAAGATACTGGACTTAATTCAATGCCGCTTTCCTCTGACAATAAGCCATTAGATTTTAAAGTAACCAACATTTGTGCAAAGTCTGTATCAGATTGAGGTCTCCATACTTTGAATTTGGCATTAATCTTAATATTGTTGAAGTCTGTAATAGCCGTTGGTTGAATGTCTTTTTTCACCAATTCCTTAGCTAATCCCTCCTTGAATAAGCGACACATTTTATCAGCTACATTCTGCCATTCAATAACACCTTGAAGAGCATTCTCTATATCCAATGATTGAGTAAGCATGATGGCAATACCAGAAATATCACCTGACATTTTAATATCTTTTGGAAGAATAAATGTCGTTTTTGATCCTTTCTGTATTGTTTCCTCTAATAGATTCAGCGTTTCAATAGTTCCTTCCGGAGTTGGTGGAGTAAGGAATTTAGCATCACTATTAGCATCATCACTTCTGTCATTCAAGATAACAGAACCAGCAATCTTTCTACCATCATTATCAAAACGTCCTTTGATATATAATATACCCCATCCATGTCGTTTCTGAATTACTAAGAATATGTTATATAACACTTCATAGGCTTCAATTGAACTTTGAGCATCATCCCAAGCGACTTTGCCTCTTTTAGTAATCAGAGGAATTTCACTAAATCCGTGTTCGTTCTTGAATATTAATTTCCAACCGTTTTCATCCGCACCACTTCCATCGTTCATGTGACGATACATGTATCTATCATCATAAGAATCAATATATTCTATGTCATCCTTTTTGTAATAAACGCTTTCTAATAGTCTATCACCATTATCATCATTATGTGGGCAGAGGACATATCCATCCATGTAGGATAACAATCGCGATTTAATCTCTCCCTTCCTATCGAAATAATATAGAAGTCCTGCATCTCCAACTGATTTTTGAGCATCAACCATTTTTGTCTTCATGCCATCTTGGTTTCTTAAATCCCAATACTGCTTAAATGTAATAAAGTCTTCGCTCTGTTTGGTTGTAGGGTTAGTTTCCATCAATGTGAAATTAAGAGGATTACCGCAAAGATGCAATACTTGCTTGTTCTTTATATTTTCTTGAAAAGAGATTGCCATCTTTTTGTATTCGATAGTAGCCCAGCCTCCACCTTGTTCCTTTGAAAGCTTCATTGTAATACTTGGCACGTTGTCATCAAATAAGACTTTATGGCAGTAGGGGTTTAATTCTTGAAGGTATTCATCTTGTGAAATAACCATTTTCTTCACCCTCGGAGTGTCTGCTTGTATAGTTTGATTCAAGTCTACGTTTTGAGGGTTATAGCGCGCATTTATCTGCAATCCTCTAAAGAAAGGCTTTTTCTGTAATAACAATTGCGGATTAGCAATCAAATGATCTATTTTTGTTCTGTCTTCTGCCATATTATTCTTTTTCGATCAAATTATATCTTTTCATTACTTGCTCTTTGCTATTTACATAGCACTCCCTGTTAGTATGCGGACAAATAAGATTAAATTTTGGTTCAACGACGATAACATTACTTTGCTCCGATTGATCATCAACAGAGAATTTATCATTCAGTTTGGTTCTAATTTCAGCCTCTAATTTAACAGCGTCTTTCGCAGACATATCGCCAGAAGTAACCAACTCCTCAATCTTATTTAAGAGAGAGATCATCTTGCTCTTGTTTTCCTCAAAAGAAAGATCCATATCTTCTTCTGTCGAAAATTCAACTTCTGCTTTCTTAGAAGGCTTAATATAATTGCTTTTTATATAATCTGTTAAAAAAACAATCTTTTTTGATTTCTTATATTTATTCACCTCCGCATCTATGGACTCTTTCCCGAATAGCACTTTATATGCAATCTCTGCGTTTTCATAACTTTCGCAGAGAAACACATATGCAATATCCTGCATGGAGACATCATGCCCCAAGTTTTTAGCATCGGTAGTTATTTTTTTAAAGTCGTTGGCATCCATGTTACTTTTTTTTATATTGCAAAGTTAATAAAAATAATTGAATTACAATGAATTAAGCCCAAAAATCATCTCTATATATATTGTCTTTGGGAATATATTGCTTCTCTCTTTCTTCAAAATCGACTGCTGTCTCGATAAGTTCATCGCCATATTGATATTCCAAAACAGGATACATTCGCATAGCACATGGGTCTAATAAGTCCATAGAGCGTCCCTTTCCCAACATTTGATTCATCTCTTTCTTCGTGGCCAGTCTATGTTTCCCGCTCGCTTCTGTTTTGAACCGAACAACAGTACATTCTTCTACAAATTCAACGCCAATGGTGATTTCATCTTTCATCTTATTATGCGTATATCTTCTTTGTAAGACTTCTTCTTCCCAAGACAGATACCTATTATTAATAATGTATTTGAGTCGCAAATAGCATTCGTCTTTTAGGCTTCTTGCGGAACGCCCATACATTCCCCTTGGTGCTTTAAAAGAAAGAAATGCAATCGCATCTGGAATATAGTCAGAAAGGTAACGTCCGTTGATACCATCATATATTATATGGCAATCTGCTACGTCCCACTTTGCTGCAAATAAAGAAAGCTTATCCGCATTCATTCGCGGCGTAGTTTTGCCCAAGATTAGAGCATCCATTATATGAAATCCATCCCAAGCCAAAGCAACCATGTTATCCGTTCCAAAGTCTGCCAAGTCGCAAGTAATCCATCTGTCTCCATTTCTTTGAGGGTCATTCATAAATGTACTTCTTGCAACATGGGACGGTATAGGAGCATCTGATTCATCCTCTAAGTCAACATTCCAGTTACCTTCCAACAATTGTTGAGCCATTCTACCTCCTGATGCAGCAACAGAACCTACGTAGTCCATGTTGCCATCGAGAATGGCTTTATTCTCCGACATTCTACCTAAATAAAATGTAAAGGACTTTATGAAGTTCTCATAGGAAATAGTACCTCCTACTGCTTTTATTTTCTTGTCAATGTCTAACTTACATTTCTGGTATACTTCTTTTTTTGTATCCCCCCAAATAACATCATCTATGGTATCGCCTGCAATATAGAAATATCTAACTACACCATCTCGTTCAGGAATAATCTGACCTTCTGGACTAATATACCAATCAAGGAATTTTCTAATCCAAGAATCTTTCTTCGGATTCGTAGTGCCTCTAAACTTACCTGTCCAAGAACCTTTACCTCTATTTCTGGTCAGAAGGTATTTAAAAGTAGAGAATTGATAAGAGGTCAACTCGTCCATATATATAAGGTCAAACTGCGCACCTTTCCATTGCTCCGTTATCTTTTTGATGTTTTCATCATTGATTTGACGCATTTCAACAAAAGACCCCGATGGGAATGTTACTCTTGGAGGATTTGTTTTTCTAACTTGCGCTCCATTACCGAATGCTGATTCAAAATCATCTACAAGTCCGCCACCCATGTTCAACTCACCAAATGTTCTACGAGTAAAACATGCACGAAAAGAAGGGTCTAAACTTGGCTCTGCGACTGATAAAATGGCGGCAAAAGTATTATGTGTAACAATATAATCATCTGTTATATATAAATGTTTATCATTGTCTATCATAATACATTGACATTCTGCCCTACGCACCTTTTTAATAGACTTTATTCTTATATGCGTATTATCTCTTTCGTAATTTCGCTTAATGTTTTTTTTGTTTCTATTGAAGCGTTCAGTATGCTTTTTACTATTGAAGATTATATCTTTAGTTTGAATGCTAATAGAACAGCAGAAATTGCTTTTATATTTATTTAGTCTTTTATCTATATATTTATTAGCCGTATATCCCAGACTCCTGCACAATGATACAAAACAATCTGCAAGTTTTTCGCTCGTAGTAGTAAATCTGAATGTATTATCGTTATTGACAGTACCGTCCGTATCCATCAATCCCTTTAATAAATCCATTCTTTGTTCAATGCTTGAATACATGTAAATCTCTGGGATATATTTATCTTTAGCTAAACAATTCAATTTAGCTTCTTTTATATATCGTATAGCCTTAATGCAGTTTTCTCCATAATATGTATGTGCGAGTCCATTCATTGATACTCGGACTCTTTCCGCTCCTAAAAGGGAATATAATCTTTCGCAAATATCTTCTTCGGGATTAGAAATAGTTATACCATTTTTGCTTTTACCCTCTTTATGCGCGGACAAACACCCGTCTCCAAGCAATACTCCAAGTGCGTATGGAGCTATAGGCAAATCTTTATGCTCAAATTCCAATCCTTGTGACAATGGGAGGTGTATTCTTTTCCCACGCTCCATTTGCTCTATTATATAAGATGTGGTAACAACGGAATAATTACTCCATTTTCTACCATTCTTTCTGTAGTTAAGCAATTGTTTTGGAGTTCTAATCGCCCATAAATGGTCTAGCCCACATTCACAAACCCTGCCATCGAGTGTTTCTAATTCATATACGTCTTGTTCTCCTTGTGGAAATATTTCAACTATTTTTGATTCTCCGTCAAAAGGGGTTAAAACCTTATCTCCTACGCATAAATCGCCCATTTTAACCCATCCTTTTCGCGTCAAAACTAAAGAGTCTAATGTTTGAAATTTTCCACAAGATAAAATTCCACCACCGAACACTACATCCACATTCGAGCACACAAACTTTTCTTGAAAGCCCGGTTGTGGCTTGATTATTTTGGTCTTTGATTCTTTATCTTTGTCTGTTGTTTCCATATACATGCAAAAATACTATAGAAATTTGCGAATATTTTGAACTAATGAATAAATATTATCACCAGTGATAAAGTTTAGCCCTATATCTTTCTGTATTGTTGAATATATAGCTTTAATTTGTATGCAAATTAAAATATCACGAAGTATGAAATTTACCAAACAGCAAGCCTTTGAAAACCTCAAAGGTGCTCTGACAGAAGGTGGGAAAACCCTACGTTTAACAGAGAGAAGTATTAATGAGATGTTAGAAACCCTAACCCCATTATTAGCAACAGAAGAAACCGAATTGACTGATTTTATGTCAAAAGCATTGCCGTTATTCAAAACTGCAAATGGCAACATGGAAAAAGATTATTCGGATTTCGTACAGTCTTACAAGTCTCAAACTACATCACCTGCCGCACAGCAGACTACACAGAAACCTGCGGAAGGAACAAGCGAACTTGAAAAAAGACTCGCACAGTTGGAACAGGAATTGCAAGCTGAAAAGAGAGAGAAAGTTATTTCTCAGAAGAAACAAGATTTGAAAGGCAAATTAAAAACTAAAGGCGTTAAAAACGATTCATGGATTAATGATTTCATTCAAGAGATTAATATCACAGAAGAATTCGACGTAGACGCAAAACTTGACTCTTATGTGAAAATTTACAATCAATCTCAGGCTAATTTCACGACTTCAATGTCCCCACAATCTTTGGAAACCCCAAGTGCAGCCGCAACCGATACGTGGGCTGATATTAAGAAAATGAGAGAACGTAAAAAAGAAGTTTTAAATTAAAAAAAAAGAGAAAATATGTATTCTACCGATGCAGGTGTCTTTTTAGGAAAGACTCTTCTTCAACGAAGAGGTGAAATTGGTGGCGCAAGATACGTTTTTGTTAAGCTGCAAGGCAACAAGAATGAACTTGTATTCCCTACTTTCGGATGTAAAATTATGAATCCGTTTAAGGGAACAGCCAAAATGTATGCAGGCGATTTGATTGAATATCGCTATAACGACCGTGGAAAGGGTGCTACAGGTTATATTTTGAAGACCTATGTTGTAAACAAAGCGACAAGTACATCCAATGACACTGTTATCTATTTAACAAGAGATGGATATAAACATATCCCTTTTGTAGGAGATGTTTTAATGAAAGCTCCTGCTACTATTGATGGAACGGGTACTGCGGTTACAGTAACAAAAGTAGAACCGACTGCTGAAGCGTCTAAGGATGTATGGAAGGTTACTCTTTCTGCTACATTGGCTGATTTGAGGGTGAACGATATTCTTGTTGAGGCAGTAGAAGCGGGTTCTGGCAAAAAACCGATGGTTACAAATCCGAATGCAATGTGTCCTGCGGATTATGATTTTCTTTATGAACCTTCTACAGGCGACTCAGACTTTGATGGAGCGAGATATTTTATGACTCCGGTTCTTCATGGTACTGCTTATATTGATCGGATGTCTCCAATGCCTAAATCTGTACTTGACGCGAGAAATAAATCATTAGTAACCGGATGGTTTGAACTTTAAAAGAAAGGAAATAGAAAATGCCAAAGTTTGATTTTAATAATAATAGATATGCTCGTTTGTGGACTGATTCTGATGTGCGCTTTTTGCGCTCTTTGATTGACGAATCCGGTCTGCTTCGCACGAATTACGGATGGTGGAAAACCCAATTTACGAAAGCCAGCAATGCTACCCCCGTAGCAGCTGATGGTACTGCAACCTTTACAGTACAAGCTAAAGACAGAACCGCAACTCCAATGATGGATATGCGTGCGCCTCTTGGCGATTCTGTACCTTTGGATTACAAGGGAATTTCTTGGTATTCTGCTACTATACCTGATTTTATTGCTCCTGGTATTGTAGAAACTGCTCCGCAGCGTGAATACAAAGAACGTCTTTTTGCTCAATTCGGGAATGACGCTTTCTTGATTAGCGAATGGATGGACGATGTTCAGATGCAGATCGACGCTGCTGACCAGACCTTAACTAATTTGGGCGCACAGCTTATTTCAAAGGGTCAGTGTTCTTATAATTTTGGACGTGGAATGAAGGGCGCTTTGCAGAAAGCAGAAATCCCATCAGAAAACTTCAAGAAAGCAGGTGCTAAGGTTTGGACTGCCGCAGATTGTAATCTACTTAGTCAAATGCGTACTATTGAGGTTGACTTCCGCGATACAAAAGGTTATAATGGCCCAATGAAATGGCAGATTCCGTATAAGATGTATATGGATGTCGTTTTGAAGAACAAAGAAGTTCGCGAGCTGGTGAAACAATACTATACGCTAAATGATAAGGTTTTCTTGGACTCAATGCCTGTTACTGAGGAAATCTTCAACAGTGTTGTTTATGCTAATTATCCCGATTTGTCTCCAATTGAGATTGTTGTTGAAAAACAAAAGGACATCAGTTGGGATAATATGACTGGTAAGTTCGTTAATGGATGGGATTCGAAAGCTGCTGTTCTACGCCCTGCGGGATTTGCTGGGGAAATTCAGTATACTGATATTTTGGACGTAGTAATGTTTGAAAAATACGGTAATAATTCCATTACTAAATCATTCGCTCAGATGGAAGGTGGTATTTATACATTGGTAAATACAACTGTACCTAATGGAATGTATAAAGAATGGCATACCGATTTGATTATGTCGGCCGTTCCGTCATTGAACGAGTTCCCATATCACGTTATTGTTGATACTACATCTGCAAACTCATGACGCAATTTGATGTTATAGAATATCTTTCTGGTTTGACTGCCTTCGTCTTTGACAGGGCAGTCTTAACCCGTATCGCAATAGAAAGAGAAGTTATCGACGTTACAGATTATAAATCTTTGACAGAAAAACAAAAAGATCTTTGTCTTGCTGATTTATTGTTCGTGATTTATACAGCCCCTAATTATACTGCGAGTTCAACTCAACAGCATGGCGCATTTACGAAAACGATTGGGAGCCAGCGTTATGATACAAAGAAAGAAGTCTATAATATTTTAATTGGGTTATATAAGAAATGGGACGATCCTAAACTATCAGAGCTATCAAACTTGGGTGTACAATGGATTAATGAATATGACTAATGATTATTGACAGAGACTTAATACAAGAATATCCTTTCAATGGTTCTTTCTATACATACGACATAGATATGACTAAGCCGTTGACGGAAAGAGTCGAAGAGGAAATCTTGGTATTAGAAACCAAATGTGATATACAAGAAGCAAAGAAAAGTGATAATACTATCATCTCAAATGCTTTTGAAGTATATTATCCTTTTGATAAAAAACAAGGCATTACCATAAAAAAAGGAATGCTATTCAGAGGGGAAATGTTTGGAATGTCAGTCGAAGGTCGAGTAATTGGTTTATTCCCAACTCAATTAGGAGGTGTTTCGGTTTACATAACAACTTATACACAGGAAGAATAATGAAGGTTTCTTCTAATTATGTACATCAATTAGCCATGAAACTGGCTTCCGATGGAGATAAGTTGATACATCAGGCTTTTGAAGAAGCGGATTATAGTAAAAACGAAACTCAAAACCTCCATGATAGTTACGGTAGCGCAGTCTTTTATAACGGAAAAATATATCCGCAAACAACAAGATTTTTAGATCGTTTAGCTACGGATAAGGGTGTAAAAGTTAATGGGCGTTACATAACAGGAAGACAGTCAATTGAGGAGTTTTTCTCTAAATATAATCCACCATCTAAAGGGATGCAATTAGTAGTTGCTGTTGCTTTGTTCTATGGGGGAATATTAGAGGCAGGCGAATCTCCTTTAAAAAGAAAATATAAAGTGATCTTTATGATTGGAGATGATATTTCATTATTGTCGTCGAAGATAAAAGGTTCAAAAGTAAAGACAATAGGAAATGGATAAAAATAAGTTAAACATATCAAATATAGAAGCTTACCTTGATTCCTTGTTGGGGAATAAGGTTTCAGCAAATGTTTTCTTTGATACATTGCCGCCAGTCATAAAAGACTCGTGGAAAGATTTACTTTTGGTTGATTGTTCTTATTTGATACGCGACTTGTCGGCTTATGGTTTTGGCACAATAGCAATTTGGTTATATGCCAAGCCAATGTCCTCTGGCGCAAAAAACGTTCCCGTACTCTCTAAAATGGAAACTACCTTGAATGAAATACTTTTTTCAAATGAAAATCCTGCTTATCAATTAATCAGGAGAGGTACGCGTTCAGGCTATGATTCCAATGCTAAATTACATTACAATATTGTAGAAATTCAAATTTTAACCGCTTAAATAATAAAAATTATGGCAACAACAGTTGTAAAAACATCCGCAAAATCGAAGAAGGTTTTTAACCCGAAATACATTTTTATTACTCCTTTTACAGACGAAACGAAAAAAGGAACAAATGTATATCAATGTGAGGAAATTATCCGGGACTCAACCTCTATTACACAGGAGGAAAACACCGAGAACCCAGTAGAGAATGAATTGTCTTCTGCACCAATTATTAACAATATTCAAGCTGGACAGTATTCTGTAGCTACAGAAATTGCCGATTTGCAGCCCGACTTATTGAAAGATCTTTTAGGATTTACAGTAAGTACAGATAATAAAAAGGTATACGCCCCAAGTGGATATGTTACTAAATATGCTGAATTTGCTTTGGTATTTCAGGGTACAGATGGGAAATACATTGCATGTATTCTGCCTAAAGTTCAGATGAGCCCAACTGTAACAATTGACTCTTTAAGTACCTCTATTGGACGAATTGCATTAGCTGGTACAGGATCTTTGTTGGAGATGACCAACGGTTCTGGCACAGTTATGACTCCATTTATGATCGACTACGATTATACTATTCCTACAACTGTGGGGGGGTAACGAGGGAATCGGTAACTCCGGCTAATTCCCTAAATATCCTGAACGGAGAAGACGCTATTTTGTTGTCTCCTAAAACAAGAGCGAGAAAAAGTAATATCATCTAACTATATAGGGGGGGGTGGGAGAATTAAACTCCTTCCCCCTATTTCATAAGTAATAACATGAAAGAAAATATAAAAAGAAAATCAATCAACGAACCTGTTTCTGATGAAGCAATGGAACGTTTAGCACAAATCATGACAGATAGCCCAACTTTAGTTAAGTTGTCAAAAACAGAGTTCGCTATAAAGTCTTTGAAGCCTGCCGTAATGTGGATGATTGCAGAAGAAGCAGTTAAAATAAGTAAAGCAGAAAAAGCATCGTATAGTGATGTGTTAAAAGGATTAGCGTCTAATTTACCTTCTGTTTGTAGGATTATTACATTGGCTATTCTTAACAAGAAAGAAGATATTGAAGATGAAGTAACATATAAAAAAGTATACGAAACCCTTTTTTGGGAATGTGATGAAAAGGAATGGGGACAGTTGTTGTTTGAAATACTGAATTTGATAAATGTGGATGTTTTTTTTTACATTATCAACTCGACTCAGATATTCAAGGAGATGGCTCTACAGAGGAAGACAAGGATGAACGAACAAAAATAATAGTAGCCAGGACAAGCTATGGACAGATGTTTGATTTTCTTAAAGCTTATCCTTCTGTGACCATAGACGAATACATGTGGAAAATGAGTATGGCTCAAATAGCTTTAGCGTCCCATGATTCAACGCAAGTTGTTTATTTACCTGAAAATAAAAGCGAGGACAATGTAACTGTAATCAATTCCGCAGAAGACTTATTAAGTGATTTAGGATTCCCATTATTTAAAGAACAGTAAAAACGATGGCAGAAGGATATATTTTAGAGATACCAGAAAATGTATTAAAGCAACTGGATCAAACAGATAAGAAAATAGAGACATTAGCTAAAACGAGTGAGAATACTAAAAAGCTAATGAAGTCGGCTTTTCAAGAAATGGCCGATGGTCTTAATCCATTATTGCAACAATTAAAAACAGCTAATAAAGGCATTAAAGATTTGATGCCTAAACTTGATACATCTGGTACAGAAAAAGTAGCTAAGAGCGTGGCTAACGTGGCAGAGCAACTAAATAGAGTGTCCCAATCTCCCGTCGATGTTATCAATAAAAAAATAGAATCGCTTAAGAATTTATTAAATGATTCAACTTCGGCAGTATCTAAATTAGATTCTCAAATTGCCAATTTGAAGAATAAAGGAGGAGGATTTATTAGTGGTTCTACAATGAAAGAAGCCTCCGCAGGGAAATCACTTATTCCGCAAATTCAAGCCGAATTAGCAGTTTTAGAGCAAGAAAAAAGGAGCATTCTTGCTACAGCCGCTTCTTGGGAAAATTATAAAAAAACAATTGGCAATACTTCCATTGCATTAGAACAATTAAATTCTTCATTCAAAACAGGAAGTTCGGCTTTACAACAGCAACAGAAGATGATGGACGCTGCTTTTGAGAAAGCTTATAAAATGGCGCAAGCCGAAGAAAAGGCTGCGGCAGAAGCAGAAAAATTGGCTAAAGCACAAGAAAAACTCAATAGAGAACAAAATAGAAAATCAGATCAGCAAGCTGCACAGGCCATGCAAGCTTACAATAGGGCTATGGCTGCATCTGAGGGAACTATCGCCCAACGTATTAACAAATTAGCAAAATTAAGAAGCGCCCAAGAGCAATTAAATGCTACAGGAAAGAATTATGCGGTTCAATTACAGAGAATAACTGCTGAAACCCAAAGGCTAAATGCGGTTAATGATGCTACAGCAAACAGCATGAACAATTTGAAGAAAAATCAAGGTCGCATACTCGATACTTCTGCACAATTGGAACGTAAATTAGGGCTTCTTTTCAGTGTATCTGCTATTGAGGGATATATTGGCAAATTAGTGCAGGTTCGAGGGGAGTTTGAATTACAGAATCGCGCACTGCAAGCTATTCTTCAAAACAAAGATCAAGCTGACCAATTATTTAATCAAGTTGTCGAATTAGCTGTTAGGTCTCCTTATAGAGTTAAAGAATTGGTTACATATACAAAGCAATTGGCCGCATATCGTATTGAAACAGAAAAACTGTACGATACAACAAAAATGCTTGCTGATATATCAAGCGGTTTGGGCGTTGAAATGAATCGTTTGATTTTAGCCTTTGGCCAGGTTAAGGCGGCTAATTATCTACGTGGAACGGAATTAAGACAGTTTAGTGAAGCTGGTGTTAATATATTAGGTGAATTGGCAACATATTTCACTGAGTTGGAAGGACGAATGGTATCTGTTGGAGAAGTCTTTGATATGGTATCTAATAGAATGGTTGCCTTTGAGGATGTCGAAGAAGTATTTAAGAGGATAACTTCTGCCGGAGGAATCTTCTATAATATGCAAGAAATACAAGCTGAAACTTTGCAAGGTCAAATCTCTAACCTCCAAGATAGCTTTGATGTTATGTTTAACGAGATTGGAAAAGCTAATGACGGTGTTCTAAAAGACTTGGTTGCGATTGTTCGAGGCATTGTAGAGAGTTGGGAAGTTTTTGCAGTTTTATTAAAATCAGTAGCAACTGGGTTCGTTTTATATACTGGAAAAATAGTTTTAGCTACCATCGCAAATAAGGCTTTCGCAGCATCACAAGGAGAAATAATCGCCAATTCCGGAAGAGTTAACAAGGCTATAGGAGGAACAGTTACAGGACTTAAAAACTTATTATCTTTTGCAAAAGGCAATCCTTATTTACTTATAGCAACTGGTATTGCTACGGCAATATATGCAGCTACAGAGTATAATAGTAAGATTGAGGAAGCAAAAGCTAAATATGACATATTAACAAATTCTTTAGCAAGGCAAAAGAATGAAATAGATTCTATCTCATCTAAAATTAAGGAATATAATGCGAAAATAAAAGAATCTGCTTCTGCAATGCAGCAGTTTAAAGAAGGAACTAAGGAATATACAGAAGCTCAAAAAGAAAACAACGAATCTTCGGCAAAACGAAATGCCTTGTTAGAAGAATTGAGAATTAATCATCCGACAGTATATAATAGCATTATTACACAGAAAGATGGTACTGTAGATTTGACTAAAGCACAAGAGGAGTTTAATAAGAAGTTAGAACAAACTAATTATTTAAATTGGTTAGCAAAGAGGCAAGAATCTTGGTTTAGTACAGGAATGATTGAAAGGGCAGCAGAGTTATCGGAACTTCAAGCCGAATATAATAAACAAGCTAATAGTATGGGTAATATTTGGCTTGATGCAAATGGGAAACTCAATGTTTTTCTTCAAACAGCTAAAAATTTAGATCCTGATGTTCGACAGCAGATTGTTGCAATACAAAACAGTGCAGGAACGGCCGTTGAGAAATTAAAAGCATTAGATGTCCTCGGTAGAAAAACTGCTGCTACTGGCGGTGGAGGATTGAGAGAATTAATGCGTCCTTATTCTTCTGACTTCAATGACTACGACAAAGCTTTAAGCAAGTTAACTAAAACAAGAGTTGAAATGTCAGAGGATATAAAGAAACTTGCTACGGATTTTAAGAAGACTTATAATATTGCTACAGAGGAGGGGAGAAAAGCAGCACAAGAAACTCTTAGAGATTATATTAATTCTATAAACATAGCTGACGAGGAAACAAGAAAATTTGTATCTCAGGAGTTCACTGTGAAGTTTGGAGTAGAAATCGCATCTAAACCTATTATAAATCAATATCAAGGGATGCAAGCTCGACTAAAAAAATATGTAGAAGATCATAAGCTTGAACTTGATATTATAAAACCAGATCAAGGAACTAAAGATTATTTTGATAAGCTAAAAGCAGAACTGAAAGATTCGCAATCTAATGTAGAAAAATTAAATGTAGCGACAGAGCAATTAAATGCTTCGATGACTAATGAAGAAGCTCTTAAATACAATAAAGAGAGAATTAAGCAGCTTACTCAGATATTGACAGCATTTGGAGAAATGCCCAAATCGAATAAAGGAGAAAATGAAAGAAACAAAACGTTACAACAGCAAATAGATCTTTTAAAGAAAGTTGGGCAGGAATACCAGAAAAATCTAAAATATTATAGTAAAGCCGAAGCTTTAGAGAAAACTCGCAAAGACTATACGGATTCTTTTAAAGAAGCTGGATTAGGGAATTTGATTACAACGATGAATTTTGATCCAAGCGGAATTATAGCAGGGTTAGAATCGCTTATGTCTTCTGTTTCTCCCAAAATGCGCTTGACGCTTGAAAAAGCAATTGCTGACTTAAAAGGTGATGTAGAAATAGACGTGAGAGCTAAAGATGTAGAAAGGACAAGAAAAGAAATAGAGGGGCTTTTTACTGGTTATGAATTAACTGTGGAATTAGGGAAGTTAGGTCTTGATAAAGATTTAATTAGCCAGTTATTTGGAATTGATACATTTACGCTTGATGATATTAAGGCAAAACTGAAATCTCTCTATCCTGATATAAAGGCATTGAGCGAGGAGCAATTAAAAGCATACAACGAAGCATCGGATAAAATAACTGCCGCAGAAAAAGCATCCTTGCAAGAACGATTAAAGGATTATTCTCAATATCTGAAAAAATCTATGTCGGAGCGTATCAAGATTGAGCTTGAAGCGCAGAAGAAGATAGCGGAAATCCCTTCTGAATTTACAAAACCTCAGAAGGAACAGATTAAAAAGAACATACAGAAAGAAACAAGGCAGAAATTAGATAAGCAATCTTTTGCCGAATTCAAAGAAAGCGATCTTTATATTACGATGTTTGAAGATCTTGATAGAGTATCTTCTTCCGTATTAGAGCAGATGAAAGCTAAATTGATTTCGTTGAAAGAGTCTCTAAAAGATTTGTCTCCAACCGAATTAAAGGAGATAACTTCTCAAATGCAAAAGATTGACGAACAAATAGAGAAGCGAAACCCATTTAAGGGCTTATTGCCTAATATAAAAGAATATATTGGTTATTTAAAAGAAAAAAATGATTTAGAGACTAAATATACGGATGAATCTAAAACATTAGACCAGTACAAACAACAGCAAGCATTAGCCGAAAATAATGTTCTTTCTGCTCAAAAGCAATATGATGTTGCGGTAAAAAAATATGGTCTCAACTCTAAAGAAGCTAATTTAGCCAAACAAAATCTAAATATTGCGCAACAAGGGCTGAATGTGTCAAACGATAATGTTAAGGCACAAGAAAAAGTAGTAAGAGCATTGTTGGATCAGATAAAATATGCAGAAACTTTAAAAGATAAATTAGCTGAGGCACTAAAGCTGATAGGACAATATGCTTCTGATTTAAGTAGTACTGTTTCGGATGTCGCAACTTCCTTAGAAAATGTATTTGGAACAATGGGTTCTAAGGCGGCTGACTCAATCGGTTCTCTCCAAGAAATATTATCGGGTGTCGGAGATACAGCATCGGGTGTTGCGAGAGTCATGGCAAATCCTGCTGATATTGGCGGTTATCTGCAAGGTATTACTGGTTTGGCAAAAACAATCGGAGCTTTCTTTAATATTGGCGACAAAAAGAAGGAGCGTCAAATACAGAGGGAAATAAAAAAGATTGAGAATCTGGATAAGGCATACAAAAAGCTTGAAAAATCAATAGACGCAGCTTACTCCGTAGATACTTTTCAAGAATCAAATAAACTTGCCCAAGAAAACGTAAAAGCCCAAATAAAGTCATACGAACAGATGATAGCTGCCGAAGATGCGAAAAAGAAAACCGACAAGAAGCGAATAAAGGAATGGCAAGGAGAAATTGAAAAGCTACACGATCTGCAATTGCAATTAAAAGAAGAAGCTTTAGCGGAAATGGGAGGATTCGGAACAGAAGAAAACTTTAAATCTGCCGCACAAGAATTTGCTAATGCTTGGTATGAAGCCTTCAAAGAAACAGGCGATGGGATGAAAGGGCTGGAAACAACATTCCAAGAGTTCATGGATAATATTGTCAAAAAGCAATTGTTGGTTAGAGGAACGCAAAAAATATTAGAGCCTCTATTAAAAATGATTGATAATGCCGTAGAAGATAGCATCTTGACGAAAGAGGAACTTTCTGGAATAATGGATAAATTTAATACGGATACCAAAGGAGCTTTAGACGCATTGTATAAATCCATAGTGGAAGGTTTAGGCGTTTTGCCTGGAGTGAACAATCAAGAACTATCTGGTCTGAATGCAGGCATAAAAGGCATCACGGAAGAAACAGCGCAAGCTCTTGAAGCACTTTTAAATTCTATGCGATTCTTTGTAGCTGATTCAAATGTGCAATTAAAAACTCTTTCTGCTATCGGTAGCTTTGATGTTGAGGCTAATCCATTATTAGGAGAATTGGTCGCACAAACAAGGGTATTAAGAGATATAAATAGCAAATTGGAAAGTGTTATTACAGCCGGAGGTAACAATTCGGTTGGAGGATACAGTATAAAGACTGTGTTATAAAAAACATCCCCAAGAATATTCACATACTCTTGGGGACAAACCCTTTAAATCTATATTATATGAAAAACACTTAAAATAAATGATATGAGTTAAGAAATTAAAGTTGCTGCTATTTCTTGTTTACAAAGATAGTAAAAGGGATGTTACTTAGCTACTTCTTTCACAAAAGTTAACTCTTTTTCTTCTCCGTTGTTTTTATCTACGCATTTCACCTTCATGTTCGTTCCATAGTCTGACAAGATAGCCGACTTGAAGTCGTAAGGAGTGATTGATATTAATGCCCATAGATCAAAGAATTTAATAGATTTTTCGTTTTGAATATAAGTCCCATAGCGGTCAGCCCATAAATCTGATTCGACTTTTACATCTTTTGCAGAAGTAAATTGCATGGTGATTTGATTCTCGATGCACAACCATGTTGTGTTTTCAAGAAGGAAATCGTTATGACTATCTTCTCCTTTAGAACAAGAAGAAAATGCAAGCATTAATGCTAATACTAAAAATAGAATGTTCTTTTTCATTTTATATGTTTTTAGTTAATGTGATTAAGAAGTTCTTCAAATTTATCTTCATACCACAAAGGCTGAGTCTCTTTCGGGTTATTAGGGCTGACCTGATTCTCGCCATAAAGTCTACCTTTTGCTGTGATAGATTTGAACTTTTTAGATTCACCCTTCGTAGTTCTTCTTGTCTTTTCTTCCAAATATCCTTCGTTTATAGCAAGAATATTAAAAGCTTTGGCGGACAAGTCACTTCCATTAGCTTTAAGCAATTCAGTTGCAGATTTTAAGATTCCGTGCGATGGTGTATAATCTGGTATAGGCAATCCTAATGGGTCAAGGATGCTCTTTGCCATAATTAGCTTTGAATTATCGTTTAAGTTCAAGAATTCCGCTGCCCATGTAGCAACTTTCAGTTTGTCTGCAATCGTTAACTCTTCTTTTGCTGGTTTGGCTTTCCCTGTCTCTAAAGCCTCCCATCTTAAAATCAACTTCGCTCTTGCTTCATCATTAAACTTTGTTGCAATGTACAGGCACTCTACTTTTGTTAGCTCATACATAGGGAGTTTACGTCCAGTGGAATCCGTATATTCACTGAGGGAAAAATTCCCCTTAGTGACTTTATGCCAAGCACCCTCCATTGCTCGGATAGCCTTTAATACATCGTTATGGGGTTTCCCAGTTACTTCCGCAATCTCTCTCGAAGTCATTACTTCCTTGTTTAATTTCAAATTGTTCATTGTTTATTATTTGTTTAAGAATTTATCAATATCTTCGGGAATCAAAGGCTGGATCTTTTCCATCAAGTCAGTATAAATAGCATTATAATACTTGTGTCTTACTACTCCCAATTTTATTTTAGCAACACCACGTTTAACACATCGTGGTGCTCTAAAATACATATTAGCAATTGTTGACGAAGATAAGCCTAAGCTATAATGCAATATATAATAAAGAAAATACCGAGCTGTAGATGGCTTCTCTTTCATATTATGATTAATTATGTCTTGCTCTACGACTCCGAAGTATTTATAGACTTCGTTGGCTATCTGATCGACTTTATGTTGTTGTTCTGCTGTTAGCGTCATAGTGATAAATATATGACACAAATGTAATGGTTTTATCACTACCCTCCAAATATATTCTATAATATATCATAACACGCTGAAACACAACGCTCGAAAAATATAAAAATACTGTGTAGTTTGATTCCCGGACTTATGTTCATTAGTCCATTCTTTGATTTCAAACAAGCCTTTATCAACATAAGAGGCAATCGGTTTTAGTTGACCTTTCTTGTCACGGTAAACATACTCCTTATCAAGTAAGAACTTGATGAAGTCTTTCTCTTTGATTCCGATTTCTTTAGCAGTGTCTCTAAAGTTGATGTTTAGCTTCCGGTCTACTAACGCATCGAAGTATTCGGCTTTGGGCTTTTGTTCAGCGATAAGTTTTTGTTGCCGTTCTAATTGTTCGGCTTGTTCAGCAGCTAATCTTAGAGCTTCGGCAAAAGTTTGAGGAATATTCATTTGTTTAGTTATCCCATGAAATACTTTTCTATAAACTTCAAAAACGGCTCGTACTTTACGGGCAATAAAGAATTCTAAACAAGAAAGGCTGATATGGTATTCATTGATAGGTCTACCTCCATTAGGGTTTTGAGGCTTTTGCCTTAAAACCTTATAATCAATACCTTCCATGAAATCTCTTTTCAGCGCATCTACAGCATCTGATTTTTGATTATAGACAAGCATCCAAACATTATCCATATTTACTGGGTATTCATTGTTTGATTGTGACAATTCGAGTATTGCATTAAAATATTCTCTAATTTGTTCGTCTGAACTTTCTTTCGTTAATATTATATCATTCATAATTAAAAAGGGAGACCCCCATCTAAAACGTGCATACCAACTCACGAAATAGACAGAGGTCATGTTAAATGGGTATTGTCTTAATATTGGTATGCTGACAACAATGCAAAGATACAAATAACTTTTTAAATTCAAATATTTATGGAAATAAAAACAATATATTTATCTAAATACGATTGGACTGTCACTATCTTTTACGATTATATTTGTAAATATTTTGAAGATGTAATGGAAGAATTAGAATATATAGAATGTGGGGAAGAATCACTCAAAAGAGCTTATAAAAATCTAACTACATGCGGATATAATAATGGATTAACTTTTTCTAATCATCTAGCACATAAAAGTGTAATTGTTATAGGTAGAACAAGTAGTGCTAAGGAGTTTGAAAAAACTTGGTCGCATGAATCAGGTCATTTAGCAGATCATATCTGCCTTACTTATGATATAAGTCCTCACGGTGAGGAAATTCAATATTTAGGAGATTATATTATAGATAAGACATGGGATTCGGCAAAGAAATATTTATGTGATTGTTGTAGAATAAAGAAACGATAATGTAAACTACTCACAAGCTAAAGACTTGTGAGCTTTAGACGTAGAAATATCATCATGTATAGGACAAGACAACAGTTCCCATCTTTCATGGGTGTTTACATACCCCCATGTAGCAATGTTCAGAGCAGCATTAATATCTGCGTCTGCTACATTGCCACAGTGTGCGCAGCAAAAACGCTTGCCATTGCGAATACCGATGTGACCGCACTCGTGACAGGTCTGCGAGGTGTATGCAGGAGGGATAGCGACAATCTGAACGCCAGCCATCTTGCACTTGTATTCGAGGAAAGATCGGAGCTGATAGAAATTCCACGAGTTGCTTCTCCTTCTGAACGTTTTATTGCGTTTCTTGGAGTTCATACCCCAACGGATATTCTTCAAGTCTTCAATGGCAATGCCTTTATGCTCTTCCTTTGCCTTTGCGACGAGTTGTTTACTTATACGGTGGTTCACAATGGTGGCAAATCTTCTCTCACGTCCTTTCAACCGTTTCAACAACTTATGACAGTTGCGAGTGCCTTTGGACTGGATAGAAGCTCTCACTTTATTGTATCTATTGCGTATGTTCTTGACTTCATCAGAGGATATATTAGTCCCGTCAGACAAGGAGACAATATCGGTTATACCCATATCCACTCCAAGAAAAACCTCCGCTGTCTCTTCTTCTTCGTCTGGAATGTCTATCGTCTGATAGAGGTAGAATTTTCCTTTGACAAGAACAAGATCAGCTTCTCCCTTTGCGAACTTCATGAGCTGTGGACGATAGCAAGTATATGCCATCTTCTCACGCCCATCAATAAGCGAAATGGAGCAGATACCTCTTTGGGTATTGTAAGAAAGCACACGACTGTCATACGTGATAGCTCCGAATTCACGGAAACGTCTTTGTTTTTTTCTGTCGAGTTTGTATGCGTCGGCAACCTTGCTGATTGCACGTATAACAAGTTGGGAGGGAAGGCTGTATGTCCCCTTGATTGGATGGTAAACCTCCTTGTGCAGACTGAACTGATTGAACACACGACGTTCCCATGCTATCTGCGAGATAGTGTTACAAGCCTCATTAAAAACGCTAAATGTCTTTTTCAGCATTATGGCTTGCTCGTCCGATGGAATCAGTTTTATTTGCAAAGTCAATTTCATGTCACAAAGATATGGGAAATAATTAAATTATTCAAATATTTGAAGAAAATAATATTATTAAGTTTAAAAAAGAGGGAATCGTGGTTCAATTCCTCCCAGAAGCTAAAAACTTAGGGTTTCGCTTGAGCCGTATTTATGAAAACAAAAAGAGTAAAATATGATGCTGTAAAGCTTGCGATTTTACGCAAGAAATATGAAATAGACTCTGTTATAAATCAATTAATGTGCGAAATGCCACAGTTTGAATTTGAGAAGATAAAAGGCTTACTATTATTTAGAATTGAAGAATTAAAAAGATTAGAAAGATAGGGAGTATTCACTCCCCAGCGTCCTTTAGTTCTAACAAAATTTTTCTGATACCATCTACGCCTTTTTGATAAACTATGGTTTTGTAGTTAATGCACATGTCTCCATTGGGCTTGGTGTATTTGCTTTCTATGACTCTAAACCATCCTCTATCTATGTAAGACTGGTATGGTGCGTTTCTCTCTTGGAGGACTTTCTTATCCCGCAATATCTCAAATAGTTTGTTTCTACCAACTCCCATGTTTAGTACTTTAGCTACTGTTGCCATATCACATGCGTCCTTACTATCTGTTACTTGATCAAAAAACTCTTCTTTAGGTTTCATCTCTTCAATACGCATTTGTTGTTGTTCAATCTGAGCCTGTTGTTCGGCTGCAAGTAACAAAGCTTCACGGAATGATTTAGGAACGTTGAAACCTCCGTTCTTTATTGTTTCTTCCATTTTATTAAAGGCATTAATATACTCTATTTTGAATTGTAATGCCTTCTCACCTGTAAATCCCATTACAAGCAAAGTAAAACCGTCACGATTCATTACAACAATGCGAGAATGACGGACACCACCATTAGGCTGTTTTACTTCTATTGATGTATCGGCAAAATATCCTTCGCATTGATTTTTAGGCATTTTGCTAACTAAGGCATCAATAGCTTTCAACACATCACTATGTTCTTTCCTAAACTTTTCTGCTACCAACAAGCTGTTTGTTAAAACTTGATTTGATTCTCCTTTAAAAACTAATTCTTTCATGTTGCTTTTTTTATTAAAAAAAATCGGGAAATAGAGCCACCACGCATCTAAATCCCGATTGATATATAGATAAAACTATTTCTGTTTTTGTGTCAGTGGTGGTTGACGTTGCAAAGATAGTAGTTAAAAACTAAACGCGAAATGTTTTTCACATTTTTAGCACTTGGTTTTTTATCCTATTTGGATCGTAAGAAACATGCACCCACGAAAAATCGCGCTCATTGATTAATTGTGTCCAGGCGAAATTATCCCGAATAATATTGAAAATCTTTTCATTTTCTTGTTTACTACCTCCCGTAAGGTCAGCTGCGAAGCCTTTCACATGATCCGATGTCTTAGAACCTCCAACAGCTTTGTTTAATTCCGGACACCGATAACCAGAATTGACGGTGATAGGCTTACCGTAAATTTCACGCAATCCATCTAATACTTTATCTACTAATCGTTCAAGGTTCGCTTTAATCTCTGGCGTAGGAGTGTTATCAATCCCCCTTGTCGTTGCAGTGGCTGAGCGTGTTAGCTCTTCAATTGTAAAATACTTCATAAAAGTTTACTTATTATTAAATTAATGACTTCATCAGATATAATATCTAATTTTGATTGAAGGACACAATATTCCTTAGAATCTTTTTTATAGTTGCATTGTAATCCACGATAAGTTTTATCAAATCTACAATAGTCAAAATTATCACCACTAATAGAGATATAACTATTTTCATCCGAAATAAAAGGATCTGGAATATCTATTTCTATCTTCATTTTATTTATCCAAATATAAAGTTAATCCTAATTCTTTCATTTTCTCTTCTCTCACTTTAATAGCTTCTTCTAAAGTTTTCCATTCCTTAAAATATATGTTTCTATCCCCAGCCCATATTTTTACTTGGAACTTCTTACTGCTTCTATTAAAATGAATGTATTTATATCCTGTATTGCTCATTCTGTACTATTATTGGTTGATTCCCTTATCCGTACTTCCGTATCCATTCAAACCTCTCTCTCTCTCTTCCAGTTCATTTACTTCGATGAAATCTATTTTGGGTGTCATCCCGATTTTAATTTGACAAATTCGATCGCCAACTTTATATCGAGGAAGACTTGGTACAACATGATAAAAGACTGCGGAAATTTCATTTGTATAACCTTCATCAATAGTCCCTGTCCCATTGCTTAAAATCATACCCGTCTTATGAATGCTACTCCTTGCTCGTAAATCGAATGATAAAACATAACCTCCTTTTCGCATCACTCTTATATATTCAGAATCTATTTGTACTGCAATACCAAGCCCATATTTATAGACATTGGGAGCTATTTCTTCGCATGATGTCGCAATACAATCATAACAGTGGTCGTCTTCATAATGTTTAAACGGGATTTGAGCACTTGGATGCGTTTTCTTAAATTTTACTTTCATTTGTTTTCTAATTCGTTAGCGTTAATTATACATGTTGAAATAATATCCGGATTTGTGAGTATCGCGTCAAATTCTCTATAAGCATTTACGCACTCTTCACTCTCATTGTAATTTATATCAGAAGATTTTCTAAAGCACCATTTGCATAGCTCCTCCAATATCTTCAATAGTTCGGACTGTTTATATCCTCGCAAAGCTACTGCATTTTCATCAAACTTCAAACATTCGGCTATTCTTTTTGAGATTGCAATAACCGAATAATTTGTTATGCTTCGCGCTAATTCAACCATTGATAAAAAATATGGATTTTCAACTCCCTCTATATCACAAAGGTATTTCTCAATAGACATTCGATACTTCTCGATAACAGGTAATACTTCTTGATCGAGAGCATCACAGTAAGAAGCATAGATACCTATCGCATTATCACCTGCGATCTTAGTCATCCGACTTTGATACTCCTTAACTCGTTTAAGCGCTGCAAAATAAATCTTTTGAGTCTCCTTGTCTTTATTGGTAATAGATGGCTTAATGTCCATGACACATACATTGGCTAATTCGTTGACATAAATAACAATATATGTAGCGACAAGCAATATTTGGTCATTTGTCATAGGAATTCTTTCTGGCTCTTTATTTTGTAGTTTATCTGTCATGGTCTTCTATTTATATTCACAAGTTCTTGATTAGTTATGTAATCTGGAAGCTCTCCTGATTTGGGTATCAACTTTCTATTATTATGAAGAATAAAAGGTATTTTTTTCTCTCTTATAAGCTGATTAGTCCATGATACCGTCTTATTGATGTGTCTTGCATAATCCGACACAATTAAAAAATCATCTAAATTTATCCACATGATTAAAACTTTCTATACTTTTTGTTATACATTTCTCTTAAAAGATTCATTAGGTTAAAGTGGTCTTTTATAAGTCCCATATCAATGGAGAAAGCCAAAGAATGTTCTATCTCTGATATTTCTTTCAGTTGCTCTTGTGTTGCGCTTTGCCTAAGATTCTTTCCTGTCATATTGAATACGATCCATTGGATAGCTTTTGCCACTTCTTTGTAGTCAGCATTAGGCAATTTTGCTATTGCTGCTGTGAGAATATTATAGTTGTCCCCAGCGAGATGTCTATTTTTAATAAGTTCGTCATATACGAATTTTACTACTTGAAGTTTAAAAGAAGGATTTATCCACATACATAAATCTATAAATAAGAAAGGATGAACCCATAATTGGTCTTTTGTTCTACCATTTTTAGTATTCCTACCTTTTACCTCTTTAACTGCCTTAAAATCAGCGTTGTCGTATTCACGACATTGGCTTAAATCGTTTTCAATAGCATTAATAAACTCAATAGTCTTAGGACTTTTAAGGTATTCAGAAATCTTTCTTCTTGGATTTCCTTTAATGTTATTCCATTGGCTTACCAAAGCATTTGATCAAAATAACTATCACTCGTTCTTTGTAGAACCTCAAACTGACCCATTGGTCTTTTCATTAATTGATTTGTTTTCATATCTCTTTTTTTTGTTTTACGCTGCAAATATAAACACATAATATTAAATACGCAAGTACGACAGCAAAAAAGTCGGAAAATTAATTCCGACTAAAATTATAAGTTTTTCTTTCGTGCATATTCAGCTATTAGTAATCCATCGCGATCAGGATGCTTTATCTCGCAGAACTTAGGATATAGCCTATTACCTATATCAAACGAAGCTTTTTTCAATTCATCTCCTGCGCATCCTTTTGGCAGTAATTCTTTTTGCCATTCTTTAGAGTCCACGTAGATCAATTTGCAGCCCATAACTTCAATACAATTCAGCATTGCTTCATGGCATCTAATGGCTGACATTGAGGCATTAAAGCGAGTTCCATTTATCATCGGACGTTCTAAAATAAATACTAAGTCATTTTTATTAATCCCATTAAATAGAGAAATAAATTTTACAACATCTAATCTTGAAACAATTTTCTTTTTCTTCGTGTAATCTTGTTCTTTTTTAATAGGTGTTTTACAAAACATTTCTATTTCTTCACCTAAGATACCGATAGTTCCAGTCACTCCATTGTCACATCCACAGTATATTTTACTCATTTTCTTGCTTTTTAAGTTCTACAATTTTCCAAAGAAGTTTAATTGCACAAATATTATTTTCAAATCCTTGTTCAATAACATCTTTATGTCTTGCTAAGTCTCTTGATGTCAATGGGAAATAATAAAAGACAGGACTTTTGTTTTCATATTCCTGCGTCCACTCCCAAACACTTCTTAGATAATCTCTAAATTTATACATTCTTTTTTTTCTTTAAAATTCTTCTTTTTTAAGTTCTATCTCCAATCCGCTTTCTGCTATAAAAGGTCTAATTCCGACTTCTTCAAAAACAATGCCCTTGAATTTGTTGGCGTCACTATTTCCATCGCTTAAATGAATCAAGCAAACGGTATGCAGGTTTTCAGAATAATGTCTTTTAATCACTTCTGCGCTCTTTTCTATCACCATGTGGGTATTACTCGCTGATGAGTTCCATTTGTTGTTACAGGCATTATCCAAGATAATGTCCTCCATATAATTGGCTTCAATAAACAAATGATTTACGCCTTTTACTTTATAAGGAAAGTCTGAGGCATCAGTTATAAATAGCATTCTCCCCATATCTGGATTGTCGATAATAAAGCTATAACATGGGCAATCACCATGTGGGACTGGTATACATTGAACCTCGAAATTCCCTATTTTGTACTTCTTTTTAGGTTTTAACGGGAATACTTCATTAAATCTTTCTGATACGTCCGCACAAGAATATACGGGAAGTTGCCGATATAAAGCTTTCGATATTGATTTAGAATGATCTGAATGCCGATGGCTGACTAAGCATCCAACTACATCTCCCGTCTTATAATTTAGCCCATTTAATATATTGTCCCATTTAACGCCTAATTCTATTAGCAAATATTCACCTAAACAATCTAAAATATAACTATTTCCAGAACTGTTACTACCAATCACTTTTATTATAGGTGCTTTATTATCCATCCATTAATTCCTTATTAAAAATCCCATCCGAATAGATATTACTATCTAAACAAGATGGGACTAAGTTTATTTATTACCAAATTTCTCCGCAATCGTATGAATCTGGGGACATTTCCTCGTAGGACATGTCTATTTCGTCGTCGTCCATGCTAAAAAGGCTCTGGTTCCGAAGCTGGCTGTTTAACTACTTCTTCTTTTTTAGCCTCCTCTTTTTGTACGGGTGCCGCTTCTGCTGGTGTTACTTCTTCGACTTCTTCATATTCCGCATAATCAGGAGAAATTTGCTTTGTAGGATCGAGTTCATTATTTGGTTCGAGTTCATCATCTGGAATAGTATTTTCTGAAAGCGCAGAATTTATAAGCATTTTTGCAGCTCTTTTTATTACAGTTCTTTTGGCCATTTGGTCAGGAAATTCTTTATGCACCGACTGTTGAGAAGAAGAACTTTTTGCCCAACTTTTCTTTATTTGTGACATAGACATAATTTCAACGTCGGTTTCTCCCTTGTCATTTGTTACAATAGCATAAGCTCCAATCATTTCTCCGGAATCAATTGATTCTAATGTCTGAGTATGCTCTACAATACGCTTTCTTCCTGTTTCTGGATTAACTTCAAATTTAAAAGTATCTCCTTTGTAGATAATATTTGCGATTGGTTCATAATTTTTAGAAACTCTTCTTGCTTGTAAACAAGTACCGAAATAACTTTCTTCAAGGCAAAGTTGGTCTCCTCTTACAATTAGATATGCCTGTTTCTTGGTTACATCCAGTCCAAGCGTCGCCATTTTGAATAACGCTGTAGATATACTATTAGGAGTGCAGCAAGATAAAGCGGGAACTCGATCTTTGTTTTTTACGTCATTCAATAAAAGCATTGCGCCTTTAATTGCATTTACATAATTGTAATCTGCTGGCATAGTGAATCCTACTTTGCAAAGGTCATCTATTCTTGTGATTACTTGATTCCCAATATCAGCTTTGGAAATCATTTGATTTTTTGTTTCTGCCATATTATTTTTCTATTAAAGGTAAAATTCCATTTTTCTTTAGGAGATCGTATAAAAACAATCTTCCTTTTTGAGTCCACTTGCTATGAACGGTTGACCCTTCACCGCTGTTATAAGAAATCGTCTCTGTCTTTGTATATCCTTCTTTTGCGTATTTAGCATAAGGCAACCACGTATCGCCACTTTTGAATATTACACCTAATTCATTTAGCTTCTTATTCATTAATTTGGCGCTCATACCATAATCTTTAGCTATAACTGAAATATTGATTGCATTTTTAGAAGATAGTATTACGTCATAGTAATTTGCCTTAGGTTTATATTCAGAAATGATCGTATCTTTTAATTCGATTTGCTTTTGTTGCTGTTCTATTCGTTCAGCCTGTTTAGCTGCTAACATTAAAGCCTCTGAATATGTTTTAGGGATATATTCTTGAGATTTTTTCTCGCATTCAAGAAAGTAGTCTCTAATTTTATTTCCAATATCAGTTTTAGACATCATTGCTATTTTTTTAGCAAAAGATATAACTAAAACATAATCAGATGTTTTATTACCCTCGACATCAATGTCGAACCTCACCCAATCTTCGTTTTCGATAGCAAAAGGATTATCTATAATATTCGATTTAGCCCAACGAGAAAATTGCCCATTAGCTAATCCTAATTGATTATATAATTCACGAGCAGATACCACTTGCCTGCCATCTTTCTGTGTAACTTTGATTAATTCGTTCATGTTACTAACAATTTAATTACGCTAACGATTGAAGAAGAAAGGGAAAGCCTGTTAGCTTAGCCTTATCATTGAGCCATGACCCTCAACTATCCCTTTCGGTTGCAAATATAAGAATTTTCTAATTATTGTGCAATGTTACCAAGGCAAATCATCTGCTGGTTCAGTCGTTTGAACATTTGGTTTATTTTGTTTCTTATTAGACCCTACTTCTGCATCCGCCCCTTCTACTCTTTGATATTCTGTTCCTCCTCCAATAAAGATGTCATATTGCCCGCGAGCTTTGTCTTCTTGTGAAGCCGAATATTTAAGATAATGGGTGTCTCCAAATTTACCAAGCTCCTTTAGTTTGCTTATTGAAAACCGAACGTATTTTTTCCCACCTTTAGATGTATAGATAACATCTTTGGGAATATCCGATAAGCAAATACTGCATGATAAAAAAATATCGGTAGCGCTATCTATGTCTGTTACTTTCTTTGCCATTTTATTAATTGTTGTTGTTATTATTATATAAATATACGTCCATAATTGCTGTTTCAACAACAGAACAGATCTGATAATCAGCCATTGTACCTTTCATGCCTTCATCAAGTTTTTTTACAGCATCTCGCAGGTCGGCTGCCTGTACCAGAACTTGTGTCGACGTTTTTTTCTCAGCACCACTTTTTTCGTCCAATGTGATAAAAATCAGTTTGCATTTAAAATAACGGTCAGCCGCTTCTTCTTCACTTAGAAACAATTCAGAGTAATTCGACTCTTTGACTGATTTTACAGCAAATTCTCCTGTAATGAACGGAGTCATTTCTTCGATTAGACGCGCTTCGCATTCTGTAGCAGAAAGTGCATCAACTAAATATAATTCATTCACTTTCTTTACTTTACCTTCATCTGTTACTTTTTCATAGCGTATTACGCCTTCATACCAATTTTGCATAAGTTTATTTGTTTTTTAAAGTTTATAAAAATACTACTTTTTTCTCTAATAAGCAAGCTTTTAACGAACAATAATGTTTTCGTCTTCGCTAACTATCAATTTAATGAGTTGATGATTTGTTTCGATATTTACATCGCTATTTATAAGATTTACATCATCTACAAATACAGGCAAGCTAATGTCATAATATGAAGCAAAAGCATTTGAAATATCAAGTCCTACTAAAATATTTTCGGCTCCATTGCAGGTGCTCACCAAACTGCCATCAGATACAGTTATTGTACAGCTCGGTGTCCATTGCCCAGATTTGTCCTGTTGCATCATAGAAATATTGCATCTACTAAAATATTTATTTACTTTATTAGAAACAATTTGAGCACGTTCTTCTTCATAGGATTTAATATTTGCCTCTATTTGCTCTTGCACGGCCAAGCTATCGGCAACTTCGCGCATTTCTCTTTTTAAAGAAGCAATTGTTTTTAATTGTCTTTCTCTTTCATCGACAAGCCCCATTGCGCGGCTTTTCTCTTCAATTTGCAGAGTCAATGATTCTTTCATATTTAGCAGATTGGTATTATCTACTGCTGGGACTTCTGTTAACCCATTTTGAATTGCATCAGCTTTGTCTTTTAGTATTTTATATTCATCAGACTCTTCAAATTTCAAAGTCTCTTGCTCCGCTTCTTGCAGTTCCTTTTTCAGTTCCTCTATGTCAATATACATCGGACTTTCAATATCCTCAGCTAATAGAGCTTCTATGCGTTCTATTTCTTCAATTTTTTCTTGTTTCCTTTCATTGTTTTCTTTTCCCTTTTTAATAATATCATTTACTGCATTTTCTCTTTTTTCATAAAAATCTCTTCTTTTTACTTCAAGCATTGATTCAGGAAGATCTTGTCCGCAGAAAGAGCATTTTTCGCTGTTAAATTCCCTTTTTAACAACTCGTCTTTTTCAATTAATAGCTTTTTTCGATATTCATCGTGCTCTTCTACCTTTGCTTTTAGCCTAGCTAATTTAGTTTCATTACATTTTCTTTCTTCTTGCGCCTTATCCCATTGTCTTTGAATATATTCGTTTTCTTTTTTAGCTTCCTGTATCTGTCTCCTGATTTTATTTGGCTTTTCATTTTGATTGTATTCAAAATCACTTTTCTTATTTCTAATCTCCGAGTTGATGTTAGATAATTCTTGTAATTGCTTGTTCCTCATCTCAATATAAGGTTCGGCCATCTTTGAGGATGATAATATTGCATTATCTATCTCTGCGATTTTGCTTTTCAATTCCCCTATTTCTTTTTCTAATTTGCAAACATTAGATATATCAGGCAAATGTTGTTCAAGTGTCTGTATTGTTAAAGGGAAAGAACTCAATTGTTGCTTCATCGGGCTTATCTTTGTCTTGACTTGTGCCTTCAATTCATCAATCGAGTATTTTTTCAGAAGAAGAAATAAATCGCTGTAATTGGATTTGAAATCACTCTCCTGAATGTCCCCAGATAATAAAGAAAGCATTTCGCGTTGTTGTTTCCATTCCAAACTAAGGAAATATTCGGTATTCAACATAACCTTTAATGGCTCTATCTCGCACAATAATTCGGAAACTCTCTTCTTGTATTCTCCGGCTGACACTTCTATTCCATCAAAATAGCAGACGTAATCATCAGATCCTTTCAGTTCATATTCTTTATTTCCTCTCCTTCTTATCCATCCCTTTTTTGCTTCTTTTTTAAAATAAAATTTATTTCCATCAATGGCAATAAGCGCTTCAACAGATGCGACAGGAGAATCTTCTGCTGTATAATTGTGGTTGTTATCAAAAAGATTGTAATTTGCGCGATTGCTTGAATCAAACCCTGTTATTAACCACAAAAAAGCATCTTTTAAAGAGCTTTTACCACTTTTGTTACGTCCCATAATGTTAGTTACTCCATCTGATTTAAATGAAATAACAAGATTTCTTCCTCTCCAATTTTGGAGAATTAACTTTTTTAATTTAATCTTTTTCATTTTGTTGTTAAAATTTTATTTTTCAATGGCACTTATCTCCAATTTTATACTTGTCTATTTTGACGTTTCATCTAATCCAAATTTGATTTTAATTACGTTTATAATAGCGTTATACTGATTTTCATAAACTGTTCCAGCA
>SKEC01000348.1_pt1 | contig 47191 bp, 40 predicted proteins | sample 4826641 | NCBI WGS metagenome assembly SKEC01 (sample SAMN11008819, study PRJNA524170) | human gut metagenome | biome: Human fecal sample; material: Feces; isolation source: fecal sample from pouch patient p18, p21 | host: Homo sapiens | place: Israel: Tel-Aviv | collected 2015-12-22
GGCCAAGGCTGTCCAGCAACTCTTCGGCGACACCGGTACGAACATCATTGGCACCCGTCACGGCGAGAAGCTGTTCGAGACCCTGATGACCCGTGAGGAGCGTCTGCGCAGCGAGGATATGGGTCACTACTTCCGTGTTGCTGCGGATAACCGTGACCTGAACTATGACAAGTTCGTGGTCAAGGGCGAAGTACATACCATGGCGGACGATTCCTACACCAGCCACAACACCATTCGGCTGGATGTGGAAGGCACCGTCAAGAAAATCCTGACCACCGAGTATGTCCAGAACGCACTGAAGGGCATTCCCAATGTCTAAAGAAAAGTTGCTGCTGGTTGGTGCCGGTGGCTTTGGGCGCATGGTGGCGGAACAGGCGATGCTCCAATACGACTGTGCTTTTGTGGATGATGGACAAGACGTGGACAATGAGATCTGTGGCATTCCGGTGGTTGGCGGTCTTGCTAATCTGCCAGAGCTGCGGAAAGAATATGGTTTGCTGGTGGTGGGCATCGGCAGCAACCAGTTCCGAGCACAGGTGTATGAGAAAGCAAAAATTCTCGGATATACATTCCCGAATGTTATTGCTCCCAGTGCCTACATCAGTCCATACGCAAAGTTGGGCTGTGGCTGCGTGGTGCTGCAAATGCCTGTGTCCAGAATGGTGTGTCCGTTGGCAACGGTGTTCTGCTGAATGCCGGAACGGAAGTCCACTGTGATGCAGCGGTAGGAAACTACGCCCTTATTTACACCAACAGCGTGATCCGCACCGGCGCAATCGTAGGCAACCTTGCTCGCATTGGTAGCAACTGCACCATTAGCAATAATGTAACTATGCCGGATGGCGCGGATATTCCGGACTGCACCGCAGTACATTAAAGAGGCGATAGGATGAACATTCTAGTCACAGGTGCCAAGGGTATGGTGGGAACCGCCCTGTGCAACAACCTGAAAAATATCCGGGATGGGAAAAACAAGACCCGCCCGGCATTGAATATTGAAGAAATCTACGAGTACGATTTGGATTCCACCCCGGCGGAGTTGGACGAGTACTGCCGCAAGGCGGACTTCGTGTTCAATCTGGCTGGCGTGAATCGTCCGGAAAACCCGGAAGACTTCATGAAGGGCAACTTCGGCTTTGCATCTGACCTGCTGAACTGCCTGAAAAAGCACAACAATAAGGCAACCATCATGCTGTCCTCATCCATTCAGGCGACGCTGGCTGGTCGTTTCGGCAACAGCGAGTACGGCAGGAGCAAGAAGGCGGGCGAGGAGCTGTTCTTCCAGTATGCTCAGGAGACTGGGGCTAAGGTTGCCGTCTACCGTTTTGTGAACCTGATGGGACACAGCCGCCCCAAGTACAACAGTGCCGTCAGTACCTTCTGCTGGGCAGTGGCAAACGATGAGCCCTTTACCGTCAACGACCTCAGCACCGAGTTGGAACTGCTATACATCGACGATCTGGTAGAGGGAATGTTCGACCTGCTGGAAGGCAAGGAGCAGCACTGCGAATTTGACGGTGTGGAAACCGTTCTGCAAGCGGATGGTCGCTACTGCTGCGTCCCCGTGACCCACAAGGTCACGCTGGGCGAGATCGTAGATCTGCTGCAGGAGTTCAAGGCGCAGCCGAGTACGCTCATGATGCCGAAAATGCCGGACGGCTCCTTTGCCAAGAAGCTTTACTCCCTGTACCTGACCTATCTGCCCACAGACAAATTTAAGTATGCCCTGAAGATGAACGTGGATAACCGTGGCTCTTTCACCGAGCTGGTGCACACCGCCGACTGCGGACAGGTGAGCATCAATATCAGTAAGCCCGGCATCACCAAGGGGCAGCACTGGCACAACTCCAAATGGGAACTGTTCATCGTGGTTGCCGGTCACGGACTGATTCAGGAGCGGAACATCAACACCGGGGAAACGGTGGAGTTTGAGGTTTCCGGCGATAAGATCGAGGCTGTCCACATGATTCCCGGCTGGACCCACAACATCATCAACCTGTCGGAGACAGAGAATCTGGTGACGGTGATGACCTGCAACGAGATCTTCAACCCGAATCACCCGGACACATTCTTCGAGCCGGTGTAAGAGAAGGTACTGGTTGACGTTAGGAGATTTTTATGGAACACAATTTCAATTGGAAAAATGACGGGCGCACCAAGGTCATGATTGGCTGTGGCACCCGTCCGGAAATCATTCGGCTGGCTGCGGTTATCAAGCGCTGCCGTGAATACTTTGACTGCTGCGTGGTCTATTACAATCAAAACTGGGACAGAAACCTTTCCACCGTTTTCTGGGAGGATTTCGAGCTGAAAAACACCTTCGGGGAGTATGGCCCGGACATTTTGGTGCCGGTGGTTGGCGAGAATCTTGGCGTTACCTGCGGCAACATTATGGGCCGCAGCTATGAACTCCTCTCTGAATTGCAGCCGGAGGGCTATCTGGTGCTGGGCGATACCAACTCCTGCCTTTCTGCCATCAGTGCAAAACGTCTGCACATCCCGCTGTTTCACATGGAGGCAGGAAACCGCTGCAAGGATGAGTGCCTGCCCGAGGAGACCAATCGCCGCATCGTGGATGTAATTTCTGACGTGAATATGTGCTATTCCGAGTTTGCCCGGAAGTATCTGGCAGATACCGGTCTGCCCAAGGAGCGTACCTACCAGACTGGCTCTCCCATGGCAGAGGTATTGCACATGAATCTGGAGAAGATCCAGAAAAGCGATGTGTTGGAGCGTCTGGGGCTGGAAAAGGATAAGTATATTCTGCTGTCCGCCCACCGTGAGGAGAACATCGATTCTGAAAAGAACTTCCTGAGCCTGTTTACTGCTATCAACGCACTGGCAGAGAAGTACGATATGCCCATCCTGTACTCCTGCCATCCCAGAAGCAAGCACCGTCTGGAAAAGAGTGGCTTCAAACTCGACCCTCGTGTCCGAGTCAATGAGCCGCTGGGCTTCAACGACTACAACAAGCTGCAAATGAACGCTCTGGCAATCGTCTCCGACTCCGGCACTCTGCCCGAGGAGTCTAGCTTCTACCTGTCCATTGGTCATCCCATCGCTGCCGTGTGCATCCGTACCTCCACCGAGCGTCCCGAGGCACTGGAAGCCGGCGATTTCATCCTGGCTGGCATCACTAGCCGGGAACTGCTCAACGCCACCGATATGGCGATTGAAATGAAGAAGAAGGGTGTCCTGGGCAAGCCCTGCCCCGACTATGTGGATGAGACCGTGTCCATGAAGGTGGTTCGCATAATTCAGGGATATGTAAACGTGATCAATAAGATGGTGTGGAGGAAGGGGTAAGGGTGATAGAAATGGCTAAAACAGTATTCATCACCGGTTCATCCGGTTTTATCGGTTCCAACCTTGCCAAGCGTATCTTGACTACCGAGCCGGATACCAAGGTCGTTGGTCTGGACAACATGAACGATTATTATGATGTTCGCATCAAAGAAGCTCGCCTTGAGGAGCTTCAGAAATTTGAAAACTATACCTTTATAAAAGGAAATCTTGCAGACAAGGCACTTATCAACAGCATTTTTGAGCAATATCACCCGGATATTGTGGTCAATCTGGGTGCTCAGGCAGGTGTGCGTTACTCCATCACCAACCCGGATGCCTACATTGAGAGCAACATGATTGGCTTCTACAACATTCTGGAAGCCTGCCGTCATTATCCGGTGGAGCATCTGGTGTACGCATCCTCCAGCTCCGTCTATGGCAGCAACAAGAAGGTGCCCTACTCCACCGATGACAAGGTGGACAACCCGGTGTCTCTGTATGCAGCGACCAAGAAGTCTAATGAGCTGATGGCGCACGCCTACTCCAAGCTCTACAATATTCCCTCTACCGGTCTGCGGTTCTTTACCGTGTATGGACCTGCCGGTCGTCCGGATATGGCATATTTCGGCTTCACCAACAAATTGGTGAATGGCGAAACCATCAAGATTTTCAACTACGGAAACTGCAAGCGGGACTTTACCTATGTGGATGACATCGTCGAAGGTGTTGTCCGTGTGATGACAAAGGCTCCCGAAAAGAAAAACGGCGAGGATGGTCTGCCCATTCCTCCCTATGCGGTTTACAACATCGGTAATTCCAATCCGGAGAACCTGCTGGACTTCGTACAGATTTTGTCCGAAGAACTGGTTCGCGCCGGTGTGCTGCCTGCGGACTATGATTTTGAGGCCCACAAAGAGCTGGTGCCCATGCAGCCCGGTGATGTGCCTGTGACCTTTGCAGATACCGAGCCTTTGGAGCGGGACTTCGGCTTTAAGCCCCACACCCCCCTGCGTGAAGGACTGCGAAAGTTTGCAGAATGGTATAAAGAGTTTTATATGGGAGTGTAATGTGATGAGTAATACTGTTTTATTATTGGATAAACAGAGATATCTCGGGGGGACCGAAATTTCAGGTTTGGTACCGAAGAGCGCAGGAAGCTCAAAATCCTCTGATAAAAAAATTGCAGGAAACTGTATAATCGATACAGAGCTAAACGATGTATAGAAATTGATGCTGAAACCCAGATAGGTGCCGGGTTGTATTTTGGTCATGCATATTGCATAACAATCAATCCGAAAGCTGTTTTGGGTAGGAATATAAATCTGCATAAGGGTGTTACGATTGGGCAGGAAAACCGTGGAAAGCGTAAGGGTACACCTGTGATTGGCGATAACGTATGGATTGGTGTAAATGCAACTATCGTAGGATCAATTCACGTTGGAAGTGATGTTTTGATTGCACCAAATTCATATGTAAACTGCGATGTGCCAGATCATTCAATTGTTTTTGGCAATCCATGCATTATTAAACACAGTGATTTTGCAACAGAAAACTATGTGAATCGAGCAATATGAAAATGAGAATTGGGGCATTTGAATTCAAGATGCTTTGATCCGACTATCTTTGCAGACCGTGTTTTGTACACGGTTGCCAAGGGTGATGCAGCTATGGAATGCGTTTATGCGAAGTATTTGATTTTCTAAGATAACTATAATAGAAGAGACGTGAGGATATTATGCGCTGCGAGGAAAGATTCTATGAAATATACGGAAAAGATCCCGTGGGCATTAGCTTTTGCCCCTATCGGATTTGCCCGATTGGTGCCCACAGTGATCACAACTTAGGAAAAATCACAGGACTTGCGATTGATAAAGGAATCCACATTGCATACAAGCCCAAGATGAATGGCGTTATTGAAATGTGTAGTCTTCAGTTCCCAAAACGTGCCCAGTGGCATATCCGAGAGATTGGCGAAAAGACTGGTGACTGGGCGGACTACCTGCGAGGAGCGACTTGGGCGTTGAGCAATCGGTTTCCGTTGACAGTCGGACTCTGTGGCGTCATTGAGGGCTCTTTGCCCATCGGAGGGCTTTCTTCCTCTGCGGCGGTAATTCTGTCGTTTTTGGATGCATTGTGCCAAGTCAATGGAATTAAACTGGAGTCGTCTGAACTGATCAGTATTGCGTTTGATGCAGAGAAAAACTACGTGGGCGTTAATGTGGGAACCCTGGATCAGAGCTGCGAAGTTCTGAGTAAAAAAGATCACCTGTTGTACTTGGATTGCAAGGACAACCACTATGAGCTGATTCCAACAAATCCCAACATGAAGCCCTACAAGATTGCGGTGTTTTTCAGTGGATTGGAGCACAGTCTGACTGGCTCTAAATATAATATGCGGGTGGATGAACTGCGATCTGGTGTTTACGCTTTGCAGGCTTTTGCGGGTCTGGAGTACGGAAAGTTTAATGAGACCAATGCCCGGGATGTTTCGTATGAAATCTACCAGACATATAAGGACAAGCTGCCGGCACAATGGGCAAGACGTTGCGAGCATTGGTATACGGAGTTCAAGCGTGTGGAAGCTGGTGCGGAAGCATGGCGGCGAGGTGATTTGGAGGAGTACGGGAGATTGTCCTTTGAATCCGGTTGGAGCAGCATCCATAACTGGGAATCTGGTGCGCCGGAGCAGATCAGGCTCTATGAAATCATGCGGGAAACCAACGGTATCTACGGTGGACGCTTTAGCGGTGCTGGCTTTAAGGGGTGCTGCATGGCATTGATTGATCCCAGCAAGACAGATGTCATTCGGGAAGAAGTGGAGCGGAAATATCTCACCGCATTCCCGGAGATGCGTGGCAAGTACAGTTTTCATCTGTGCGAGAGTGCGGACGGCGTAGGGCATAAGACGGAGGACTAATATGACGTGCTTGATTTTGGCAGCGGGATACGCAACCCGCCTATATCCCTTGACGGAGAACTTTCCCAAACCCTTGCTGAAGGTAGGGGATAAGACCATCTTGGACTGGCTGGTGGATGACATTGCCACCGCTGGTTTGGTAGATACCTATGTGGTCATTAGCAACCACAGGTTTGCCCACCATTTTGAAGACTGGGCGGCAACCAAGAAACAGAATATCCGGGTGGTGGACGATGGAACAATCAGCAATGAGACCCGGCTTGGTGCTGTATGTGATGTGCAGTTTGCTATTGATCAGTTGGGGCTGGATGATGACCTGCTGGTGATTGCCGGTGATAACGTGCTGGATTTCTCCCTCTCCAGGTTTGTTGCCTATGCCGACGAGAAGAAAACCTCTTGCATCATGCGCTATTATGAGCCCAGCAAAAAGAAACTCACCAAATGCGGTGTGGTGGAACTCGACGACCAGGATAGAATTCTGTCTATGGAAGAAAAGCCAGCCCAACCCAAGAGCCACTGGTGTTGCCCTCCTTTCTATGTCTACACCCGAGAGGATGCCCAAAAGGTCAAGGATGCGATTGCACAGAGGAAATGCGGCACCGATGCGCCGGGCAGCTTTATTGCGTGGCTGTGTACGGTAACTGATGTGCATGCCATGGAAATGCCGGGCAAACGGTATGACATTGGTAACCTAGAAAGCTATCAGCAGGTCCAGCAGGAGTATCAGGGAATCAAGGCATAAGTCATGCTAAGGATGAAAGAACGAACAGAAAGGGAGAAAGAGAAAATGAAAATCGCAGTTGCAGGTACCGGTTATGTCGGTTTGTCCATTGCCACGCTGTTGTCCCAGCATCATGAGGTCATGGCAGTAGATATTATCCAGGAAAAGATTGACCTCATTAACCAGAGAAAGTCTCCGATCCAGGACGAGTACATTGAAAAGTATCTGGCAGAGAAGGACTTGAACCTGACAGCAACACTTGATGCTGAAGCTGCCTACAAGGACGCAGACTTTGTTGTCATTGCAGCTCCTACCAACTACGACAGCAAGAAGAACTTCTTCGACACCTCTGCTGTTGAGGCCGTCATCAAGCTGGTCATCCAGTATAATCCGGATGCCATCATGGTCATCAAATCCACGATTCCGGTCGGCTTTACGGCGTCTGTGCGTGAGAAGTATCACTGCGACAACATCATCTTCAGCCCGGAGTTCCTGCGCGAATCCAAGGCTCTGTATGACAACCTCTACCCGAGCCGCATCATTGTGGGTACCGATGTGGACAATGCCCGCCTAGTAAAAGCAGCCAACACCTTTGCAGGTCTGTTGCAGGAAGGTGCTATCAAGGAGAACATCGACACCCTGATCATGGGCTTCACGGAAGCCGAGGCTGTCAAGCTGTTTGCTAACACTTACCTTGCTCTGCGTGTGTCTTACTTCAACGAGTTGGACACCTATGCGGAGATGAAGGGACTGAACACCCAGCAGATCATTGAAGGTGTCTGCCTTGATCCTCGTATTGGCAGCCACTACAACAACCCCAGTTTCGGTTACGGTGGATACTGCTTGCCGAAGGACACCAAGCAACTCTTGGCCAATTACGCTGATGTGCCGGAGAATCTTATTGAAGCAATCGTGGAGTCTAACCGCACTCGCAAGGATTTTATTGCGGATCGTGTGCTTCGGATGGCTGGATATTATGGATATGGTGAGGACAACGAGTACGACAAATCGCAAGAGAAGCCATGTGTTATTGGCGTCTTCCGTCTGACCATGAAGTCTAACTCTGATAATTTCCGCCAGTCATCTATCCAGGGCGTTATGAAGCGCATCAAGGCAAAGGGCGCTACTGTGATCATCTACGAACCGACTTTGGAGAATGGCACTACCTTCTTTGGCAGCGAAGTCGTGAACGACCTTGAGGAGTTCAAGAAGCGTAGCCAGGCCATCATTGCCAACCGCTACGATAGCTGCCTGGACGATGTTCGGGAAAAGGTCTACACGCGCGATTTGTTCCGCAGAGACTGATTCTTATCGGCCATGTGTTCCAAACACATGGCTGTGCTGCTCAAGCATGCTACCTCTCCGTGGTGAGCAGCAGGCAACGAGAGCCTATCTCGGCTAAAGCATATAATCGTTAATTCACTCTTTGGATGAGGAAAAACTATAATGGGAAAGTATTTTGGAACTGACGGTTTCCGTGGCGAAGCTGGAATCACTCTGACCGCTGACCATGCCTACAAGGTTGGCCGCTTCTTAGGCTGGTACTACAACGCACTGCGTGAGCGCAACGGCAACAACGAGCCTGCCCGCATCGTCATTGGCAAGGATACCCGCCGCAGCTCTTATATGTTCGAGTATAGTCTGGTGGCGGGTTTGACCGCTTCCGGCGCAGACGCCTATCTGCTGCACGTCACTACTACGCCCAGTGTGGCCTACATCGCCCGCGTGGACGACTTCGACTGTGGCATCATGATTTCTGCCAGCCATAATCCCTACTACGATAACGGCATCAAGCTGATCGACTGCTATGGCGAGAAGATGCCGGAGGAAATCTTGCTGTTAGTCGAGGATTACATTGACGGAAAGCTCCATGTGTTCGATAAGGACTGGCCGGAGCTGCCTTTCGCTCACCGGGAACACATTGGCTGCACGGTGGACTATGTGTCCGGCCGCAACCGCTACATGGGCTATCTGATCAGCCTCGGAATCTACTCTTTCAAGGGTGTCAAGGTTGGTCTGGACTGCGCCAACGGTAGTTCCTGGAACATCGCTAAGTCTGTGTTCGATGCGCTGGGTGCTGACACCTACGTCATCAATGCACAGCCCAACGGTCTGAACATCAACAACAATGCTGGTTCTACCCACATTGAGGGTCTGCAGAAGTTCGTGGTAGAGAAGGGCCTGGACATCGGTTTTGCCTATGACGGCGATGCTGACCGTTGCCTGTGTGTGGATGAAAAAGGCAATGTCATCACTGGCGACCACATCCTGTACATCTACGGCTGCTACATGAAGGAGCGTGGCAAGCTGCTGACCAATACCGTCGTTACCACGGTTATGTCCAACTTTGGCCTGTATAAGGCTTTTGATGAGAAGGGCATCGGCTACGCCAAGACTGCAGTGGGCGACAAGTATGTCTACGAGTATATGGCGAAAAACGGCTGCCGTATCGGCGGTGAGCAGAGTGGTCATATCATTTTCAGCAAGTACGCCAGCACCGGTGACGGCATCCTGACCAGCCTGAAGATGATGGAAGTCATGCTGGCGAAGAAGATGCCTATGAGCAAGCTGGCAGAGCCACTGAAGATCTACCCGCAGGTTCTGGAAAACGTCCGTGTGACCGATAAAAAGGCCGCGCAGAATGACCCGGCGGTGCAGGAGGCAGTTAAGGCTGTGGCAGAAGCGCTGGGCGACAGCGGTCGTATTCTGGTGCGTGAATCCGGTACTGAGCCGGTCGTGCGTGTGATGGTGGAAGCCCCTGATCACGATATCTGCCAGAAATATGTGTCTCAGGTCGTGGAAACCATTAAGAGCAGAGGCTACGGAGTTTGAGAGAACTGCTGAGCCAGATCCACTGTGCTTGGATGGTTCAGCTCGGATAGAAACAATCCAATGAATAGAAAAAATCTTTCAACGATTATACTCCTGATCTTGATTATTGCTGTTTCTGTCTTGGCAGTGATGCCGGATAAAATGGTTGACCACGATTCGGGTGATATCGCCTCAGAGCTGGAAATTTCAGAATCTGTAGATGGCAATGTGACAAGCACAAGCTATGTGAATACCGAAGGTGTGGTCACAGATGCGATTGACATGGGTTATGCCACGGTGCAGAGAACTCGAAATGCAGAGGGAAGAATTATTGAGGAATTCTACCTTGACGCCGAGGAAAATCCTGTCAAACGGTATGATGACTATTGTGGTATTGCGTATGAGTATGGAAATGGCACGGTGAAGATCACCTATCTTGGTGACGATGGGATTCCCATGATGCGCAGTGCTGGATATGCTACAATAGTACGCACAGTTGATGACAATGGTCGAGCGATTGATGATTACTACTATGACCTCGATATGCAACCTGTTTCTTGCAACGGGTACTATGGGCAGCATAGAGAATATGATTCCAACGGTCAGAATAACAGCGTGACCTATCTTGATCGGGACGGACAGCCAGTGTGTTCTACGTCCGGGTATGCCTGTAAGAGATATGACAGAGATGATTTGGGCACAGTAACGGCAGAGCATTATTTCAATGTACAAGGGAATCCAGCAAAGGCGCCTCTTGGACAGTACGGTGAGCGGTACCAGCGAGATGAGAACGGTCTGATTATTCAGATTACCTACCTGGATGCAGACGGTAGCCCAATGCCCACAAGTGCAGGCTACACTATTCTGAAGCGCACTTATCATCGCGATGGTACTGCTGCTACGGATATGTATTTCGATGAGGATGGTAATCCGATAGCTCTATCCAAAGGACAGTATGGAATCAAGCACAGTGGTAAAGTGAGTCTGCTGCTTACTAAGAGCGGGAACATCATGCTTTGCGTGGATAACATTCTGAATGGATTTCCGGCTATGGTTGTTGTCTCTGGCGTGATAATCTGCATCTTGATGCTACTTCTGCCCGAAAAAGTGAGCGTGGCTTTAACAATCGCATATGTGGTATTCATCCTCTACGAAACGCTGATGTTCCGGGAGACAGGGGATGCAAGAACAAACTTTGTCCTATTTTCCTATGCAGATAGGTTCTTCGCAAAACAAAGTGTGAGAGTTGGTGTGATCAACAATATCTGGTTATTCATACCGCTTGGAACAGGGCTGTATCGGAACATCAGGAAGAAGTGGGTGCTCCTGATTCCGCTCCTGTTCTCGATAGCGATTGAGACCACCCAGTATATTACGGGACTCGGTATCACAGAGTTCGATGATGTGTTTGGGAATACGCTGGGAGGATGGATTGGAATCCTAACAGCGTGTACAGTACTGAGAACGAAATGGAAAAAACTGCCAAGAAGAGGAAGGCGAAGGATTCCAAAAGGAGAGCGGAAAGCCCTTTGGTAAAACAAAATGCTACATCTATTCAGAACAAAGTTTGACATAAAAAGAAAGGAGCTATAAATGTTCGACAGCGGTGCAATTGTATCTCTTTATACGAAGTATGGATTTGAAGTGGAAGATGAAACTCATCCGAGTCTATATCTTGCCTTTTCTCATAGTAGTGGATATTTCCAAAACGCAGAGATTCTATTGATAGATCCGGAATTCGATTGCGAAACGCTGGAGAAAGAATATAAGGATGCTGGCTTCTCTGTAAAGGTTAGCAAATTTTTAGGAATTAAACAACTGCATGAGCGGCTATTTGATGGATTTTTTGCACCTGAAAGTAACTATAGATCCTTAAGACGAGAATATGATCGATACACGAAGAAACAAACGGAAAAAATAGGATTTGCAAATTACAAATTCATTCAATGCCGATTTGTTGACGATAACAATGAACCTCAGAAAAACCTAATTGAATATATATATAATCGTCTGTTTTTGCAAGGAGCACAATTGATTATCGTTGAAGCGGCAGCTGGATTTGGGAAGACCAGCGTGTCATATGAGTTAATAAAAAAACTTGCCGATGAGCCGCAAGGAACGATTCCTATTATTACAGAATTGTCAAAAAACCGAACAGCATCGATTTTTAGGTATGTGCTTTTAAGCGAAATCGATAGTAAATTTTCGGGGCTTAACTCTGAATTGGTTACATATGAGATTAAGCAGGGAAGAATTCCATTGATTATTGATGGCTTCGATGAACTGCTTTCAAAGTCACATGATGATGTCCAACAAAATTTGAACGATGAAGATGAAAAAACTGCACAAACAATGCTGTCTACTATCGCTCAACTTCTTGACCAAAATAGTAAAGCGAAAATTGTGCTTACATCGAGAAAAAGTTCAATTTTTGCGGGGGATTTGTTTGAAAAGTGGTCGGATAAATATCTTCCTTCATGTCAGATTACGCGTATTCAAATTATACCGCCTGTTGCATCTGACTGGTTGGATATGGCCAAAATTAATATTTTAAAGTCAAGGGGAATTGTGTTTGATGACATTTCGAATCCAACGCTATTGACGTTTCTTTCCGCTCAAAGTAATGAAGATATCTTATCTGAATTCACGTCAGTCGATTCGATTTTAACGCAGTATTTTAATATCCTTCTCGAACGTGAAAAGGAACGTCAATCGCTTCCCTTGAAGGTTGAGGAACAACTTGCTCTCATGGAAAAGGTTGCAGGCACAATGGCATCGTTTAAGCAATCGACGTGTACGAACACCGAGATGAAAGATATTATTCAGATGTCGCTGGAAGATGAACTTTCTAATTACCTGAACCGATATAGTATGTTCCCGGAAAACGATGTGCCTACAGAGGGAGAATTTTTACAAAAGTTGGCGCATCATGCTCTTTTAGATCGCATTCCCAATACATCCAATTTGATTGGTTTTATAAATGATTTCATATTTGGATATTTACTATCGGAGGCGCTGGTTAATGGACTGATTCAAGATTTGTCGCCTAAAGAAATTGAAGAGAAATACTGGAATCTTATGGTCACGGCTTATGGAGTTTGCAGCGATAATAAAAGAAAAGCACTTCATAAAATTATTGTGGAAAATTCAATCGAACTGTCACCGTATGAGGAATTGCACGTTGATCTTTCACTTCTAAGAAAGATTTCGCATGATTACGATCGAAATTATTATGAGTCGGTCTATTTTGGCGAGAACGTCATCTTGGAAACCGCACATTTTAGAGATTGCGTTTTTTCCTGCTGTACATTCAGTTCATGTATGATTGGAACAGATACATTTCTTGATTGCCGGTTTTATGGATGTCGCTTTTATGACATAAAAATATCGGAGAAGTCCACACGGATGAAATGTCACCTTATTTTTTCTAATTGTTTTGGAGAAGATGAACTCCGAAAAGCAACATGTGAAGAACCACAAATTCCTCTTTTAAGCAGTGAAACAGAATATGAGAGGAAAGTTCTTGAACAATATTGGAGACCGGGTAGTGATCATGCAGATAGAAGACGTCTGTTTTCAACATTATTTAAAGGATATGCACAGCAAGATTACGATGGTATATCAGAGGCGATAGATCGTTTATATGGAAAAGAAATACTGCTGCATAAGAATAATTGTATTGAATTGAACTTCGAAAAAATGTCTGAAATCAGATCTATTCTTGGGAGATAAGATGAATGTTCAAAAATTTGGGCTAACTGAAAGAGCTGTAAATGAGATTATCGAAGAAATTAAAGGAGTTCTTCAGAAGTCTGGACTGTACTTTAGAATATTTGGCAGAGTTAAGTCTGGTCCGTCTATTGAGGAAAAAATAAAAAGGAAGGGCTATCGTATTGATGGAAAACATATGCAGGACATTATCGGCGTTCGTATCACACTTTATTTTTCCGATGATGTTCTACTCTGCCAAAAGATAATCGAACAAAGCTATGACGTTGTTGATATATCAAAAACAACCGCTGAACCAGAAAAATTTTGCCCAGAGAGACTTAATTTAGTGTGTTCTATGCGTGATAAAATTTCAGATCAATTTGATAATTCAATATGGAAAGAATACCCGATTGACAAAACCTTTGAGGTTCAGATTCGAACTGTTTTCTCTGAGGGATGGCATGAAGTAGAGCATGATATTCGTTATAAGAGCATTGCGGACTGGAGTGAATACCCTGAACTTTCAAGAAACCTAAATGGTGTGTTTGCAACGCTTGAGACATGCGATTGGGCGATGCTTTCTATTATTAATAATTTGGCATATCAACAATATAAGAAAAAGCAATGGGCACAAATGATAAAAACGAAAATGCGAATTCATTTACAGGATGATAAACTGTCTGGTAGTATTGTGGAACTGTTGAATGAAAACCAGGAAATCGCTAAGCAGTTCTTTAGAGCAGATAGATCATCGGTTCTTCTTTTTATGGCATGTGATTTAAAGAAGAGTGTGCCACTGACTCTTGATAATATAGTGTACATAATCAATGCATGTGCCGTTAAAAACACAGCCGTTGCAAATCTTGCGCCATCAATAATCCAAGCTAGACTCCCAAGAATTTGTGATTGAGAGTGAAACGCAATATCTGAACATTTATGGAGCACTTGGCTAAGGTAAATAGGAGAACTGATGCGGGTATAAAAGAATTGTTTTCAAATTGATATAAAATTTAGGCCATGCCCACGCATGGCTACGCCGTCCATCGATGCTGCCTCTACGTGGCGGACGGCAGGCAACGGAGAGCGTTTCCGGCTAAAGCATGATTACAACTTTGAAATGGAGAGTGACACAAACAACTAGCCTTTAGAAAGGAAGGTTTGAAAAGCTATGATAGATATTGCTTGCAGACTTGCGGAGTGATATACTTTAGTTATAATAAATAGAAAGAGGTTTGTGTCCTATGCCCAGAACTAAAGGTAGCAAGAATAAGCCCAAAACTGTGACTGCTGATTTTGCAACGCAGATTGCGGAAAAACAGTCCGCAAAGGAAGCACTCTCTGCCGAGATTGCATCCATCACCGCAAACATTGACACTTTGAAGGCTGATCTGAAAGAGAAGAAGACTGCTCTGAAGAAGGCCGAAAAAGAAGTGGCATCCCTGGAATCGAAGAAGGCAAAGGCAGATGCTAAAGCAGCTGAAGAAGCGAAGAAGACCGAAGCAGAGGCTGTGCTGAAGAAGTTGCTGGCAAGCGGGATGAGTGCGGACGAGATTCTGGAAAAGCTGAAATAAACAAGAACCCCAAAAATAAATGCCGTGTGGACAAACTGAACTCCAGGAGTTCGCACGGCATTTTTGAAGATTACCGTATAGTTTATAACGAAAATAAAAGAAGAACAAAATTTACAAGAATGAAGCGTGTCACAAAATGAACTTATCTAAAATACATCATATTGCAATTATTGTATCTGACTACGAAGCCGCAAAGGATTTCTATGTGAACAAGCTGGGATTCTCTGTCATCAGAGAAAACTACCGCCCGGAGCGTAAGGACTGGAAGTTGGATCTTCGTGTCAATGAACACACGGAGCTGGAGATTTTCGCTGAGGAAAATCCACCGAAGCGTGTGAACCGTCCGGAAGCATGTGGGCTGCGGCATCTTGCTTTCTGTGTAGAGAGTGTGGAGCAGACGGTGAGAGAACTGGTAGAAGTTGGGATTGAATGTGAGCCGATTCGTGTGGATAGTTACACCAGAAAAAAGATGACTTTCTTCCACGACCCGGATGGTCTGCCGCTGGAGTTGCATGAATAATCATGGGCGAGAAAATACCATATAAAGCCAGAAATCCGGGCGGCGGTCGAAAGAAGTTGAAGCCTGAGTATAATGCCGGGAAAAATTTGAAAGAGCAGATGGACGCTGCAGTAATACGTTATAAGGACGGTATGACGCTCCAAGCCATCGCAGATGCCCTGTCCCTCAACCCCATCAAGGTCCGAAAGCTGCTTATCACAGCCGGGATCTATGAATCAGACGTAGCAGAGATGGTGCAGCATACCTTTAATAATTATAGAGAAACACAGGGTTACAAGGATGCAGTTTTCTCCACCGCATCAGCCCTTAAGCTGTCCAGAGCCTCCGTCACCTCGTACCTGCCATACGAAAAGGGCGTGTACTTTCCAAAGGAGGCACCCGTGGAAAAAATCAGCGTGGGAGCAGAGCGGCAGCGGAGATACAGAGCAGTAAGAAAACTGCGGACCGAGCCGACAGAGGAGCATCTGTGGGAAGTGGTTCTGCTTTATTCTGGAGTGCGGTTCAAAACCTACTCCGGTTTACCCTTTACCTATGAAATACGAAAAGGTCGGAATGGGCAATACACAAAAGAGCTTTGGATCGACCGCCGGGAGAATAGTAAAAGCCTGGCATGGAGTTCGGTATTGCTGGCACTGAACAATATAAAAGAGGTGGGAGCGGTGGTGGACAGGCCAAAAGCTCTAGGCGACATCCGAGGCGTGACTTATATTTATGGAATGTTCTACCGATTCGGACTCATTGATATGCCGGATAAAGTGAACGGGAAGATGAAAAGAGCTGGTCGGCAGATGTGACATTCTAAGGATGGATGACGTCTTTTATTGTTGACTGTTCCATATCAAACAAATATCTCCCTTTTCCCACCGTACCCTTCAAAAACACGTCCGGTGAAATTTCAATCCAAAAACCGCCGGGAAAAAGCTGCAAGGGCCACAAACAACCTACTGCACAGCCATCTGGTATCTACTCACCCCCATAAAATCCACCCCGATATCACCCCTCAAAGCCGCAAGATCACGGACTGAGGAGAGTACCTGGGCAGGGCAGACGCCCCGGCGGAGGCCCCCGGGCCCCGGGCTCTCCGAAGGATGACGGATGAGAATATGCGCTATCGCTCGCATGAATATACCACCCGAAAAAGAAATAAGAAAAACTTGAAAATAACGATGAAACGTGGTATAATAGTGATACGAACAAGCCGTGTTTAGTACGACAACTGTGCGCTGTGGTACTGTAACTGTTGTTTCAAAATTATGAACGACTACAAAAAGTACGCGAAAAACTGGCGTAGCTACGACGACACCTACCAGGTCCAGGTCGTGTCTTGGTACGACAACGAGAACTCCTACACCTCTCAGATGGTTCGTACCATCAAGTACTTCGCTGCGAACTGCTGATCGTAGCTTCTCACTGGAAAGTGCCTGAGGTGAACGTACCGGGCTGTGCCGGTTCCGGCATGGCCATGTGAATACGTTGACTTGCACCCTTTTCTCTGCATTCCGTGGAGAAAAGGGTGCTTTTGTTTGTCCGGGTGTATTTTGATCGGGGCGTATACAGCAGGGGAAGCGTCTGTTCCTGCCGGTAAAAATGGTACGGCAGGAGAGAGATGTCGCCCGCAAAAACAGGGATGCATCGTGGTTTGTGCCCGGTTCGGTCAAAATAGACACATTTTGGAACAACCACAGGAAATGTTTGTTAAACAATTATCTATTCTGCGTCCTTGCATTGTACACAGTTTTTGTTTATAATAGTAACAGGCGGGGCAGGAATGCCCCCTGAAAAGCGAGCGAAACTCTAGTTCAGAAATCAAAGTTTGAGAGGAGTTTATTACCATGGGTTTAGGTAAGAAGACGATCGACGATCAGAACTACTGCGGCAAGAAGGTGCTTGTCCGCTGTGATTTCAACGTCCCGATGAAGGACGGTGTCATCACCAACGAGAACCGCATCAATGCGGCTCTGCCCACCATCCAGAAGCTGGTCAACGATGGCGCTAAGGTCATCCTGTGCAGCCACCTGGGCAAGCCCAAGAACGGCCCCGAGGCAAAGTTCAGCCTGGCACCCGTTGCTGTGGCTCTGAGCGCAAAGCTGGGCAAGACCGTTGTGTTTGCGGACGACGACACCGTCGTGGGCGACAACGCAAAGGCTGCTGTGGCTGCCATGAACAACGGCGACGTCGTTCTGCTGCAGAACACCCGTTTCCGCAAGGAAGAGACCAAGAACATGCCCGAGTTCAGCCAGGAGCTGGCTTCTCTGGCTGATGCATACGTTGACGATGCATTCGGCAGCTGCCACCGTGCACACTGCTCCACCGCAGGCGTCACCGACTACATCAAGGACACCGCTGTCGGCTACCTGATGGAGAAGGAGATCAAGTACCTGGGCAACGCCGTGAACGATCCCGTCCGTCCCTTCACCGCCATCCTGGGCGGCGCTAAGGTCGCTGATAAGCTGAACGTCATCTCCAACCTGCTGGAGAAGGTCGATACCCTGATCATCGGCGGCGGCATGGCTTACACCTTCGTCAAGGCTCAGGGCTACGAAGTGGGCAAGAGCCTGTGCGATGACTCCAAGCTGGACTACTGCAAGGAGATGATGGCCAAGGCTCAGGAAAAGGGCGTCAAGCTGCTGCTGCCCGTCGATGCTGTCTGCATCAAGGACTTCCCTGATCCCATCGACGCTCCTGTGGACGTGACCGTTGTGCCCGTCACTGCGATCCCGGCAGACATGGAAGGCTGCGACATCGGCCCTGAGACCATGAAGCTGTTTGCTGACGCCGTCAAGGCTTCCAAGACCGTTGTCTGGAACGGACCCATGGGCGTGTTCGAGAACCCCACTCTGGCAGCCGGCACTCTGGCTGTTGCCAAGGCTATGGCTGAGAGCGATGCTACCACCGTGATCGGCGGCGGCGACAGCGCAGCAGCTGTGCAGCAGATGGGTCTGGGCGACAAGATGACCCACATCTCCACCGGCGGCGGCGCTTCTCTGGAGTATCTGGAGGGCAAGGAGCTGCCCGGCATCGCAGTCATCCAGAACGCATAATTTGATTCCGGCATCACAATGGGTGCGGCGGCATTTACGCCGCCGCATCTTTTTGTTTGTGCAGAGCTTTCTGCACGATAGAAGGTAAATAAAGGAGATAGAGTATCATGGATAAGGCAAAGCGTAAGGCTATCATTGCAGGCAACTGGAAGATGAACAAGACTGCCTCCGAGGCTGCTGTTCTGGTGGACGAGCTGGTCCCCGCCGTGCAGGACGCAGGCTGCGAGGTGGTCATCTGCACCCCGTATACCGATCTGGTCACCGCTGTGGAAAAGACCAAGGGCACCAACATCCATGTGGGTGCTGAGAATGTTCACTTCGAGAAGTCCGGCGCTTTCACCGGCGAGATCAGCGCTGACATGCTGGTGGATCTGGGCGTGGAGTACGTCATTGTGGGCCACTCTGAGCGCCGCCAGTACTTCGCCGAGACCGACCAGACCGTGAACAAGCGCGCTCTGGCTGCTCTGAACGCCGGTCTGAAGGTCATCATCTGCGTGGGCGAGAGCCTGCAGCAGCGCGAAGAGGGCGTGACCGAAGAGCTGGTGCGTATGCAGACCAAGATCGCTCTGCGTGATGTGACCGCTGAGCAGATGGCAAATGTCGTGATCGCTTACGAGCCCATCTGGGCCATCGGCACCGGCAAGACCGCTACCGCCGATCAGGCTGAGGAAGTCTGCGGCCAGATCCGCAAGGTGATCGGCGAGGTGTACGGCGAGGCAGTTGCCGAGGCTACCACTGTCCAGTACGGCGGCAGTATGAACGCCAAGAACTGCGAGGAGCTGCTGAGCAAAAAGGATGTGGACGGCGGCCTGATCGGCGGCGCATCCCTGAAGGCTTCCGACTTTGCAGTGATCGTCAACGCAGCCACCAAGGGCTGATCGACGGTTTAAATCAGCTGTTTCAGCGCCCGGCTGCGCCGCATTTCCAGCGCTGTGCCGGGCGCTGATTTGTTAAATTCAAAGGAGATTCAATTTTATGGCAAAGAAACCTGTTCTTCTGTGCATCATGGATGGCTTTGGCTGGGTGCCGGAGGAGACCTTCGGCAACGCCGTGGTCGCCGCAAAGAAACCCCACCTCGATGCTCTGATGGCAAAATATCCCATGACCACCATCAACGCTTCCGGCATGGCCGTCGGTCTGCCCGAGGGCCAGATGGGCAACTCTGAGGTTGGCCATACCAACATGGGCGCTGGCCGCATCGTGTACCAGCAGCTCACCCTCATTACCAAGTCCATCAAGGACGGCGAGATGCTCCAGAACCCGGTTCTGGTCAAGAACATGAAGGCTGCCATCGATGCCGGCAAAGCCATCCATCTGATGGGTCTGGTGGGCACCGGCGGTGTGCACAGCCACGCAGACCACTGGTTCGGCGTGCTGGAAATGGCAAAACATCTGGGTGCAAAGAACGTTTACCTGCACTGCATCACCGATGGCCGTGATACCGACCCGCACTCCGGCAAGGGCTTCCTGGCCGACCTGCAGGCCAAGCTGGACGAGCTGGGCATCGGCAAGATCGCCAGCGTCTCCGGCCGTTATTACGCCATGGACCGCGATAACAACTGGGATCGTGAAGAGAAGGCATATGCTGCCTTTGTCTACGGTGAGGGCAATCATGCCGCCAACGCTGCCGAGGCCATCGAGGCATCCTATGCAGCAGACAAGACCGACGAGTTCGTTCTGCCCTGCGTCACCTGTGAGGGTGGCCGCGTGCAGGATGGCGACACTGTGATCTTCATGAACTTCCGCCCTGACCGTGCCCGCCAGATGACCCGCATCTTCTGCGACGATGCGTTCACCGGCTTTGAGCGCCGCGGCGGCCGCAAGCAGGTGAACTATGTCTGCATGGCCGAATACGATGCCACCATGCCCAACTGCGAGGTCGCCTATCCGCCTGTGGAGCTGAAGAACGTTCTGGGCCAGTACCTGTCCGAGAATGGCAAGACTCAGCTGCGCATTGCCGAGACCGAGAAGTACGCTCATGTCACCTTCTTCTTCAACGGCGGCGTGGAGGCTCCCTACGAGGGCGAGGACCGCTGCGTGATCCCCAGCCCGAAGGTCGCCACCTACGATCTGCAGCCTGAGATGAGCGCCCCGGCTGTTGCTGCCGAGTGCGTCAAGCGCATCGAGAGCGGCAAGTACGATGTGGTGATCCTGAACTTCGCAAACTGCGATATGGTCGGCCACACCGGCGTGTTCGATGCTGCGGTCAAGGCCGTTGAGGCCGTGGATACCGCTGTGGATCAGGTGGTGTCCGCTGTGCTGAAGGCCGGCGGCTGCGCCTTCATCACCGCCGACCACGGCAACGCTGAGAAGATGATGAACCCGGACGGCACCCCCTTCACCGCACACACCACCAACGTGGTGCCCTTTGTGGCTGTTGGCTGCGGCGATGTGAAGCTGCGCGAGGGCGGCTGTCTGGCAGATATCGCTCCCACCATGCTGCCGTATATCGGTCTGCCCGTGCCTGCTGAAATGACCGGCAAGAGCATCATTGTGGAGTAATTGACCGTTAAAATGGCCGACGCGTTCGCTTTGGCTATGAATAGCGGAATTGTTATTCTTATATTTACAGCTCTGGAAAATCTGCGGATTTTCCAGAGCTGTTTTTTCACGCGAAAAGCCGATAAGATAAATTGCGTTTTTGGGTTTCGACCCCATTCTAAATCAAAAACTTTTCTTTTTTCCCCATCCGTGCTACAATAAAAATGAATTTTTGATTGTAGGAGAAGCGGATGGAAACAACGCATAAACAAATCGTTCTGGGCATCCTTGCCCATGTGGACTCCGGCAAGACCACCCTTTCGGAAGCCATGCTCTACCGCTCCGGCGTGATCCGCAAGCTGGGCCGCGTGGATCACAAGGATGCCTTTCTGGATACCGACACGCTTGAAAAAGCGCGCGGCATCACCATCTTTTCCAAGCAGGCCCTGTTGACGGCGGGCAATACGGATATCACATTGCTGGATACCCCCGGACATGTGGATTTTTCCACCGAGACAGAGCGCACCCTGCAGGTGCTGGACTATGCTGTGCTGGTGGTAAGCGGCACCGACGGCGTGCAGAGCCACACAGAGACGCTCTGGCGGCTGCTGCGGCGCTACCATGTGCCCACCTTTGTGTTCGTGAACAAGATGGACCTGCCCGGCAAGAGCAGGGAAGAGCTGCTCGCCCAGCTGAACCACCGTCTGGGCGAGGGCTTTGTGGCCTTTGATGTGCCGCAGGCCGACCGGGACGAAGCACTGGCCCTGTGTGACGAAAACCTGATGGATCGGATGCTGGATGCCGGGCAGTTGACCGATGCGGACCTCATCCCGGCCGTTGCACGCCGGCATGTGTTCCCGTGCTGGTTCGGTTCGGCGCTGCGGCGTACCGAAGACGATGCACTGGAAAGCGTGGATGCTCTGATGGACGGCATCGACCGTTATACCCGTCCGGCTCCCGCGCTGGATGCCTTTGGTGCCAAGGTGTTCAAGGTGTCACAGGATGAGCAGGGCACGCGCCTGACATGGCTGCGCGTGACTGGCGGCGAACTGAAGGTAAAGGCCCAGCTCTCCGGCGAAGCAGATGGTGAGCCGTGGGAGGAAAAGGCGAACCAGTTGCGGCTGTACTCCGGCGTGAAGTATACGCTGGCGGAAGCCATCGGCCCGGGGCAGGTGTGCGCCGTCACCGGCCTGACCAAGGCGCGCCCGGGCGAGGGCCTTGGCGCGGAACGCGACAGCGATGTGCCGGTTCTGGAACCGGTGCTGAGCTATCAGGTGCTGCTACCGGAGGGGGCTGATGTGCACGCGGCACTGGGCAAGCTGCACCGGCTGGAAGAAGAGGAGCCGCAGCTCCATGTGGTATGGAACGAGACTTTGGGCGAGATCCATGTGCAGCTCATGGGTGAGGTGCAGCTGGAAGTGCTGCGCAGTTTGCTGGCAGAGCGCTTTGGCCTGAACGTGGAGTTCGGCCCCGGCGGCATTCTGTACAAGGAGACCATCACGGAGCCTATGGAGGGCGTGGGCCACTATGAGCCGCTGCGCCATTATGCGGAGGTGCATGTCAAGCTGGAGCCCCTGCCCCGCGGCAGCGGGATGCAGTTTGCCGCCGACTGCCGGGAAGAAGTGCTGGACAAGAACTGGCAGCGCCTTGTGCTGACCCATCTGGAAGAAAAGCAGCACCTTGGCGTGCTGACCGGTGCGCCGCTGACGGACGTGAAGATCACCCTCATTGCGGGCCGCGCCCATCTTAAACACACGGAGGGCGGCGACTTCCGGCAGGCCACCTATCGCGCGGTGCGGCAGGGCCTGATGCTGGCCAAAAGCCAGCTGCTGGAGCCATGGTATGCCTTTCGGCTGGAAGTGCCGGTGGAGAACCTTGGCCGTGCCATGACCGATATCCAGCGCATGGAGGGCAGCTTTGACCCGCCAGAAAGCGGGGAAGAGGCTGCTGTGCTCACCGGTTTTGCACCGGTGGCCACCATGCGCAGCTACCCCATGGAGGTGGTGGGCTATACCCGGGGCCGGGGACACCTGACCCTGACGTTGGACGGCTACCGGCCCTGCCACAATGCGGCGGAGATCATTGAAGCTGTGGGCTACGAGCCGGAGCACGACCTTGACAACCCGGCAGATTCGGTGTTCTGTGCCCATGGCGCGGGCTTTGTGGTGCCTTGGGATCAGGTGCGCAGCCACATGCATGTGGACAGCGGCTGGGGAAAAAGCAAAAGCCCGGAGCAGGAGACGCAGGCCGTGCCCCAGCGCCGGACAGCGGCTTACCGCGCAACACTGGAAGAAGATGCCGAGCTGCTCAAAATCTTCGAGCGCACCTATGGCCCCATCAAACGGGACCCGCTGGCGGCATTCCGCCCGGTGCAAAAGCGGGAACGCCCGGATTTTGATGCCCAGCAGTGGGAGATCCTGCCCGAATATCTGCTGGTGGACGGCTACAATATCATCTTTGCGTGGGATGAGCTGAACGCCCTTGCAAAGGACAGTCTGGAAGCGGCCCGCCACAAGCTGATGGATATTCTGTGCAACTATCAGGGCTACCAGAAGTGCAATCTTATTCTTGTATTCGATGCCTATCGTGTGCCGGGCAGCCCCGGCAGCATTGAGCAGTACCATAACATCCATGTGGTCTACACCAAGGAAGCCGAAACCGCCGATATGTTCATCGAGCACGTTACTCATGAGATCGGCAAGGGGCGGCGGGTGCGTGTGGCTACTTCCGACGGCATGGAGCAGATCATCATTCTGGGCCACGGCGCGCTGCGTGTCTCCGCCCGCATGTTCCATGAGGAAGTGCAGAATGTGGAAAAGCAGATCCGCAAACTGGTGCAGGGGGAAGCATAAAATGTCAACCGAGATCACATCCGAATTTGTCTGGCACAACATCCCGCCGCGCCCGCGCGACAGCCACAAGGGCAGCTTTGGCACCGTATTGGCTGTGGCAGGCAGCGCATATTACCGAGGTGCGGCCCTGCTGGCTGCCGAGGGTGCGCTGCGCACCGGTGCGGGCATTGTAACGCTGGCCAGCGTGGAGCCGGTATTGGCAGCTGCGGTGGCCCGCCTGCCCGAATGCTGTCTGTGTCCCTGCGTGGCGGGGGCCGAAGGCGGCATCTCACCGGAGAGCATTCCACAGCTCCAGCGCCAGAAGGCGACGGTGCTGCTGCTCGGGCCAGGCCTTGGCGGTACAGCCCAGAGCACAGCCCGCGCGGCCGAAACACGCACGCTGGTGCAGAAGCTGCTGCCCGGCTTTGCAGGCAGCGCGGTGCTGGATGCGGACGGCCTGAACGCCGCCGCGCAGCTGCTGGCCGAGGGCAAAACGCTGCCGCACCCGGCGGGAGAGCTGATCGTGACCCCGCACCCCGGCGAGATGGCCCGGCTCACCGGGCTTTCGGTGGCGCAGATCAATGCGAACCGTGAAAATACTGCCTGCCAGTATGCAGAAAAATGGAACGCTGTGGTGGTACTCAAGGGCTGCTGTACCGTGGTGGCTGCACCAGATGGCCGCGTGTGCACAAACCCTACCGGCAACCCCGGCCTTGCCCGGGGCGGCAGCGGAGATGTGCTGGCCGGTATGACGGCGGCCCTGCTGGCCTGCGGCCTGCCTGCATACGAAGCTGCGGCCTGCGCGGTGTATCTGCACGGTGCCGCTGCCGACCGTGCCGCTGCTGCGCTTGGCGAGTACGGAATGCTGCCGCATGATATCTTGTCCCAGCTGGGCCGGATATTTGCGGAAAACCACAGATAAAAAGAAAAGGGGCGTCTCTCTGTCTGCCGGGGAGACACCCCTTTTAACATTGCATCACATCGCCAGCACTTCGGCCCACTTTTCCTCGGCTACCGGGATGCCAAGCTCCATGTTCTCCTTGCGGCTGCGGTGCTCGCCCATGCCGGGGCAGCGCACCTCACGGCCCGGCTCTGCAGGCTCACTGGATGCCACATCGGCGGCAATGGCATCAATGACGGCATCGGTGAGGTCGGCGGACTGGAACTTTGCAGGATCAATGGCGATCATGATCTGGGTCAGGCCCACTTCATCGCCAAAGGTGCCGATCGTTGCCACCGAGTTTGCGCCCGTCAGGATAGTACCGATCATATCCAGCAGGATGGAAAGACCGCTGCCCTTCCAGTAGCCAATGGGGATCATGCGGCGGGTCTCTTCAATGGCAGCGGGGTCGGTGGTCAGGCTGCCGTCTGCATCGTAGCCGCCTACCACAGGCAGCTGTTTGCCGGCCAGACGCATCGTTTCCAGCTTGCCGTAGCTGAACTGGCTCAGGGCACAATCCACCATGATGTGCTCCCCGTTCGAGCGCGGCACGGCCAGAATGAGCGGGTTGTTGCCGATGTGGTTGTCCTTTGCGCCCCATGCAGGCATGTTGGGGCAGGTGTTGGACCAGCAGATGCCGATGCAGCCCGCGTCTGCGGCCTGCCAGCCGTAGGTGCCGCCGCGCATCCAGTGGTTGTTGTTGCCCAGCGCCACCATGCCAATACCGAACTGATGTGCCAGCTCTACGGCACGGTCCATGGCGTGCTTGGCGTTCAGAGGGCCAAAGCCGCGCTTGCCGTCCCAGCGCTCCATGGCACCAAAGCTGGCAATGCACTCGGCCTCAGCGGCGGGATCAATCTCGCCCTTGCGCAGGTATTCCACCACGCGGGGGAAGCGGTTCAGCCCGTGGCTGAACACGCCAGCCAGACTGTTCTGGGCAAAGATCTCGGCCGCTTCATGGGCACGCTTTGGGCTGAAACCGTATTTGGTCAGGACCCGCTCAAATTCGGCCAGCATCGTCTCGTAAGCAATGCGCATGGATTGTACCTCCTGTATGTAAAAAGTAATAAACAGATCGTTACACTTATTATAACAAGCGGCGGCGCGGTGCGCAAGATGTGCGGCCGGCATCAGTGCAGGCGGTGAAAGGAGTACACGAGCACACACCGACAGATATGTGAAAAAACAAATGAATATACGAACTTCATAATTTTTTAAGAGTTATTTTGTGAAAAAGTCATATTGAAAAACGAAAAGAGGATTGATATACTAATACCACAATATCCAGTTGGACATGTTACTGGTAATGCAGGCAGGATCTGATGGAATGACGAATACCTTTTCTTTTGGGTGAATTGTAGCCAGATACTATGATTCCGGGAGAAATTGTACACGGGGTCATTCTGTTGGGTCTTTTTTCTTTTGTCCGCTTCGGCCGGGCGGCAGGGAAATGCCACCACACACAAGATAAAGGAGAACAAAATGAAGAACTACAAGCAGACTGCCTCCGACGTGCTGCGTCTGGTTGGCGGCGAGAAGAACGTTGTGCAGGTCGAGCACTGCTCCACCCGCCTGCGCTTCACTCTGGCAGACACCTCCAAGGCGGATGCTGCAGCCCTGAAAAAGACTGCCGGTGTTATGGGCGTTATTTCCAGCGGCCCGCAGTGTCAGGTGGTCATCGGCAACGATGTCATCGAAGTGTACGATGAGCTGCTCAAGCTGGGCACCTTCAACGCAGGTCAGGCTGCAGCTCCCGCTGCCCCCAAGGGCAAAAAAGAGATCGGCGGCATTATTCTGGACTACATGGTCGGCATCTTCCAGCCGCTGGTCCCCGCCATTGCAGGTGCAGGCGTTCTGAAGGCTCTGATGGTGCTGCTGAGCACTCTGGGCCTGATGAGCAGCGGAGATATCGCCTATAAGGTGTTCGTCGGCGTGGCAGATGCAGCTCTGTACTACCTGCCCGTCATGGTCGCCTTCACCACTGCAACCAAGTTCAACTGCAACAAGCTGGTGTCGGTGGCTCTGGCTGCTGCCATGATCCACCCCAGCGTTTCCGCTCTGCTGGCTACCGAGGGCGGTGCTTACTTCCTCGGCATCAAGCTGCAGAATATCGCTTATGGCGGACAGGTATTCCCGGCTATCCTGACCGTCATTTTCATGTCCTTTATTGAAAAGTGGGCCAACAAGTGGTGCCCCAAGGCCATCCGCGTGTTCTTTGTGCCCATGCTGTGCTTCGGCATTGGCTTCCCTGTGGCATTGGTCGTCCTCGGACCTCTGGGCTACAACATCGGCACCCTGCTGACCACCGTGATCCTTGCTCTGTACAACACGCTGGGCTGGCTGGCCGTTGCTCTGCTGGCTGCCGTGCTGCCCTTCATGATCTCCATGGGCATGCACAAGGCTCTGGTCCCCTATGGAGTTGCTGCTATTTCTGACCCCGGTTTTGAAATGCTGTACCTGCCCGCTTCTCTGGCACACAACATTTCCGAGGGTGGTGCCTGCCTGGGTGTTGCTCTGAAGACTAAGGACGAAAACCTGCGCGCTACCGCAATTTCCGCTGGTATCTCCGGCCTGTTCGGTATCACCGAGCCTGCCCTGTACGGCGTTACCCTGCAGCACAAGAAGGTTATGATGTCCGTTGTGATCTCCAGCTTCATCGGCGGTCTGTTCGTTGGCCTGATGAAGGTCAAGGCATTCGTTGCCATGGGCCCCGGTCTGGCTGGCATGGCCATGTTCGTTGACCCGGACAACTCCAAGAACATCCTGTGGGCTGCAGTTGGTCTGGTGATCTCTGTTGTGGCCTCCTTCGCACTGTCCTTCTTCCTGTATAAGGACGAGACCCCCGCAGAGGATGAGACCGCTGCACCCGCTCCCGAAACTGCTGCAGACGCAGCAGCTGCGGATTCCACCATCAGCAGCCCCCTGCAGGGTAAGGCCATTGCTTTGGAAGAGGTCAAGGATGAAGTTTTCTCCCAGAAGATCCTGGGCGACGGCATTGCCGTGGTGCCCGAGAAGGGTGAGCTGTACGCTCCCGCGGACGGCGTGATCGAGTCCGTGTTCGGCACCAAGCACGCCATCTCCATGAAGACCACTGCCGGTGCTGAACTGCTCATGCACATCGGCATGGACACCGTTAAGCGCGACGGCAAGGGCTTTGACCCGCAGGTCAAGGACGGCGAGACTGTCAAGAAGGGCCAGCTGCTGATGAAGTTTGACCTTGACGGAATCAAAGCAGACGGTTATGATGTAACTACCCCCATCGTCGTGACCAACGCCGATGAGTTCACCATCAAGACTGTGGCCGAGGGCGCTGTGGTGCCCGGTGCCGCACTGCTGAAACTGGAGGCAAGTAAATGAGTTTCCCCAAAGGCTTTTTCTGGGGCGGCGCTGTTGCCGCGAACCAGGTAGAGGGCGCATGGAACGTGGATGGCAAAGGCCCCAGCGTGGCCGATGTTGCCACCTACAAGCCCAACACCGACGTGAAGGATTACAAGTCCCATGTTGCCATGGACGACGCACACATTGCTGCCGCCATGGCCGACCCGGATGATACCTATTATCCCAAGCGCCGCGGCATCGACTTCTACCATCATTACAAAGAAGACCTGAAGCTGTTTGCCGAGATGGGCTTTACCATGCTGCGCGTTTCCATTGCATGGACCCGCATCTTCCCCACCGGCGAGGAAGCAGAGCCGAACGAAAAGGGCCTGCAGTTCTACAGCGACCTGTTCGCTGAGATGCACAAGAACGGCATCGAGCCGCTGGTCACGCTGAGCCACTACGAAATGCCGCTGGCACTGGCCACCAAGTACAATGGCTGGGTGGATCGCCGCGTGATCGACTGCTTTGCAAAGTTCTGCCATGCGTGCTTTGAGCGCTACAAGGATCAGGTCAAGTACTGGCTCACCTTCAACGAGGTGGACAGCGTGATCCGTCACCCGTTCACCACCGCCGGCATCATCCCCAGCCGCGTGCCCGAGGATAAGATGCTGGAGACCTGCTATCAGGCCCTGCACCACCAGTTGGTGGCCAGCGCTATGGTAGTAAAGGACTGCCACGAGATCATCCCCGGCAGCAAGGTGGGCTGCATGCTGACCAAGCTCACCACCTATGCCCGCACCTGCGCACCCGATGATGAGCTGGCTACTCAGGCAAAGAATCTGGAAAACCTGTTCTATGCCGATGTGCATGTCTGGGGCGAGTACCCCCGCCTGATCCTCAAGATGTTCGAGCGCAAGGGCATCCACGTGGAAATGCTGCCCGAGGATGCCGCCACCCTGAAGGCAGGCTGTGTGGACTTTGTTTCCTGCAGCTACTATATGACCATGACCGAGTCTGTGGACCCGAACGCAGAGCGTACCCCCGGCAACACCGTGCTGGGTGTCAAGAACCCGTATCTGCCCTCCACCGACTGGGGCTGGCAGATCGACCCCAAGGGCCTGCGCTACAGCCTGATCGAGCTGTACGACCGTTACCGCAAGCCGCTGATGGTGGTGGAGAACGGCATGGGTGCCAAGGACGTGGTGGAGGCCGACGGCTCCATCCACGACCCCTACCGTGTAGAGTACTTCCGCCAGCACATCAGCGAAATGGGCAAGGCCATCGATGAGGGTGTTGAGATGTGGGGCTACACCACATGGGCACCCATCGACCTGATCTCTGCATCCACCAACCAGATGTCCAAACGCTATGGCTTTATCTATGTGGATCAGGATGATCTGGGCAACGGTACTCTGGCCCGCAGCCGTAAGGACAGCTTCTACTGGTACAAGAAGGTCATTGCTTCCAACGGCGAAGATCTGGACTAAGCGGCAGTCTTAAGGTTTCAACGGAAGGAGGAGGGACCGATGCACATTCAGAAGGTGCTGAACAGCAGTGTTGTGCTGGTGCAGGATGACAGCGGCGAGGAATCCATCCTGCTGGGCAAGGGCATCGGCTATGGCCGTAAGGCGGGCGAGCCCATTGAACGGCAGCCCTCAGACCGCGTGTTCCTTCCATTGTCCAACCCGGACGCACAGCCTATGCTGGAGCTGTTTTCCAGCATTCCGGCATCCTATCTGGAACTGACGCAGGATATTGTGGACGACGCAGAGCAGTCGCTGGGAGTCAAGCTTTCGGCGCACATCTATCTGCTGCTGACCGACCACCTGCATTTTGCAGTGGAGCGCCAGCAAAAGGGTCTTGTGGTGACCAACCGCATCTTCTGGGAAATCAAGCATTTTTATCCCAAGGAGTACGCGGTGGGCCAGCGCGGCCTGCAGAAGGTAAAGGCAAAGCTTGGCATTGAGCTGCCGGACGAAGAGGCAGGCAACATCGCCTTCCATATCGTCAACGCCCGGCAGGACCCGCAGGCCGGCTACGATGCCATGCGGGCAGCGCAGCTGATCGGTGAGCTGTCCAACATTGTCATCTACAGTATGCACTGCCCGGTGAGCACCGAGAGCATCCACTATGCGCGGTTCGTGAGCCACCTGCAGTATTTTGCCGAACGGTTCTTCTCCGGCAAGCTGATGGACAGCGAGGACGACTTTTTGTTCCAGCAGATGCAGCAGAATTATCCAGCAGCGGTGACCTGCGCGGAAAAAATACGCACCTTTGTGCTGCGCAAGTACGGCGTGTTTTTGCCCAACGAGGAAACCGCCTATCTGGCGCTGCATGTGGCGCGGCTGACGAGCGGCAAATAAAATCAGAAAAAGGGGAGAGCTGACTTGCGGAAGGCGGCTCTCCCTTTGGGTTTTGAAAAAGGGAAGGGAAAAGAAAAAAACAATGGAGATAAGTCTGTTATTGATGCAGCAGATCGCACAGCTGTTCCTCATTCTGATCATGGGCTATGCTGTAGTCAAGGTAGGGCTGCTGAAGGCCAGCGACAGCCGGGTGCTCTCAGTGGTCATGGTGTATCTGGTCACGCCCTGCGTGATCATCAACGCATTCCAGATCGACGATACGCCGGAGATCCGCAAGGGACTTTTGTACTCCATGGCTATTGCGGCGGCTATCCATGTAGTGCTGCTGGTGCTCAGCGCCCTGTTGAGCCGCCCGCTCAAGCTGGATGCCGTGGAACAGGTGAATGTGATCTACAGCAACGCCGCTGCACTGGTGATCCCGTTGGTCAAGGCTCTGATGGGCGATGCGTATGTCATTTACTCCTGCGCATTCATCATTGTGCAGCTGGTGCTGCTGTGGACCCACGCCAGTTCCCTTTTGCAGGGCAGCAGTGCGCTGGACTGGAAAAAGGTGCTCACCAATATCAACATGATCGCCATTGCAGCCGGTGCACTGCTGTACTGGTTCCGTGTGGTGCTGCCTGCACCGCTGCAGAATACCATGAGCACAGTGGGCAACATGATGGGACCGATGGGCATGCTGCTGGCCGGTATGGCCATTGCAGAAAAGCCGCTGCGGGAGGTGTTCTGCACCCGCCGCAACTATCTGCCCACAGTGCTGCGTCTGGTGGTATGCCCGCTGGTGGTTCTGGTGCTGCTGTGGGTCTGCCATGCATCCAGCTGGGTGGCCGACGGCAAGAACATCCTGATGACGGTCTACCTTGCCGCCATCACCCCTGCTTGTGCTACTGTTACCTCCATGGCTCAGCTCTATGACCGCGATGCGGCGCATTCCAGCGCGCTGTATGTGCTGACCACTCTGCTTTCCATTGTGTCTATGCCGGTAATGATCGGCCTGTTCGATCTGCTGCTGTGATGAGCTGCGCTTATTCCCTCTGCCAAAATACAATAGAAAGGAACCAACCTCAATGAATCAACCCAGAGACAAGGGCCTGAACGGCAACGAAAAGATCGAGCAGGCGGTAGCCGCCCTGCAGCAGGAGCCCACGCAGGAACAGCTGGCCCACACCCTTACCGTGATCCGGCGGCGCATAAAGGAGCACGGCCAGCTTGTCGTGGCGGTGGAGCCCAATTTGGGCAGTGAACAGATGCAGCTGCGGGCCATCCGGACGGCCGATGGCGCAAGCTGGTGGTATGCATTCACCAGCTTTGACGAGGAAATGAAGGGAGCCGAGCCGGTGCAGTCCACCTTTCTTGTGGATATGGAAAAGCTGTTTGATGCAGCGCTTGCCGTGCCGGAGATCAGCGGCATCATCCTGAACCCGTGGAACCGCACCATCCAGCTGGATAAGACCCTCATCCGCATTATCAAGGGTGCATGAGTGCGCACCGCAAACCTGCGATACATGGAGGAAACAAAAATGTTCAGACCCATGAGAAGAGCCAGCCGCGCCATCCCGGAAGAAGCTGCAAAGCACCTGTTGCAGCAGTCCCGGCGGGGCGTGCTGGCAGTGAACGGCGACAACGGCTATCCATTTGCGATCCCGGTAAATTATTACTACGATCAGGAGCACGACAAAATCTACTTCCACGGTGCAAAGTCCGGCCAGAAGGTGGACGCGCTGAAACAGAATGATAAGGTATGCTTTACCGTTTACGGCAACGAACACTTTGAGCCGGGCGACTGGGCACCTTATGTGCAGAGCACCGTGGTGTTTGGCCGCTGCCATCTGATCGACGATGCCGCTGCTACCGAGGCCCGCGTGCGGGAGCTTGGCATGAAGTATTACCCCGGCAAGGAAGAGGTAGAAAAGGAAATTGCGCTGAACATCAAGGCTGTGCAGCTTTACGAGATCACCATTGAGCACCTCACCGGCAAACAGATCCAGGAAAAGTAAAAATAAAACAGGGGACTGTTGCAAAATAAAAATGCGATAGAAACTTGCACAAAGAAATAGCACAAAATCAAAAACCCGGAGCCTTTTTTAAGCCGATTTGGCTGTGAAAAGGTTCCGGGTTTTGTGCATTGTTTTTTCAGAGAGCTATTTTGCAACAGTCCCGTATAGATCAGTTTGCAGGGAAAGGCCCGGCAGTTATCTGTGTTACGGGCGCTTGGGGGCCGCCTTGGTCAGCATCTGCTGGAACTTGCGGGCTGCCGTGTTCAGCGGGCGGTGATGGTCGTACACAAGGCAGATGGAGCGCTGAGGGATGATCTCCTGCAGATGCAGCTGCACGATCTCACCGCGGGCCAGTGCATCCTGTGCCATGGGCTGGGGCAGGAATGCAATGCCCAGCTCACTTTTGACAAGGGTCAGCATCTGGTCGGTGGTGGCAGCCTCGGTATCCGGCTTCAGTACCGCACCGTGATCCAGAAAGAACTGCCGGTAAAAGGCGCGGGTCATGCTTTCGTCGCTCAGGGAGATCAGCGGATAATTGTTCAGCTCCTTCAGCGAAAGGTTCTGGCTGGAAAGGGCAGTAAAGGTCCTGCCGCCCACAAGCACCTCATAAAAAGGCTTCAGCTCCACCATTTTCAGGCCGCTTTCCACCTCGGCAGGGGTGGTGATGATGGCAAAATCCACCTCGCCGTTTTTCACGGCCTGCAAAGCCTGCGGCGTGGAGTGGTTGGAGATGCGCAGGCGGATGCCGGGGTAGTCCGTGTGGAAGGCGCGCAGCTTTTCTGCAAGGTAGATGTTCAGCGCAGTTTCGGTAGCGCTGATGCTGATCGCACCGTGTTCCAGCGTGGCGCTGGCGCTCAGCTCTTCTTCTGCATCCTGAATCTGCACCGCCGCAGATGCAATGCGGGAGTAAAGCAGTTCACCCTCCGGGGTAAGGGTAACGCCGCGGTTGGAGCGGATGAACAGTACACAATTCAGCTGGCTTTCCAGCCGGTTCATCGAGTGGGTGATGTTGGGCTGGTTGTTGCCCAGCACCCGCGCGGCTTTGGTGAAATTCTGATATTTCGCGACATAATAAAAGATTTTGTAATATTCCCAGTCCACATACATGGCGGCGTGCCCTCTTTCATGTCAATTTTGTATCGTGATCATGTGCAGGATACTTTTTACACATTCTCTGCTTGCTAGTATAATAACACCGCAATCAAAAATTGCAAGAGGGAATTCAAAAGTATAAAGTGGTTTGAACGGAGGCGGTTCTTATGTCTGAGATCAAAAAGGTCGTGCTGGCCTATTCCGGCGGTCTGGATACTTCCATTATCATCCCATGGCTGAAAGAGCATTACAACAACTGCGAGGTCATTGCAGTGTGCGGCAATGTGGGCCAGAAGAGCGAGCTGGAAGGTCTGGAAGAGCGCGCCAAGGCAAGCGGTGCTTCCAAGCTGTACGTAGAAGATCTGACCGATGAATTTGTGGAGGATTACGTCATCCCCACCATGCAGGCCGGGGCCGATTACGAGGGCTATCTGCTGGGCACCAGCTTTGCACGACCCATTCTGGCAAAGCGTGTGGTGGAGATCGCCCGCGCCGAGGGTGCAGATGCCGTGTGCCACGGCAGCACCGGCAAGGGCAACGATCAGGTGCGCTTTGAACTGGCCATCATGCACTTTGCACCGGACCTGAAGATCATCACTCCGTGGCGTGAGTGGGACATCCAGAGCCGTGACGAAGAGATCGACTATGCCGAGGCACATCACATCCCGCTGAAGATCAACCGCGAGACCAACTACTCCAAGGATAAGAACCTGTGGCACCTGAGCCATGAGGGCCTTGACCTTGAGGACCCGGGCAACGAGCCGCAGTACGATAAGCCGGGCTTTTTGGAGCTGGGTGTCAGCCCCAAGACCGCACCGGACAAGTCCGAGTTCGTGGAGCTGGCATTTGAAAAGGGCGTGCCGGTGAGCCTGAACGGCGAAAAGATGAAGCCCGCCGTCCTCATTGCCAAGCTGAATGAGATCGGCGGCCGCAATGGCATCGGCCTGTACGATGTGGTGGAGAACCGTCTGGTGGGCATGAAGAGCCGCGGTGTGTACGAGACGCCCGGCGGTACCATTCTCTATAAGGCTCATGAGGTGCTGGAAACTCTGACTCTGGATAAGCTCACTGCCCACAAAAAGCGCGAGCTGGCCATCACATTTGGTGAGCTGGTCTATGACGGCCAGTGGTTCAGCCCCCTGCGCAAAGCTCTGAGCGCCTTCGTCACCTCCACGCAGGAAAACGTTACCGGTAAGGTGCGTCTGGAGTTGTACAAGGGTAACATGATCAATGCCGGTGTCTGGTCTCCGTATTCCCTCTACCGTGAGGACATTGCAACTTTTGCTGCCGGCGGCGACTACAAGCAGAGTGATGCTACCGGTTTTATCAGCATCTATGGTCTGCCCACCAAGGTACAGGCTATTGTAAATAACGAAAAAGAAGGTAAATAAGAAGTTATGCTTACCGCAGTTACTGGTATCAATTGGGGCGATGAGGGCAAGGGCCGCGTCATCGATCTGTTAGCCGAACATGCCGATGTTGTTGCCCGCTATCAGGGCGGCAACAATGCCGGCCACACCGTTGTAACGGAGCAGGGCAAGTTCATCCTGAACCTGCTGCCCTCCGGCATCCTGCACCCGGACGTTGTCTGTGTACTGGGTGCGGGCATGGTGATCGACCTCGACCATCTGGCCGGAGAAATGGATGCTATTGAGGAGCGCGGCGTAAAGGTAGGCCCAGAAAACCTGAAACTTTCAGATAAGGCCACCATTTCTATGCCGTGGCACAAGGTGCAGGACGGCTTGGAAGAGGACCGCCTTGCCCAGAAGGGTGCGGCCTTTGGTTCTACCCGCCGCGGCATTGCCTACGCCTACAGCGACAAATACCGCAAAAAGACCCTGCGTCTGGGCGATCTGCTGCATCTGGACGAAAAGCGCGTGCAGGACCGCCTGCACATGATCCTGGAATCCAAGAATCTGGAGCTGGGTGGCTGCTATCATCAGGAACCCATGAGCTACGATGCTCTGCTGGAATGGTGCCGGATGCAGGCCGGACAGTTTGCACCGTATATCTGTGATGTGGGTGCATTTTTGCAGCAGGCTCACGACAGCGGCAAGCGCATCGTGCTGGAAGCCCAGCTGGGTGCCATGCGCGATATCGATTATGGTATCTTCCCGTTCACTTCCAGCTCCAACACGCTGGCAGCCTATGCGCCGCTGGGCGCAGGCATTCCGAACTGCCGTCTTGACCATGTGGTGGGCGTGCTGAAAGCCTACTCCACCTGCGTGGGTGCAGGCCCCTTTGCCGCCGAGAACGCCATGAGCGAGGACTGGAATGAACAGCTGCGCAAGGCAGGCGGCGAGTATGGTGCAGCCACCGGCCGTCCGCGCCGTGTCGGCCCCTTCGACTGTGTGGCCAGCCGCTACGGCCTTACCTGTCAGGGCGCAGACAAGATCGCCCTGACGAAGCTGGATGTGCTCAGCAGCATGAAAGAGATCCCGGTGATCACCGGTTACACATTGGATGGCGTGCAAGTCCCCAGCTTCGACCCGCTGTCCGACCTTGACCGTGTAGAGCCGGTGGTCACTACGCTGCCAGGCTGGAACAAGGATATCTCCGGCTGCAAGAGCTGGGATGAGCTGCCCAAAGAGGCCAAGGCTTACGTGGAATTTCTGGAAAAGCAGCTGGGCCATGAGATCCAGTTTGTCTCTACCGGAGCCGAGCGCGAGAAGTTCGTGCTGAAAGGAGAATGGCTGTGAGACACTTTATTGAGCCCAACAGCTTTTCTCTGGAAGAGCAGCTGGCCCTTCTGGATCTTGCCGACCGGATGGAGGCCGACCCGGCACCCTATGCCCACCTGTGCGATGGGCGCATTCTGGCCACCCTGTTCTATGAGCCTTCCACCCGCACCCGCCTTTCGTTTGAATCGGCCATGCTGCGGCTGGGCGGCAAGACACTGGGCTTTGCAGGGGCACAGCTTTCTTCCGCCAGCAAGGGCGAGACGGTGGAGGACACCGCCCGCGTGGTGAGCAACTACGCCGATGTGATCGCCATGCGCCACCCCAAAGAGGGCGCACCGCTGCGGGCATCCCTTTCTGCACGTGTGCCGGTGATCAATGCAGGCGACGGCGGGCACGCGCATCCCAGCCAGACCATGATCGACCTCATGACGATCCGCCAGCGCAAGGGGCGGCTGGATCATTTGACTATCGGCTTCTGCGGCGACCTCAAGTTTGGCCGCACGGTCCACTCCCTGACCGCTGCGCTGAGCCAGTTTGAGGGCAACCGGTTCGTGTTTATCTCGCCGGAAGATCTGCGCCTGCCGCAGTATGTGAAGAATGAATCGCTGGAGCCGACCCATCAGATCTATAAGGAAACGGCTGACCTTGAAGCCGAGCTGCCGCATCTGGATGTGCTGTACATGACTCGTATCCAGCAGGAGCGCTTTTTCAACGAGGAAGAATACCTGCGCCTGAAAGGCTGCTACCAGCTGGACGAAGCGCTGCTGCAGAAAGCACCGCAGGATATGCCGGTGCTGCATCCGCTGCCCCGCATCGACGAGATCAAAAAGGATGTGGATGACGACCCGCGTGCCGCCTACTTTGATCAAGTGCACAATGGTGTGTATATCCGCATGGCCATCATTCTGGCGTTACTTGATATCCCTGATCCAGTTACCGGCAAAAAGGTGCTGGAAGCATGATATAAACCTCTTCCCCGAATCCTAAAAAGAAAGCCGGGCAGACCGCAGTCTGCCCGGCTTTCTGATATTACTTTAATCCACCACCGGAATGTTCAGCCCGAATTCCAGCGGGCGGAAGCGGGGGCAGACGTTCTCGGTGATGCAGATGACCGATGCGGCCAGTCGGCTGCCGATTTCGCAGGACTCGGCCAGCGTTTTGCCGTAGGTCAGGCCGATGATGGTGCCGGCAAAGAAGGCATCGCCTGCGCCGGTGGTGTCGATCACATCCACCTTCTTGGCAGGCACCACGCCGCACTCGCCGTTGGCGCGGGCATATACGGCACCCTGACCGCCCATGGTGATCACCATACTGGGAATGTTGGCGCTGTGCACATTGGCGGCCAGAACCCTGCACATCTCGTCCGGGGCCAGATGGCCGTAATCATCGGAGAACAGCAGCCCGGCTTCCTGCTGGTTGCACACAAAGCAATCGATCTGCTGCAGGAAATCCCGGCGCTCCATGGCAATACTCATGTTGGAAATGGCCGCAAAAACCTTTTTGTTGTACTTTTTGGCGTAGTGCAGCACCTGTTTTACAGTATCTTTTTCCAGATCCAGCTCCAGCGCAATGGCATCGCAGTCGGCAAAGATCTCGTCGCCCTTTTCCTTTAAAAGGCCGGTGAGGGGAGTGGTGTCCGGCCGCTTGGAAATGGCTGCATGCACATCGCCGTCGTTGTCAAAGATGGCCAGCCAGGTGCCCATGCCGTCCGGCACGCGCTGGATGTACTTGGTGTTCACCTTGTGGTTCTCCAGCTTGTTGATCACATCCTGTCCCATGCCGGTGTCGTCCACCAGACTGACAAAGGTAGGGCGCAGCTCTACATTGGCGATATCCTCCACCACGTTGCGGCTCACTCCGCCGTGTACCTGCTCAATGCGGCCGGCATTGCGCCCGCCCGGAATATAGGCGGAAAGGGGATAGCCTTTGATATCCACAAAAACAGCACCGAGCACAACGATTCCCATAGCAAAAAACCTTTCTGAACAAGAAATATTTACGTCTATTATACCGTATTCTGACACAATGCGCCATCCCTTTTGCGCAAAAACTCCGCAAAGGTCAGGCAAGGGCTGTCTGCGCTGTGCGCACCAGATATTCCATGGCCTGCATCGGGTACTGTCCGGCAGCAGTCTCACCGGTCAGCATCACGCTGGCCGCGCCGTCCAGCACGGCGTTGTAAATGTCACTCACCTCGGCACGGGTGGGCACGGCGCGGGTGCACATGCTGTCCAGCATCTGGGTCACTACCATAAAGGGCACGCCTGCAGCCCGGCAGGCGGCGGAAAGCTGCTTCTGGCAGCGGGGCAGCTCCCACAGCGGCATGGCATTGCCAAGGTCTCCGCGGGCGATCACCACCTCATCCACAAGGTGGATGAATTCCGGCAGGGCACGCACACCGGTCATGTTTTCAATTTTGGCAAAGATACGGATATCCGCAGCCCCGGCTTCTTCCAGCGCATGGCGCAGGGCCAGAATATCTGCTTTGCCGCGCACAAAAGGCAGCATCACACCGGTAACACCGCACTGCTTTGCAATTTTCAGGTTCTGCAGGTCTTCCTCCGTCAGGGTAGGCGAGGGCACCGCAAGGCCCGGTGCAGCAATGCTTTTGCGGCTCTGCAGGGTGCCGCCGCGCACCACGGTGCACACAAGGGCTTCCGGCAATGCCTGTGTGACCTGCACCAGAAGCTTGCCGTCGTCCAGCAGAAGTTGCTGTCCGGGCGCAGCCGCCTGTACCAGAGCTGCCGGGCAAGGTACGCCGTCTGCGCCAAGGCGTACAGAGCTACCCTCAACCAGAGCAATAGGTTCTGCCAGCGTGCCGATGCGCAGTTCCGGCCCCTGCAGGTCGATCAGCAGCTGGCGGATGCCGGCTGCGCGGATCATGGCCAGCCAGTCGGTGTGCGCCGCCAGCGGCCCGGGGGAAAGATTCATGCGGATGCCGGTCATGCCGGCTTCCACCATGTGCTGCAAGATCGCCGGCTGTGCGCAGGCCGGGCCGATGGTACCATAAAAATCCAAGGTTCATTCCCTCGATTCATTTTTTATTTCTAATGTATATTGTAACATGAACTGTCCGGGTTGAAAAGAGCCGGACGCGGGCAGAATAAGGGGATTGAAAAAATGCGGTAGCAGCCTGCGCGGGGAAATTGCGAAAAATCAAAGACCCGGAACCTTTTGGAGCCGTTTTGGCCCTGAAAAAGTTCCGGGTTTCGTACAATGTTTTTGGAGAGCTGTCTTGCAACAGCTTTTTCGCATGTTCGGATGCTTTTATCGGCAAAGGCCGAGACGCTTTTTGAAGCCCTCCCACAGGCGCACCACCCGCTCCCGCGGCAGGAAATACCCGCAAGGACGGCGATTGCTGGGTGCACTGTGTGGCGCGGGTACCGGTACACCTGCCCGAATAACAAAAGAGGCTGTTGCACATCGTTTTAGCCGAAAGTGCAGCAGCCTCTTTTTGTTGTGGGCAATCAGCCCTCCGATGCAAAAAATTCTTTGGTCAGCCTGACCACTGTGCCGGAAAGCAGCAGCAACGCGAGCAGGTTCGGAATGCTCATCAGGCCGTTGAAGGTATCGGCGATGCTCCACAGCAGGCCCAGATCCATCGTTGCGCCCAGAATGGACACAAAGGAGTAGACCAGAAAGAAGGGCTTTGCCACCTTATCGCTGCGGCACAGGAACACCAGAAACCGGGAACCATACAGGCCCCAGCCGATGATGGTGGAAAAAGCAAAGCAGCACAGGGCCACGGCGGTAAAGATGGAAGCCCAGCCGCCGTAGGTGGTGGTAAAGCCGCTGATGGTCAGCTCTGCACCGGCGGCGGTGCCGTAGTTCACGGTGGTGCCGCTGCACAGAATGACCATGGCAGTCAGGGTGCAGATGACGATGGTATCGGCAAACACTTCAAAGATGCCGAACATGCCCTGCTTGACCGGCTTTTTGGTGTCGGCGCAGGCGTGGGCAATGGAACCGGTGCCAAGGCCGGCCTCGTTGGAGAAAATGCCGCGGGACACACCCTTCTGCATACTGACGAACAGGCTGCCGATGGTGCCGCCGGTGAACGCTGCCGGGTTGAACGCACCCGCAATGATGGACTCGAACACATAGGGCAGGCGCTCAAAGTTCAGCACCATAACGCCCACGGACAGCACGATGTAGAACAGAGCCATAAAGGGCACCAGCTTTTCGCTCACACTGCCAATGCGCTTGATGCCGCCCAGCAGCACCATGGCCACCAGCATGGCCACTGCGATGCCAACCACGAGGTTCAGGGTAGAAAGCGCACCGCCGCCCACCACGCCGTACTCCAGCAGAGCGGTATCGATAGCGGCAACGATGGTATTTACCTGTGTGGCATTGCCGGTGCCAAACACGGTCAGCACGCCAAACAGGGAATACAGCACAGCAAGAAACTGCCAATGCTTGCTCAGGCCGTTTTTAATGTAGTACATGGGGCCGCCTACCCATTCGCCCGCCTCGCTGCGCTCACGGTAGTGCACCGCCAGCGTGACCTCGGCAAACTTGGTGCACATGCCAAGCAGGGCAGAACACCACATCCAGAACACGGCACCCGGTCCGCCAATGGCAATCGCGCCTGCCACACCGGCAATATTGCCGGTGCCCACGGTACCGGCCAGCGCGGTGCACACCGCCTGAAAGGGGGTCATGGCGCCATCGGAAGCGTCTTTTTTGCGGAACATGCGTCCAATGGTGATCTTGATGGCGTAGGGAAATTTGCGGATCTGCAAAAAGCCCGTGCGAACGCTCAGGAGCAGGCCTACGCCGATGATGCACACCATGGCGGGCACGCCCCAGATGAATTGGTTGACCGCCTGATTGACGGCCGTGATCGTCTCGATCATATTTTTCCCACATCCTCTGTTAAATTGCGCTTTTCCAGCCGAAATGCCGGAAAACAAACATCTTATTTTACCGCAGTTTTTGCGCACTGTCAAATAAAATGCACAAAAAAGAGGGAGGTTTTTTGGCAAACTCTCCCTCAACTGCTTGAAACTATTTTATTTTACTTGGTCTTCGCCGTCCAGCGCTTTCAAGAAGGCTCAGCACTTTCCAACTGCCTTGCGGTACACCGGGTAAGCCACGATGGCGGACAGCACTTCGGTGATCCAGAATGCATGCCACACGCCGTTGGCACCAAGGAAATGGCACAGCACAGCGGCCAGCGGCATGATGAATACGATGTAGCGGCACAGCGAGATGACCAGCGATTCTGCGCCCTTGCCAAGGCCTTCCAGTGCACCGGAAGAGGTGGTGGATACGGCAGAAACCACAAAGCCCAGACAGATGATGCGCAGGGCAGTCTGGCCGATGGCGACGGTTTCGGGGTTGGAGGTGAACAGCTGCATCAGCGGGCGGGAAGCGAACAGGCAGATGACCGTGCCCGCAGCCATGATGGCAGCACTCATGATGAGGGTGAGTTCGTAGAGCTTTTTCACGCGGGCGTGCTGCTTGGCACCGTAATTGTAGCCAATGAGCGGGCGCATACCCTGCACGATGCCGTTGGCGGGCAGATACAGGAAGGTCTGCAGCTTGTAGTAAATGCCCAGCACCACCACGTAGCTCTGGGAAAAGCCCGCCAGCAGGCCGTTCAGGAAGGTGACCAGCAGAGAGGGCAGGGCCAGATTGAGGATGGCCGGCACGCCGATGGCATACAGTTTGCCGTCCAGTGCGGCATCCGGGCGCAGGCAGCTGCGGCGCAGTCGGATAGGCAGCTCAGTACGGACGTAAACGAAAAGGTAAACGCACAGGCTCAGCAGCTGGCCGATGCCGGTGGCAAGGGCCGCACCCGCAATGCCCATGGCAGGCACCGGGCCAAGGCCGAAGATCAGGATGGGGTCCAGAAGGATGTTGCACACACAGCCAAAGATCAGCGCCGCCATAGTCACCTTCATGCGGCCCACGGCCTGAAACATCTTTTCAAAGGCCAGTGCCGCCATGTTGATGGTGGCAAACAGGAATACGATGGTGGAGTAGGTGATGCCGGATGCGATCAGGCCTGCGTCGCTGGTGAACCGGCGCAAAAAGCCCGGCATGATGACAATGCTGACAATGGTGATGAGAATGCCGTGCATCAGGCTCAGCGCCATACCGTGGGTGGCGGCAGTCTCGGCCTTTTTGCGGTCGCCCGCGCCAAGGTACAGTGCGATCATGGCATTGATGCCGATACCGAAGCCGATGGCGATGGCGTTGGCAAAATTCTGGATCGGGAACACCAGCGACAACGCAGTCATGGCGTCTTCGCTGATGCGGGCCACAAACAGGCTGTCTACAATGTTGTACAGACTGTTCACCAGCATGGAAATAACATTCGGCAGTGCCATGGATACCAACAGCGGCAGCACCGGTTTTTCTTTCATAAAGGTCTCGTTCATAGTGTTTGCATTGCTCCTGTAGAGAAAAGGAATGAATTACTGCAGCCGCGGAATCGTCAGGGCGAGACTGCTCGAAGATAAAAGCAGACGCAAAAAAGCCACACAATGGCTCTTTTGAAGTCATTGTGTGGCGAAAAGTAGCATACTGCTGTAAAAATCCACACGAATTTTATTACCTGTAGGATAACACGGCTTCCGGCAGATGTCAAGAGGTCAAACGGATAAAGTATGACTTTTATAGACTTGACCATTTTTCACTGGGAGGCTAAAATAAAAATAGATACTTTATAAAATAAGGAGAATCCTGCCATGAAATGGATGATCGCATCCGACCTGCACGGGTCGGCGTTTTATTGCAAAAAAATGATCAAAGCGTTTGAGCGGGAGAGAGCAGACCGGCTGCTTTTGCTGGGGGATCTTTTGTATCACGGCCCCCGCAACGACCTGCCGGAGGGCTATGCCCCGAAGGAGGTCATCCCGCTCCTGAACGGGCTGAAGCCGGCGCTTTTGTGCGTGCGGGGCAACTGTGACGCTGAGGTGGATCAGATGGTGCTGGATTTCCCCATTCTGGCCGACTATGCGGTGCTGCCGGTGGGCAGGCGGCTCGTTTACGCTACCCACGGTCATGTGCACAACCTGAAAAACCTGCCGCCGCTGGCTCCGGGGGATGTCCTGCTGCATGGCCACACCCATATTCCGGCGTGGACAGAGTTCGGCGAAGGCAATCTCTACCTGAACCCCGGTTCTGTGAGCATCCCGAAGGAGGGGAGTGCACATAGCTATATGACACTGGAAGGGGAGACTTTCCTTTGGAAAACGCTGGAAGGCGAAGTGTACCGGGAGCTGGAGCTGTGATGGGGGCAATGGAGCTGGAAGAGAACACGGTTCAGATCCGGGATGATTTCGACCCGGACAAAATTCTGGAAAGCGGCCAGTGCTTTCGCCCCCGGAAGCAGGCGGAGGGCTGGTATCGGTTTGTTTCCGGGAGACAGCTGCTTTACCTCAGACCACTGCGCAGCGGAACCTACACGGTGCGGTGTGAGCCGGGCACATGGGAAACCTTCTGGCACGGTTACTTCGACCTTGGCCGCAGCTATGCCGCCCTGCGCGGAAAGCTGGACAGCCGGGACGACTTTCTGCAGCGTGCCATGGAATATGGCCGGGGCATCCGGGTGCTGCGTCAGGATGAGTGGGAGATGCTGGTCAGCTTCATCATCTCGCAGCGAAAGAGCATCCCGGCTATCCGCAGGGCGGTAGAGCTGCTTTCGGAGCGGTTTGGCGAGCGGCTGGGCAGCGATAGCGAAGGGCCGGTGTATGCGTTCCCGACGGCAGAAGCGCTCTGCTGTGCCGGGGAGCAGGCGCTGCAGGAGTGCGGTCTTGGCTACCGCACCCGCTACGTGCTGCATGCGGCGCAGCAGGCGGCAGAGGGCACACTGGACCTGAAGAAGCTGGCTTCCCTGCCCGATGAAGCACTTTTTGCCCGTTTGATGGAACTGGACGGTGTGGGCAAAAAGGTGGCAAACTGCGTGTGTCTGTTCGGCTATGGCCGTGTGGGCCGTGTGCCGGTGGATGTCTGGATCGAACGGCTCATCCGGGACGAGTTTGCCGGGCAGGACCCGTTCCCGCAGTTCGGGCTGGAAGCAGGCATCGTGCAGCAGTACCTGTTCTTTTATAAAAGAAGCGTGGGATAAGAACCGCGGAGCCGCAGGCAGGAGCGTAGGATCATCCGCTAAGCAAAAAAGGCAACGGCTTCCTCTGTTTGAGGAAAACCGCTGCCTTTTTATCATTTTACCGCCTGCTTTAACCGTTCCAGATCTTCTGCATCCGGGTGAGAAAGGGCGTTGTCAAAATTCTCGATCAGCGCATCCAGATTGGGCAGATGGATCGGCTGCTTTTTCATGCCCTCATACCGCTGGCGTACCGAAAGCGGCATCTTGCCCTGACACATATAACGGCCGAAGACCGTGTTGCTCCTGTCCAGCGAACGCTCCACCTTTTTCAGGATCTTGTTGAAATACTCCTCACTGCCGCCAAAGCCGGCGGTGCCAAAAAGGAAGATATTTTTGCCGTGCAGCTGCTTCAAAAAGTCCAAAGTGCTTTCGTCAGCGTTTCCCTTGTCTGTCCAGAAGCCCACATAGAGGTCGTCCGCTTCCATGGCGGCAGGGTCCGGGGTGCCAAAATAGCAGCAGTTTTCCTGTGGCAGACAGGCGTGCAGCGTGTCTGCCAATAATTTTGTGTTGCCTGTTTTACTGCTGAATACGATCGCGTAGCTCATAGTTTCTCCTTTGGTCGGTAACAACAAAAAACACCACACGTTTCCGTGCGGTGCTTTTCCTTCTGGTGGAGAATACCGGGATCGAACCGGTGACCTCTTGCATGCCATGCAAGCGCTCTCCCGAACCACGCACTCACGCACCCCCACGCAAAGGTGCGAGGATGGACGATATTTGGCGTTAGAACGCTTTATTTCGAGAAAGACACATTCTCACCCAAAAGCAACGCTGTTGCTTAAACGAGTTTCATTGACGATGTATAGTTTACATCCTGTTTCTAGGTGTTGTCAAGATGTTTTATCCCCCTTTCGACACCAAACAGGTTAAATTCTTCTTATTTATTAAGCTAAAAAGCGCAATTTTGATTTTCAAAATCGGAATTGCGCTTTTTTATTTCAAAAAATCTATTGCGAGGAGATTTTCTACAATGTCAACATCGTACCGCCACCGTTTCACAGTACTGTCGCATGACCCTTGATTACTTCTACGGACAAGTCGGAGAGCTTTTCTCATTCTACCGCATCCCGAAAGCACTCTTTTTAGAGTCACGCTTCCAAAACCTGTCAACCGATGCCAAAACACTGTACGGTATCCTGCTCGACCGCATGAGCCTGTCTGCTAAAAATGGCTGGCTGGACGAGCAGGGCCGGGTGTTTATCATCTTCACAATTGAGGATGTCAAGAGGGCATTGTGTTGCGCAGACAACAAAGCGACCAAGCTGCTGCGGGAACTTGAAGAATTTGGTCTGATTGAACGAAAACGTCGAGGCTTGGGCAGGCCAAGTTTGGTGTATGTGAAAAACTTTTCGGCAGAATCGTCAAAATCAATTTTCCAGAATCGTGATTTTCACGATTCTGGAGGCTTCAAAAGCGCAAGTCAAGACCCTGCAAAATCACGATGTAATAAGACTGAGGAGAATAGTACTGAAAAGAGTGAAACTTATCCCTTCTATTCCGAAGAAGATGATGGGATGAGCAAACACGAACAACTGGAAGAATATTTTTCGCAGTCTTTGGAGTTAGACATCCTGCTCCGGCTCTGCCCGGACGATGAGGACACAATCTATCAAATCGTGGATCTGCTGGTTGACACCTGCGCCACCAATCGCAAGATGCTGCGCATTGCCGGGGACGACAAGCCCGCCGAAGTGGTGCGCAGCCGGTTTATGAAGCTGAATGCCGACCATATCCGCTTTGTGCTGAAGTGCCTTGCAGAGAACAGCAGCCCGATCCGAAACATGAAACAATATCTGCTCGCTTCTCTGTACAACGCACCCACCACGATGCAGCTTTCCTACCAGAACCAAACCAACCACGACTTAGCGAATCGGAGGTGATAAAAATTTCAAAGAAAGCAACCACGATTGCCATCGTCAACCAGAAAGGCGGCACCGGCAAGACCACCACCTGTGAAAATCTGGGCATCGGTCTGGCGATGGAGGGCAAGAAAGTTCTGCTGGTGGACGCTGACCCGCAGGGCAGCTTGACCATCAGCATGGGCTGGCAGCAGCCCGATGAACTGCCCACCACCCTTTCCACCCTGATGCAGAAAGCCATAAACGACCAGAGCATTCCACCCGGCGAGGGTGTTCTGCACCATGCAGAAGGTGTTGACCTAATTCCGGCAAACATCGAACTGGCAGGGATGGAAGTTTCCCTTGTGAACTGCATGAACCGGGAAAAGATGCTCAAGCAGGTGTTGGACGGTGCAAAGCGAGAATACGACTTTATCCTGTTGGACTGCACCCCCTCCCTTGGGATGTTGACCGTCAACGCATTAGCCGCAGCGGATACTACGCTGATCCCTGTACAGGCGCAGTATCTGTCCGCAAAAGGTCTGGAACAGCTTTTGCAGACTGTGCAGAAAGTCCGGCGGCAGATCAACCCGAAATTGAAAATTGAGGGCATCCTGCTGACCATGACCGACAGCCGCACCAACTATGGACAGCAGATCGACAATTTGATTCGGGGTGCTTACGGCAGCAAGATCAAAGTGTTTGACCAGACCATTCCCCGATCTGTCCGTGCTGCGGAAATCAGTGCTGTGGGCAAGAGCATTTTCCAGCACGACCCCAAGGGCAAGGTGGCAGAAGCCTATAAATCTCTGACCGAGGAGGTGATGGCGAATGCCGAAAGGCAGCTTAAACGTGTCGCTGAAAGGGGCAGATGACATTTTCTCCACGGAAGAATCTCGGCAGGAACAGCAGCGAGAGCAGGTGCAGCAAATTCCCATTGGGGAATTGTTT
>SKEC01000351.1_pt1 | contig 46726 bp, 38 predicted proteins | sample 4826641 | NCBI WGS metagenome assembly SKEC01 (sample SAMN11008819, study PRJNA524170) | human gut metagenome | biome: Human fecal sample; material: Feces; isolation source: fecal sample from pouch patient p18, p21 | host: Homo sapiens | place: Israel: Tel-Aviv | collected 2015-12-22
TTCTTCCGCAATTTCATCACGTTTAGCTTGTAATTCTTCTAAATGTTTTTCACGTGCAGCACGGCCGAATAATGGAATTTGCGGGAATTTTGAATAACGCAATTCACGATCAGACACTTGTACCACTACGCCCATTTCAAGCTCTTGGGCTGAAAGTACGCTATCATCAAAGGCATTTGGATCACCTTCGATTAAATATAAATCGTCTGGACAATCTTCTAAATTGGCTAATTGTTCACGTACAGTGTTGAGATCACGCACAACAATAGCATGACGAGCAGGACCATAAAGTGCCGAAAAATAAGGTGCATCTTCAATTGGTACATCATCATACAATTCAGAAAGCAACACACCACCAAAACGTTCTGCAAGCACATTCAAGCGAGCATCTTCAGAACCATCTGGTTGGCTTAAACGAGAAATTTGCTCATCTAATTGTTGACGTTGTTTCTCTAAATTGTCACGTTGAATAGTCAACTCACGTTCTTTCACCAATTGTGATTGCATAAAATGCATTACATCTTGGCTATGCTCGAAAGTTTCACCACTTTGCTCTTGTAAACGTTCTAAAGCGGCTTGAGCAGTTAACCAAGCAGGTGCTTTACGGGCATTTTCTTCGTAAAGTGCTGTTAGATTTTCACGCTTTTGACGCAAGGTTGAACGGTTTTCTACTTGTTCAGCAAGTTCTTCATTTAAACTTTCAATGAGTTCTTCTTGTTCAGCATGGTATGCTTCGAGTTCATCAGCGGTTTCTAAAGATAAATCAGCTCGTTGATTAAAATCAGCCAATAATTTAACCGCACTTTGTTGTTGAGCATAGCGCTGCTCTAACTCATGTAATTTCGCGCGTAATTGAGGAGTTTGTTGTGCTTGAATTTTTTGCGTTGGATATTCACGCAATAATTCTTTAGCACTTTCCCAAGCACTTGAACGTGGCATATCACCGGCAATTTTGCACACCAACTGATAGGCTTTATCAAATTGCGATTTGGCTGCTTCAGAAATTGACATTTTATGCTCTAACTCAAGCACTTGCTCGGTAAGACTTTCTGCATGGGCAGCAAATTCTGCTTGGTAATCTTCCGCATTTTTCACGCTTAAATCCGCTAAACCACATAAGGTTTTCGCTTTTTCAAGCGCAGCAACCGCTTGTTGATATTGCAATGCACGGGTTTGTTGCGCATCTAATGCTTGTTGATAATCCGCAAGTTGCGCACGTACTTGGTCAATTTCAAGTTCAGTTTGCTCAAATTGTGCTTGGCTTTCTTCAAGCTGTTCAGTTGCGGTTTCCACAACCATTTTTTGTTCTTCTAATTTTTCTGTAAGCTCAGCCACATCCTCTTGGTAACGTGATACTTTTTCTTGATGACGTAACGCATTTAATACCAAGTTTAAGTGGTCTGCTGCACTTTGGTGATCGACTTCTAAAGTACGTTCATTTTCTGCCAATTCTGCAGCTTCACGGCTTAAATCAATTAGTCGATGTTGCGATAACTCTTGCTCAGCTTTTGCCTTATACCAATCACGACGGAAACCTAGAGCCGCTTCGATATTGCCGCGGCGTTCATTGGCATTACGCATATAATCTGATGCCACATAATTAGTGGTTTCGGTGATTAAATGTTTGAATAAATCACGATCAGATTGCGTAACTTTAATTGCTTCAAGGGTCATGCGGTTTTCACGTAACGCACTTTCCATATCTTGGAATGCTTTGCGCACACCAAGGTTTTCTGGCAATAAGTAATCACGTAAAGAACGGGTAATGGCGCTGGAAATACCACCGTATAAAGAAGCTTCGATTAGTTTATAGAATTTGCTACGGTCTGAGGCACTACGTAAGCGTTTTGGAATAATCCCCAAGTCAAACATCATGCCGTGATAATCGGTGATGGAATGATATTGTTTAAATTGCGCACCAAGATTTTCAATTTTGTCTTTTAATTCGTTTAAATTGAGTACGCGCGCCTGACGTTCACCGACTGTTTCGGTAAAAAGTGCGGTCGGATTTAAGGATAATTCTACCCCTTGAATCGAGAAGGTTTTTAAATCCACTTTCTTGTCACGACCCGCAATTTGTTGCAGACGCACACCTACGAGAATTCGTTGGTGACGAGAATTGATGGTATCCAATACTGCGTAACAAACGCCCGGACGCAATTTACCGTGTAACCCTTTATCACGCGAACCGCCCGTCGAGCCGGCTTCTGTGGTATTACGGAAATGCAATAAGGTTAAGTCTGGAATCAACGCTGTCACAAAACCCGCCATAGTTGTGGATTTACCGGCACCGTTACCACCCGAAAGTGTAGTCACCAATTCATCCAAATCAAAGGTACGGGCAAAGAAACCATTCCAGTTAATTAAGGTGAGTGAACGGAATTTACCTCGTTCTACCCCATTATGTTGGTTTAATACAGGAGCAATAAATTCTTCTTCAACCTGTTCGGTTGATTGCTCAGGTTCGTCTTGATAGATTTCGTTTTCAAGTTCTAATACATCAGACATTATTCTTGTTCTCCTGCATCATCAAATTCTTCATCAATTTCGACCGCACTTTCTTCATCATCAAGGTCATCAGCATTGCTTGCCGCTTTTGCTTGTTTTTCCAATTCGAGAGATTGCGGTGTTGCCGCTTCCCCATCACGAATTAAGCGAGCTTGCGCTTCTAACGGATCATCACCGGAACGCACTTCAGCACCGAAACGGAAAACTGATTCTGAAATCGTAAATTTACCGCTATGCTGTTCACCTACGGTATGAATCATACCTAAACGGCGTAAACGACCAATCGCAGCACGCACTTTTTCAGCTAATTTTTGTTTATCCAAATCCGAGCCACTAGAGCGCTGATTGACGGCTTTCAATAATTTACCTTCGTCCGCTAAATTCAGTAATTCATCATAAACTTCTTGTGTGCTGAAGATACCTTGCTGCGCCAAACGTTCTGGACTTAAATACAAATAGCAAAGCACTTTCCCTACCAACATTTCTAATTCAGAAAGCACTGAACGGGCAATTAACGTCGTGGCTTTCGGACGTAAATAGAAAAAGCCTTCCGGTGCACGAATTAATTCCACGTTGTAACGGCGGTAAAAGCCATCTAACTCATTTTGGAAATCCATCAAAAAAGCATGATTGTCTAATTGATCTGTGCTGATATGGCGACCTGAACGCAATAAGCTGTCCACAGTCGGGAAAATAGGATTCGCAATGGCATTTGCCAATTTTGGGGAAATTACATCTTGCATATCTGTCATGGTTATTCTCTTTTAAATGTGACGCTAAAACGCCCTATCGATTTTTGTAAATTTGTCTAAAAACTCACCTAACTAATTGATTTTATTAGTATTGTATTAAAGATGCATTTTAAACGTGACATTTCTAATATTTATCAATCACATGCGCCTGAACTTCTGCGCCGTGATCGTTAATTTCCTGCCATTGCGGATAAATGCCGGCTAAATCATCATTTGCCATGCCTAAACGCACCGCCTGATCCACAATAATTCGGGCTACATCAAAATGACGGGAAAGCGGATAAGCGGCTAACTGTTCTTTTAAGACTAAGCTCAAATCAATTGGGTGATTATTTTCACGGTATTGAATCAGCAAGCCTTGCATATGTTCAACGATTTGATCATGTAAATCGGAAAGCGATTCATATTGTAATTCTTCAGGCAATTCTCCCAAGGCATCATCTTCACGCAAGACCATTTCCTCATCACGCAAATCGACTAAGCGTTCCGCTTGAGCGGTCCACAAGAACCAAGGATGCTCGAAATAACTGTGAATAGAATTACGTAAGCGTTGTGAGAATACACGGTTTTTATCCATATCAATGGCGGTACGAATAAATTTATGCACGTGACGGTCATAACCAATCCATAAATCGATAGCTTGTTGTCCCCAGCTGATAATACGGTCAAGCTTGGATTGTAAATCGGTGATTAATTGTTCAATAAAATACAACTCATCATGGCCAATCACACAATCTTGAATACGTAATAATTGTGCCTGTAACTTATCACCTGCGGCATTTAAGGTATCTTGCAATTCGCGTAAATTACCAGAGGTTTCATCTAATAGACGTTCACAGCTGGAAATTGCTGCCTGCCAATCTTTGGTAAGTAAATTCGCAATTTCTTCTTTAATACTCTGCTGATTTTCATCCATCACGCGTTGTGATAAATCAATACTATCGAAAATCTCTGCCACCGAATATTTTAACGGTGCGAATACATTCCTCCGCCAATAATGCTCGTTCTCTCCTTTTGCCGCACCTTCTTCCGCGGCATCGGATGCGCGCTGAATTTCATCGGCCACAATAGAAAGTTGTACGGAAAGACGCAACGCGGAAAATTCACGCTGACGAATATAATAATCCGATACACCAACCCCCAACGGAGTTAAGCGGTAAATGGAAAGTCCTTCGGTAAATTCACTACTGAAACGATTAAGAAAACGCTGTTTTACCAATTCATTGATAGCATTATTGGCCCTGGTGGCAATTGCATCGGTTGATTGGTCAAAAGCACTGGCGGTATGGCGGAAAATATCCACTAAATCCGCTTCCAGCATTTCACCGTCCAAACGTTCGTTGTTATAGATGGCGATTGCCAGCAAAAACACCAAGCGCTCTGTCGGCAGATTTAACGAAAATTCCCGCTCTTTCGCCCATGAGACGAGTTCAGGAATAGTTTGTGAGGTTTCGATCATTGGCAAGAGGCTAAAATTAAACAAAAAAATTCCGCGGGATTATACAGTATTTTTCTCTAATCCTATAAAACTTCTTAGAAATTTTCCCTAAATATGACCTAGGAATAAGCAATAATTGACTACTAATTGAACTAACCTCCGATCTCCCTACAATTAGGTAAAAACAATCGTTGTCTTTAGATGTTAGACCTCGTACAATCGAAACGCTTGTGGTTGTCTTACTCTTTTTTTAGTGGTAAGTAAAGCTGTCTTGTTACTTAACAAGGGTATTTCTTTCACTCGTATACATCTTGTTCAATCAATTTATAAAGGTAACTCTAAAGTGAACAAACAATCTCTCAAAAACCTGCAATTAACAGCATTGGCGGCACTAGTTATTGGTATCTCCTCATCCATTTATGCTGCAAATACCATAACTGGAACAGATTCCAATGCTTTCGGTGATAACAATACCGTTTCAGCAGCTCGTTCAACGGCATTAGGTGTGGGTAATACCGTTAGCGGTGAAAATTCTGTTGCTGCTGGTTATGCGAATACCGTTGCAGGTCATCATTCTGTGGGTATCGGCGATGGTTCCACGGCTCAAGGTGGCACCACCGTTGCTATCGGTTGGACAGCAAAAGCGACTGCTGAAAACAGTAACGCTTACGGTGCTCAAGCCCAAGCCACTGCTAAAAATGCCCTAGCAGTCGGTACAAACTCTCAAGCCTCCGCAGACTCTGCCGTTGCAGTAGGTAATGATTCAACCGTAACCGGTGGTTCAGCCGTGAGTATCGGGGCATCAACTACAGCTACCGGTAAATGGTCAACTGCATTAGGGGATTCAGCTAATGCCGCAGGTGAAAAAAGTGCTGCATTATCTAAAGACTCTTATGCCAAGGATGATAATGCCGTTGCCTTAGGTACAGGAACGCTTACTCGTGCGGCAACATCTGAAAATACTGCTACCGTAGGCTCATTAACTTATAGTGGCTTCGCTGGTAATACTCCAACTGCCGTTGTATCCGTTGGTTCTGGAGAAACGGTCACCTACACGCCACCGGATCACACCACTCCGGGACGTACCGTAACTATCAACCCACACCAACGTCAAATCGTCAATGTGGGGGCGGGTAATATTTCCGCAACCTCTACTGATGCCATCAACGGTTCACAGCTTTATGCAGTAGCCGGTGTTGTGGATAATGTAGCGAATTCTGTGAAAAATATTGTTGGCGGTAATACTGTCCTTAATTCGGATGGTTCTATTACCACAACCGATATCGGTGGAACCGGTAAAAATACCATTGATGAAGCAATCCGTTCTATCAATCCGGTACTTAACGTAAAAGATCCGGTAGCACCAACCGATGCGGCGAACAAACGTTATGTGGATAACAAAGTCTATTCATTGGATCGTAAATCTCGTGCAGGAATTGCCGGTGTTGCTGCTATTGCATCTGCGCCAAATGCACGTAAAGACGGTAGCTCAATGATTTCTGGTGGTATCGGTCATCACCGCGGTGAAAGCGCCTTTGCGATTAAAGCATCCCGTAATAGTGATAACGGCCACTGGTCAGGTAACGTTAACGGTGCAGTAGATACCCGCGGTCAATGGACTGTTGGTACAGGTTTCGGTTACGAATGGTAATTTAATCTATACTTTAACCTATACTAGAGTAAGCCGATGTGATTGCGTCGGCTTTTTTGTGTCTTATAAACGGCCCTAGCAAAATAAAAGTTTTCATTAAAACAACTGCTAACCCATTGATTTTATTTAAGTTCGTTTAAAAACAAGAAATTATCAGTATTTTCCAATGAAGAACTAAGAACGGTCTTTTTCCTAATTGAAAAAATTAACGTATAATGCGCCACTTTATGACTCACTCAATTCATTATGTCCGAATTAACTCAACAAGAAAAAAAACAAAACTATAACTTCAATAAATTGCAAAAACGCCTACGTCGCAATGTGGGGAATGCCATTGCTGATTTCGGTATGATTGAAGATGGCGATAAAGTAATGGTTTGCCTTTCTGGTGGTAAAGACAGCTATACGCTGCTGGATATTTTGCTCAATTTACAACAAAGTGCTCCGATTAAATTTGATATCGTGGCAGTCAATCTAGATCAAAAACAACCTGGCTTTCCTGAACATGTTTTGCCGGAATACCTGCAAAGTATTGGTGTCGATTATAAAATTGTCGAAGAAAATACCTACGGCATCGTTAAAGAAAAAATCCCTGAGGGAAAAACCACCTGCTCGCTCTGCTCTCGTCTGCGTCGCGGTATTTTATATCGAACCGCAACGGAGCTTGGCGCGACTAAAATCGCACTTGGTCATCATCGCGATGATATGCTGGCTACCTTATTTCTAAATATGTTCTACGGCGGAAAATTAAAATCTATGCCACCCAAATTGATTTCCGACGATGGTAAACAGATTGTGATTCGCCCATTGGCATATTGTAAGGAGAAAGATATTGAGAAATATGCCGTAGCGAAAGCCTTCCCGATTATCCCTTGTAATCTGTGCGGCTCTCAACCAAATTTACAACGCCAAGTCGTGAAAGATATGCTCAATACCTGGGATCGCCAATATCCTGGACGTTTAGAAACTATGTTCAGCGCAATGCAAAACATCACGTTGTCACATTTGTGTGATCCAAAACTCTTTGATTTCAAAGGTATCAAACATGGACAATCATTGGATGGTATTGAAGGCGATACGGCCTTTGATGAAGAACGCATTGAGCCTATGACATTTGACGATGAAGATGCTGTAGATTATTCCGATAACGAAATGATCAGCTTTAAAGAAGTGAATTAATATGATTGATGTGCAAGGTAAACAAATCGAAACGGACACCGCGGGTTATTTACTCAATATTGCCGACTGGAATGAAGAAGTCGCCAAAGCTATCGCGCAACTGGAAGGCATTGAATTAACCCAAGCACATTGGGAAGTGATTTATTTTGTGCGCGATTTCTATCAGGAATACAACACATCTCCCGCAATTCGAATGCTAGTAAAAGCAATATCAGAAAAATTAGGTGAGGACAAAGGCAATAGCCGCTATCTACAACGTCTCTTCCCTGGTGGCCCAGCTAAACAGGCAACTAAACTTGCCGGCTTGCCGAAACCGGCTAAGTGTTTGTAAACAAAATAACCGCGCCAATCAGGCGCGGTTATTTTTTACTAAAATCGTAAGACAACGTTACATTACTCAACTTTTAAAGAAACAGTAATAAAATCAATAAGTTATACTTCTTTTTCAAAGAAACTATGATTTTTAATAGGGCGTTTTATTGATAGCAAAAGATTAAAAAGGGCGTTGAACGCCCTTTTTTATTTATTACATTGCTTGTTACGCAGATTCCATGAGTTTTAACTGATTGGTCTGCATTCAGAATGTATCCATTTTTGATGGACTTACTGCGATTTGGAGTAGCTAAGCATAAATCCCTTATTCACACTCATCGGTTTTAGTCATTGGTGTAATGGCTTGGTTAATCATACTCACCACTTGTTTTTGATTGTTCGCAGTAAATACCTTCCCTCCAGTTGCAGTTGCCACGCAGTTGGCAGCTCTCGCACCACCAATATCGACCACATTCACTTTCAAACGCGGTTTTTGTTTAGCTATATGATGCGCCAAGCTACAGATATCGGCTTTACTACAATTGTCCTTACCATCACTTAAAATAAGAATAAAGGCATCACGTTTTACTCCGTCAACCATTGAACTAGCAACTTGTAAGCCGTTATATAATGGTGTGCCACTTTGTTCTTCACCCGGTTTCATTGCCTGAATTTTGGCTTTAAGTACACCGCGTTTAGCCGGTGAATAAAAACCATGATTAATCGCAGCCGGACAGGTTTTTAAAGAAACGAGGCCAATATCCACATTCTTACCGATGCTATTAATAATGCTGGCAGAAGATTTTTTCGCAGTAGATAAACGGTTTGGAAGCCGTTGCATGTACTGAATTTCAGTTTCTGTTACCCCATATCTCTCCCAACGCTCATTAAATGCTTCAATGGATTGCGGGCTTTCTAGTAAGCTATAAAGCATTGATGCAGAATTATCGAAGATCATCACCATTTGCGGTGTTTCACCCGGTTTATATTTTGGTTTACACACTTTTTGTGGTGGTTGTTTCGGTTCTTCTTTCGGCGGTTCTACCGATTCCTGTGCTTTTTCCACAACAGGTTCTTCCACCTTTGGTTCTTCCTTAACCGGTTCTTGTACAGGCTCCGGTTTAGGCTCCTCTACTTTAGGTTGCTCTTTTGGTGGTTCCGGTTTTAGTTCTTCTTTTTTAGGCTCTTCTTTTTTCGGTTCCTCAACCTTTGGAGGTTCTACTTTTGGCGATACTACAGGTTCACGATTAAACCACCACCAAGCCAATAAACCGAGTAACAATAAAAGAAGCGGTAATAACCAACAACACCAGCGATGTTTAGGCGCAGCAACCGGAACAACCGGTGGCGGTGGAGGCGGAGCCGGTGGTTCGACTTTTTTGCCAATGCCCCAACCTGTAATAACAGGTTCATTATTCACTAAATAAATTTGTCGGGTGTTGTGATTCGCACCTTCGACCAATTGAGTTAACCAAGCGCTTTGCTCTGCATTAATAGCCCCTTTTGCAGTTAGACTTTGAGTGAGAGCAGTAATCGCATTTAGGCGCTGTTGGATTAAAGGTGAAATTCTCTGCAATGTTGCTTTGCCAGCTTCATCTTCAGATACCAAGTATGGTTGTCCTTCCAATTCGCTATACCATTCTACCGTTACCTGATCAGATTTAATTTCAGGTTTGGCAAATAATGTTGCGGTACTCGGCGGAAGATGAGCCCGTACAATTTTTAGCATTTCATCATAATGTTCAAACAATACGGCCGCATTTTGATTAATTTCTTCGAGTTTAAAACGGGCTAAGCGTTGCATAAATTCCTCTCGATTTGAGTTTGTATTATTGGAATAAAAACAGTCGATATTCTTATTCCAATAATAATGGCTGATCTTAACGATCAGCCATTGTGGTTATTTTACGGCAAGAGCTTTTTTATAAGCGGCCAACTTACGTTGTAACGTTTGCAATTCTTTTGCTTTAGCTTCATCAGACGCACCAGAAGTATTTACCTGTTTCATCTGTTGTTCTACGTCTTGGATTTTAGCCAATACGTCGCTATTACCTTGCGCTTTTTGCTTAAGTAAGGTCGCATCATTTTGCAATTCGCTATTTAAATTAGCCAATGCTGCTTTTTTCTGATTAAGCTGTTTGGCTGATTTATTTTTTGCCTCTTGAGCACGCTTATTTTTAGCCTGTAAATCGGCGTTTTTCACTTGCTCCTGCGATAATTCATTTTCTTTACGCTGTACACGGGTTTCATAACTACCTGAGTTTACACAGGCCATCTTTCCCCAAATGCTTTGCTCCACATTGGGATCGCATTCTTCCGGTGTAGCAGAACAAGCAGCTAATAACAAACCGGCAGAAAGTACGCTTAATAACTTAATCGCTTTCACACAAGCCCCTTAACCAACTTGAATTGCAGAACGTTGTTTTACTTGAGCTTGCAATGCTTGCTCATAAGTAGAAACTTGTTTTCTTAATTGAGCAATTTCCTGATCCAATTTTTTGCTTGCAGCACCTGAGGAACGCTCAGCTTTAGCGGTATCACTAAGCATATTTAAGTTGGATTTCATTGCACTTAAACGTTCTTTTGCGGCTTTGATATCAGCATCCACTTGAGCTAATTGTTGTTTAGCTTCAGCTTTCTGAATTGCACCAGATTTTAGTTGGCTATTCACTTTAGCAATCAACTGATTATTGCGAGCAGTTGCCGCATTTAATTTAGCCGTAGATTTTTCGACCATTTGTGAATTTTGACGAACATCAGCAATGTAAGCATTTAAACGATCTTCTTTTTTCACATAGGTTTTACGTTGTTTTTCCAAGTAGTAGTTGGTTGTCATTCCTGCACCACATCCGGCAGCTCCGCCTACTACAGCACCGGTTACAGTACTCTTGGTATCACCACCAATTGCGAGTCCTGCAAGAGCACCTAAAGCAGCACCACCTGCAGCTCCCCAAGCACAAGAGCCCCAACCGGACGAGCTAAAGAATTTTGCATCATCGCCGCTATCCAAGCTACTTGAACTACTACCAGCACCTGTACCGGCACAGCCTGCAAGGACTAAAGAGCTAGATAAAACTAGTACACCAAAGGTTTTTTTCAATTTCATAGGATTTTCCTTATTTATCATTAGTGGGTTTGAGGTTTAATTTGATTACATTGCTGTAACCATTGATCTCGGGTGATTTTGCCATTTTGATAATATTGGCTTAAATGTTTCCAATATAAATCAAGATACTGGCTCAAATTCGTTGCCTTTTGTCCATTTGCGAGTTTTTTCTCGTTCATCATGGATTTCGTTCTTTCTACCTGTTCTTTTACATTGATCTGGCTATAAGTGTCAAAGGTACTGGTAATAGTACCTGCATAGTACTGCACAACAAAATCTCTAGCTTTTTCAGCTTCTTGTAGGCGTTGCTTAAAGTCGGCTTCTTTTTGCTGATAGATTTGCTTTAAATCAGCATCCTGTTCATTTTTTATTTCTTCTGCAAAAGCTTTTACTGCTGTTTCCTGCTGTTCTACTTCAGCCTGTAAATCAGAAATATTGGCACAAAGGAATCCGCCTAATTGTAAAGCAGAACGAATAGCCGCATCCCGTTGCTCATCTCGAGCTTGGTTAGCTGCGCGCAATTCATCTTTAGTTTTATTAATCTCTTGTTTGAGTTTTTCATCTGCAACATTAGAAGCTAATTTTTCTAGTTTGCCGACGATATTCGGATCATTATTTTCTTTACTATCCGATCCTAAGGTTGCCCATTCTTGGCGCAATTGGTTAATACGAGCATTTGATGTCAATAGCGGAGCGGTAATCGCGACACGGAATCCCATATCCTTTTTCTTCATCGCGCCATTATTATCATAGTAAGGTACTTCAATACGTGAAGTATTATTGACTTCACTTTCCCCTTTAATATAACTTCCTCCACGAGCAATCATTCCACCCTCTTGTCCATGATAACGGCTTAGCTTGTTGGCTCGGAAACCATCAAATACCATTTCGGAAACATTTCCTAATGTATCAAATAAACCCAGCGGATTTGCTTCGAGTAAACCAATAACCTGCAAACGGCCATTTGCATTTTTAGATGACCACGCATAACGGGCAATCCCCTCAGGCATAGGGAAAGTATTTTCACGAAATGCCGCTTCATCAACCGCAACCCCACCACGGGAGGCGAATTCCCACTCGGCATTAGTCGGTAAACGGACAAAACCTTTACTGCCATCTTCTGTTGGGAGTTTATCGGCTGCATTTTTAAGTAGCCATTCGTTATATTTATGGGTAAATTCTACTGCATCAAACCAACTAATATTAATCGCTGGTAAGCTTGTTTTCATATTCACCGAAGGACATTGCTCTCCTTTCATTACGGCATTGAACTGTGCTTCAGTGACTTCATATTTTCCCATTAAGAAATAACGTTCTTGTTTTTCATTGGCGAAGCTACCTGAAATATAATTGGGAGTAGCATATTGAGCATACCCATCCTCATCATTACTATTCCCCCCCAGGGTAACTTTGATATCTTCTAATGGTTTTTTAGTATTCGTTTTAATTACTCGAAAAACCATATTTCCTTCACAAGGCATAGGTAAAACGACATCACCGTCTAATTTTTTCGGATTAAAAAATTTTTCATCCCAAGGTTGGGCTGATACGGCGACACTAGCCACACATAGTGCCAATAAAGAAAATCGGTATTTAAACATCTCGCAGACTCTCCGCAGGTTGAATCTTTACCGCTCGAATTGCACCAATCGCTGCAACTACACCAGCAAGTAAAAAAGAGAAAACAAAAGCCAGGCTTAAATGTACAGGAGCCAAACGGCTAACAAAATAAGAACCACTTAGACTTGTTCCTAAAATTTGATTAAATAATTGACTGCCAAACAAATACAGCCCGTAAGATAGAACAAAAGCAACACTACTAAGTACGATTGCTTGAAAAACCAGATAAATACCAACTGCACTCTGTTGAAAGCCTATCAAGCGTAAAACCGCAATATCCTTACGTTTTCTATCAATATTTGCAAGAAATGCACCAATAAGGGATAGAACGCAACCAACTACGGAAGTAAATGCGATTACCATAAAAATAATATTTAATACACTATCAATCGCTTTTACATTTTCAATAGCCTTGGATTCTGTGCGAGTATCGATGTGAAATTGTTCGCGTAACTTAAGGGCTAAAGGAGCCACATCATCTAAACTTTTGGCATAAATTCTAGCTCTGGCAAAATGCTCACGAGCTTTATCGTTCAACTTTCCTTTCGCTTCCGGAAAAAGGGCTGTTTGCATACCATCGCGGAAATCTTCAACGCCAATTAACAAAGACATAGGCACAAAAATAGCCGCACGTGGAAACTGTTGTTCATTTAAAACAGACTGAACTTTTAATTGCAATAATGCTTTTTCCTCTTGTCCATTTTCATTACGCGTGGCAACCAAAGTAATACTTTCACCCTGTTTAGTTTGTAGCTTTTCTGCACTTAAAGCACTCAAAATAATAGAGTTTTCAGTTTGTAAAGATTGTTGGGTGATTGGATCACCTTCATCCGTTGGAATTAATTCTATGTTACGAACAAAATTTGTTCCTTTTTTCAAATCAATAATGGTGTTGAGCGAACGGGTTAAGGGAATAGAAAATTGAGTTTCTGGCTGTTGTTTAAGCCAGTCAAACCAATTCTGAGAGAGATTTAAATTACCAACTATTTTCACTTCTAAATTAGTCGGATCATTCACTAGTTGATAGCGTAACTGAGAAACAATGCCGTATTTCAAACTAAACAGAAGCAATAAAGGCGCAATGACAGCAACTAGAGAAGCAATAATACAAAAAGAAACTTTACGATCATAAAAGAGGTCGTTTAATGCTAATCTTGCCAATAATACAAATCTATTCTTCATTGAAACGCCCTATTTTTACCGGTCATTATTGGTTTGTTCAATAAAACAAGACTGACGTAACGCCGTATCTAATTTTGCACTAAAGGTACGAAGTTTGTTACGTTGTACCAAATCCCAATCATGGGTAACTAACAAAATAGCGATTTTTTGCTGTTTTGCTAGGGATAGCATTAAATGAAATAACACCTCTGAGTGATGGGGATCTAATGCAGATGTTGGTTCATCCGCCAATAATAAAAGTGGTTTATGGGAAATTGAACGAACAAAAGCTACTCGTTGGCGTTCACCAATAGAAAGCTGTTTGGGATACTTAGCCAACAAATGGCCGATGTTTAGTTTCTCACATAAATGATGCAACCAAACTTCATCGGCTAAAATCTCATTAGTTTGACAAGGTAATAGGATATTTTGCCATACGCTTAAAAAAGGCAATAGGCCACCATTTTGCAACATAAATCCAAGATTCTTTGAGCGAATCTCAGCTAAAGTCTTTTGGTTATTCCCCTGAATAAGGGGAGCTAAATCCATATTCAAAGTAACACAATCAAAACTATATTGGCTCAAGGTATCGGGCTTTAAAATTAGCCCGATCATTTCTAATAGCGTACTTTTGCCACAACCACTTGAACCGCAAAGAGCAATAACTTCACCTTCGGTTAAAGATAAATGAGGCAGCGAAACCGTAAAACTTTGTTCACCTACCCCACGGGTTATAGATAAATCTTTAATGGCTAGCACGCTACATCCTTTCTATGGTAACGCATCCAATGGTACTGGATACACATTATCTCGGGGATCCGCACCTTCAGTCAGAGAAATCCAGCGAGATTGATCTTCATTAAAAATACGGTAATGGCGTAATTTACTATGTAGATCACGAATAAATTTCTCTTGTTCCTGAACGCTCATTCCCTTCCAAGTATCTTCGTCAATTCCAGTCACCTGACTCTTATATGGAATACCATCCAAATATTCTCCAAGTAAGCCTAAATCTGCCAATTTAGTTGATTTATCTTCCTTAATTTTATTTGGATCCTGTCCCATAGCGGCAGCCACCGAACGTAATTGGGCAAACATATCCGTTGGTGAAATCAAGCCATTATTTGCTGCATCCGCAATTTTCTTCACAACATCACTTAAATCACTCAACTGCGCTTTGGTTAATAAAATCCGGGCTTCAGCTGTTGGGATTGTTGGCTTAGCAAAATCACGGTCACTCACCCAGGCTTTAAATACTGGGGGTGCTTTCGTACCTTTTACATCACCTAAATAGGCTAACTGCATTGCTTTACCCAATAAAATCGCATCTTCTTCAATTTCTGATTTTTTCTGATCATCGCCTGTTTTAGGTGTAGCAGTTAACACACTACCGGCAGCCTCTTCTCCTGAGTAAGCCTGTTTTACTTGTGTGGTTAACGCATTAGCAAGAGTATCTACTTTTTGCCCAAACTCATTCACATCTCCCGCATTAACCGAATAGTAAAGCGGTTTATTTAAATAATTATTGAAAGACAATTCATTATATTGTGTTTGAGCTATTTGGTGGTTATTTTTACCTGATGGTGTTTTAAGGTGCAGCGTATAGATCGCCACACCACGATGTTGAGCTTCTAAACGCAATTGCTTAGCATCTAATCCTGTAGTTGAAATCGGATTATCTCCCTCAATCGCGCCAGCATCAGTAATCAACACTAAGTAACGGCCACCAAAATTGTTCCAATTGATTTCATTCAATGCCTGCGATACCCCAGCATAAGCATCTTCACTAAATTCTTTTGAAGAAACTACCGCCTGTTTTAGGTTAGCCACTTTATCCATGAAATCCTTGCCATCTTTTACAGTACTTGGATCAACAAACATTTTTGAAGTGTACTCTAATCCAGGTACAGCTTTAGTGCTTGAACGGAATGCCACTAAACCAAATTTAACCTGTTTACCCAGATTCTCTTTTTCGATTTTTTCATAGACTTTTTTAATCGCATCTCGGGTTCGATTAATGTAGGGATCCATAGAAATCGTCGAATCAATCACAAACACAACAGCTGCGCTAAATCCAACAATTTCTTGAGGTTGATTTTGCCCCGTTGTATTCGTTTGATTCCCCGTAGCTGTCGTAGTCGGTTGGGCTACTGGTTTATCATTTTTACTAACCGATGCCACTTCTAACAAACGTTCGTAAAATCCTTGGCTATCCATTACTTCTTCACCTTGTAAAACAGGTAATAGATAGAAGTTCTTTTGGAAATCAACAAACTCCTTTGGCTCTTCCGCTAACACTTTCTCACTGCTTTTTTTCTGGGATAATTCGGCACGAATTGGTTCAACGGCTTTTGCTGGAGAATTATCATTGATGATACCTTCAAGAGTTGCCTTATCCTTAAAGAACAATAAGGAACCACGATCAGATGGATTGGTAAAGACCATTGTCATTTGCATATTCCAAGGTACTGCGCAGCTGGCATCCAACCAACCGACAGTTTTACCAAAGCTATCCGGCCCTACCTGTAATAATTCTTTATTAGCAACATTTTCCCGTTTATATACATAATAGCGGGAAAATGCAGGAATTTTTTGACCGCTCTTAGCATCCGTTTTTGCTAACAATTCACAACTTGGCGTACTTAACACACGTTGATAGAGTGTAGTTTTACCTTCTTGCAGTAACGGTTTACTCTCTTCAGCAAAAACTGATTGAGACATAATCGCAGTCAAACAACAAAGAGATAAAGTAGAAAATCTTAACGGTTTCATTATTTTTTCAATGCCTCTAATTTTTCTTTAGCTGTCGCATTATTTGGATCATGACTTAATGCTGTTTCATACCAATAAATTGCAGTTTCTTTATCTGCTTGGAAGCAGCTACTGCCTTTTTCATATTCCGCGGCATAAGCCAGCGCAATCTCTACATTACCACCTTGTGCTTGATTGGCATAAAGTCGCTGAGCAATTGCGCATTTATTTGCTTGTTTGGCTGAAGCAATAATTTCTAAAATTTGCTTCGGTTCAGGTTTAGTTTTCAAACAACTTTGAATAAACGCTAATTCATCATTAGTATTTGCATCAACAGCACAGTCAGATTTTGCAACAGGTTCATCCTTTTTATTTAACAAGAAATAAGCCCCAACGCCCCCGCCAATTAATAAAGCTAAGATTAATACAATTAAGCCCCCCTTGCCTTTTTTCTTAGGTTCTTCTGGAATAGCTGTCTTTTCCTGGTTCACTGCTGATTCATTCGGTGTTTCTATTTGCGTTAAATCCTCAAATTCAATAGCCGGTTCTGTTGCTTGTTCAACCTCAACTACTGCAATGGAATCCTCTTCAACCGGTGTTTCAATCACGGCCTCTGGCTCAGGCTCAGGTTCATACTGAACGTGGCTTTGTACATTATCTTCCCGACTAGAATCCCCTCCGGCAAGAGAGGCTAAGATATTACCAACCATTCGGACTGGGCCATTATCCATAACAGCACTATCATGCACATCACGAACAGACATCATATAACGTACATTACCAATTTGTTGCACAAGGCTATCCACTAACCATTTACCAATAACGCCTTGCAATACATCATTTTCTAAATTTAGTCCTTCTACCTTATGCCAAACTGGCTCAGGATTCCATGGATTACCGTTACCATTAAAATAGCAACCATCTTGGTTTCTTTGCACTGCAATTTCGACTTCTGCACTTCCGCTCCATTTCATCGCAGTAAATTTCGCGTATCCTGGGCGGTCTTCCTCTAATTGAATTCGTAACATTTTCTATTCCTTAGCATTGTGCGGAACGATATAAATCTAATACCGTTCCTAATTTTGTATTGCTGACCTGATCAATCTCACGACCGGCACTATGTCCTGCATTTCCTTCAGCAAAGTGGCCAAAAGCCACAAACCAATCAAAAAGATAATTTTTAGTGTAATTATTGGTTTGGTCGTCCAATTTAGGTAAACCATTTATCTTTTCAACTTCCCGATTTTCAAATATAGCCCGTTCATTCATCACACGACTGGCGGGACGTTGAGATAATGGTTGATTAACAAAATCTAACCAAGCGATGAAATCGGCAATTTCCGTATTAATGGAAAATACTTGGCGTTCAGCTAATTGATCACGCTTACTACCGGCATTTTCATTGCGAAAAACAACTTTTGAAAGTTTATCTTGCAGATGAAGACGATTTGCACCAGTAATCAATTCACCAACTAAACCTTCAACGGTTTCTTTAGAAAAACCAAAAAATTGCATCAAATGCTGATCCGAGGAAACTGAACGCAAGTGCTCAATCCAGGATTTAAAAGCAGCCATCGCAAAACGAGATTCTACAAGTTTCTCAACTGGTTTTTCTTCTACTACAGCAGGTGCTGGTTCGGCAAATAAGTCAAAGCCTTCTGAACCGAAGCCAAAACCAGCATCAAAGGTATTCGTCGAGCTTTCTTGTGCTTTAGTTTTTTCCTCATCTTTATTCAACAAAATTTCTTCATAGTCAGAAAAATATAAAGAACGAATCGTTTCCTCTGGCAATTGAAGACAACGTAAAAATTCACCAACCAAAAGACCTTTTTTACTGAATTCAGCAACAATCATTTGTGCCAATTGGCGTTTTTTATTCACCTCTTCGGCACCTTCACTTTGATACCAAGAAGAAAAACGGTTTTCTACAATGTGATGAATACATTCATTAAGTTGCTCGGTTAAACGTTGAGTCTTCACTTCTGGCAAAGCAATAGTTTTCAAATAATCACTAATTCGCTGCATACCGCCATCATTCAGTTTCATCATAGCGTCCCAAGCTTCTAGCGGCTGAGCAACATGTTTTTGAATATCCGGATCATTCGCAAAAGTGCTACGCAAAAGATTAAGCTGACCAGCTTCTTTGGCATTGATAGCTAATTCTTCGGTATTATCCATATCTAAGAAAGCGACTTTAAAACCAGGTTTACGTACTAAAAAAACATTATCAAAAGGCTTACCATTCGCCCATTCATTTAACCACGTATAGTTTCCAAAGCGCTCTAAAATTGTTTGTTTCAGTAATCCGCCCTGTCCCCAAGACATTTTTAGCATATCTTCATCTTTGCCCAAGTCACTACTGATACGCATATCAAACATCGTTATTGCCCAAAGTAAGCCAGGTTTACGTTTTGCCCGATCAATCGGATTATCCCCTTGGGTTTTATTGATCCACCGTTCTAATACAGGTCCTACACTATTTACATCAGATTGCTTGGTTGATGGTGTACAAACAACCAAAATATTCATTTCTTGGCTGTCGGTATAGCGTTCAAAGAGATAAGCCACCTTACCCCGTAAAATAAGCTGAGATACCGGATTACCCTCTTTCACTTCACTCAACGAAGTAATGGCTAAACGCCCGCGGTAGCCGGGAAAATCCAATAAATCCACGGTCTCAACAGCTGGCACTCGAGTTGGATTAATCAACGGGAAAACCAATTCAGCGGTCAATGCGGTTAATTCAGCCAAGGAAATAGAAACAGGTTCACCGACTAGCCCTTCTTCAATAAACGGACGAACAGCAATTTGTTCATCTCTATTGGTCCCCAAACGCTCAAGCATATCTACGTTCATAATACTGTCTGCCTGAGAAAGGCCTCCACTACCATTATCTTTAACAACAGCAGTAAGCGGTGCATAAACCCGTTCAGGATTACCTAATTGGAAAAGTGTTTTAGCAAACCGGATATAAATTTGTGTCAATTCTGGAATTTCGGCCCATAACACAGAAAATAATGTCGCACGATCTTCGATATTTAGGCGAGGAGCCATTGCAACCGCTCGCGCCCAGTAATTTGCTTGCAATACAGATAAAGATTTACCGAAACTTTCTTGTGCATAATCCTGTAAATCAACCACATCATCTTCATTAACCCCTTTTATCCGCTGTGCATTGAGCTTAGCGTTTAACGGTTTTAGAATTTCATTAATGCGGGATTGCTCCAATTGATAAGTCACCCGTTCTTTATCAAAATCGTTGAAATAAGCATTAACTAAAATCTTGGCAACTTCAATTTCATGGAACAAACGTAATTCCAAAGGATAACCACTGACTGCTGCTTTAGCCGAACGAGTAAAACGGGTAACCAAACCGGTTGCCTCTTTACCGCCACCAGGTGGATTAACATGTTTAATAAAATCCAACTGTTGTCCATCAAAAATGGTTTCTAAATTTCCTTTTTGATCTGCTGCCAATGCGGAAATTAAAAAAGACTTTCCTGCTTGAGACAAGCCAAAAAAGCCGGCTGTGATCGGTTTGGAAGAAACTGCACCAAGACGTTTTGCCGTATTACGTAAACGTCTTAATTCAAGGATTAAACCATCCGCCTCATTATTTAAACGAGCAACATTTGGGCGAACATCATTTACCCAATCAATCGCTTGTTGTGATGCTTGGAATACCTTATCCCAAGAGGTTGTTAATTGATTATCCGTCATTTTATCTTCCACCTATCGTTTCACACAGCCAGTATCTAACCAGTATAATTTTTGATCGCCAAGCCCTGCATCTGTCATTGTATTTAGATGAAGGGTAATATCCCTTTCACGCACACAAGAACGCCCATTCGATGCAATCACATTTTTAATATAGAAATTTTCCGCTCTTTCTTTACTATTACGGCTGTTTTTTATACCTAAAGTAACCTGCAATACTACGCCTTCATTGTTCAACATAGCTTTCCACTCTCGGCTTTCAATAGAAAGCATATAAAGTGGAGATGCTACCCAACGTTCCACATTTAATTGACGGAAACCTAAACGGGTATCACCACGAACTTCAAAGGAAGTATCAGGGAAATCATAGTCTTCATTATCTAAATCAATATCGCGATAATAGACATTGCTATCTTTAATCACATTATTGTTATCCAAATAGCCAATGTATTTCACTGTGGAATAAGCGGTCATTGCCATTGAACGCAAATAGAAATTGGTTAAACGCATGTCTTTACATAAGAAGCAAAGCATCGCGCCTACTGCTGCAGTAGTTTTTGGATCATCTATGCGACCTTGTTTATGGAATGGATACCAGTTTCCCGTACGATAATGGTGCAACGGTAAAATCCGCCCTACCGGTAAAGGTAAACGGGAACGGAAAAAGGATTGCACTCCCGGTAAACGGGATGGGCGGCCGGTCAGTAATAGCACATCACATTGATAGCTGTTGACTACCTCGCACAAGGCATTAAAGGTCTTGCAAATATCAAAATAATCACCACGAATAAACAAACTGTGGATACGCTCTAAATTCACCTGAACCGGTAAATTCAAAATATTAAAATCAGAAGAGCCCAAAGCACGACGAATTGGTTCATTAATATAATCCAATACACTTTCTGTCGGTTGCTCTACATCCTCTAATAATTCTGCAAAGGTTTTTCCATTTAATGCATTGGTCTTTTGCATCGGATCATAGCCTTCGTATTCTTTCAATACGCGCAAACCGATCGGGCTGAATACTTGTAATGTTAATTGTTGACGCAGTAGCGCATCCTGTACTTTTAACGCCTGATCACCAATCAATTCAGAAAGAATCGGTTCCGGATCACGCAAGCCGGCATTTTTCAAGCCAACAGTTAAGGATTCCACCACCACATTACGAATCATATCCAGCAAAATATCATCGCCCGCCACTTTGAAACCATCGCGGAAACGCTGAGTCGGGATAATATAGGCGTTACTGCCAGAGCCACCGTTTTCCCCATAATCAAGGGAATAATCGTTGATTACCAAGTCGGTTGTGCCACCGCCAATATCAACTGTCGCGATAGTAATACGATCCTTTTCTTTTTTATCCGGACGCTGCAATGCGGCAATAAATTCCTCCGGACGGCCGCCATAGTTATTCTGTGTTTCATTGAATAGATAGACGACTTGCCCACAGGTCGCTTCATCCCATTGAATAATTACTTCCGGTAAAATCGGCCAATATTTTTCCCTTGCAGTTTGCGAATTGAAGTCAAAATCATCATCGGATTTATCCCAACCAAGAGATTTCCACACTAAACCGATAGCCTGATAAATGGATTGACGGAAAATTTCTCGTTCAGGTTTTGGCATTGCCGGTGGCACGGTCAAGATAATTGAACGTAAGAAACGCGGTGCTTTGGAATGTTCTAATTTAGCCCGTTGAGCTGGACTATTAATTTGCATCAAGGCCTGCATTAAGACTTCTGACAACATAAATGTCATCAAGGAACGACGGGAATATTTAGGTTGGAATACCGGCATTTTACGTTCGAACTCTTCATCCATATCGTCCCGCAAAATATGTAATGCTTCGCCATACTCATTGATTAATCCGGAAAGCGGATCGGCCGTTGCATAAGGTTCATAATCGGTTTTCACGTAGGAAGAGTTAAAACGCCAACCTTGTTCATAGCGCGCATCGTCCCATAAGTAACGTTTCGGGCTAGATAAACCGGTTGAGCCTTCATTACCTTCACGACGGCTTGCCAAACGGGCGGCTTCCTTACCGACACGGGCAATGGTCGCCCATTGAAAAGCATCGCGTCGGCCACTTTGTACTGAAAAATGATCTTTGCCAAAAAACGCTTGAGCAAATTCAACGCGACTTTCAAATGGTTCAGAATACACACGTTCCGGACGGGTCAAATCACGTAATTCCAATTCGTAGCGTTTTTTCAACCCATCTTTTTCCTGCACGTGATCCTCAATTAAAATACCACAGGTACGGGAATTACCGACATCCAATACCATATCCACCGGAATAGCACGGTTAATTTCATCGGAACGATTAGAAATCATTTTAATACGCGGAATATCAATTTCTTCGCCAAGAATCGCCAACACATTCAAATAATGGCCTTGGTGGAATTTCGCAACAATATCGGTTTTTAAATCATCTGGATGAATTTTTAAGCGATCATTTTCCGGAGCCAATTCGGTAAAGAGCTCCAGCAACCATTCATTTACCCATTTATAGTCTAAAAACCATGACATCTGGTGGGATTGGTAAGCGAGTCCAAAAATCGCACCGGAACGCACATCTTCTTCAGTCGGCGCAAGGTAAGCAACATCCGCACGATTTGGAAAAATTTTGGTATCAAAAGCTAAAGTAACACGGTAAGTATTACCTTCTACATCCGGCTCAGCCAATTTAACAATGCGTGCTCGCGCCCAGTTATAAGGACCTTCATCAAAACCATCGGTTGAAGCCACCGTACGCAATACCGGAATAGGTAGCCAAACGCCATCCAATAATTTGAAAGACTGCTCTACGCTGATTTCATGCTCTACTTTGACCATACGGCTCAAATCACTACTATCGCAATAACCTTCGCCACTACGGTGTTCAACTAAACGACGAATCGGATGGTTTTCACCGCCAGAGGCAAAGTTTCCCATGCTTTTGCTGCGCCACTCTTTGTCTTTCCAATCAATTTTTAAACCGAAGTCTAAAAATTGCACCCCACTATTCATAATCAGTGAGATTTCTTTTCCGTAATGATGTAGTTCCGGTAACATTTTTATTCTCGCTTCTATTCGTTATTTATTGGTTCACTTAATTCGATTTCATTGTCATTGGGAAACCCTGTCCACTACCGTATCCGCCTTGACAATCGGCAACGCTGGTTGCCCCCGGTTTACAAATCACTTCAGGTAACTGATAGGTTGAACCATCACTACACTTGGCCACGCCTTTATTAGCAATATTCAAACCATTACCTTGCATTTTGGCAGAAACATCACCGGTACATTGTACACCGTCACCACGTTGTACTTGCACTTGGCCAACACCATCAGAGAATGCATAACTTAAGCGTAACGGTTTTCCGGTGGTTTTATCCTGAATACCGGCCCCCGCATTCCAACGACCATTTAAGAAATCCACGTTGCCGTTTTGCGTACTGGCAGTCGGAATTTGTAATGGTTTCGCATTACCTGACGTTGGACTAGTTGCATTGTTATTCGCCGGGATATTTTTAGCATCGCCGGATGCTGTCGGATTATTTTTGTTATCCGCAGTATTTAGATTAGCATTTGTATTGCCATTATTTTGATCTGCTTTGATATCTGCTTTATTTTCAGCTAATGGATCGACCGGCGGTTGTGGCGCATTTCCAGCCATTTTATTTTCATCCGCTTTGATATCCCCAGCTTTATCGTTGTTTAACGCATCCACTTTAATATCATCGGTTGTTGGTAAAAGTGAATTAACATCTCCCGACACATTTCCTTCACCAACCACTGGTGCCGTATTCAAATTATTTAAAATGGAAGAATCCGTTACCGATACCCCGTTATGATCAACCCAACGGCCATTTAAGTAACGGTAAAGTGCCTCATTCAATTTACGAACTTCTTTTTCCTTAGGCTTTTTCGGTTTTTTCGCTTTTTGCTCTTTCGGTTCGGAAACAGTCACCGGCTCATTCTTCATAACGGTATCTTCTTTTGGCCACCATAAATCTTTAAACCACCAAGCCAATAATAAGAGTAATCCGAGTAACAATGGCAATACCCACCAAAAGACGCGACAAGGGTGTTTCTTCTCGATAACAGGTTCAATCGGTGCGGCGACTGCTGGTGCAACCGGTACGCTCGGCGCAACCGGTTTTGGCTCTGCAGCCTGTAGAGATAAAAACGGATTGCCATGCGCCGCAGCATGTTTTTCAAGAAATCCCCAGAAAGTGATCACCGGACGATCATTGACTAAATAAACATGTTCAGGATTAGGAAAGCGCAGGGCTTTAAGGTTTTCAGGATCGGTAATATCCTCAGGATTGCCGCCACAGAGTAAACGGGCAAATAGCAGTTGGTCGCCTTTGGAGGTGGGAGATTGAATCAGTTCCTTGCCGAGCTCCAGCGCAGTACGTTCAAAAACTTTCAATTCAGCACGGGCGGTTTCACGTTCCTCTTCAGTGGCTGAAGTCCAAGGAATAATCATATATTGCCCATCGGCACGGGTAGAATCAAAGGGCACATACCAATCAATCTTATCCCCTTGTTCATTGCGCTGCGGAATTGCTAAATATTCTGCAAAGGAACGACCGCGTTTAAACTTAATCGCATCCCGCAATTGGGAGGCTACCGTATAAACGGCCATGCCATCCTGGCCTAATGGCGTATAGTCTTTGATTTCGCCACTTCTCAACAATGCACTCAACATAAAAAGCTCCGCAAATTTTTAGAGATTAATTTAAATGGCGCCTATTCTATTAAAAAAACCGCAGAAAAAGAAGGTTCATTTATTTGTTTTATAAAGAAAAAACACTTTCAAAACCATAAAGTTTTTATGGTGTTAAGAAGCCCATAGAAACCGCTAAAATTTCTTAAAAAATCAATGCCTTTTCTATTTTTTATGCAACTCTAATAAAATCAATGGGTTACATTCAATTTTAGGAAAAACTCCGTTCTTCGAGGGGGCGTTTTAAAGGAAATCAGAGGATTAATCTAAACTCGTTATATAAAAAGATTAATAAAGAGATTACAATCTATAGCCTACATTGTGGATATCGGGATATTTATGGATAAACAAAAATTACTTTTTCTCCTCCTCTTACTCTTACTGTTATTTCTTTGTCTGCTTTCACTTTCGCTCGGGCGATTCTCTATTCCATTGAGTGATACCCTGGGAATTCTGTTGGGACAACAAGATTACGAGATTCAACGCAATATCATTTTAAATCTACGTTTACCGCGTACACTCGCCGCGATTTTGGTCGGCGCCTCCCTGGCTATTGCCGGTGTGGTATATCAAGGTATTTTCCGCAATCCATTAGTTTCACCGGATATTTTAGGGGTATCTAATGGCGCTTGTGTTGGAGCTGCATTGGCAATTTTAATCGGTTCAGGGATGCTGGGTATTCAAGCCTTTGCCTTTGTTGGTGGTTTGATTGCCGTCTTGCTCACCATGAATTTACCGCGTTTAATTCAACGCGACTCCACCATAGTTTTAGTGCTTTCCGGCATTATCGTTTCAGGTTTTATGATGGCAACATTAGGCCTATTGAAATACCTCGCCGATCCCGAAACCCAGCTAGCTGACATTGTGTATTGGCAATTAGGTAGCCTAACCAAATCCAACTACGACAACTTGCTCGTCCTTTCTCCTATTATTTTGCTTACTACCCTTGGCTTATTTTTAATGCGTTGGCGTATAAATGTGCTTTCATTAGGTGATCGAGAGGCAAAATTAATTGGGGCAAATATTCGATTAGAGCGTGGCTTAATGGTGATTTGTGCCACGTTGCTGACGGCATCATCGGTTTGTTTAAGCGGCACAATCGGTTGGCTTGGTTTAGTCATTCCGCATTTAGCGCGACTTTTCATCGGTGATAACAATGTCAAAAGCTTACCGCTTGCCGGACTTATTGGCGCAATATTCTTGCTCGTAATCGATACTCTCGCCCGCAATTTATACATTCAAGAAATTCCTCTCGGTATTCTCACTGGCTTTATCGGTGCACCATTCTTTGCTTGGGTGCTGATTAAACAAAAGGTGGTGGATTAATGCTGAAAATTGACAATCTGTATTACTGGCACAACGTTGAACATTCGTTACTCAATGGCATTGATTTAACCTTACAAAAAGGCGAATTGCTGACTATTCTTGGTGCAAACGGTCGTGGTAAATCAACGTTATTAAACTGTATCGCCGGGCTGTTGAAACCAAAGAGCGGTCAGATTTTGCTGGATAATTGCAAATTAAGCGAAATGAGCAGCAAGCAAATTGCTCAGAAAATTGCTTATGTCTCACAACACAGCCCACCAACCTATCAATATCGCGTGCGTGATTATGTGGTACTCGGTCGTGCTGCGCATTTAGGAGTTTTTGATAAGCCAAATGAAGCTGATTTTGCATTAGTTGATGAAGCTTTAAATAAACTTGGTATTAGTCATTTTGCTAACAGAATTTATATGCAAATGAGTGGCGGTGAAAAGCAACTGGTCAATCTTGCGCGTATTTTGGTGCAACAACCTCAACTGATTTTATTTGATGAACCCACTTCGGCATTGGATTATGGAAATGTGTTTAAAACCTTAAGCCTAATAAAAGAGCTCTCACTACAAGGCTTTACCATTATCATGACAACACACAATCCCGATCATCCCATGTTGTTACACAGTGCACTGCCCCACAGCCGCGTAAGTATCTTAAATGAGCATGGCAAGTTACAAACAGGTTTGGCACCGGAAATCATTACCGAAGCCAACTTGAAAGCACTTTATCAAACAGATTTGCGCCTGGTCGATGTACCTGCTCTGCAACGACAAATCTGTGCGATTACCCATTTATAAACCCACTAGAAGGACATTCATATGTTGAAACATTCTCTGAAAAAAGGCTTGATTGCGCTTTCCCTTGCTGCCTGCTTTGCCCTGCCGTTGCAAGCAAAAATCGTAACTGATGTTGAAGGTAATAAAATTGAATTACCGGACAACGTTCAACGCGTTGCTGATCTTTGGCATGCCAATAACCAAATCGTCTTGTTATTAGGCGGTGCAAATAAACTGGTTGGCACGACCACATCTATCGCAGCCAATCCTTGGTATAGCGAAGTATATCCAAATATCAAAAACGTACCGGTATTAACCAATGGCGAAACCATTCAAACGGAAGAACTATTGAGCCACAAACCAGATGCGGTATTGCTCTCGAAAAAATCCATGTTAACTGAAGTGGAACAAGCGGGCTTAAAAGGCGTGCGTGTGAGTTTCCAAGATTTTGATGGCTTGAAAAAAACTGTACGCATCACGGCTGAAGTTTTGGGTGATAAAGCACCTGAAATCGCAGAAAACTATATCAAAGAATTAGAAGGCAATATTCAATTTGTGGAAGCTCGTCTTAAAAGCCTCAAAGATGAACAACGCCCAACGGTGTTACATATCACCAAAGGCTCTGATTTGTTGATGATTGATGGTGGAAAATCCATGATCGGCGAATGGATTAAATTAGCAGGCGGTAAAAGCGTGTTACCCGATGAAGCCAATATGGTGACCGTCACCGTAGAAAGCATTATTCAAGCGAATCCAGATGTCATTATTATCGGCAGCAGCGGTAATAAAGCGCAAGCAGCAATCGAAAAAATCAAAGCTGACCCAGCATGGCAATCAATAAGTGCGGTCAAAAATAATCGTATTTATGCTAACCCAACCGGTACTTTCCCATGGGATCGCTACAGTGCAGAAGAAGCTTTACAAATTCTCTGGGCGGCTCAACTCTTCCATCCTGAGCAATTTAAAGATTTAAACATGGTAGAAAAAACGCAAGCTTTCTATAAAAAATATTATGGCTATGACTTAAGTAAAGAAAATGCTGAACAAATCTTAAAAGGCTTATTCCCTCTTAAGTAGTATTTTCATTTGAAGCATTTATCGTTAAAATACTACTCTTTTTAACTCAAATATAAGGAAATACTAAATGAAAATTAGTGCAAGAAACCAACTTAAAGGTATTGTAAAATCCATCGAAACCGGTTCTGTAAACGCGATCGTACACATTGATATCGGTAACGGTAACGTCATTTCTTCTACCATCTCTATCGATGCTGTAAAAGAATTAGGTTTAGAAGTGGGTAAAGAAGCTTACGCAATCATCAAAGCGACCTCTGTAATGGTTGGCGTAAACTAATCTAATTTATCGAATTCAACATTCTACATAACCGCGCTTTAAAGCGCGGTTATTTTTTATCTGCAATAAAAAAGTGGCAAGAATAGCTGGTATTTTGGCTGATGATAATCGCAAATAATTAGCAAGCGTATGAATAAACACTTGTTCCAATCCGTTAGAAAATATTGCATTTACACCAGCGGTCATAAAACCTTGTCACATCCAAGCTACTTTAAATGCACTTTCAATAAAATCAATATTTTACACTCTGTTTTTACAAAAAAACAATGAACCAACAGGGCGTTTATATGTCACATTTATAAGCAACAAAAAAGGCAGCCTCAACATCGGCTGCCTTTTCTTTTGCGCAATGAATTAAATTGCAGTATCGAAATATAAATTCACTCGACTTAATTCGGCCATTTTTTTCACATACGTGGCCAATTTCGGTGGGAATGAAATGCCTTTCACACAAGTTAAATTACGTAGGATTGGGAACACCACGATATCTTCCAAGGATAATTGTCCGTTCAACGCCGATTCGCTTTGTAGCAAATCTTCTAAAGCGGCCAAATGTGGTGCTAACTCCTGTAAATATTCCGCGGTTTTTGCAATATTCTCTGCAAAATCGCCCAAGGTTGCGCTTTTCTTGGTAGTGAAATAATCAATGGCGCTTTGGCTGGAAAATTCGCCCAATGGCATTTGGGTAAAACGCACAGTCGTTAAATGGCCAATTAAGCCACCCACCGCTTTTAACCAAGCCTCAATTTGCGGACGGATCGCATCCTGCAATAATGGCTCAGCAAATTGACTATCCACATAACGCACGATATCTAAACTTTCCGGCATTGCCGAGCCATCATCTTTGACTAAAATTGGCACCATTTTTTGGCCAACAAGCCCTATTGGCGTAGCATCATCGTCATTCGCTAAAACATGCAGTTGTACGGGGAGATTTTTTAATCCGAAAATCATGCGTGCGCGCACGCAAAACGGGCAATGATCATAAATATAAAGTTGCATAAAGCCTCCTAGTTCTCCATTAATAATTTTGCTAAACCACTTTGCCGCTCAGTAGAATGCCCTACCGCCTGACTCCAAATCGTCGTCTTGGCAAAGGCTGAAAATGCGTTTTTAGCACGGGTTACTCCGGTAAAAATCAACTCACGCGATAACACCGGATTCATTTCATTTGGCAATGCCAAATAACAATGTTCAAATTCCGATCCCTGTGATTTATGAATCGTCATAACAAAAGCCGCCTCATGGGCTGGAATACGCCCAATTGCCACAGCCCGATTAGCAAACCAAACTTTGCCTGGGGTAAGGCACAGGCCTATATCGCCGTTATACAGTTTTACGTTGTGGTCGTTTTCGGTCACCATAATTGGCTTACCTAAATACCAATCTTGCTCGCTGCCAAAATATAATAAACGGGCTTGTTTCAAGGCGAGTGCAATTCCCTGATTTAATTTTTCCACCCCCAATTCACCGCCACGTAAGGCCGCTAAAAAACGTACACGATTAAAATCACGCTGCACATCTTCGGCAAAAGTGACCGGATTACCACGCTCATCCTGATAAGCGATAGCACTAAAATCAACGTTCTGTTTTTGATAGTCATGCCATTTATTAAGAAAATGCCGATATTCCTCTACGGCCAAACGGACAATACGCTGTAATTGAGCTGTTTCATCCAGTTCATCACCCGCATAAAAATGTAATTCCTGCGGGAATTCATTAAAAGTGGCTAAGGAAGCGCCCCCTTTGCCTAGTTGAATTTGCTCGGCTAAGGTTTTAATTCCCGAATCATCACGAAACCGGCGGCTGATTTTTAAATGACACAGACTATCACGCAACCAATGGGGATTATCCGATGGCAAACTGACTTGGCTTACTTGCCGCAAATAATCAGCTTGCGCATGGGTCACATCAAAGCGTAAAAACTGCGCTAACTCCCCTAACACCGCACCGGCTTCAACGGAAGAAAGCTGATCCTGATCGCCCAATAAAATTAAACGGGTATTGGGTTTTAATGCAGAGAGTAATTTTGCCATCATAGGCAAATCAATCATGGATGTTTCATCCACCACCAGTAGATCAATAGGTAGCGGATTTTGCGCATGATAGCGCATATCATCAGTCAACGGACGAACTCCCAATAATCGATGGATGGTCTCCGCCGTTTTCGGCATAGCAGCCAATAATTCTTTACTTAACGGCTGTTGCTGTTCAATAAATGCCAAGGCATTTTGCAGGGATTCCGTCATACGGGCAGCCGCTTTGCCCGTTGGCGCAGCCAATTTGATATGTAATTTATGTTGGTAGAGCGCCTGCAGTACCAACAACAAACGGGTAACCGTGGTCGTTTTACCGGTTCCCGGGCCACCGGTGATCACACAAAATGGCGCTTTAATTGCCGTAGCCACGGCGATTTTTTGCCAATCGATATCATCACTCGCTGGAAAATAGCGTGCTAATTGCTGCTGAATTTGCTCATTGGAAAATGGCATTTCCGCAGCCGATTTGGCTTGTTGGCGGATATAGCGTGCGATACGTTGTTCATCGTCCCAGGCTCGATAAAAATATAGTGCGTTAAATTGCAATACCAAGGGCGCGACCCGTTGCTCTGGCATATCGGTAAAGGCAAGGTGATTTTGTAGAACTTGCGACCATTGTGTAGCCGGCAAACAATCAATTTTTTGATTGATTTGGCTAAGTAAATCGTTGCCGTTGGCTCGATATGCCAAGCCAAACCAATTACGACTTAATTGATCGCTTAAATAGCAACAGGTATCACCTTGGTTATAGCGCCAACTGCAAAATGTTGCCAATAACACAGCTAAATTCGTGGTACTGGCCGGATACTGATATGCCGCCTGTTTATCGGCAATCAACTTGCCAAAATAATACTCACCCAGGCTAATAATGCCCTGCTGTTGTAATTCTTTTAAAATCGCCAGCATTAAAACACCTCCTCCAGCGCCGCCATTAATGCCGGGCTCGGTTTATCAAAGAAAATCCCGCTTTGCGGTTGACCGTCCATACCACGTAGGAAAGCATAAAGCACCCCACCGAAATGCTGTTCATAAGAATATTGCGGATCGCGCTCCCGTAGATAACGATTCAGCGCAACACAATAGATCAAATACTGCCAATCATAATGCTGTGCACAAATGGTTTGAATTAACTGTTCCTTCCCATAGGCGCTTGCCGTTTCCCCCAAGAAATTCGATTTATAATCCAACAAATAATAACGCCCCTGATGTCGAAACACTAAATCCATAGTACCGCGTAACATACCGCGTATTTGCTCAAAAACCAAAGGCTCACTAGATAAATGATGATGCGCTTTTAACGCCTGATTAAAGGCATTTGCATCAAAATCCTGTCGAATATTAATATAAAAACCCAATTCCTTAAGGCAATCCTTATCTTGAATTTGTGACAAACATAGCGCATCCTCAGCGAATAACGGCGTATTGACAATATTTCCCAGCCAACGGCTCATCGGGGTAATATTTTCATCATCTAAACGCAACATTCGGCAGAATTTTTCCGCCGCAATATCAGTCGGCCACTGCGCAAATTCGGTGACTTCCGCAAAACGGTGAATTTGTGTACCAAATTGACGACCGCGCGGTAGGCTATTTAACCATTGCTGATGTGCATCTAAAGGTGCTATTTCCGTGAGAGATTCCGTTAAATCTGTTGATGAAGCATCCTCATAATCCGTCGCATCCATACCGAAATCAAAAGCGGAATTGCGATTCTCCTGCAAATATACATGGCGTAAATGGCCTTGCTCCAAGGCACTAAAACTGATGATATGCCAATTTTGTTCGATATGCCCTTCAAAGACTCGCGCGCTTAAGGCCTTATTCTCGGCTTTTTGTACAATTGGAGGAGCGGCCTGCAATGTTGATGCCTCTTGGATCTGCACCTCCTGCTCCTGTCCTCGGGCAAATTGCGCGACTAACTCGGCACTCGAATATGTCTGGGATAATTGCTGTTGTGTAGCGATTTCCCCTTGGGTCAGGGTATATAACAAGGCATTCCATTTATCCGTGAAAGTAGCCGGTAAGGTTAAGAGCATTTGGTACTTGGCACGGGTTAAGGCCACATACAGCAATCGTAATTCCTCAGCAAACAACTCTTCGGCTAATTCTTGTTGGTGCTGATTTTGCATATCCCAACAAATTTGTTCTTTGTCTTTGTCGTAATATAAATGCAAACCATTTTTTGAAATGGTTCGCGCTGGCCGCCATAAAAACGGTAAACAAACCAAATCGTATTCCAAACCTTTGGATTTATGCACGGAAACAATCTTGACCAATTGTCGTTCACTTTCCAGACGAATTTGCGCTTCTTGACGACCATCATCACGAATTTGTTTTTCAAACCAATGTAGCAGTGCTGCGGCACTTTCTTGTAATGCGGCAGCCTGTTGTAATAGCTCGGCCAAATGTAATAAATCGGTCAATTGCCGTTCCCCATCGGGACGCGCCAATAATCGTTCACAAATACGCTCACGCAATAACAATTGCTGCAACATGGCTAAAATCCCCTGGCGTTGCCACAACCGCTGATAATAGCTAAAAGCATCGGCCCATTTCTGCCATTGATTTTCATCCTGATGGATCTGGCGAATTTCCGCCGCATTTAACGCAAATAGAGCCGTACCAATCGCGTTTAAAATACTACGCTCCCCCACATCCAAACAGGCCTTTAAAATTAGCGCCAATTGCGATGCTACCGGACTATCAAAAACACTACTTTGTTCGGATAAATAAACCGATGCCACACCTAATTTTTGCAATTCGCTTTTTATCCAGCCAGCTTCATATCTATCACGCACCAAAACCGCAATATTTTCCGCTAATAACGGCTTGTCGCCGAAATGCGCTTGCCCTTCAGCCGCCGCATTAAGCCATTGCTGAATGGCAATCGCGGTGGCGCGGGCATGTTCCATAGCATCATCGCTATCGCTTATATAACAACGCAATGCCGGCTCTTGTTCCCCTCGCAAGGTAAAACGTGCCACATCATCGCGTGCAGAAACCGGTAAAAAACGAATGGAAGGATAAATAAAGGGCGCATTAGGAAAATCAAATAAACGGTTTACCGCTTGCACTAAATGGGCTTCGGAACGATAGTTTTTGCCTAAATTAAAGCACGCATCGGCCTCCTTCGCGGCAGCTAAATAAGTAAAAATATCGGCACCACGGAAACGATAAATTGCCTGCTTCGGATCGCCTATCATCATAAACCCACCCGCGATTTGTTCATCCTGCGGTTTTTCACGATAAATTTTAGAAAAAATCGCATATTGACGGCCATCGGTATCTTGGAATTCATCAATCATGGCAAACGGATATTGGCGGCGAATTAAGGCTGCCAGCTCCTTGCCATGGGCGGCCTCAAGCGCTTCCTGTAATAATCGCAACAAATCATCAAAGCCTTTTTCCACATGCTTAGTACGATATTCCAATAGTCTGCGATTGAGGGCATTTAGATAATGATATTGCAACCCTTTTTGTAAAAAATCTATTGTGGGCAAAGCGGCTAATTTTGCTTCCAAATCGGCAAAAACCTGATGTTCGAGGGGCATCGCGCCTTCTTCCGCGTTCTGTGCCAAAGCGCTTTGAGTAAAACGCTCCGGCAGTTTTTTTGCTACTTGCCATTGATTTTCATCCTGCGCCCAAGTATTAACTTCGAATACCCATTTAGTGACTAAATTTCTTTTATAACTTTGACGCTTAAGGGATTTGGCTTCGCCCCCCGAGTATTTTTTGGCTAACTCCTGCTCAAGGATTTGCTCAATCAAATTACTCTGAGCCAACCAAAAGTGTTTTATCTCCTGAAGGGATTGCTCGTAATCGGCCAATTTCGACAAAAATTCCGCCATACTCTCACCCAATGCTTGAGCCTGAGCATCATTTACAACTAATTGCCGCCCAATGTGTGGTTTTAACACCGCTAAAAGCGATTCAGGCGAACCCAACAGATCGGCAATCATGGCACTATGCCGTACCGATAAATGATAAAAATAACGCCGCCACAGTTCCTCGGCCAATTGACGATATAAATCCGATGAATCCTTAACTAATTGCAAATTGAAATGCACCCCGGAATAAAATGCATGTTGCATTAACATTCGGCGACAAAAACCATGAATCGTAAAAATCGCCGCCAAATCCAAATTCTGCAACGCCTCTTCCAAGCGTCGAATCCCCTCGTTGACGTCCTCAAGGCTCGCAATCAATGGAGTTAAAAAGGAATCTTGCGGCAGGTTATCTGATGTTGCTTGGTAAGCCTGCAAGAAAGCCAAGGCTTCCGTCAGCCGTTCACGAATTTTTCGTTTGAGATCTTGGGTGGCAATCTCCGTAAAGGTCACCACCAAAATTTCCTCAACCTTGCGTTTTTCCTGTAATAACAAACGTAGATAAAGGGAACCTATCGTGTAGGTTTTCCCTGTACCGGCGGAGGCTTCGATAAGATTGGTTTGATTTAAGGGTAATTCGAGAGGATTTAATGGATTCATTGGGGATTCACAGTCACAAAATTTGCCGCTTATTTTAGGGATTTTCCCGCCCCTTGGCAAAACGCCCCATTAAAAATAAAAGTTTTTGCCAAAATATCGCGTAAGTAATTGATTTTATTAGGAATTGTTTAAAAATGGATTTTATCGGGTTTAAATGCCGATGCTGGCCATAAGCCGTGGGGCTTGGGTGGGGAAAGTGAATAAAAAAGGTGCAATCTTTCGATTAGCACCTTTTTTCATTGTTCTACGTTTGAGATTAGAAAGTTAATACTTTATCGGCCCATAATGTCCATTCGGAGACATCGTCTAAAGTACCGAGGGTAACGCCATCGATTAATTTAGCATCTAATAAACCACGAGCTTTTACGCAGCTGGTGCAAAGTTTAATTTCAGCTCCTTGTGCCGCTAAAATATCGATAAGTTGTTGGATATTGAACCCTTCATTTGGATTTTGTCCTGCGATACCGCATAAAATCGCATCAGAAAAGCAAAATAATTTGATATTTACATCCTTGCTGTGCTCTTCTTTCATATTAATAGCGAAACGAACCGCATTGAAGGTTTTTTCTCCACTGTATGTGGAATCATTGACGATAAAAAGAATATTTTGCATAACGCACTCCTTGTTGCAATGCTATAAAAAATGAAGGCGTAATAAATTACGCCTCTATGAAATTAGCCAACCCAAACGAATTTGGCTACAAACAATAAAGACACCACCCACACCGGGGCGTTGACCTCGCGTATTCTACCCGTACCTACCTTCATCACGCAATAGCTAATAAAGCCAAAGGCAATCCCTTCAGTGATGGAATAGGTAAATGGCATCATGGCCGCGGTGATAAAGGCCGGAGTGGCTTCAGTTAAATCTTCCCAGCTCACACGAATAAGACTGGATGCCATTAAAATCCCTACATACACCAATGCTCCGGCTGTTGCATAAGCCGGTACCACACTAGCAAGCGGAGAAAAGAAAATCGTGAGTAAGAATAAGACACCGACTGTAACAGCCGTTAAACCGGTTCTACCGCCAACGGAAACGCCGGCGCCACTTTCGATATAGGTACTGATAGCCGATGTGCCGATGTAAGAACCCACTACTGCACTGACACTATCCACATACAGGGCCTGTTTCATTTTCGGGAAACGGCCTTTTTCATCGCTGAAACCGGCTTTATCGGTAACGCCCAGCAAAGTGCCCGATGAGTCAAATAGATTCACCAGTAGGAAGGAGAAAATAATGCCAAGCAAAGCTGTATCTAACGCGCCGGCAATATCCACTTTACCCACGACCGCGCCTAGACTTGGCGGCATAGAAACAATGCCTTGGAACATCACTTTGTCATCAACTAAAAGTGCTAAACCTGTCACTACCGCGATAGAAATTAATACACCGGAAAAAATATTGCGGGCGGCTAAAACTACGATAATGAAAAAGCCTAATACACCAAGCAAGACTTTCGGATCATGTAAATTGCCTAACGCAACCAAGGTCGCCGGATTGGCGACAACCAATCCCATATTTTTAAAGCCAATTAACGCAATAAAAAAGCCGATACCGGCACCAATTCCCACCCGTAGTGAAAGCGGAATGGAAGCCATAAGCCAATAACGGATTTGGAATAAGGTTAACACGAATAAACCGATAGAGCCCCAGAAAATAGTGCCCATGCCCACTTCCCATGAATATCCCAGCTTGCCGACAACTACATAAGCGAAGAACGCATTTAGCCCCATGGCGGGTGCGAGAGCAATCGGTAAATTACTGAATAAGCCCATGGCGATAGTGCCTAGTGCGGCAATTAAACAGGTGGTGACAAACACGACCTGTTTATCCATGCCGGCATCGCCTAATACGGATGGATTCACAAATACGATATACACCATTGTAAAAAAGGTGGTGATACCGGCGATAATTTCAGTTTTAGTAGTACTGCCCTTTTCTTTAATTGAAAAAAGCCGTTCAAGTAACGATTGTTGCATTGGTTTTCCCTTCAATTAATAACCTTGATAATAAATAGCTTCAAGCAATTTCACGCCCAATAAGGCGATGTTGAAACGTTGCTCATCGGCAACCGTCCAAAATTCAATCCCATTTTCAACCGCACTTTGTTGGCTGATGTGCAATTTCACGCCCTCTTCAGCATTTTCATTTTCACCATTAATTACCGGCGTAATCAGACTATCGTGCAATTCAATCAATGGGTTTTGCGGTTGGAAATCAAATTCATAATCGGCAAGCGCGGTCACTTTTTGAGCCATTCCGTAGAATACGGGCACTTGAATTTGATGGAAAATCACATTGTCCAACTGCGGAAAGATTTTTTGTAATTGCAGATTTAAATTCGTGGCTTGCTGTGGAAAAACATCAAAAGCAAAGCGGATTTCCCCCTCTTCTAGTGGCATACCATTGAGTAAACGTGCAGTTTGCCCGGCCAGTTTATTAACGGTTTCTCCATTGGTATAAGAAGCCGGCAAAAGTGATGTTGCAAAAACCTGAGTTAAATTCGTTTGCTGTGTGATAAAAGCTAGAGATAGAGCCAGTTGGCTCACTTGTGGATCCGGCAAGCTAACAATGTTACGTTGTCTTAACTCCGTGAGGTTTTGCTCATTAATGGTTGGTACTACAACCGGTACATCGGATAATGCGGAACAAATACCTTTTAAATCCACGACTACGCAGCCGCTTTCTGCCGCTTGGGCTAACAGTGGCGCTTGTTCGATTTGACCGGCAAACAACAGATAATTAACACTTTCCCATTCAACCTCTTCGGGCGCTAATTGAGCAACGGCTTTATTACGAAAACGCACCGCTTGCTCTTCTTCAAAGGGATAGATTTCCACAATGGAAACTTTCTCTATTTCCAACTGAGTTTGTTCAAGGGCTTCGGCAATTTTTTCGCATAGATCAAATTCTGCTGCGATGGCAATATTTAGGCTTGCGTCCATTTTTCTCTCCACTGTAGAATATTTTTTCGAACGCGGCATTCTACCGAAATTACCCCGCTAAATATAGAAGGAAATAGCATGACTCCGGCAATTGATTTATTAAAAAAACATAAAATCCCTTTCACTTTGCATACCTATGATCACGACCCAAACAACACTCATTTTGGCGATGAAGCCGCTGAAAAACTCGGTCTTGATCCCCGTCAATCCTTTAAAACCCTATTGGTTGCAGAAAATGGTGATCAGAAAAAGCTGGCCTGCTTTGTCCTTTCAACGGCCAATATGTTGAATTTAAAAAAAGCAGCAAAAGCCGTTGGTGTGAAAAAGGTGGAAATGGCAGATAAAGAGGCTGCACAAAAAAGCACAGGATATTTGGTGGGTGGCATTAGTCCATTGGGACAAAAAAAACGGGTGAAAACTGTTATTCATTCCGAGGCATTGGAGTTTCAAACTATTTATGTGTCCGGTGGAAAACGGGGATTGAGTGTAGAATTAGCGCCGCAGGACTTAGCTACCGTATTAAACGCAGAGTTTATCGATATTGTGGATTAAATCATTTAGCAATGTGACATGAAAACGCCCGGTATAATTTGTTTATTTTAGTTAAAAACCAACCTAACCTATTGATTTTTATAGAACCCATATAAAAAACAAATTTTCGTGACAGGGCTAAATAAAAAGCCGCATCAACAATGCGGCTTTTTTACGATGCAAATCAATTAGAAGCTGGAAGTATCTTGGAATAAACCCACTTTCAAATCGGTTGCAGTATAGATTACGCGACCATCAACTTCCACTTCACCATCAGCCATTCCCATTACCAATTTACGATTAATTACACGTTTCATATTGATGCGATAAATCACTTTTTTCGCCGTTGGGAGAATTTGTCCGGTAAATTTAACTTCACCTACACCTAATGCACGGCCTTTACCTTTGCCGCCAACCCAACCAAGGAAGAAACCGACTAATTGCCACATCGCATCTAAGCCTAAACAGCCCGGCATTACCGGATCGCCGATAAAGTGACAAGCAAAAAACGGTAAATCCGGGTGAATGTCTAACTCGGCTTCAATATATCCTTTGCCAAAAGCACCACCGTCTTCGGTCATTTTCACAATACGATCCATCATCAACATGGTCGGAGCCGGGAGTTGTGGACCTTCTTTACCAAATAATTCGCCGCGACCGGAAGCTAATAAATCTTCATAGGTATAGCTACTTTTGATGTTTGGTGTACAAGTGTTTGGCATTGTAATTTCCTCATTAAACTGATTTTGCTTGGAATTAAGCAATAGTCGCGCATTCTATGGGGAAACTTAAATGAAGTAAATAGCGAACAGTTGTTAGCTAAAGTTGTCGGATCAGTCAATACGCAATAAGATATAAAAGAAAAGCGAACCGAAGTTCGCTTTTTTCAATTAGGATTTAAAGAAATCCAACCATCCTTTTTTCGGCGTTTCCGAACGGAACGCAATACGTTTTTGAATTAAGCGGGAAATCGGTTCTTTGTCCTTGGCATAATCTTCTTTTTCTTCCAACAAATCACGATCAAACAAAATGCTAGCGGTTTGATAAATATCTTCCACCGGATAAATAAAGAATTGCTCGTTTTTTACCGCCTCAACTACATCGTTGGATAAACTGAGTTGCTGTACGGTTGTGGCAGGAATAATGACTCCTTGTTTTCCGGTTAAACCGCGACGCTGACAAATTGTGAAAAAGCCTTCGATTTTATCGTTAACCCCACCAACCGCATGCACCAATCCAAATTGATCAATGGTGCCGGTAATTGCAATATTTTGTGGCAACGGTAAATCGGCAAGCGCACTAATCAACACGGAAAAAATCGCTAGAGAAGCACTATCGCCATCAATCTCGCCATAGGATTGCTCAAATACCAAAGACGCGGAAAAAGGTAATTGGGAAGGCAAATCTAAAATTCCGGCAAGGCAAGCTTCAGAAATCATCATCCCTTTTCCGTGGAGATTACCCGCTAATTCATTTTTACGTTCTACATCGACGACTTCACCATCACCAAATTGCACCAAACAACTAATCCGCGAAGGCTCGCCAAAACAAACCGGTGTGCCCGGATATTCAATCACCGATAGGCCATTAATCTGGCCAACAATTTCACCATCAGTTTCCACATAAATTTGCTCGTTGAGAATATCGGCATAGGTTCGTTCCCGCAAAAAACCATGTTGTTGACGTTTTTGCTGGAAAACGGCTTCAAAATCGTCGGCGGTTAAGGTTTGTTTTTGTGACAACGTCGCAGCATTCAGTAACATTTCACGAATGGTTAGCGGTGAAATATCGATTAATAAGCGATCTTCACTTTCCCGTACCAATAATTGATAGATTTTATTTAATGCTCCGGAGTCCAGATCTAATGCTAATTCAGCGGCTTGACATAACACATAATTCGCCCAAGTTTGCTGGTTTTCCATTTCGGCAATGGAATAATAACTTTCAATTTCCGCATAATCGGCAAATTGATAAAGAGCCTCTTCCAATTCACCTAAGGTCGCAATTTCCGTGCGATTTCCCAAAATAATCACTTTTAAATCAAGCGACATACTTGGAATATCACAAGGCAGCGCTTTAAAAGGATGAGCTGATTGCCAATCAAAGGTCTGGGTTTGTAACAGATGTTTTAAGCGTTGCCATAAGTCAAATTGATTTAGTAGGCATGCCGCGCTCAGTATTAACACACCGCCGTTGGCTTGGTGTACCAAACCTTTGCTTAATAAAATATCCTGCGAACTTGGATGCTGACGCACCTTGCCAAAAAGCTGAAACTGATCGCAATTTAACGCTGTAATGACCTCGCCTTGAGAGGCAAAGTTGTCGGTAAGATCACGAGCCGGCTCAACATAAACCTGCGGAAAAGAAAAGGAATCCCCTTGCTCAACCTGATAATTCACTCCAAAAATCGCATCTGGAGTTGGGCGTATCTCGGTTATAAACTGACTCAGTAAGGCTTGATATTCAGCCGCTTCATCAATTTTTAAAATAAATAAAGAGCGTTTCGGATGGGCTAAAAATAAGGAAAGTGCTTGAGCTGCATTTGGCTGCAAATCCCAAAAGCCGACTTTTTCCGGTGAAAGTTGATTTAAGGTTAATTCAGGTTGCAAGGATTGCCAATTTAAGGCTTGTTCTAGAAAGGCGCTGGAGGTCACAAAATATCTCTGGTTAAAAAAATTAGCGTCATTATCGCATAGTTGTTTCCCAGTGAGAATCCGTTATAAAAATCTGCTGGAAAAATCCCTTTAAAACGCGTAACATTAGTTCGGTTACCACGTCACTAAAGAATACGAAATTATGAGATATCAAAAACTTGAAAACCAAGAAGCCAGTTGGAAATGTAGCTATTTAATTCGCAAACATCGCGAAGGCGAAAAAATCACCCGTTATGCGGAAAATAGCCTAGAAGAAAGCAAAGTACAAGAATTAATCGAATGCCAAAATTATCCGGAAAAAATCGAAGAATGGATTAATAACCATCTCTCAGCCGATTTACCGGTAAAATTGGATCAAGCGATTCGTGCCCGCCGTAAACGCTTTTTCAATGCGGAAAAACAATCCACTAAGAAAAAATCTATCGATTTGGAATATGCGGTTTGGTTTCGTTTGTCGCGCTATTCCCAAAAAATGAAAATGACTCTATCTGAAACCATCATGTATATGATTGATGAACGGGAAAGTAAGGCCTTGTATGAAAGCCAAATGACCGCAATGAAAGCAGGCTTGAAAAACCTACTGAAAAAATAACTGCAGTAAAAAAGGCAAGGTTTTTAAACCTTGCCTTTGAGTTACGCTAAATAGAGAAGATTTTTTGAACGCTTGCGCGTTCGGTTTATTCCACTATCGGAATAATCTTTGTGGCGTGGGAACCTTTATCCCCATGGATCACGTCAAATTGCACTTTTTGACCGGCTTTTAAAGAGCGATATCCATCCATTTCAATCACCGAATAATGTGCAAAAATATCGGAGTCCACACCTTCGGCGGAGATGAACCCAAATCCTTTTGCATTGTTAAACCATTTAACTACTCCAATTTCCATACTGAACCTCTAGGCAACGCCATAATACAGATAAATAATAAGGTGGAAGCCTTATCCCCTTAACTTGTTGGGGCGTATACTCAACGATTTCATCTATGTATTCAACTGACAATCTCAAAAAATGATAACTTGATCACAAAATATTTTATTTTTCCCTTGTCTTTTCGTTTTCCGCTTTACCGTGAATCTCACGCAATGCTTTGGCGACGATTTGAATAGCCTCTCCGCTACTTATTCCTTGCGCCATTAATTGCTGAATTTGTTCCACCGCTTTTTGCTGTTGTTCGTGGGTTAAATGAATATCAAACATAATCTACCAACCAAAAATTTCTATGAGTTTTTGCCATTGTTCATCTACATCAGCCCGAATTTCCACCATCTCATGACTGTAAGGGTGGCAAAAACGTAACATTTCAGCATGTAAAAATAAACGATTTACCCCACAATGGGTTGTCAATGCTCGATTCTGATGCAGATCACCATATTGGGTATCACCCAAAATTGGGTGAAAAATATGTTTTAGATGTCGCCGTAGCTGATGTTTACGGCCAGTTTGCGGGAAAAGACGTACTAAGGAATAGCGACTGGTCGCATAACGCCCCACTGCGTAAGGCATTTCCACGGTCTGTAAACCACAATAATCGGTAATTGCCGGTTGTGGCTGTTTATCGGTTTCAGCAAATTTATCGGCAATTTTGTCTAGTCGAGGTTTCAACGGATAATCAATCCGTCCTTCCCCCAATAAATAACCGCGCACAATCGCCAAATAGGATTTCTCCATCGTTTTCTCGGCAAATTGTTGGCACAGCAAATTGGCGGTTTCGCTATCCAAGGCAAAGAGCAATACGCCGGAAGTCGGCCGATCCAAGCGGTGAATCGGAAATACATGACGCCCCAACTGATCTCGCAAGGTTTGCATAACGAAACGCGTTTCGTGGGTATCCAACCAACTGCGGTGCACCAACATTCCGGCCGGTTTATTCACCGCCACCAGCACTTCATCTTGATATAAAATCTCAAGCATCTTGTTGATTCTGCAGTAATTCTTCTAATTGGCGCAACGGTTCTAATAATTCTGACAAAGCCTCAAATTCGGCCATTGCTTCCTCCAAATAAGGGGAAACGGCAATTTGACTCGGCAATGCAGCACCGCTGTCTAATAAGGCATGCATGCGGGGAATAAAAATCCACTGTAACCATTCAGTCGGTTCCATGGTATCCAATGCAAAGGGTTGTTCGCTAATAAAGGCGGCCGGCGCCGGTGGATTGGTCTGCCATAATTGCAGACGTTGCATGACGATTTGCAATTGTTGCAAATGCTCTCTGGTTTGTTGCTGCATCTTATTCTCCCAAAAAGCGCGCATTCTACGCAAAAAACAGTCGAATTTTAAGTTTTAAAATCAACCCTAATAAAATCAATGACTTAGGTGTTATTTAAAGAAAAACGTAGAAAATTGATGGGGCGTTTTAGCGCTAAATGTCTAATCCCAACTATGTAATACGCGAAAATCCGGGTAATCGCGCATCTCAATATCCGATTGTAAAACCCGTTCTACATTAGCACTTGGCGGTCCTTGGTGAAGCCAAGTCGATAATTGAGCGACAGCTTCCGGTGTTCCTTGGGCAATCACCTCAACACTACCATCTAGACAATTGCGCACCGTACCGTACACCCCTAGTTTTTGTGCCTGCCGCCAAGTAAAGTAACGAAATCCGACGCCTTGCACACGCCCATACACTTGAAATTTGCCTGCTATCATGATTGCTCCATAAACATACAAAATTCGGCCTTTTGCCTATTTCCATTTGATGAAAATTAGCATAGCATACGCAACCACTTGTTTCATTTATAAATATAAAAGGAGTAATTATGAAATTACGCGCAATTGCACTGGGTTTGGCAGTACTCACAGCCAGCGGCAGCTCAATGGCAGGGATGGTCAATGCGTCATCCAATCTTTCCGTTTTAGCCGTAGATGGCCAAAAAGCCTCTAAATCCTTGCTAAAAAATACCACTTCATTTAACGCCGAAGCAGGTCAAACCCACCAGGCCGTAGTTCGTTTATCAGAAGTGCTTGGTTCAGCCAATAACCAAGAATTATTTGAATCCTCGCCAATTATCGTGACTTTCCAAGGTAACAGCCAAGATTTACAAATTACCGCACCAACCATTCGTTCTAAAGACGATGCTGAAAAATTCAACAAAGTCCCATCCATCACCGTTACCACCAAATCCGGTCAAGCTGTTGATGCTAAAGTGGATGTGTTAAAACAAGAAGGGCTTTTCCCAACGGCCAACGTAGTAAGCGATTTAGCGGAATATAACGCCTCTAACGCACCAGCTGCAGTTGCCGCTTTTGCTGCCGGTAATGCGGCCGCAATGCCGGGTATCGCTTCCACTAAAGCCAGCAAAGGCAAAATTGTGGTGCAAGGGGAAAATGTTGCTGAACAACAATTACAATATTGGTTCCAACAAGCCGATAAAGAAACCCAAACCCGTTTCTTGAACTGGGCTAAAAAACAAAAATAATTTGTTAACAATAAGAAAGAAAAGTGGGCTTTAGGCTCACTTTTTTATTACATCAACTGAAGAAGGAAAAAGCATGAATCGTTGGCTAAATGCGAAAGTCATTGCTGCCATTCCGGTGTTTATTGCACTCAATCTGGCGGCTGTCGGCATTTGGGCATTTGATATTTCGGCACAGGCCATGCCCTTAGTTTTGGGGATTATTGCCGGTGGTTTGGTGGATTTGGACAATCGCCTAACCGGTCGTTTAAAAAATGTGTTTTATACCCTCGTGGCTTTTTCTATCTCCACTTTTATCGTACAGCTAAATATCGGACAACCGCTCCAATATATTTTGCTGATGACCGCAATAACCTTTATTTTTACTATGATTGGTGCGGTTGGGCCACGCTATAACACTATCGCTTTTGGAACACTAGTAGTCGCAGTCTATACCACCCTCACCTACTTACCCGATAATCAGCAAAGTTGGTTTATTAATCCTTTAATGATCCTGCTCGGCACATTGTTGTATAGCGTAGTCACACTCATTGTTTATCTGTTTTTTCCCAATCGTCCGGTGCAAGAAAACGTCGCCAAAGCCTTCTGTGCCTTGGGTGAATATTTAGATGCTAAATCCACCTTTTTCGATCCCGATGAAATTGAGCAAATTGAACACAAGCAACTGAATGTGGCGATGAAAAATGCCAATGTAGTAAACGCCTTTAATTTAGTTCGCACAGCCTTGTTTCACCGTATTCGGGGACAACATCGCCATCCTCGTACCCAACGAATGTTGCGCTATTACTTTATCGCTCAAGATATTCATGAACGGGCCAACTCCAGCCATTTTGATTATCAACAATTAGCCGAAACCCTCAAAAATACCGATTTAATTTTCCGTATTCAGCGTCTTTGGGAATTACAGGCTCAAGCCTGCCATGAAATGACCGCTGCATTACGACAAAATCAACCTTATCACTATAATTTGCGGGTTGATAAAGCCCTGCAAGGCACCATGCAATCCTTTGAATTGTACGCTCGACAACATCCGGATGCCGATGAGCTAACCGCAATTCAAACACTGTTGGATAACCTGCAAAGTATCAACTGGCAATTACGTCAATTAGAGCAGGATAATCCGAATCAGGAAAAATATGCCCAGATCTATGAAGTGCAAATTACCGGCCTAAAAAATATCGTTGCTGCCATCCTAGAGAATTGCACCTTTGAATCCCAATTATTCCGCCACGCAGTGCGCCTATCTTTGGTAGTCTTACTATGCTGTTCAATCGTAGAATTTTTCCAATTTAACTTGGGCTACTGGATTTTGCTCACCGCCGTATTTGTTTGCCAACCCAACTACTCCGCCACAAAAAGCCGTTTACGGCAACGAATTGTGGGGACGATTTTGGGTGTATTAGTCGGCTCCGCATTGCCTTATTTAAATCCGACCCTGGAAATGCAATTAGGACTATTGGTGTTAACCAATACCCTATTTTTCTTTTTCCGCAGTAATAATTATAGCTATTCCACCTTCTTTATTACCTTACAGGTATTGATTAGCTTCGATGTAGCCGGTCTTAGTAGTGAAGCCGCATTATTACCGCGCCTACTCGACACCCTGATTGGTACAGCCATTTCTTGGGTGGCCGTTTCCTATCTATGGCCCGATTGGAAATATTTGCAACTGGATAAGGTTAGCCGTCAGGCTATCTATAGCGATGCGCAATATCTATTACATATTTTAAGCCAATTACAATTTGGCCAATCCAACGATCTGCAATATCGCATTGCGCGCCGTAATGCCCATCAATATGCGGCCGCCCTCAGTGCCACCCTGTCTAATATGAACAATGAACCGGACAAATATCAGAGCTATTTGCAACAGGGATTTGATTTACTGAAAATGAATTACTCATTGCTCAGTTATATTTCCGCATTAGGGGCATATCGACAAAAAATGAGTCGTTTGCAGCAAAGCACCCAATTCTTGGCCGGTTTCTATCCTTGTGCTAAAAAAGTGCTGTATGTGTTAGAAAATATTGAAAAATTATCCCCTGAAGTATTTGATAAATTACAACTCAATATCGAGCTAGGGTTGAAGGAAATCCAATGGGATGAAAGCCAGGCCGCAGAAAAAGCCGCCTTCAGCCAACCTTTGCAACAATTAAATTTAATTGCTCAGTTATTGCCGCAAATTTACCAATACTTTCACCCAACGGCCGATTTGCCTTTAATGAACGTACAGCCGGCTGGTTAAACAGTAAAATGTCACGTTTGATTTGAGTTTTTTATTCAATATCAATAAAATCAATAG
>SKEC01000362.1_pt1 | contig 46007 bp, 44 predicted proteins | sample 4826641 | NCBI WGS metagenome assembly SKEC01 (sample SAMN11008819, study PRJNA524170) | human gut metagenome | biome: Human fecal sample; material: Feces; isolation source: fecal sample from pouch patient p18, p21 | host: Homo sapiens | place: Israel: Tel-Aviv | collected 2015-12-22
ACAAGTATTATTTTAAGAAAACTAATGGAATCCGTTACGATGATATTATTCTGAAATCGTCATCTGGGAAAAGATATTATTTTGAGTCTGACGGAAAACTTGCCAGCAGTAAGTGGATCACGAAAAAAAGTGCTCATTATTATGCGAAATCAGATGGGGTGCTGGCCTCTGGATGGCTGACAGTAGACGGAAAGAAATATTATATGAATCCTTCTACATGTGAACGTGAAAGTGGGTGGGTTACTGTAGATGGAGAGAAGTATTACCTGAGTTCCTCCACAGGTGCTCTGGTTACAAATCAGTGGATTGATGATAATCATTATGTTGGAGAAGATGGTTCTCTTATTCCTGACTATCAGAACGGAGTTTCTTTTCGGTGGCCTTTAAGCTCCGGTTATTCCTATATCAGCAGTTATTTTGGAAACAGGGAATCTCCGGGAGGAATCGGTTCTACCAATCATAAAGGAATTGACATTCCTGCTCCTACAGGAACACCGATTTATGCGGCAGCATCAGGAACCATTGTTGCCATGCTTTCACCGGCAGCGTCAGGCGGTGCCGGATATTATACCAAGATCAATCATGATGGAAAGGGACTTATCACAGAATATATGCACCAGTCTAAATTTAACCCAAATCTGAGTGTAGGAGATAAGGTCAAAAAAGGTGATATTATCGGATATGTAGGAAGCACCGGGAACAGCACCGGTCCTCATCTTCATTTTGGGGTTATGGTTAATGGGGTAAATCAGAATCCTCTGAATTATGTGAAGAGACCGTCATAATTAACCGGTTTCAGCTAGAGCGTGTCTGAAAAATCATTCCCGCAATCTGCACGCTCTAGTACATCGTTTCGCAGACAAGCGAGTGGTATAGTTATTTTCATTTTATAAATATATAAAAAAGGATATATGGTATATGAAGGAAGAATCAGAAAAAACATACACTTATTACAGAAAAGCGCAATATCATGAAACAGACCAGATGGGCATTATCCATCACTCTAATTATGTAAAATGGATGGAAGAGGCCAGGATTGGATATATGAGCCGGATGGGTTTCAGCTATAAGAAAGTAGAAGAGTTGGGAGTGATCTCCCCTGTTGTGGAAATTTCAGTTGCATATAGAAAGCAGGTTTTCTTCGATGATGAAATCCGGATTCGCGTTGGCATTAAGCAGTATAATGGAATTTCTCTGGAATTTAATTATGAATTTTTTAATGCGAGCAGAAATGAAATCTGCACAACCGCTTATTCCAGACATTGTTTTCTAAAAGAGGGGAAACTGATCGCTCTCAAAAAAGAGCTTCCGGAATTGAATCGCATTATTACAGATTGTCTGTAAAACTAATGACTTTGGAAAATCACGCATAGTAGTGATCAAATCCCGGTTGGGACAGCCTATAGCGGCTTTTTCGGGAGATGACGTGTACTGGGAAGTTCCGGAAGACCTTCCCAAAATGACGAAACTTATGGTTGACGGAAAAGCCTTGTATATACATCGGGCAAACTATCAGATTATTGACAAAAAATTGCTGTAGAAAAAATTTAAATTGAACGCTAAGTAATTCAATCAATGTTTTTGATATGAAGGCAGAAAAAAGTTATTATTTCATAAATACAAACAATTAGCACGCAAAAATAAATCCGGAAACAATAAATGGATGTACTGGTTGGCAACAATAAGATAACATAAAAACATACGAAAGTAGTATGTTTTTATGTTATCTACATCTATACGACAAACGCGAGTTTTTCATATAGATGTAGGCTGCAGCTGTCTTTGCGCTGTAATCGTTTATTGACAAAGGCATTTTCTCTGCAATTATTAATCATTATCAACTTTGATGATTTATATGTCTTAAATATTCTCAACAATATTCTTAACATTAAGAAGTTATAAAATAATTTTTTTAAGGAGATTTTTTATGGATAAATATATTGATTATTATAATGATAGCAAGAAAGTCACTTACCACGAACAGACCGATATTTCAAATATTTTGAAGCTTCGAGCTGTTTTGAAAACACTGCCTGATTTCTGCAAGGATTATTTTCGTGCTATGGATCCGCTTACTACTACCAAAACACGAATTTCCTATGCGTATGATATCCGAATCTTTTTTCAGTTTCTCCTGGATGAAAATCCTGCCTTTAAGGACTATTCCATGAAAGATTTTACCGTTGATATTCTGGATCAGCTTAAAGCTATAGATATCGAGGAATATCAGGAATATCTTAAAGTATATAAAAATGGTGATAAAACAGAAACCAATGGTGAACGTGGCCTGAAAAGAAAAATTTCTGCATTGAGAAGTTTTTATGCATATTATTATAAACATGAATTTATCCAGACGAACCCAACTGTTCTTGTAGATGTTCCGAAAACTCATGAAAAAAATATTATACGTCTTGATGCTGATGAAGTTGCCATGTTATTGGATCATATAGAGCATTGCGGTGATGAGCTTACCGGACAGAAACGTGTTTATTATGAAAAAACCAAGGAGCGTGATCTTGCCATCGTTACTCTCCTGCTTGGTACCGGGATTCGTGTATCTGAATGTGTAGGACTTGATGTTGAAGATGTTGATTTTAAAAATAATGGGATTAAAGTCACCCGAAAAGGTGGAAATGAAATGGTTGTATATTTTGGACATGAGGTAGAAAAAGCTTTGAAAAAGTACTTGGAAGTTCGTAAGAATATCGTTCCTGTAGCAGGGCATGAACACGCTCTCTTCTACTCTACCCAGCGAAAAAGGATTGGCATCCAGGCTGTTGAAAATCTGGTAAAAAAATACGCAGGTGCCATTACGACCACAAAAAAAATCACACCACACAAGCTTCGCAGTACTTACGGTACTACTTTGTATCAGGAAACAGGCGATATTTACCTTGTAGCCGATGTATTAGGTCACAGAGATGTAAACACCACAAAGAAACATTATGCAGCTATGGATGATGCAAGACGTCGTAAGGCGGCCACAGCGGTGCATTTACGCGAAGATTAAAAACATAAAAAGATAAAGTATGAAAAATGACAGATATGTCTTATGTCTGGAGTTTTGTATAGACTTTAAATAACAGACATAAGACATATCTGTCACATACTTGATTCTGTTTGGTTGATGATATGTTTTTCAGAATTCTATTTACTAACTGTTAAAGCTATTTTTATTTATCAAAATCAGTTTCAAATACGCCTTCCGGAGTACGTATTGTCAGTAACCCAAGATTGAATTCATCATCCATTACAGTAATATGATATTCAAAAATAACATCATCTTCAACTTTGGAAAGTAAAACGTAAGAGCCATTTTCTTTTCCTTCAATTTGGTCGCAGATATCTCCGTAAACCATTTCACCGGAAATTGCTCTTGGATATCCTGCATCTTTAATTTTTTGCTCAATTATTCTGTATAATTCTTCCATATATCTCTCATCTCCTAATATTTATTGTTTTTCCATGATAACAGGTATGCTTACAAAATGCAATAAAAAGGATATCTGCTGAAAATATCTTAACAGGTATCCTTTTTATTTATGTTATGTAGTTTTTAGTATTAATAATAAAAGATGGTTATAAAGCTACACTGATCTTACCATGGAGCGCTTCAGGAATCTCTTCTTTGTCTAAAGATACGCTAATTACAAAAGTAACATTAAATTGTTTACCAATCTCATCTAACTGTCCCAGAGTACCTGTAATGTCTTTATCTTCCAATTTTGCTACCTTAAGGAAACTGTCAAGATAAATCTGCTCAAGATCGTGATCCTGAGAAAGGATACCACAGATAAATCCTACAAATTCATCTGCATTCTTAATAGGGAATCCGGATACATCAATAAGACGTACTTTATTGTTGAGTTCATACATATGTTTTGTGCTCTTGTCTAAGTAGACAATACTTCCATTTGCCTCTTTTACCGCACCATTTACCTTATCTAACAGTACTTTTGTTTTGCCCTTGCCTTTCTTTCCTACAATCAGTTCAACCATGCTGTTTTCCTCCTTAGACACATATAATATTAATTTAGACTAAAAACTTTAATTAATATGTTTTATATTATAGTGCATATTATTCAAAAACACAAGTGGTATTTATATTTTTTTGTGAAATTTTGTTGAAAATATAAATACCACTTGTGTTTTTACTGGATTTTTGGATATAATTATCACTATGGAATACTTCTGTTTGATTTCAGAACTCTTTGTATTTTCTTATATCTTCTTATATCTTGGTATGTGTTTGGTGTAAAATTGGTGTAATAAAGCTCTTTTTGACCGTTTCAGAATCAAATTGGTGTAAGCTTATTGTTACAGAACTGTTAATTTTGGTGTAAGCTAGCTATTTTTTATCTAAAAATGGTGCAAGCTTATTACATTACGAAATACGTCTATTATTTAGCTTCTGAATTTCGTTTGTCAAGCGTTCATTTGTAACATGATTATACAATTCCATCGTCATTTTCATAGAAGCATGACCCATGATATGTTATCTATGCCTTCTTTCATCAGCATAATCATTGTATCAGGATAAAGTTCACAAAGTATCCGCAATACGTTTCCATAAGTTCATGTCATTATTAGAATCGTACATATTTCAGTGTAAAAAGTTCACTATTCAAATTCTGATTATTTATAGTTAATATGGTCTATCAAAATGACCATTTTCTGTTTCATTAGCATGCTGACCTTGATTGTACATTTTTATTTTCCACTAAATGTACATATTTATTTTATCATTTACAATAATCTCCTTACACTTTTAAGCCCCCTCGTGGCAAGCTACTCATATCCTATTCATTTTCCTTTTTGTCAGATGCAGGAATTTCATCCGACCTGCCATAAAATTTCTTTCTGTCTATTGCTTTTTAGTGCACTGTTGTTTAATATATCCCATGTGAGGATTCTGTTTTCATTTTTATCTTAACGAATGGGTCTTTACGCTATATGACTTTAGTCTCTTCAAGTTAAAGGTGAATTTTTATAAAGGAAACAGGCCAATTGCGATAATATAGGAGAAGAAAATGTATGCACGGATATTACCAAAAAAATCTAAAAAAATGGCATAAAACTTTAAATTCTTACATGAATTATATCAGCTATGAACTAGAGTCGCTTACTGGGCAGTCTTATGATACCCTCATTCAAGAAATTTGGACAAACTATCAGGCGGAGATGTTAGAAAGATTCCCTTACATTGGCGGAGATGCTGCCAGCGGAACAAAGAACCTTATCGGAGCTTACATGTTTGTGAGCATGGGTGAAGTATTAAAAAAATATGGTGTTACGACAGCGCAGAGCAGTCACCTGATGATTCTGATTTATGAGCGTCAGTTTACAAAGATTCCGTCTTTTTTACGGAGCATCATGGGTAAAATCTTTACTAATCCCCGATTTCTTACAAAAATGTTCCTAAAAAAGGATAGGAAGAATGCATTAAACGCTGCGCAGAATCCCGGAAGTTTCGAGACACAGACACAGATTCCACCAGAAAAGGGGTATGATTTCAGTTATCACAACCTCGTTTGTCCGCTAGCGGATTTTGCAAAAAAATACGGATATGAAGAATACATGCCTTACATCTGTAATCTGGATTATGTCATGTTCGGTATTCTGGGTGCCCCACTGTACAGAGAGCATACCTGCTTTGATGATGGTGATTATTGTGATTTCAAGTTGAAACTTTCTGCCAAACCGATGGACTATGATCCACCGGTGTTCACACAGGGGAATGGTTATAAATAGCTAACTCCCACATTTTAATCTCAGCCGTCCTGGGTTTTCCATGAGCCTTGCAATCCTATAAACAGGAAAACCATTCCTATCTATCAGCTCTTGTGAATCTCAGGAACGGCTGTCAGTACTTCTTAGCTGCTGCTGTTATCAGCCTTGTGGAATTTGAGCGTCAACATACAGGATATGATTGATCAACCACTCTGTAAGGTATTCTAAAATGCCCATGATTTGCTCATCCTGATCTTCCACATCGTCATTGTGATGTTCCATAAATTCATCAAGTTTAGTGTAGAGGTATTGCCATGTATGAGATATTAACAAACCTTTTGCCAGAGTTAAGTGATTCAAAGGCAGTGGGCGAGTGGATTGCAGACCACAAAAATGATGGAACGAAAGAACAAGATTGTTCGTCCAATAGTCTGTGATGACACCGCTCTTTCAGTAATCTTAGAGTAGTCGAACACTTCTGCATACTCTTTCTGTTCCGCAGATACCATTTGCAGATAGTCCTCTATATGAAGTTCCCAGATACGATGGTCTATAACACTGAACGCTCTTTTTGCACACGTAGAGTGGTGATATTCTGCCCATAGGGCAAAGTTTGAACCCTTATCTCCTGCATTACACAGAAACATTCGCTTTCTCCAACATCCTCTGCCTTCTGCGCATTGTACATTTCTTACGATTTGCCTACTCATTTTAAATGGGAGCGCATAAGGTTTACCTTGTTTCGCTGTTTAAATAATCGTGATATGTTTAGGTTCTGCCTATAGACCGGGAGTTCTCTGTCCATTTCGGCTCAGTCTCATAGTAATTACTGCGTCCCTGATTCCGTACCATTTTGGTCAAGGTGTATCAACTACTTTTCACCTTTCATCAGACTGACGACCCTTACAGCAGTTCACTTGTGTTAACCTTGCATATCTTTTCTGGCAGGAATGGCGCCCAATGTGGTTTCAGTCGCTCCCACGTTGTCCCGCTGCTCCGTACTGTTCGTCACCTATTAGGCACTGTGCAGTAGAAATACTACAAAATGGAAGTAGTAGTGAATAAATCACAATTCAAACAGCGACTTGCAAGTCGCACACTATGACCTCTGCTGACTTCTGTGCGTTCAGCATTGCTTTATGCAATGGTTACCTCTTTCAAGGCGTACCACACAGACCTCCCTAGGTACCACACGTTTCTTCCTCTCCATCCATCTGCCTCATTTATCATGCATGATTCCGTGTAGTTATTGGGCTTCGATTTGATGTGCAACCTTACCCTCATGCATAACCTCATATAAGATTTCTGTCCGTCAGACCAGAGATTTGCCCATGAGTTAGTATGTTCCTCACATCCAGCTTCCTTCAGATTCCATCTCACGATGGACACCCTACTTGCTTTCGGTTATATCCTTCCCACTACCGGGCGGATTCGGGACTTTAACCCGTTAGAAACGTGCGCCGCAAGGCGCACACAGTGAAGCCCTCCCCATGCAGGGGAGGGCCTTTTGTTTTGGCTAAATATGTGATGTTCAAATTGAGAGTAATTGTCTGAGTATTTAACGCACATGCAAATATGTGCATTTTTATAAGTGTCCGCCTTGTGCTGCAACCAATCGCTGGAACAACCCGTTTTCTTCTAATAATTCTGTTGGTGTTCCTATTTCCACGACCTGTCCGTGATCCAAAACAACAACTTTATCCGCATTTGCAATCGTCCTCATGCGGTGTGCAATCACCAACACAGTTTTTCCTTGCAGCAGTTCTGACAACGCCTGCTGGACAAGAGTTTCATTTTCCGCATCCATAGAAGCGGTGGCCTCGTCCAATATTACAACAGGAGCATCCTTTAAGATTGCCCTGGCAATCGAAATACGCTGTCTCTCACCGCCGGAAAGAATGCACCCATTTTCTCCGATATTGCTTTGATAGCCTTCTGGTAGCCGTGATACGAACTCCTCGCATTGTGCGGCACTGGCCGCCGCCAGCACTTCCTCATCGGTGGCATTCTGCCGCCCCAGCCGGATATTTTCCATGACGGATTGATCAAACAAAGTAACTTCCTGGAACACAATCGAATAATTTTTGAACAGCGTTTCAGGCTCTACTGTAGTAACGTCCACACCGCCTAATAAAACCCTGCCGGAATCAGCATCCCAAAATCTTGCCGCCAGCCGGGAAACGGTAGATTTTCCGCCTCCTGACGGGCCTACCAGCGCAGTAATCTCACCCTGCTTTGCCACAAAGGAAACACCATTCAGGACACGCTCGCCATGTCTGCCAGAAACAGCCGTATCCTCCAAATCTGCATGATAGGTAAACACAACATCCTGAAATTCAATATCATATCCCTGATTATTGCAGACAGGCTGCCCGCCCTGCTCCTTGATAGCCTCCATTTGTTTTGTCCGTTTAATACTGACAAGAGATGAGATCATTTCCGCCATCAGCATGAACGATGAACCAAATGGCTCATATACACGCCCGGCCATAACAAGATATAAAATAAACATGGTAACCGAGAGGCTTCCATCCGCAACCATCAGACCACCTGCAAGCAATACCGCCACAATCCCAAACCGTAAGAAAAATTGTGCTAATGTCACGGCGATTCCGGGGGCCAGCTCATTTTGGAACGCACAAGACACAACATGCTCTAACTTTTTGTCCACATCCTCAAGATATGCTTTTTCAAGTCCGTCCGAGCGCAGTTCTTTCATCACATCTAAATACTCCTGCACACTGTCATATGCGGCTCGATGCGCATCCAGATTCCGTTCTTCTGCCTTTATTTGTTTTTTTTGTGCGGCAAGCACTACAAGTGCAGAAATTGGAACCGGAAGGATAATACACAATCCCATACGCCAGTCAATCACCAGCAATCCGCAGGAAATAATGATAAACATGATGACAGTTCCCAAAAAGCCGGGTACCGCATTTGAAAACATGCGTTCCAATTTTGAGCAATCCCCCATCATCGTTGTTGTCAAATCGGATAGATCTCTTTGACCAAAGAAAGACAACGGCAGACGGCGCATTTTTTCAGCAAGGGACATCCGGCGCTCAGCGCTTTCCTCATATGCCACCTTATAGGTCAAGTTGTATTGAACCCACTGAGTGACAAAGATAAGCGCAGTCAAAAAAGCACATAATAAAAGGATAAACGGAATATTTGATTCTGCGCTGCCACGACCGACCGTTTTATCAATCAACGCCATTGTCATAGTCATCAGCAAGGAAACAGGCAGCATGACACAGAGATGCGCCGCCGCTGTCGCAGCGATACCTTTTTTCAAATCCCGTGCGCTCTTATCACTGAGCGCAAGCATTTCTTTTAGCATGACCGCACCTCCTTTGTAAGCTTCCAGGAAATAGACTGATTGTAGTCCTCCCACATACGGGCATATTCCCCCTGCAGTTCCAGTAATTTTTCATGTGTTCCTCTCTCTACAATGCTTCCTTCTTTCATTACTAAAATCTGATCCGCATTTTGTACCGTACTCAAACGATGCGCAACCATAATAACCGTTTTCCCTTTTTGCAGTTCCGCAAGAGCCTTCTGGAGCTGCGCCTCGTTTTCCGGATCGGCAAATGCTGTGGCCTCATCCAACACAAGAATAGGCGCATTTTTTAGTATCGCTCTGGCAATTGCAATCCGTTGTACCTCGCCGCCGGACAGGTACACGCCTTTTTTCCCGACCACACTGTCAAGGCCATCCGGCAGCTTCTTCAAAATATCATCACACTGTGCCAGATGTGCCGCACGAAGGATCGCATTCCGGTCTGCATCGTGGCAGCCGCCACGGATATTATCCTCAAGCGTTGCCTTCCGTAATTTAGGATTCTGGAATACGAAAGCAACCTGCTTCATCAGAGATTCCCTCTCAATCTGCTCCAGCGGCGTTCCTCCAATCAAGATGGTTCCCTCCTGCGTATCGTAAAAACGAGGGATCAAGCTGGCAATGGTCGTCTTTCCGGAGCCGGAGTGTCCTACCAACGCAGTCGTAGTACCTGTCGGGGCAATAAAGTTAATATCGGAAATCGCAGGCGTTTCTCCCGTGGGATAAGTAAATGTCACATGTTCAAAACAAATATCCCCGTTCTGCGGTTTTATAGGCTGCATCGGCTGCTTTTGTGGTTTCGCCAAAAGAATGGTATCGATTCTTCGCATAGATTCTACCGCCTGCATTTTATAATTGCTCATATACATAATTTTATTGAGCATGGAAGCGCAGGCCGGAGCGAACACCAGATAAAACAGGAATTTTCCTGCAAAAGCAACGGTATCACCTGAAAACGTCATTCCTATCAGCGCTGCCGGGACAAGTACCAAAAAGGAGGCGTTCACTATTGTATTAAACCCGACATATCCTGATTTACACGCCATTGTAAAAGCAAGGGCGTCGTCACGGTATGCAGTAATTGCGTCCCGGAATTTTCTTATGGACCAGGCGGATTGTCCAAAAACCTTGATAACCGATATTCCTCGTACAAATTCTACCGCCTCATGGTTCATTTCTTCCTGTGCGTCCTGATACCGTTTCATAAAGCGCATGGTTTTTTCACCCATTATGGTCATCTGGCAGGTAAAGCTGGCAATCAGAAGCAGGAGCAACGGTAAACCGATCCGCCAGTCAATCGCAAGCATTAAAATAAGCCCGACAACCATCGCTACTTGTGCGCCCACAAGATCGGGCATCTGATGCGCCAGATAGCTTTCTACCTGGGCGCTGTTTTCATCAATAATCTTCCGCAGTTTTCCACCGGGATTTTCTTCAAAATAGCCCACCGGCATTTCAGAAAGATGGCGAAGCGCTGCCATTTTCAAATTCTTTTCCGTATGAAACGCCCCCACATGAGAGCAGAGAAGTGCAATGAAATTGACTGCTAACCCCGCCAACTCAAACACAAGTGCCCATATCCCCCATTGCATCATATGCACAGTGTCATATCCTCCGCCCGACATGCCGATGAGCAATTCTCTTGTGGCAAAATAAATACACAGAAAAGGTGCCAGTAATAACAGAGAACTGAATCCTGCCAAAATCTGAGACATGCTGAAAAGCCCTTTGTATTTTCCGGAGAACTCAAGCAACCGTGGGATTCCTGTTTTTAGCGGTTTTTCTGTTTGTGAGTTTTCTCCAAACACCTTTTTCATATAGAGTATCCCCCTTTCGTCTAATTTAATAAATTTTTTTATCTCACCAGAATGGATATGAAGAATATGTGTGGCGCAGCGCAGGATCAGTTCCGGATCATGGGTAACCATCATACTGCAAAAAGCATTTTCGTTTGCTTCCCGGATCATTTCCGCAGTTCTCATCAGATTATCTCCATCTTGACCGCTTGTGGGTTCATCATACAGCATAATTTCTCGATTTGTACATAACGCTACACTAAGAGAGAGCCTCTGCTGCTGACCGCCTGACAAAGAACCCGGATGGCGGTTTTCCAATCCTGCTAGCCCCATTTTCTCCAAAACGGCTACCGCTTCAGTCTCTGTAACAGTTCCTTTATTCAGCATCAGTTCACCCAGCACCGAATCACTGAACAATTGATGGCCAGGTTCCTGCATGACCAGGTAAGCCTGCTCCGGCAGCTTTTTGTTTGATATTCGCTCTCCATTGATCCGCACAGTTCCATGATGTTTCAGCAAACCGCAAAGGCAAAGCGCAAATGTTGATTTTCCCGCACCATTTTCTCCAATGACCGCTACAATTGCACCTTTGGGAATCGCCAGTCTGTTTATATCCAATACTTGCCTCATTTGACGCGAAAACCGAAGCTCTTCTATTTCAAGAAAAGCTGCCTTTTCCATGTCCTTTTCCTGCCTAATCGTGCGTGTCCCCATATCCCAAAGCTGTTTGCGGCGTACTGCTCTTAAGCCTGACTGTTCAAGTTCTTGAAGCGACAGCGCCAGAATTTCATCCGATGTAAATTCATTTTCTATTTGTCCATCTTTCAACAGAACGTATCTGTCTGCAATATCTTCCAGATACCATAAACGGTGTTCGGAGATCAGAATCGTCTTTCCCTCGTCCTTCATTGTTCGGATCAGGTCTTGCAGCTTTCGGATGCTTTCCATGTCCAGATTCGAGGACGGTTCATCCATGACGATGACCTCAGGCATGGAGGCATACACGGAACCACATGCAATTTGCTGCTTTTCCCCACCGGATAATTGAAAAATATCTCTGTCCATCAAAGTCTGTATATCCAGCTTCCATGCAGTTTCCTTTAAGCGTTCCACCATTTTGTCATGCGGGATGTTCAAATTTTCCATATTGAACGCCATCTCTCCGGTCGTATCCAGATGAAAAAACTGTGTCCTCGGATTCTGAAACACGCTGCCCGCCACGGCGGCAACCTGGGGAAGGGATGCTTCCTTTATATGGACGTTTCCAACAGTAATGTCTCCCTCCAGGCGCCCCTGATAAAAATGAGGAACAAGGCCATTGACAATGCGCAGCATCGTCGTTTTCCCGCATCCGCTTTTTCCGCATAATACGATACATTCGCCGCGTTCCGCATGAAAATGAATATGCCGGAGAGCCAGTGGTTCTGATCCGTCCGGAATACCGCCCTGATAGGCAAAGCTGACATCATCGAAGGTAATCATAGTCCTCCCCCCTTTCAAACAATCAGGTTCCATGCCAATATTCCGGCCGATACGGTAATGATGCACCAATCCAGAATGGACAGTTTTACTTCTATGTAGCTGCTGCGGCGTGTATCTCGGTCAAATCCTCTTGCCATCACAGCGGCGGACATTTCATCCACAACAACGGAGCATTGCATCAAAAAAGGAACCATCATATACTCCAACATATGGACAGGTCGAGTCAAAACATTGCGCCAGTTCCATGCCAGCCCCCTCAGGCGGAGTGCCTGATTTACCATTTGCCATTCCTCCTGAATCGTGGGAACAAAACGGAACATTACCGCCAGTGGTATTACAACCTCGGACGGCATGTGCATTTTGGTAAGTGCGGATATATATTCTCCAATTTTCGTTGTCTTTGTAATAAGATAAAAGGACGCAAACAGAGGGAGGATAAAACGCAAAACATGGCAGATAGCTGTCATAATGTTCCTTGATACCCCGGTTAGATGCGGCACCATATACAAATCTGAAAGCAGCATGGCAAGAAAAAGAACGCCTGTATAAAATGCCCGTTTCCATTTCCTGCAAAGAAGCGTGGTAAACACACATAACGCAAGCAACGATATTTCCTGTATGTACGACAAGCCTGAAAAGACGGAGAAGCAAGCTGTGACAAACACCGCCAGCTTGCTCCTCGGATCTAATATGCCAGTCGGATTATTCCGCTCCATCACGCAGTGATTCCCGCTTTCTCAAAATGCTTTTTCAGAATGCGCTTTCCAAGGAGACCTCCCAGCAGACCGCCGATCAGTGCAAAGGCGATCAGAACCGCAACAATCCAATCAGGTGTCAGGGCATCCAATGCTGCGGCATAATCCGCGCCATAATAGGTTGCACAATTCTCCAGAAACGCTTCCTTTGCTACAATAATTGCAAAAAACGGTCCCATTGAAGTCATATTGAATACGACATAGCTTGCAGCCAGCATACCAGCAGATCTTCTCTCTTTTCTGGATGCGATTACTTCCGCAAGGATTCCCCAGATAACGGAAAACAGCAGCGGATAAAATGTTGACATAGAAGTGATTAGTCCCACCAACACAGCCAATATCAGGATTGCACCTTTCTTGGGAACCTTTGCCGCATACAGCATGTATACTGTACCCAGAACGATACCGGCAATCAGGGGAGTTGCTAAAAAGAGAACCGGAACAATGGGCAGAACCATCGATGACAGGACGGTCAGAACCACCAGATAAATGGCGCCGAAAGCACCTGCGGCAATTAAATCTTTTGTCGTAAGTTTTGTTTTCATATAGATACCTACCTTTTCATTATTTTTGGTTAGTTTATGCTAACTCTTATATATTGTAGCATTTATCGATCTTTGCTTCTACTCTAAAAAGCCGACAAAACGCAAAAATGCTCCAAAAAGCCAAAAAAGTGACGCTATCAAAAGACAGCATCACCGAATCTTTCGTTCCTGTTGATTTTACTTTGGTTATACCGCAGCACTTGATTTTTGTGACTTACGATAGGCATTGGGTTTGCATCCCATCACGGCGTAAAAGGCTTCTGAAAACTTGCTTGGATTCTCATATCCCATCATCAATGCAACCTCACTGATTTTATGATCGGTCTGACGCAGTAACTGCGCAGCCTGATGCATCTTGTAATTCCGCAAATACGCATAAGGAGATTCTCCATACACCTGCCGGAACCCATCCTTTAACTGCGTCAGGCTTAAATCATGTTCCAAAGCTAACTCCTTCAAATTTGTTCTCTGCGTCATATCCTGCAGCAAATGCTCTTTCACATGCTTAATACGCTCCACAGTTGCTCCCGAAAGATACTCCCGGTATTCTTCAAAAACTGATTGTTTTGACTGAAAATGATAAAGCAGCTCCAATACCTTTAACCTCAAAAATGGTAACGATGGATGGGGAAGTGACAAATGTGCATATAACTCTTGATATACATGCTCTATTTCCGCATTACGGCGATACACATGGCATTCTGTATTGAGAGAATACTTTTCAACTATTTTCTCTGCACTGATTTGAAAAGCCTGTAATTCGTGTCCCCTTTTCATGATTTCCGGAAAAAGCAAAATGGTAGAGCCGTAATAATATTTTAAAGGAAAAGAAGAAGCAACCGGCGGATGCAGTTGACTGTTAATCGCAATATCTCCCTCTCCTAAATAGATATAGCTCTTATTATCGAAAGCACACTCATATCTACCCTTTTCGCAATGATTGATTTCAATAACATTTTCTTTTCCACTTCCACGAAAACAGCTTTCGATAGCAAAATCAACCACCATTAACTGTACGCCCGGAAAAATATCATATACCCACATATCAGCGGGGGCATCGCCCGCCTGATAATCTACATAAGTAATAAAAGGTTCCTTGCCCGGAATTTTCTTATCTTGCTTTAAATATTGAAGTTCTGTCGTAGCTGATACACCTCCAGATGACGCTTTTATATGGTTAGCGTTAACTAATCATAGTTTACAATATGGGGACATAAAAGTCAATTTGAACACAGAAAAGTTCCTTATGAAGAAGGCAAAATAAAATTTATCTACACCGGAATCGACAGTGATTTATTTTTCTTTGTGGAGAAGATGCCTGTATGTTTATTTTCTTAATTCATCACTTGACATTGTGGCAAAGAGATATCCGTGAAGTGTCCTGCACTCCGCCAGAAGCTCCGGTCCTGCTGCTCTTTGAATCGCACCATCTACACCACCTCCGCCAAGAAGGGAATTGTTTGCTACATTCACAATTGCCTGCACATCTGTTACTTTTGTTATGTCACCTTTTATCGTTTTAATCAAATACATTGTTTAATATTCCTTCTCTATCTCATCATCTATTCCATACATTTTCTTGAATGCATCAAGGTCTGCCTGGTTCTTAATCAGCATAACCTCTTCTATTTTACCTGTATGAATATCCTTAAAGCCTGCAACCTGTTCACCATTACATGTGAATACGTCATTCATGTTATGTGAATTTCTGTTCTTCTCCTTGTAATCCCCCATCTGTGCAATATGAAACAAAATGGGTATCAGAACGCAGCGTTTGGATGCTTCGTTCTGATGCCCTTTTACGATATAGTTTCTTTTACAGCGGTGACAACAATTACCGGAATGCCGTCGTCTCTTTCTGCAACACTGTACTCCTTTTGATTAACGATTTTTTCTCTACACCCATTGCAAACCAGAAAAAAGTACGTTATAATATGACCAAACGGACCGAAATGGTCATATTTCAGGGAGGGTGCAGCCTTGGCTTTTACCGATTACGAGACTGAGCAGCTCCGCAAGGCGTTGCTGAAAGAAACGAGACATTGTGCTGTCACGTTGGGGATGAAGAAAACCTCAGTGGATCAACTGTCGGTATCGCAAAAGGCTCATTTTATAAATTCTTCGAATCCAAGGAGATGGCCTTCTTCGCGGTTCTGGAAAGTATCCACTCCGAGCTTTACGGGGTGGCTGACCAGGCGTTGCACAGAAATGGCGGCCTGCCAACATCGGAGCGCGCGGCAGAGGCGGTTCTGGCCGTCTGCCGGCGGCTGTCCGATACCGGAGACATGGTTTTCATTGAACATGACGCCAAGTTGCTTTTACAGAGATTGCCGGAGGGCGTCAAAAAGGAACATTGCCACGATGACGAGACGCACATTCGTCTGCTTCTGGAAAAATATGACCTTGTTCCTAAACGGGGGATTTCACTTGCCGCCGCGACAGTACGCGGACTGATTCTGACCGTCTCACACAAAGAGCAAATAGGAGGACTGTACCCGCAGGTGCTGGAAACGCTAGTGTACGGCGCTTGCAGGGAGTTATTTAAATAAGCGGAAGGCCGCAGAGATGCGGCTTTTCCAAGGCACAACGGTTAGCATCATCTAACCTTCTGGGTGCACGCGTCGGTTAGGTTAATCTAACATTGAAAGGAATGATAGCGATGCAGGGACACAAGAATTTCTGGGACAAAAATGCCGGACGTTACGACCGCTTTATGCGAAAGGATCGGGCGGCGTATGACGAGATGTATGAACTGATCCGGCCGGTTGTAAAAGCCAAGACGGTGTTGGAGTTGGCGACCGGCACGGGATTGATCGCAAAACACATCGTAAACGCGGCGGCGCACATCGAGGCGACAGACGCCTCTGCGGAGATGATCGCCGAGGCAAAGCGAGATACCCGCTCTGCCAAGCTGCACTTCTCCGTGCAGGATATGTTCCGCCTGCCCTATGCGAACCAGTCCTTTAATGTGGTGATCGTGTCCAACGCACTGCATATCGTGCCGCAGCCGGAGAAGGCCCTTGCCGAGATCCGCCGGGTGCTGAAGGACGACGGTGTGCTCATCGCACCCACCTTTACCCATGCGGGAAACTCTTTTTCCGGCAAGGTCAGGGCATTTTTCATGAAGCTAGCAGGCTTCCCTCTCCGCAGCAAGTGGACGAGCGAGAAATACCTGCGCTTCCTACGGCAAAACGGCTGGGCGGTGCGGAAAAGCGTTGTGCTGAAAGCATCCTTTCCGCTGACCTATGCGGAATGTGTGAAATCGGAGGTGTGATAAGATGTCATTTTTTGAGAACACCAGAAAGCCTGTGGGGCTTGGCGGGAAAATCATGGTCGCCATGATGAACCTGGGGCACAGTCCTGTGGCACGGTGGGGACTTCGCTTTTTGGAGCTTACTCCGGACGCCAAGGTGCTGGACTGTGGCTGCGGCGGAGGGGCGAACATCAAGAGACTTCTGAAAAAATGCCCGGAGGGTATTGTCAAGGGCATTGACTATTCCCCCGTCAGTGTGGAGAAATCCAAAAAGGTCAACGAGGTCGCCATAGCGGAGGGCCGCTGCACCGTTCTGCAAGGCAGCGTGGCGGATATGATCTTTGCAGGCGACTGGTTCGATGCGGTAACGGCCTTTGAAACCGTCTATTTCTGGCCCGATCTGCCGCAGTGCTTCCGGGAGGTTTACCGGGTGCTGAAGCCCGGCGGGACATTACTCATCTGCAACGAAAGCAACGGCGATACGGACAAGGACAAGAAGTGGACGGAGATCATCGGCGGCATGACCATCTACAAGGACGTCGAGCTGAAGACGTATCTGGAGCAGACGGGCTTTCACAATGTGCAGATACACAAAAAGAAAAGCTGGCTCTGCATTACGGCGTGGAAATGAGGGGGCTAAATCATGAGTATCTTTGCATCTATCTTACGCAGCGTATACAAGCTCTCCGGCGCGAAAAAGGCGTTCGCCTTGCCGGAGGATGCACTGCGAAAGGAAATTGAAAAGCAGAACCGGCATCGTGGCGTTTTTACGCCCACCGACCGCAATGCATATTATGAAACGATCGCGGTAAACGGCTTTCCCTGCCTGATCGTGCGAGAGCATCCGAAGCCGTCCGAGCGCGCGATTCTCTATTTCTTTGGCGGCGGCATGGTGATTGGCCCCGATAAGGGCGACCTGCCTGTGATGCGCAAGCTCTGCCGCGAGACCGGCTGTGATGTGTGGTTTCCGTTTTACCCGCTCTGCATGGAACACTGCATTACTGAAACATACGCGATGGTGTACGAATGTTATCGAAAAATGATTACACTGTACGGCGGCGGAAATGTCAGCACCTGTGGCTTTTCCTCCGGCGGTGCGCTGGCTTTGGGGATCGCGGCGCACAACAACGCGCAGCCCGAGCCGCTGCCGCAGCCACGGCATATCGTCGCCGTATCCCCCGGCGAGGTGCCGTGGAACGATGCGGAAAGGGCGCGGATGCAGGCGCTCAATGAAAGGGACGTTTCCATCGACTATGCCTTCATGGTGACGGTGGAGAAGTTCATGCGGCACGACTGTGAGAATGTGCCGGACTATATGCTTTCCGGCTCCCGAGGAGATTTTACCGGCGTAGGCGATATCCACTTCTTCTATTCTGCCGACGAGGTGCTCTATGGCGCATTGCCGGACTTTGAGGAAGCTTGCAAACGGGCAAATGTCCCCTATACGGTGTCCGCCCGCCCGAAGATGGTGCATTGCTACTGTATGCTGCCGATCTTCAAGGAGGCAAAGGAGGACTTTGCGAAAATCGTGGACATTTTGAAAAAATGAGATTGGAAACGGTCGTGTGATGATTGAAACACGGAGGAAGAATCATGGAACGAAAAGAAGCCATTCGCGGTGCGTACCGAATGACGGGCGGAAACAGTTTTTATGACGGCATGATCACCTGCTCTACTCTGAGCGGGAAAGCGGTGTGCCGCTTGGTGTGGGCAATGAACAAGGCGGAAAACGACGCCTATCTGGAAAAGGCAGGTTTTTTCACGCCGCCCTATGAGACGGTTTCCGGTCTGAAAGCACGGCTGGATGGAATGTATACGGATGTGGACATGGGAAACCTGAAAAGCATGGCATGGTTTGTCTGCCGGAAAGCGGGTTAAATCTGAGATGGTCTCATGCACGCAAGAAAGAACAAGGAGGGAGGCAATCAGATGAAGGACAACGAGCTTCTATTCGACCGCAAAAGCCATGTGCTGTATTCAAAGCCTTGCAAGAAAGAAATCCTGGCGAAGATCGCCCTGCACTATCCGGAAGCAGAGCGGGAGGCGACATGGGGAAAGGTACAACGGCAGTACATTGACTTTCTCTCCGACTGGCGCACCGATTTGGGCGGCAAAAAGAACTTCCACAATGGCGTAGGCGGCACCTACGACTGCATCGCCATCATGAGCTATTATGTGGTCTGCAAAGCCGTCACATCGTTCCGTGAAATCGAAGAGATGGAGGAAAATCTGATTCTTCCGACTTTCCGCAAGCTGAAATTTGTGGACTGCAATAAGCCGTTCTGGAGGAAGCTGATGTACAAGGCGTTTGTTCGTGCGAAAAGCGGCTGCGACAAATGGCACGATTACGAGATGTCGGTTGCGCCTTATGAAACCGACAAGCCTATTTATTATGAATTTACGGCGTGCCCGGCAGCGGAGTTTGCTATCAAGCACGGTCTTGCGGATATCATGCCCGCCCTGTGTAATGTGGACTTTGCGTCTATGGAGCTGCTCCATGCAAGGCTTATACGGACGAACACCTGCGTGGACGGCTGCCGGTGCGACTACACCATCTGCGGCGACCAGGATCCGTATGTAAAAGAACATCCCGAATATCGGGATGAGGCGGGCTTCAGAAGAAACAAATAAAAACGCAATGCAAAGCAGGAGGAATCGGTAATGCTTTTACAGGTGATTTTGGAAGGCATCGGGCTGGGCGTTCTGCTCATTTTGATTTGCGCCATCGGTATCCGCAAGGGCGCGGTGGGCATGGTGCATCTTTACAGCCCGGAAGTTCAGAACAGGTGTATAACGCTGGGACTTACAACACACGAAAAAATCAAGCGAAACGCCCTGCTGTTCAAAGCCATCTGCGTTCCCGGCTACATTGCCTATGTGCTGGTCTGCGTCTATGCGGTGAACGGCGCAAAGGGCTTCGTTCAGGGCTTTTGGCAGCTGCTGGTCATACTGTCCGTTATGAATCTCATAGACCGATTTTGGGTTGACGGCTATTGGGTAGGACATACGAACGCATGGGAAATTCCGGGAACGGAAGACCTGAAACCCTACATTACAGCCAAGGATAAGGGCAAAAAGTGGCTGTTCGGCACAGTTGGTATGGCGGTCATTTCGGCAGCACTGGCGGCAATTATGATGATATTTGTTCGCTGAAAGGAGATACCCATGAAATACAAAATCGAGAAAAACACCGTACAGGAAACGCTGATCATCCCGCTGTATGCGCGGAAGGTCTGCTCAGAGCTGTATCCGAATCTCTACCGGGACGAAACAGCGGTTCGCCTGATTGACGAGATCGACTATGATTTTTCAGAGGCGGAGAAAAACTCCCGCGGCCTGATGCAGCGTTTCGGTTCGTTGGAGGTAGCCATGCGGCAGAACGACTTGGCATGGGAGATGCGCGATTATCTGAAGACGCACCCCAACGCGGCGGTGGTCAATCTGGGCTGCGGGCTGGACAGCACCGGCAGAAGCTGCGACAACGGCAACTGTAAAATTTATAATCTGGATTATCCCGACGTGATTGCTGTACGGAATGAACTGCTGCCTGCCGGGGAGCGGGAGAAAAATATCCCCTGCGACCTGAACGACACGGCATGGTTTTCTCAAATTGATGCCTCCGGCGGCGCGGTGTTCTTTGCCTCCGGGGTGTTCTATTATTTTCTGATGGAGCAGGTCAAGGCACTGGTGCAGCGAATGGCAGACGCTTTCCCCGGCGGTGTGCTGGTGTTTGATGCGGCCAACCGGACGGCGGTGAAAATGATCGCCAAAACATGGCTCAAGAGCGCGAAAATCAAGGACGTGGGCGCATATTTTGCTGTTTCGGACGCGAAAAGCGAGCTTTCCATGTGGGACAGCCGCTTGCAGATCACAAGCCGCGGCTATATGCTGGGCTACACCGATTTGAAAGACCCATCCGTCAGCGGCTTTTTCCGTTTTCTCGCCAGGGTCGGTGATGGAATGATGAAGATGCAGATTGTAAAGATCAGATTTGGAGGCAATCAATGAAAATTCTGGTATATGGTGCAGGTGTTTTAGGGTGCAATCTGGCAAGGAATCTGTTTCACGCCGGAAAGGATGTGACCCTGCTTGCCCGAGGAAAATGGGCGGAGGAGATTAGGAGGAACGGGCTGCAAATCAAGGACAAATTCTTGCTCCGCACCTCGGTCAGCCGCATTCCGGTGGTGACCGAACTGAAACCGGAGGAAATATATGACGTGATTTTTGTAGTCCTGCGCTATACACAGCTGGATTCAGCTCTGGATACGTTGCGCGCAAATCAGACGAAAAATATTGTTTTTGTGGGTAACAATGTGCAGGCAAGAGCGCTGGCGGCGGCACTGCCGGAGAAAAATGTCTTGTTTGCCTTTGCGCTCTCTGCCGGGCATCGGGAACCTGACCGGGTCGTTTCTATCGACCTGAAAAAAATCACCATTGGGCAGTTGCGTGGGGCGGTCTCCAATGCGGAACTGATCGGAGAGATTTTCGGCGGTACCAAATACAAGGTCGTCTATGAGCCGAATATGGAGGACTATCTGCTCTGCCATGCGGCCTTTGTGATGCCTGCGGCCTTCGCCTGCTATAAGACGGACGGCGACTTGAAAAAGCTTAGGAGAAATACGGTGTACCTTGGACGGGTGATCGATGCCAATATTGAAGGCTACCGTGCCATACGCAATGCGGGACACGACATTTTGCCAAAGGCGGATGCAGAATTTGAGAGCGAAAAGTACCGCAAGACCTGTCTGCGCTTCTTTAAACTCATGTGCGCCACCTCACTGGGCAAACTATGTGCCTCCGACCACGCCATGAACGCCATAGACGAAATGAGCGCCCTGAATCGGGATATCAAGCAGTTCTTTGATGAGAACGGCGCGGCTTATCCCGTGTGGCAGGCGCTGGAGGCAGAGGCCGGGAGATACTTACGATGAAATACGCCGGAATGCCTTTCGGCATGTGGACGCTGTTTGCGCCGTCCTTCCGAAACCAGCTGACAGCGGTGTTCGGCTACGGTACGAATACGAATTGTTCCGCATTAAAAAAGGACGCAGAATCTCTCCCACGTCCTCAAAACTATCTGGCTTTATCTTCTCTTACCTTCGATACTTCCTTATGTGCCGCTTCCTGCTTCACCTCATCCACACCTCTAGCCTCAAATGCATCTGCATTATACTGATACTCCTGCGGCTCAGCGACCATCGGTGAATATACAATCTCTGCTTCCACTCGCTCAGCTTCTGCCCTCTCCGGTTCCGTCTGTTCCTGCACCTTAGCATTCTCCATATGCTTTTCCTTATCAAGCTGTACATTCATAGCCAGATTATCCAGCTTATCAATAGATGCATCCAGATGAAGTTCCATTGATACAAGCATCTTTTTCACTGCTTTCATCGGAGCAAGTACTGCCTTTGTAATGGGATGTTTCTGCTCTTTCTGTGAATAATCCACCTCCGGCTTATCAGCAAAAGTACGAAATGCATTGATTGACAAAGAAAACGCCAGAGAAAAAATCCCTAGCGTTCATGATGTTATTGCTTATGTGCCATCTTCCGATAATCTATCGGCAAAATTCCTGTGCTTTTACGGAACAGCTCCGCAAACCGGCTGGATGTAGAATAGCCAATCATTTCCGCAATTTGTCCCATCGTAAAATCCGTATCTATCAACAAGTGTTCAGCTTGGCTCATGCGACGCTGTTGAACATATTCCGTGATCGTGCAGCCTTGTAATTGCTTGAAAGATGATTTCAACTTGGTTGTTCCCATGCATGCAATCTTGGCAAGTCGTTCCAGCGGAACGTCAAAAGCATAATGGTCGTTCAAATAAGCAATCACATTTTCCAGTTGTGCTATATCCTGATCGGTCAGCTGTTTTTCCTTGCGAGTGAGAAGCTTTTTCTGTTCTTCCACCACAAGAGAAACCGCCTCGGCAACCTTAGCTTCATAAAATAAACCTGCAGCAATACCATCTCCTCGATAGAGTTTTACTTCATGGAGCAACTTTGCCATGGCTGGAAAATCCGTTGTCTGATCCACCTGCTTGAATGCAGCAAGAGGATTTATATAATCACTCGGATACTGCTTTTTCAGATAGCCCTCATAATATGCAGGCATGACCTCAATACCGATGGAATAAATGGGAATCTTCTTGTGGATCAATGCCTTATAGGGCTTGTCACCTCCGATAAAAGTCTTGATACATCCGGCAGAAAGACGCCGATATGGATTCAGTTCTTCGCCGGAGATTGATTCGTATTGAGTGATACTCAAACATTCCGGCAAATTAAATTCCATGAAAAAATCATCGTGGAAATAGAAGTCGTGAATCTTAATATCATACAGGTCTTTTTTTGCATAGACCCAATAGAAGCCTTCTCCAAACTCATGAGAAAGCCTCCAACATTGTCCAGCAGAATTAAAGCTGTTGTTGTCATCTGCTGGAATAAAATGATTATCTGTTAAAAGCGGTTCATAGTAGTCCGCAATAATGCTATTGTCCAAATAACGGCCTCCTTTGAAACGATTGGACGAACCTTTGCAATGAAAGGACGAACATCTCCCTGAATTATTGTATAATCTTCGTCCTGTGAGTATTATAGGAGCGTAGTTAGCAGCAACTAATCATACTATAACAGATTCGGGGCGAAAGGTCAATCGCTCCTGAAACAAGGAGGAAAATTTTATGAGCAATCAAGAAACTGTGAGAAAAGGATTGTCCGTCAAGGACTTGGTAACGACAGGAATCTTTACGGCGCTGCTGTTCGTTTTCACGATGGTGGGCGGTGTTTTCTTTGCAACAAACCCGGTACTTACGTTCTATATGCCGGCAGGCAGCGCCCTGCTCTGCGGGCCAATCTACTTATTGATGGTCGCTAAAGTGCAAAAACGCTGGAGCCTGACGATCATGGGGGTTCTGATTGGCATTGTTTGGTTTGTGACGGGTATGCATTGGGCTTTTGCTCTTGGGTATATGCTTATGGGTATCATCGCTGATTTTGTCGCTGGTGCAGGACAGTACAAAAGCAAAAAATCCAATATCATTTCCTACATCCTGTTCTCCCTCGGTGGAACAGGCTCGTATCTCGTGTTCTTTGCAGACCCGGATGGATGGGCGCAAACAATGTTAGGAAACGGGACGGAACAGGGCTACATTGATACCATGCAGGCAACGGCAAACACCGGGATTCTGATTGCAATGTTCGCAGCTGTGCTTGTGACGGCCACAATCAGTGCCATAGTAGGAAGCCGGATGTTAATAAAGCAGTTTGAAAAAGCAGGTATTACAGCATGATGGGTGAAAACCGTAAGAAAGGGTTCTGGCTCGATCCACGGGCCAAACTCTTTCTTATTCTGATGTGTGTACTGGCGTCCATGGTTGCTCCGTCACTCGGATATCAATTTATACTTGTACTTCTGATTGCATTATTAGGAGTATTGTTCGGAAAGTGGAAGTATGCTGTAAACGCAGTGTGCTTCTATGCTGTTATCTGTGTTTTGACGGTGTGGATCATGACAGAGATGACTGGCACGTTGCGGACAATGTTTGTGGCGTTTCTCGGTCTGTTCCATAAGGTTTATGCCTGTGGTATGTTGGCCGGAATTGTCTTGTCAACAACGAAAGTCAGCGAATTTTTATCAGCAATGAACCGGATTCATGCACCCAAAAAGCTGGTTATCCCGCTGGCGGTCATGCTGCGCTACATTCCAACTATTCAGGAGGATTGGCGCTTTATCAAAGACGCTATGCGTATGCGGGATGTTTCCCCAACGCCAGCCGGGTTTCTTAAAAATCCGGGAATGACAATCGAGTGTATTTATGTACCGCTGATGATGGCAGCTTCAAAAGCGGCAGACGAACTTTCCATCGCTTCTATTACTCGTGGCATTGAAAACCCCAATCCCCGCACTTGCCTTGTTCAGATAAAATGTGGGGCTGCGGACTGGATCGGAATGAGCGTTGCTGTTGCTTTTTTTGCACTCGAATTGTGTTTGCAGGGAGGTGTGATTGGTTGATTGAATTTGAAAATGTGTCTTTTTCATATCAGGGACAGGAACATAATGGCCTGCATGAAATCAATCTGAAAATCTCAGACGGCGAATGTGTCCTGTTCTGCGGACGCAGCGGATGTGGGAAAACGACAATTACAAGGCTGGTAAATGGTCTGATTCCGCAGTTTTATCAGGGTGAGTTACAAGGCCGCATATTGGTAGACGGGCAGAAAATCAGCAATCTACCTATGTATCAGATCGCGTCAAAGGTCGGTTCGGTTTTTCAGAATCCCCGGACGCAATTTTTCAACGTGGATACTGACAGCGAGATTTCTTTTGGAATCGAAAATGAGGCACTGCCTCCGAAAGAGCTGGCAGAGCGTGTAGATCAGACAACGGATGATCTGAATATTCAAAATCTGCGGAACCGCAATATTTTTGAGTTGTCTGGAGGGGAAAAGCAGAAAATTGCATTTGCGTCAGTCTATGCAATGAACCCGGAAATCTATCTGCTTGATGAACCTTCCTCTAATCTGGACATGACTTCGATCCAGGAATTAGCGGGACATCTGCGACTGATAAAGGCGCAGGGCAAAACCGTTCTGATTGCCGAACACCGTCTGTATTACCTGATGGATATTGCAGACCGCATTGTGTATCTGGATAACGGCAGGATTACAAATATTTTCACGCCGGAGGAATTGCGGCGGTTGCCTCAGGATATGCGAGAACGAATGGGACTTCGGGCAGTGGATTTGCAGGAGGTTCTTCCATTGACATGTCAGCCTGCATCTGGAAAGGAAATGCTGAAGCTATGTGATGTGGCGCTGCATTATAAGGAACGGTCGATTTTACATAATATCAATATTTCTGCTACAAAGGGTGAAGTGATCGGAGTGGTCGGTCACAACGGAGCCGGAAAGACTACATTTTCCCGCGCCATCTGCGGGCTTCACAAAGACTGCGAGGGACAATTCCTGTGGGAAGGTAAGCCGATGGATCGTAAGGCAAGGCTGAAACGTTCCTATATGGTTATGCAGGATGTAAATTATGAACTTTTTGCTGACAGTGTGGAAGCAGAGTGTTCCTTTGGTATCCGCAATCCAGATCAAACGCTGATAAATGCGACTTTGGAGGAACTGGGGCTTGCCCCATACCGGGAACGCCATCCAAACACACTTTCCGGCGGTCAAAAACAACGGGTGGCGGTAGCCGTCAGTATGATTTGTGGGAAAGACCTGCTGGTATTCGATGAACCGACCAGCGGCCTTGACTTTGACAGTATGACACAGGTGGCAGGACTGATCCGCAGGTTGTCCAATATGGGAAAGGTTATTTTCATTGTTACCCATGATTTTGAGTTTGTCTGCCGTACCTGCTCCCGTGTCCTGCATTTTGACGAGGGCGAAATGCCCGATGATGTACAAGTTACAATGGATGCCCTCCCGAAATTGAGAGAGCTGTTCTCTGTTTCAGATGGAAAGGAGAGGTAGTCTATGAAGCAGAAAAAGGAAAACAGAGTGGCTTTGCTGCTCCACTGGGCCGGTGAGCAGAAAATCTGGCTGTTTCTGGCGATTTTTCTATCGGCGGTCAGTGGTCTCTGCATTATCGTCCCTTACATTGGGATTTACAGGCTGATGGATGCTACATTTAACAATGCCTGCACAAAAGAACTTGTGGTACAGACTGTGGCAATGATTGCCGTCGCTGTCACCCTGCGTTTTGCATTATTCGGCTGTTCCGGCGTGGCAGCCCATAAAGGCGCATACGGCGCACTGTTCAAAGTGCGCTGCATGGTTGCGGAACACATAGCCAGAGCGCCTTTGGGGGCCTTGAATGAACGGCGCACCGGGGATATTAAAACGGTTCTGAATGAAGATATTGAAAAGCTGGAGTTGTTCCTGGCCCATAACCTTCCTGACCTTGTGTGCTATCTGGTTGGGCCGGTAGTCATCTTTATTTACCTGATGACCGTCAATATTCCTCTGGCATTGATTTCCCTGGTTCCGCTAATCCTTGCTGTTGTTGTAATGGGGATGATGTTCCGCAACACGGATGACCTGATGGAACGGGCCAATCGCTCCATTACCACACTGAACTCGGTTATGATTGAGTACATCAGCGGTATGAAATTGATTAAAGCCTATAACATGGGGAGCAAACCGTTTCAAAAGTTTTCAGACGCTATCCAGGAAGAAAACGCCATGTGGAATGAAACTTCCCGGCGCATGGGGCCACCTTATGCGGCCTTTGTTGTTATCATCGAATGTGGGATGTTGCTGATGGTTCCAATCGGCGGAATGTTTTTCCTCAAAGGCTCACTGGCGGCCAGCGCATTTTTGCTGTTCGTCTATGTAGGTTCCATGTATCTGACGGAAATCCGCCCCCTGCAAGAACTGGGGACTAATTTTGCCAATGTACTGAACGCTGTTACCAAGACCAAAGAAATCCTGGATATTCCGATTTATGAGGGTGGAACGGACTTTCCCCAAAATCACGATATTGAACTTCGCAATGTCCGATTTTCCTATGACGGCAAGACCGATGTACTGCAAGGTGTCAACCTCAAAATCAATGACGGGGAACGCGTGGCTCTTGTGGGACAGTCTGGTGCCGGTAAAAGCACTGTGATTGAACTGATCTCCCGCTTCTATGATGTGCAGGAGGGCGAAGTGCTGATTGGCGGAAAAAATGTCAAGGAGCTTGACTACGATACCATTCTGAAAAATGTAGCCATCGTATTTCAAAAGACATTCCTGACCCGTGACAGCGTTTTAGAAAATATCCGAATGGGCAGCAACGCCACTCTGGAAGAAGTGCGGGCTGCTGCAAAAGAGGCGCAGATTGACGATTTTATCATGTCCTTGCCAGATGGATATGACACGAAAGTGGGCAGCTTTGGCTCTCGCTTCTCCGGCGGTGAAAAACAGCGGATTGCCATTGCCCGCGCTATCCTAAAGAACGCCCCCATTTTGATTTTAGACGAAGCCACAAGCGCCTCTGACCCGGAAAATCAGATGGAGATTGACAAAGCCATTCAAAATCTCTGCAAGGGAAAGACCGTCATTGTGGTAGCCCATCGTTTGAGCGCGTTGAAGATGTGCGAGCGTGTAGCAGTGGTTGAAAATCACACAATTACCTGTGTCGGAACCCATGAGGAAGTTCGAAAGAACAATGCTTACTATCGGAAGGCGTGGGAGGACTACGAAACAGCTCGGAATATTACCTATCAGTTGGAGGGAGGCGAGCAGCATGAGTAAGCATGATGTATTGAAAAAGAACCGTAATTTTTATATTGGCGTTGGCGGGACTGTTCTGGAAGGGCTTCTCTCCGGCAGCTTGTTCATGCTTCTTTACTCTGTCATGCAATTTCTGTGGTCAGGGCAGTTTGACATGAACCGGGCATTGATATTGACTGGTGTAATTGCGGTCATTTTCCTGCTTCGTATTCTGATTTACAGCTATGGTTATACCAAAGCGCAGATTGGCGGGGCAGAAGTCAGCAAAAACATCAGACTTTTTATGGGCGACCATTTAAAGCGTATCCCGCTATCCCGGTTTACCCAGGGACAGACCGGCGATTATATCAATACCATCACAAGCGATGTAAACAACTATGAAAAAATCCTGACCCATAAGATCGGTGATCTGGCAAAGAGTTTTGCACTGTCGCTCATGCTGATTATTTTTGTGATGACTATTTATGTGCCTGCCGGAATTATCCTGCTGATTGCCGACCTGCTTTTGATCCCTGGACTGTGGCTTTCTTTCCGTATGGTTCGGAAGTATGGTAAAGAAAAGAATGATATTTGTGCGGAGAATATCAGCAGCATTGTGGAGTATGTGTCTGGTATTCAAACTTTCCGGGCCTATGGCGTAGGTGGTTTGAAGAATAAAACCGTTATCAATGCCATGCGGGAGTTCTGCCGGATCAGCTTTGTGTACGAAGCAAAGGTACTGCCTATCGGTTCTGGATTTGGCATTTTAAGCTGGCTGTCCTGCCCACTGGTTATTTGGACAGCGTATGCGCCCTGGGCCACAGGGCCACTGAACACGGTAGACTATCTTTTGATCTGTATGCTGCCTTTGTTCTGTGCAAAGCTGGCAAACTCTATTTTTGTAGACCTCACCAGCTATAAAAACCTGATGATTTCCAAAAACAAAATCCTGGGTGTTATGGACGAGCCGGAAGAAACAGGCAGTATGGAGACATTCCAAACAGCTACACATGAGATTCGGTTTGAAGATGTGGATTTCTCCTATGTCCCCAGAGAGCCTGTTTTGAAACACGCTTCCTTTACGGTTCCCGATCAGAAGTTGACCGCCATTGTCGGGGATTCTGGAAGCGGAAAGTCTACAATCTTGAATTTGATTGCAAAATACTATGAAGCTGGCGGTGGTACAATTTCCATTGGCGGTAAGCCGATAGATCATGTGGCAGCAGAGCGGGTACTGGAACAAATCTCTATGGTGGATCAGGATGTATTTCTGTTTGATGATACCATCCGTGAAAATATCCGTCATGCCCGTCCTGACGCTACGGACGCTGAAATAGAGGCAGCTTGCCGGGAGGCGAACTGCGACGGATTTATTCGTAAGATGGAAAAAGGGTATGACACGCCAACCGGCGAAAATGGCAATCTGCTTTCAGGTGGTGAGCGGCAGAGGATTTCGATTGCCCGCGCTATCCTGAAAAACAGTCCTATCCTGCTGCTGGATGAAGCAACGGCGTCTCTTGATATTGAAAATGAGCTGGCTGTAAAGCAGGCAATCGCTAATCTTCTGAAAGAGAAAAAGACCGTAGTTATGATTGCTCACACATTGTCCATCGTGAAAAATGCAGACCAGATACTTGTTGTGGCGGACGGCAGAATTGCAGAATCTGGCACTCATGACGAGCTTTTGACGAAAGGCGGGAAATATGCTGCCATGTGGAATGCAGAGCAAAAAATTTCCGCATGAACTTGTGATTACTGGTAATGATTGGGAAACGGCGAAGCAGGATGCTTGCCGGATAGAACATGCAATCAGTGATACAGCTTTTCAGAAGTTGAAGAAAAAAGTACAGGGAACCGAATAGCGCACGTCGGCCCTGCACTGCATAATGAATTATCTGCCCCCGAACGGGGAAAGAAAAAACCGTTGGTCTGGGCCGATAATTTCGCGTGCCCACTTTGGGAATACCATGCTTACCGGCGGTTTTGAGAGAATCAAGGCCGCCGTTTCTTTTACCCTCAAAAGGGATGACGCGCTGACGCTGGCACTCACGGCGGCTTACAAGGAGGGAGCCGCACATGATACAACCTGACCGCCGACAAATTCTGACGATGTTCTCGCAACAGTCAAAAAAATCCAGACCGCCAAATGGGGACAGTCTAACTGTGGTTGCGAAAATTGTCAGAACTTAACTGAATTTGAAGTATATCCAACTGCGATTTCGACTCTGTCAGCTATTTTCATCTGCTCATTAAAGCAGTCCATTATCGTTTCCGGATTTTCCTCTGTTCCTAATGGCAGAATATCTGAATATAATAATTTCATCCTGCACCCCGATCAGCCCCTCTCTCCGGCTTATCTTTTCCCTGCTTTTCTTGAATAATCCTCTTATTAATCTCAAGCCGTTCATGAATGGATAATTTCTTCCTTTAATCCGTTTTCCTTTCCTAAAAGTTAACTATTTATTCTAATATACCTCTTACAAGCTCGATTCAAAAACTCATAGTCATGTGTTACAACTATAATGATATATTTTTCTTCTGACAATTGTTTCATCAATTTTTCCACCTGACACATATGCCTAAAATCCAACCCACTGGTAGGTTCATCGAAAATAAGCAGCTTTTTTTCACCCATAACTGCCTGGCAAATAGCAAGCCTCTGTCTCTGTCCACCAGATAATATCATCGGATGATATTCTGTATACTCTTCCAAGTCAAATTTTTCAAGTAATTCCCTGATTTCTTGTTCAGAGGCTTCTTCATTTGCAAGCAGACATTCATTTTTCACACTATCTGAAAACAACTGATGATTGACTTCCTGCATGACCATCCCGAACAGTTTGGTCCGGGCCTTTTCTGACAGCTTTTTCCCTTGATACAGAATCTCGCCGCCTTTGGGCTTAAGCAGACCGCACAAGCAATTGCAAAAAGTAGATTTTCCGGCACCGTTTTTCCCTGTGATACCGATGATGTCTCCCGCTCTTGCAGATAAACTAATATTCTGAAAAATCATCTGTTTCTTTCTCTTACATGAAAGGTTATAAATCTGAAGTACTGCGTCTTCTGAGTTTCCTGTAATCTCCGGGATCTGTATCTGTTCAGGAACGATACTTCTGAGCCCCATTTGTCTTCGTTTCAGATCAGACAAAGCCTTAAACTCATCTGATGTAAATTCTTGTTCTATACGTCCTTCTTTCATATAAATAATTCTGTCTGCGAATTTCTGGATCCAGGCCAGACGATGTTCTGCCACAATTACAGTATGTCCCTTCTCCTTAATTACCTTCATTATTTCACTCAGCTTTTCCATCGCTGCTATATCCAGATTCGCCGACGGCTCATCCAGCACATAAATCTGCGGATTCATGGCATATACTGATGCAAACGCAAGAAGCTGTTTCTCACCACCTGACATGGAAAATACATCCCGGTCTTCCAGCTTCTCTATATCTAATTCATTTATTGTATTCTTAATTCTTTTTCGTATATATTCCGGTTCCACGCCTCTGTTTTCCAGGCCAAATGCCATCTCAGCATTAGAATTCGTATAAAAAAACTGAGTTCTTGGATTCTGAAAAACAGACCCTACAAGCTCTGCAATCTCATACATAGGCATCTCTGCAACATTTTTCCCGCAAACCGTAATCGTTCCATCTACGCTGACATCCCTTACAAAATGCGGAATCAATCCATTAATCAGTTTTGTCATTGTGGTTTTTCCACATCCACTTTCCCCGCATATCAATACGAACTCCCCATCCTGTATCTCCAGATTTATATCTGACAGAATTCTTTTTCCTTGCATTGTTACATTTACATTTTCAAACTTTATCATTTTTTTTATCCCGCAATCACCACTATAAGTATTCCAAATGTTACCAAAATCATTATCAACCAGTCTGAAATTCCCATGTGAAGTGTTATTTCACTAGTCTTTTTTCCTGGGTTCTCGATTCCTCTTGCCACTGCCGCCGCTGCTATTTCATCCGATGTATTGACTGCAGACACGATCAATGGAACTACCGTACACTCCAAGCGGGATGCCCATGAGATATTCTGAAGTTTCATAGCAGCATTTATATGTACGAACTCCTCTTTCAAAGCTGGAAAATATCGAAGTGTCGTAGACATTGCTATGATAAATCCTTGTGGTAGATGCAGTGTATACATGGCAGCGATCATTTTCTGCATGGACGATGTTCGAAGCAGCAACAAACCTGCCAAAACACATGGCAGCATACGCAATGAATAATTAACTAAAACTGGAAACACCATATTCATCCATGCGGGGCACTGCGGAAATATATACATTAGTAAAAGGTGGAAAGAAACAAGTAAAACGATACCTTTACCTGCCGCCTTATATAGTCCATGCACCAGCATAAGCAGGAGAAATATGCCTGAAAGCATACTCCCCTGCTCAGAATTTTTCTGACAGAACATACCAATATTTGCCATTAAAAGCAGCCACAGCCCAGCTCTTGGATCAAGATGATTGATGACTGTTCTCTTATTCATCAGACAATCCCTGCTTTCTTAAAATGCTTACGGAATAAACCTTTGGCAATCAACGCTCCAATCACGCCTCCTATGACTGGAGAGATACAAAGTATAATCAGCATTGGCGTAGAAATCAATCCCGATAAAGACCGGACATATTCTGCAGACATTCCATTTTGCTGAATCTGCGCCAGAAAACTGTCTTTATACACCCATATTGCCAGTGGAGAGCCAAGCATTCCATAACAGAAAAACACAAACGATATCATCATATGTGTAAAACTGTTATCATACTTTGTCACAGCCCTGTACAGTTCTGACAATACACATGCAATAGCAAATGTAATCAGTAACAATACTGTAAACTGACCAGTCACGAAATAAAGCAATGCAGTAATTGTTCCCATAATAAGTACTGCCCCTGGTTTTCTCACTTTAGCTGTCATCAGCAGGAATGGGATTCCGGTCACAATTCCTGTCACGCCCGGTAACAGCAGCCACAACACTGGCACAAATCCAGTAATCATAGCTGCCAGATTGAGCACAAAATAAATTGCAGAGAAGATTCCTATTGTAATAAGATCCTTTCCTGATAATTTTCTTGATTCTTCCATGTCTTTCGTTCCTCCTTAGCCGATTTTCCAGCCTTCCGACTGACTTCTGATATCTACAAAATCCTTATATTTTCCAGGAACAGCCACAAGCTCTTTGTGGGTTCCCCTCTGAATAATCTGCCCATCATCCACCACCAGAATCTGATCTGCCTGCTCAATTGTCGCCAGTCTGTGTGCGATTGTTACTATGGTTTTTCCTTTTGTAAGTTCCGATATAGCTGCCTGGATCAAATGTTCATTTTCCGGATCTACACTGGCTGTCGCTTCGTCAAGTATAATAATCGGTGCATCTTTTAGAATCGCTCTTGCGATGGAAATGCGCTGTTTTTCTCCACCGGACAGGCTCCCACCCCCTTCACCGATGACAGTATCGTAGCCTTCCGGTAATGCCATAATAAAATCATGGCAGCATGCTTTCTTTGCCGCTTCTACCATTTCCGCTTCTGTTGCATCCGGTTTTCCAAAGCAAATATTATTCCTCACTGTATCATGAAACAAATATACATTCTGAAATACCATGGAAATGTTGGATAACAGACTGTCACAAGTAAATTCTTTCACATCATGTCCTCCCACACGAACACTTCCACTGTCTGCATCATAAAACCGGGCAATCAGATTGCAGATCGTAGATTTTCCGCTTCCGGAAGGACCCACGATTGCTGTAACTGAATACTCCGGAATTTTCAGATTCACATTATGGAGCACCTGTCTTCTTTCCTTCCCTTCCCCGTAAGAAAAATCTACATTCTGAAATTCGATATCATAGTGTGCAATCTCTATCTGCTGTCCATCTGCATCAATGAAGGACTCTTTTGTCAATTCATCCAAATGCTCCAGGGCGTCATCAATGACAGCCAGTACATGAGCACAGTCTGCAATCGGCTCCAAAGAACCAAACACATGAAATGACAGCAGAATCACAAACATCATATAAGTAAAATCCAACTGTCCGGAAAATCCCAGATAAAACGCAGCAATTACGATACACACACTTGCTGTTTTTAACGCCAGCAGATGCAGTGCATTATAAGGAATATATCCCCATTCTATTTTCAGATTAATGTCACGGCTGTCCCTGCATGCTTTTTTCATTGACTCCATAGAAGCTCCTGCTTTTCCAAAGGATTTTACTACAGAAAGTCCTCTCGCGTATTCCAGGGTTGCTCCGGTCAGACTCTTGTTTGCCGCAGCAAGGATTGGTGCATTTCTTGTACTGTATTTTGAAATGATGAGCAGGAATATCAGGGAAACAGCGGCACCCGTTACTGCAATCAGCCCTACTCTCCAGTTCACACAGGTGAGCCACAAAAGGATGCAGATAAAATTCAGATAACCTCCTACAAAGTTATCAATCATACGGATTCCCATTCCTTCCAGTGTATGAAGGCCTGTCGTGATGGAATTAAGAATCGTACCTGTATTCATGTTCTGAAAATATCCTAAAGATACACGCTTCAGCGCATCTCCCACTGCCAGTCTGTCTCTGGCAATCAATTCATAACTGATCGACTCCTGAAATCTTGCCCTTAAATAATCAAACAGAAAACGCAGAAAGATGAAAAGCAGCTGAATTACGATACTTTTCCCAATCCAATCCGCTGAAATAGTTTTTCCCTGCCCCTCGCATTCTACAAGCTTTCCGATCGTATATGCCGCCCATATGACCGGCATTGCCGCAAACCAGCCTGAAAAAAAGGAAAAAACAAAACCGATATACAGATTCTTTTTAAAACTGCCACACCAGTCAATGATTCTTTTTACAGTGCCAAACATGAGTCTTCACCTTCTTTCTGACTTCCCACTGCCCAGTGTCTTGCTCCCACATGAGCCTGCCACATTCGCTGATAAAGCTGACAATTCTGAAGCAGCTCTTTCTGGGTTCCCGCCCCTTCTATACAGCCATTTTTCAAAACAACGATTTTGTCTGCATCTGTGATTGTGGAAAGTCTGTGTGCAATGACCAGCAATGTCTTGCCTTTTGTCAGTTCTTCAATGCTCTTCTGGATCTTGTTCTCATTTTCCGGATCCGTAAATGCAGTTGCTTCGTCAAGAATAACGATCGGTGTATTTTTTAATATCATTCGGGCAATGGCAATCCTCTGCTTTTCTCCACCGGATAACCGTTTTCCTGCTTCCCCTGCCGGGGTATCATAGCCCTGCGGCAGCTTCTCTATAAACTCCTGGCAGCATGCCTTTCTTGCTGCTTCCCGTACCTCTTCATCCGATGCAGCCGGATTGCCGAGACGTATATTTTCCATGATAGAACACCGGAACAGGAAATTATCCTGTGTCACAAAACTGATCATTTCTGAAAGCTGTGACAATGGCATTTCCCTAATATTTACACCGCCTATGGTAATGCCGCCGGATGTCGCATCCCAGAATCTTGAAATCAACCTTGCTACTGTAGATTTACCTCCCCCGCTCGGTCCGACCAATGCAGTAAAACTTCCTGCCGGCATCGTCAGGTCAATTCCATGCAGCACCTCGTCTTTTTCCTCACCGGTATAAGCGAAATGCACATTTTCCAGTTTCACATCATAGCTGTTGATATTTGCATATACAGAAGGCTCCGGCAATTCTTTCATCGTTAAAAAGTCCTGTATACTTTCAATGTTATATTGCATTTCACGAAGATTTTCAGAAAACACCTCTATCTTTGCGAAAGATGTCACCATAGACATGGACAACATGACTGCCAAAACAAGCTGTGATATGGTCAACTGACCATGCTGCGTCAGGTACAGCCCCACAGGCAAAGTTCCAAGCAAGGTAGATGGAAACAGGGCGAATGTCATTTTCATGGTGATCCAGGTAGAAGACAGCCATTTCACAACAAATTTCTTATAATCCAGGATTGCTTTTGCATATTTCTCATAAGAGGTTCCAGCCCTGCCAAATGCCTTAATGACTTCGATTCCTTCTATGTATTCTACAATGGTACTGTTCATATGTGCATTAGATTCATCATACTGAGTGAAACTTTTTCCACTGATTATCATGGTAAGTGTCATAAATACCAAGGACAATGGAACGGTTACAAGAGAAGCCAGTGCAATTCTCCAGTCCAGCGTAAGCAAAGCGATAAAGCTGATTACCGGAAGCAGGATATGTCCGCTTCCTTCCGGAATCATATGGGCAATGGGTGGTTCCATATTTTCGATTTTTTCTACCATAATGCTCTTGATTTCACCAATACTGTGCCCTTCCACATCTCCTAATGGTGCTTTCAGAAACCGGTCTGTCAGGCGGAGCCTTAAACCCTCCAATATGTGATAGGCTGCTATATGTGATATCCATGTGGATGCGGAAAAGCTTACGATTTTTATAGTGTAAAAGAGTAAGGCATACAGACACCATCTTAAAATTTCCTGCATAGGAGCCTGATTCAGATTTCTTATATACAAATCGATTCCACGGTAAATGCAATAATATGGCATAAGTCCACTAATAATACTGATAACAGATAAAATAACAGATATTCCAAGCCTTTGCCCGCTTCCTTCGGTATAGCTCAGCAACACTTTCAGCCAGCTGTCCTTTTTTTCTGATACTTTTTTATTTTCCATCATATGTTTCCTTTCTGAATCGGTACTCTGCCGGAGACAGCCCCATCACACTTCGAAATGCAGATGAAAATTTTCCCGGATTTTCATATCCTACACTTGCGGCGATCTCCTGTACTTCTTTCTCTTTATCCTGTAACAGCATATTTGCAGCCAGATTCATGCGGTACCTCTTCTGATAAGAATAAATGGAATCTCCATAAACATCTTTAAAGCATTTTTTCATAGTTGTCAGTGGAATCTCATACATAGAGGAAAGTTCTTCGATGGTAAACCGTGTCTGAGGATTCCCTGTGATCTGCGCATGAATCCCTTTGATTTTTTCCATCTGAGTTTTGTAATAATATGGCCTGACTTCTTTCCTGTCTTCTACGGTCATCGTGTTTAAGTACAACAATAATTCCACGACTTTTATTTGATAATATTCTTTTGCTTTTGCAAGTTCCGGATGTGCCATGTTTTTCTGGTAAAATCCTGAAAGAATTGACCCAAGTTCCTTATCTCCACGAATTACATAAGGTTTCTCTTCGGCACAATACCGGCTTCGAAGTTTCTCAATGGAAACGGAAAATCCATGATACAATTCATCAAGTACCTTCTGAACTTCCACAACTTCCATGAAAATACTGACTCCGTGATAATGCTTCAGCGGATAATAAGTTGTCCCTTTATGATTCTCTCTGTTATCCAGACGAAGTTCATTTTCCTGCATAATGCTGAACACGCCTGGCTTTACCTCCATCTCAATTCTTCCCTCCCGGCAATGGTCAATACAGAATATTTTTCTGTCATTCTTCAATTCAAATTCAGATACACACTGTTCCATATGCATGTCTGAAAAGCAAATCATCACTCCGGGCAGTACTCGGTAAATCGTCATCACTCCCTCACCTGTCGTATCATTCAACATAAGGACCGAGCAATGCTCATTCTGAATCACAGGTTTCACATTACTTCCAAGACTTGCAATTTCATTCACATTCAAATTTCTTCTCATTCCTTTCACATAATTGTATTTTCGCGTTAGTTATTTCTAACTTTTTTATTATCTTACCATGAGAATTAAGCTTTATCCATACCTAAATGGACCTTGGTAATCCATTTGGACAAAAATAAAGTTCCAGACTTATCATCTGGAACTTTATAATAAATCATCCTCTACGCAGACAACTCTTGTTCTGCTTTCCACATAGCTGCATATTTACTGCCTTTTTTCAAAAGCTCCTCATGCTTTCCAGATTCAATGATCTGTCCTCCTGATACTACCAATATTTGATCAGCATTTTTTATAATAGACAGAGTGTGAGCTATCATTATAACCGTTTTTTCTCTTTTTATCAGATTGCCGATTGCTTGCTTTACAGCCAGTTCATTTTCAATATCCAGTGAAGCCGTTGCTTCATCGAGGAGCAATATTGGGCTATTCTTCAAAATTGCACGGGCAATAGAAAGCCGTTGTCTTTCCCCGCCCGATAATAGATTACCGTTTTCTCCAATCGGCGTGTCATATCCCTTTTCCATTTTTCGTATAAAGCCATCGCAATTTGCTTCTTTGCAGGCAGTTTCAATTTCTTCATCCGTTGCGTCTGGACGAGCATGTCGTATATTCTCACGGACAGTATCATCAAACAAAAATACATCTTGATCTACCATTGAAATTTCTTCTAATACACGCTCTGCTGCGGTATTATTTATGGCATATCCTCCAATAGAAATTTCTCCTTCATTAGCCTCGTAATATTTTGCGATCAAATTGAGGATGGTGGATTTCCCAGAGCCAGAGTCCCCGACAATCGCAGTAAATTTGAGATTTTCAGCACAAAAATCAATTCCTTTCAAAACTGGCTCACCTTTAACATAGGAAAAATGCACATCTTTAAAGCAAATTTCATGTGTCGTTGGACAAAACTCTGCTATAGCCCCATGTTCTTCTGGCTCATCCACAACTTTCTGAATATTCCGTTTTGAAATCATCATGTTTTTATATCCGAATAAGTCTATGGAAATTGTCATATACATTTTTGCAAGAAGCATAGGCATCATGCAAGCCATTAAATAATCAACCCCTGCCAATGTTCCTGCAAGCCACGGTTTTGATGCCACTAACATTACTACGGGAAACGAAAGCCAATTAAGGATACTGAAGCTAAACGCAACGGGAATGCCCATAGCTTCATATTTATAGCTGATATAACTATAATCTTTCAGAACATTTGTCGTTGTTTCATTTTTAACGCCGCTCATATTGTAAACCCGCAATGTTTGTATTCCTGTTATGTATTCCACAATGCTACTGACGGCTTCCGCACATATCGTATTTCTTGCTGTTCCATATTTTTTTACAATCCGAAAAGACAACCACAAATTAGGAATGAATAACAAACTTGCCGCAATCAATATCAATCCTGCGGGCAGGTATAAATAGCATAAAAACACAATCAGCATTACCGAAAGAGAAATGTTCTTAACAAGATTTCCGATTTTGTGCGTTAATATCTGTTCATATCCCTTTACATCACTTGTCATTGTATTTACATAAGTACCTACCTGTCCTTCTGTAAACCTTGCAAGAGGGATTTTCTTAAACTTATCTCCAAGATAAAGCCGTATTTGTTTTGATACCGCACCGCCGCCAATTTGCCCCTGTGTATATCCAAAACCATACAACACAAGCCGTACTAGAAAAATTCCAACAATCAAGAATGTAAGATGTAGCAATTTCTGACTGGTAACGCAGTTTTGCGTAAGCATTTCAATTAGCATATAAAGAGTCATATAAACGCAAGCAGATAACACACCTTCGATTACCGTAAAAACAACTCCCAAGCAAAAACGTAAGTTCTTTCTGAACGGATTATTTGTTCTCATTTCCTTCAGCTCCTCTCAGCGAATACGTTACCGCTCTGGCGGCATTGTAGTTCTTCCACGCTTCTTTGTAGTAGGCGTTATTTTTTAAAACCTCCATATGTGTTCCAAAAGCTGCAACCGTGCGGTTTTCCACAATCGCAACTTTGTCGCACATTTTGATTTCTCCCAAACGGTGTGCAACAATAATAACTGTTTTCCCTTTACAAAGATTTGCAATAGCCTTGTCAATTTCCACTTGATTTTCTGGGTCTGCCGCACTTGTCGCTTCATCGAAAATCAGAATGGGGGCATTTTTCAAAATCGCCCTTGCTATTGCGATACGCTGACGCTCTCCTCCAGAAAAACGAGAGCCAAAGCTGCCTACTTTTGTATCATATCCATCTGGAAGCGACATAATAAAATCATCAATCTGGGCTTCACTGGCAGCCTGCCTTACTTGTTCTAAAGTAGCATTTCCTCCCATGCGTATGTTTGCTAATACGCTGTCACGTGTAAGAAATGTTTTTTGAAAAACGATGGAAACATTCTGCAACAACTGTTCATAGCTAATATTCTTTACATTTGTTCCACCTATCAGTATCTCGCCGTCTGACACGTCATAAAATCTGGAAATCAATTCAATAATCGTACTTTTACCCGCACCAGACGCACCGACGATAGCTACCTTTTCTCCCTCTGCCACATACAAATTACAATTCGATAATATATTAGTTTTTCCATCATAAGAAAACTGAACATTTTTCATCTCTATGTCACAATGGCACGGGAAATCTCCCATACTTTCATAAGTAGGCAAATCAAGAATCTGCTTCGCTTTTGTAACGCCATTCAATGACTGAGCCAATTCCATGCTAAACTGCTGTAAAGGCAGCAGCTCGGACAAATAGAGTGAGCCTATATATGCAAATAGCAGAAAGACGCTTGCAGTAATAGAGCCGTTCAGAAAAAATCTTCCCCCGACTGGCACAATTAGAGCCATACCACATTCCAGTACGATAATAAATGCCGCATAAAAAGCCCCTGTTCTTCTGGAAACTTTATTCCATATAATGTTTTCTTCCTCTATCGCATCTGAAAATTTCTGAAAAGAGCAGCTTCCCATGTTGTAGGCTTTTATCAGCTTCATTCCGCTGATGTACTCAATAATAACAGAATTGAAATTTGCCATTGATGTAGTGACACGCTGCATAATTCCGGACATAAACGCAAAAACAAAGCTCATAATAATTATGGCAAGAACGAGAGGAACAAGCGATATAAGGGCTAACGGCACATTAACAGTCATCAGATAAACAAAGATGACAATAGGGGCGGTTGCAAATCCTACAAGCTCTGGAATATTATGAGCCAGACAAAGCTCTAATTTTTCAATATCTTCGTTTAACACTGTTTTTATATCGCCCGTTCTGCGCTCATCAAGAGAACCAAGCGGTACTTTTGCCAAATGTTCTGTAATCATACATCTGACACGGAATAATGCCCCATATGCTCCTTTATGCGAAAACACTCCTGAGACAGCCTGAAACACCTGCCTTATGATAACCGTCGCCGTGATTAAAACAGCATTTTCCACAACAACCTGCTTCGTACAGCTACCCGATAAGATGGCATCCATCAGTCTGTAAATGCCTATGTAAGAACCGATTGCGAACAGCCCGCCTAAGAAAGAACATATAACTGACGCCACTAAATAAAACCTGTCTTTATCTGCCCACTTTAATAAAAGCAGTATTGGATTTTCCTTTTCAGCTTCCATCTCCTAATTCCTTTCTGCTCCCTCTTCATTTATGCCAAACATCATGCCAATTTCACTTTCATGCTCACTGGATACTTCTAAATCTGCCGTTATCTTTCCATTGTCAAAGCGGATAATTCTTGAACACACCAGACTGATAAACTCATAATCGTGCGATACCACAAAGACAATTTTCTTCGCAGCTATTTTTCGTATAAGTTTTGCCACCTGCTCCATGCTATCGAAGTCAAGCCCGCTTGTCGGCTCATCAAAAACAAGCAACTCCTTTCCGCAAATCATACTTACTGCAACAGCTAAACGCTGTTTCTGACCGCCAGACAGCGTATTCGGATGTCTTTCTCGAAACGCCGCTATATCAAGGTCTGCAAGTGTTTGGTTTATCAACTCATAATTTGGATTTCGTATCCCAAGCGTACATTCTGCTTCAACTGTTTCCGCAAAAAGTTCATAATTAACATCCTGTATAACCATATAAGAACGCTTCATGCGGTCTTTTGGGGTTTGAGGTTTACTTTCCCAAAGAAATTCCCCGGAATACTCTTTATGTAGACCACAAAGCGTTCTCAGAAAGGTGGTTTTTCCTGCGCCATTGTGACCAACAATTCCTATGATTTCTCCTTTTGCAGCTTTCAAACTGATGTGTTCCATAACAGACTGCTTGTTATAATATAAAGATACATTTTTTATTTCTAAGACCGCAGGCGGATTTATTTTGTGCTGTGAACACAAATGAATACTGCTCAAATTCATAGCCCTAAGCCCCATTTCTTCTCTCATATCATAAGGAAGTGCCGCAAAAGATTTTGGCGTGTAAATGCCTTCTATTTTCCCGTCTGATAAATACACAATCCTGTCAACTAAATCCATCAGATAATAAAGCCGATGTTCTGCAATTAAAATAGTTTTCCCCTGCTTTTTAATGAGCCGCAGATTTTCTTTTAAACCGTTGATAGCGTCCATATCCAAATTGGAAGATGGTTCGTCTAAGAGGTACACTTCTGGGTTCATAGCGTAAACACTGGCAAAGGCAATTTTTTGTTTTTCCCCGCCAGACAATCCAAAGATGTTTTTGCCCCTCAAATATTCAATGTTCAGTTCCTTAGCTGCCTCATCTAATCTTTTATGCAATTCTTCTGGCGGTAGAGCTTTATTCTCAATGCCAAAAGCAATTTCGCTATCGGTATCCACATTAAAAAACTGTGTTCTGGGATTTTGAAAAACACTTCCTACATATGATGAAATTTCATACATCGGCATTTCTGATATTTCCTTTTTCTTTATCGTTGCTGTTCCTTTTAGTTCTCCCGTAAAAAAATTGGGAATAAGACCGTTTATCAGTCTTGTAATCGTTGTTTTTCCACATCCTGAACGCCCGCAAAGCAAAATAAATTCGCCTTTTTTTACAGACAATTCAATATTCTTAAGGCTTCCATCCCTTTCGTCTGGATAAGAAAAACTGATTTGTTTCAATTCAATCATTCACATATCCTCTCTATACTTTCTCCTATATAAGCAAGCCCACAACAAATACTGCAAGAAAACATCCTATTATCAACGTATCTCTTATCCGAAAGTGTATCTGGACAAGACAAGTGCGTGGCAAAGGGTTTTCAATTCCCCTTGTTACTGCCGCAATTGAAAGTTCATCCGCTGCCTTAGAGGCTGCCATAAGAAGTGGAACATATACACATTCGATTGTCATGCCCGGATTTTTAATAAAACTTTTAAATGATGGTGATATATTCCTTAACCGCATAGCATCCTTTATGTAACGCCAATCCTCTCGAACAGTCGGGAAATAACGAAGCATCACAGCAAAAGGAATCACAACTTTTTTAGGAATATGTGCTTTATGCATAGCGGATAAGAACTCATTTACTTTAGTTGTTGAAATTACAACCCCAGCAAGCAAACCACATGGATACATTTTAAAAAACAGACTGAACCAGGCAATAAGCATGGTATATCCTATTCCGACTCCATTCTGCAAAAGTAAAATAGTAAATCCATATAAAGCAAAATAGCATCCAGTTCCGATTATGGTATATTTGATTTTTCCTGATAGAACACCATACACGGCAATAAGCCCAATCAGAATGCACTCATACTTCAATGTAGGTACAGTAGCTGTTGTTAAAGTACAAATACCCAACAGAATAATTTTTGTCCGAGGATCAAAATCCAACCATATAGCTTTGTGTTTTAAATATGAAATCATGCTGTAATACCAGCTTTCTTAAATTGCTTTTTCAACAATTTTCCTCCAATTGTTCCGCTTATACCTGCTACTAAGATCGTTCCAACATACATGACAATAAGTACCTGCAAATTTGCAACTGACTGCATAGCATCTATGTAGTCCTGTGTAGTGCCGTTTTTCAGCATTGTTCCCGCCCATGCTTCCGGATTGACAAAATACGCAAGGTATGTTCCTGTCGGTCCCAATGCGTACACAATATATGCTAGAATATTTAGCTTTATACCGCGATAGCTTTTTAATCCTGCAAGAATATCTGCAAGCACAGCTCCTATCAACCCACCAAGACACATAGCCCAATGCATTCCCAATGTAAAACCAGAAATTGATACAATCACTCCTATGATCGTAAGTGCTCCTCTTTTCGGTACCTTTGCCATTAAAAGCAAAAAAACCGGTCCAGGCAGTAATGCTGCACCAATTGGGTAATAAAAAGTCAAAGTTGGTGTAATGGCAAAAACAATCCCTCCTACCATAGCACATACAGACAAAATAGCCATAAATACTCCAACAACTATCAAATCCTTAACTGTCAGTCCTTTTTTTCCCTGTGATTGAACAAACATGTGAAACATCCTCCTTTTTTTGATTTTTTCCCTGATTGACTTGTTGTTGCAACCGTGATATAACTAAATTAGTTACTTCTAACTCCATGATTCATTATAATCATACTGGTGTCTTTCTCCAATAATTTTACATATGGAAAGCCCAACGTGTATGATAAAACGACCAAAGTGTATGAAAGGGTGATTGATATTGGAAATTGAAAATTACTACTATGAAGAATTGACTAAAAATGGTTTTAGGGAAATTCCCAGAAAGGACGCGTTTCATTCCATCGGAAAGTTGTTTTCTATTCCATCGGAGTTAGGAAATGGTACATTTTGGATATATGGTCAAAAAGATCTATATGATATAAAAATTCATGATTTCTACTTTTATGATGATTCTTTCTTTGATTTAGAGCAAAGAGATTGTTTGGATATCTGTCTGTACGAATCCATATCAGGTGAGGAAGTTTCACCTTATCGTCGCCTTACTGCAGGATGTGTAAAGTGCTTTATCGGCGGTAATAAGCCCTGTATGACCCTCATCCACAAAAATATACCTGTACGCACTATTGAAATCGAGATTATGCCTGCGTATTATAAACAATATTTACAGGAAAGCTTTCCAGCTGAGTATATTGACCCCCATGAAGCCTTCCATAATATTTCTTGGACTGACACTTTTCCAGAAATGGTCAATTTATTACACCAAATATGGAATTATCGAGGAGAAGGCATGGCAGCAAAACTGTTTTATGATGGAAAAGTTGCAGAAGCAATCTCACTCATCATCGAATATAATCATAAGCAACAACACATACATGAAGTACAGATTTCTAAACAAGATATAAAATCCTTGGAAAATGTTACCTCTTATATCAATGATCACTTTAACTGTGATATTTCAATTGACAGTCTTTGCCGCATTGCCTGCATGGGAAGAACAAAATTTAAAACTTTATTTAAACAATATTACGATTGCACAATTACTGGATATATTAACCAACGGCGATTAAGCCACGCAGAAACATTGCTCTCAACTACTGATTTCACAGTAGAACAAATTTCTTCTGCTATCGGATACAGCAATGCAGGACGTTTTGCCAGTATATTTAAAAAAAATACAGGATTGTTTCCGAATGAGTATAGGAAGATGGCTCAACGAAAATGAAGCGCCGACTGTTTATAGTCAGCGCTTGTAATATATATTATCTTTTGCTCATGAAAAAGATTCCGGCATGTTTTCTTTATTTTCCTGTCCATCTTTCAGTACTTTTCCATTCTGCAACGGCATGTTTTACTCGACGAGCAATATCTGGTCGTGCACTGGGTTACTTCACGCAACGGAAATATACCATGGAACCGTCAACATGGATATCCGTTTCTTTATATAGTTTTTGAAGGATATCTCTTAGCTCTTTCTCCATCTGAAACGGTGGAGAAAAGTTTCAAAACACGCCATATTTCATGAAATGCTTTTGGCTTGTCAGGAAATGCATGAAAACCATTCATACTGACAACGGTATCTAAAAGCTTAAAACTATCGTTCTCTGATCTTCCTGACATTACGATTCATGAGGTGTCTTCCAATATGTCTATAAGCAAATGCTTTAAAGGCTGAAATTTCTTGATGATGTTCCTTCAACAGTTCATCTGGACAATCATAAACACCAAAATCCTGATTGATTCCCTCGCTTTGAATATAAGTATTGTTCCTATCAAATTCAATAATGAGATTTCTGAAATCCTTGACTGCTACTCCATAACCGCAAAATGCACCTGTACATT
>SKEC01000365.1_pt1 | contig 45794 bp, 35 predicted proteins | sample 4826641 | NCBI WGS metagenome assembly SKEC01 (sample SAMN11008819, study PRJNA524170) | human gut metagenome | biome: Human fecal sample; material: Feces; isolation source: fecal sample from pouch patient p18, p21 | host: Homo sapiens | place: Israel: Tel-Aviv | collected 2015-12-22
TATCTGTATTGTATATTTCGCACTAAATATAAGGCGTATTTCTTGTTATATTTGTAACTTTTTTGTCGAATGTTACTTTTTTTATAGTAAGTAACATTCAAATTGCATAAAAATCGCACTTGATTTCCAATCTAAAACTGGTAATATATAACCATACCTACCACACAAAAGGAGGGCGCACATGAAATTTCTTTATTATGATGAAAACGAACACGGCGAAATTGTGGACGCTATTGCAAATGTAAACATTGCAGATGTCTTAAAAGTCGCACGCAGCGGAAAAGTTGAAAATGCTTTTTTTGAAACCGGCATCCGGATCAACGCACTGCTTCCACTGACCGCCGAAAATCACAACAAAATAACAATCTGGATCAACATATTGGATGAAACGGTATCGGTTACAAGACATAGTTTTGATCCAATTTTAGATATCTGGTTCGATGAGGATATGGAAAAATTAGAAATATCCCATTCAGAAATTGAAGCACTTTTGAAATTTGAAGATGAATTTTTCAGAGCAAATTTTTCTTAAGATAATTGTCCAGGCTGTCAAGTCGGTTGATTTATACGGTTCAAATCCGCACAGCCTATTTCTTGCAAGAAAAAATCCTCTAAAAAATAGCTGTCCTATCGGCAATACGGGGAGAAAGAGGGAAATATGATAAAAACATATATGCCGAACAATGTAATAGATAGCTTATATTTATATGGAATTATTGACGGAAAAATATACGATACCAGAAACAGCACTCGCCTTGGTCATGTCGAACATGCAATTTTTGATAGTGAATTTGATCCTATATATGGTGTTGGAACTTATTTTGAAGAATTGTATCGTGATGAAACAGAATTTTTCCTTGCCGAATTTAAAAAAATTAGATATGGTGAGAACGGTTGGGATTTTTATAGAAATATTACTCCTTTATCTGAAGAAAAAGCAAAATCTTGGATAAAAGACAATTTGGACATATATGACTATATAAGCCTTTTCGGAAAAAATATAAAACAAGTGGACGGATGTATAGTAGGAATTACAGACTACTATAACCGCAATGATATATCTAAGGATCTTGTATATATTGAACTTGATGATGCTACAAATGTAACGAAAAATAAAGATGCTAACCGTATTCTTTCCGATATGGGGATAAACATTGATCGTTTTCCGTTAGATTTTGAAAAAGGCGATAAACTACTATTATTTATCAACATCCTAGATAAAACTGTTTTGGCAGAAAAACAAAGTATGAAATTTATAGATACGTCGGAATGCTGGAATTTAACAGGAAAATTAGGCAAAAAGATTTATTATAGCGAGAAAACTATTGATATGATTTTATCATTTGTAAAAAATAATATTGACGATAATCTGCCCGAAACGCATATTTCTCGATAGCCAGCTTGTAGAAAGGAACTAAAATATGATTCCAGTTGGCAGTGCTACACTACGCATAACTGCTTAAAATACATGCATAATGTTCTTACCAACCGTACTACCTGTTTCTTGTAAGAAACATTAAACAGATGTTCTGTATAATGTGGATATATAGAACACGTGTTCCGAAAAACATTTGCTTAATTGGTAAGTAAAACTGAGATGACAATAGTATTCCAATAAGCTTATGTCATGCTGTCCTATCGGCTATACGGGGAAATATACAGAACACTTATTCTAGTCCCGGGTGCTGCAACACCCATCCCACCCATTCTTCCGTTATGTAGCAACTTAACGTGAGTAAAACATTGGACTCTCTAATTATACAATGGTTGGGAATATTTGGCAAGAATTAAGTGTTCTGCACAAAAAGGAAGGATTGATAATATGCACAAAATTAAAATAGTTACTAAAGGTGGACTTATTCCAAAGAAAGATCCAGTTGTTATACCAGAAATATATTTCGGTTCATTTTCAAACGACATCTCAACATTATTGACATATGAGGATTTATGCCGTTACAAGAAAAAACAACAACTTGCTACTGATTTATGGAATATTGGTTATTGCTTTTGCGTAGCCAAAACCAAAGGAGCTTTCTACAATAATACTATTGCATTCATTGCATGTGATGAATTTGAAGATTTTCCCGTATGGATTATTATTTGTAATAATTACAATAACCGAGTTCACTACGAATACTATGATGCAGCAAGCCAGAATAGAAAGTCAGAATTTTCTTGGGCTTTACCTGCTGTTCAAACAGACACACAGTTCAACAAATTTTTAAACTGATTATCAGATAAGACAGCTACACTTAATCTTTACTATAACAGTAAACACAGTAGAAAGGACAATTCAGCAATATAAGGAGAATAAAACAATGGTATCAGTTACATCACACGCAAAAAGAAGATTAAAAGAACGTTGCGGAGTATCAAAAAACTCTGCTATGGATATGGCAGAAAGAGCATTCAATAAAGGCATTTCTTTTGAAAATGCGAGTACAGATCTCAAAAAATATATCTCTAGTATATATATTCGACATGAAAAAATCGGTGATAATATTCGCATTTATGGCAACATGGTTTATATTTTTGACAATCGCACATTGATTACAGTATATCCCATCCCAGAGAACTTATTAAATGAGATGGAGCGCATTGCAACATGTATTGATGATGCAGCAGATAAAGCATATCAGGAGTACACTACACCTCAAAATACATGCACACCACCAAAGAAAGTTATTAGTGAGTTTGATGCTACTGCTCTGGCAAGGAAATTATTTTCTAACGAAACACATACTCCATATAAGTATTCAATAAAATTTGACCACATTGGAAAGTTTCTTCAACTGAGCTTTGCAACACCTATTATGGCACAAAAATACAACGACATTATTAAAAGAATTGGAGAAGAATCCGGTTGGAGAGTAAAAATAAATGAACGTTGTAATACAGCTTTATTACAAACAGAATTTTTAATACTTTTCTTGCGAAATGGCATTGATTTTGTAAAACCGGCATCATTTTCAACTACCAACATAGCAGTAACCATTTACATAAAAGAATATCTTCCAGTTTGTGAAACTTTAAAACAGGAAATTTTCGACACATACGGTATAATCGTAAATTATGCAATTTGCTAATCTTTATTTACAACTATCTAACAATGAAAGAGGTATTAAACTATGAATAATGAAAAAGAACCTAAACTTACAACCGGTAAAATGATCGTCCTTATTGCAATGGAGTTAATTGTTATCATGCTGAACATTTTAAATCTTTGCACAAAATTCTGCAAATTGTACGAGGTAAAACATTATGATGAACATTGAAGCATTACGCCATAAGGCAAGAAAACAGGGACTATTTATCCTGAATAGCCCAGATCACGTTACTGGTGGATACATGATTGTAGATGAAAACAATTTCATTCAAGCTGGTGAACATCAGGGATTATCCCTTGAAGAAGTAAAACAATATCTTGACGAATGATTTTAAGGGTGGCAGAACTGCTGCCCTTTTAGTTTTAAGAAGATAAAAGAAATAAATAATTTTTGCACTCATATTGATTTTTTGTGATATGCATTATATAATTTTACTATAGTTCAGTGATAAAGGAGTTTTACATGATAAATTACGATCAATTAGTTGCAAAAATGAAAGAGAATGGAATTACCGGATTTACAATAAAAAAAGGGCAATCAAAAGAGGGATTTATGTCTCAATGCACCTATACTAGAATGAAGTTAAATCAAGGATATATTGGTCTTGAGATTATTGAAAAGGTATTAAATGAACTGAATATTACTGAAATTAGGCTTGTAAAAAATAATGAAAATAACTTCGAAATTATTATTCCCGATAATCCCCCATCGGATGAAAAGAATAATGCAAACTAATATATATACTTTATTAATCCAATTCTATGAATCGGTTTCACTAAAACTGCACTAAACCATATAGTTGTCAGAATTATCCCACATTAAAGAGTAAGCCACAACGGTTTGCTCTTTTTATATTAGCGAAAGATAAAAGTAATAATGTATCTCGTATGACAACAGGCACAACCAGCTTGGAAAAATGCAAGAATCTGCACTGAACTATTAATTCCGGTTCTGGATTCCATAATTTCAATCCCGGATTTATCACTGTTTTCTCCAGATTTGTACATTATTTGGTTATATTATGTGCCAGAATCATAAGATAGAACAAATAAAAGTTTCACTAAATAAAGTGTTTTAACCGCAAAATTCATTTATCCTTTTTCATCTTGGTTGTAATATCCAAAACAAGGCAACAGATCCGATTTATTATGATCTCTCATCTTAATAGATTTCTTTACTGCTGCCCCACCGTATACGCCTTCAATTGCCAGATTAAAGCATTTTGGGGTTATGTACAGTAATTTTTCTCCACCCGTTCGCATTTCACTCATTATAAGGCTTTTAACGCCCTTACAGCATGGCTTGTCATGCGGCAGCAGTTGACAGTTAAAAATAGAAACGTGCATTTTTGACACATTCACACAATAATTTTTGTTATAATCTGGCGGCTTTTCGCTTGAGTCATACGCCCATAGATGTTATAATTTTATTTGTACAATCGAACAGAAGCCGGATGCAGGTTTCATTTTTATGCCCTCTATCCTAGTGAAAGGGGGTGCTGCCCTATGAATACAATGGAAGTCTTGACTTTATTGTTAGTAATTTTTACAGCATTGAGCTACATAGATCAACATAAAAAGAAATAGCATCCCACCGCCACAGTAAGATGCTATAACTTTATTTATACACTCTTTTGAGGGCAACCGGAACTTTGTGTCCGGTCATCTTCTAAGTAGATTATACAACGGGACTCTTGTTTTTTCAAGAGTCCTTTTTTTATTGCCCTACCCTCTGCCACACACCTATATTTTATGTGCTAACCAGGGTTCGGATTCCATGAAAAGATAGTTAATTTTATAACAATATTATTGATGTTTTTAAGGGAATAAACGGATTTGTTCGAGGATTTCCCTATATAGAGAAACTGATTTATTGATATCTCAATTCCCTATTCCCCTCTTTTCCCAAATCCCCTCTTCCCCTTTCAACCACCAAACAAATCAATATGCTTATTATCCGGGGAGTGGCAGAAAATAGCGACACGATAGTGTCAAGACTGCTGCCATCTCACTTCTGTTTTCCTGCTTCCTTGCGCTTTCTCGCCTTATAAATATACAGTTCCTTTCCCAGAACATCATCCAGGGTGACAACCTTTCCAGCACACCAATCTTCAAATTTGCGTGCCATTGTCTTGCTGAAGAAGAAATGCGGCTTTCTGGTATATGTCACATCCTCATATTTGCCGGTTCTAGGATTATGTATAGTATTGCTAAATGTATCGCCGGGAATAAACTTGCCCCATGACTGAATCATAATTTCTTTTCCGGCAGCTAAACATTTTAAAATAGTTTTATAGTAGCAACGCAAAATCTGATCTGCACATTCCATGTTGCAGTATTTGCGGGGCATAAATCCCGCATTCTTCAATTCTTGCGAAAAAATTTTTGTAAATTCATGTTTTGTAATCGTTTCCATCTTCTATCCTCCTGGTGGGATATCCCCACCTCTCTAACTAAAGTGGTGTGCCATTGTAGAATCAAGAATATTTTGAAATTCTGCTTCTGATCGTTTCCAAAAGCCAGATTTACCAAGTGTATGATATGATCCGCTTTCTGCCGCTTCGAAAATTTCAGGCGTTGTAAAATAACTGGCAAATCCCCTTGAAGTAAATGCCGAGTTGGGAACTTCATATGATGTACCCTCATCTAAATAAACTTCGAAAGAAAGAAAATCCCCAGATCCTTGCAATGCAGTAGTCTGGGGAGAATTTCCAAGTGCTCCGGTACGTTCATATATAGTCGGATTTCCCTGGCTATAATATCCCTGAGTTTCTTCTTTCGTTTTCTTGAGCATTTTGGTTTGAGCTTCTTTCATGGCGGCTTTTGCTTCCTGTTGTATAGCTCTTTTTAAAGCTGCCATACTACTAAATGTTGCCATTTGTCTCATCTCCAACGAACATAGAAGTAAATACCTCTTCATCATTTTGTCCTTTCAAAAACGGATTTTCAACACGAAACTTTTCCATCTCTGCTCGATACATTTCTGCATACTTATTTTTTATCTTCAACATTGCAGACAGATGACCAATAAAGTAAACTTGTACGTACTTCACAATTCCATCAACATCCTGATACTCTGGAGGACACTGGCATACTGGTTTGTAATCTTCTAACATCTTAATCATAACACCAACCGGCTTTTCACCCTCTTTACTGCTGCTATCCTCCTGAAGCGGCTGTAAATTAGCTGATCGCATTGTACTAAGGCACGTATTCATAAGCTTTGTATAAATATCAACATCGCGTTCTTTAATAGCGGTGTTCATTTGCAATTTGATGATACAAAGTTCTCTAACAAGTGCTTCTTTCGCCTTATCAATAACCACCCTTGCACGCCAATCATCATACATATCATTCAGAATAGCATATTCTTCAGGAGAAAATCCATATCCCCAAACCGATACAGCTTTTCTTACATTTTGGGAGTCATCGTGTTTTTGTACATCTTCTACTGTATCAATTGTTTCTGTGGTTTTCTCAACGATAGTATCACTGTAAGTTTTCCCATTATATTGAAAAAGCTGCATCTTTTTAATATATGCAGCCATAATATTTTCTGTATTTTTCTCCAATACTTTTTCAAATGCTACAACATCATAGTATATATCAAAGATCTGACACATACGTTCCATTGCTTTATATGAATTTTCAAACTGCTGCACATATCGACTATAAAGCTTTTCCGTGCATTCTTTGCAAATCCTGAAGAATCCTTTATTTCCGGCATATATCGGGGAATCTGAATAAAAAAAGTTTCCTGACTGTTGCTCATACTCTTTACCACAACAAGAACACAATGGATTATCTTTCAACTTTTTTCGCGTTTCTATCCTTATATCTTCCATGATATCACCTCAATAATAACCTTGCCAGTTTATGTCTGAATTTGTTTCCCCAGGTTGCTCTTATAACCTCTTCTCGCATTAGTTTCATTTCAGCAATTAAGTTTTCATAATTTTGTCGTAGTCCTTGAGTTTCTTTGAGAAGCTGTTTCCATTGCTGCGCATCCTTTAAAATCTCTTTCGATGTTCTTTCATTTAAAGTTTCCTGAACGATTTCAACGAATCTCTCATCATCTTTTAATTTTTCAATAATATTTTTATAATCTTCCATGACAATCTCCTTTTTATAATGAAAAAGAGCCATATGCGTTAACATACAGCCCTTTCAGTTTCTAATGATTGAATCTTTTGTTCAAGCAATTCTATCTTTTGTTCAAGTAATTCTATTTTACTTTTTGATTTTTCTAATTCATCAATGCGGCGATGTGCTTTTTGAGTCATCATAATGTTAATTGGTATAAATTCTTCATATGCCAAAGAATATTCCATGCATAATCCCGCCTGATTTGGCTTATCAAGTTTATTTTTCCTTATGATACCCAAATTATCACAATCAATATTTGCAAGATTAAATGACTTTTCCACATCTTGAGCTATAAATCCATAGTGATCCTCTGATTCATCCTCATATTTCAAATGATATGATACGGGCTTCAAATCCATGAAAAACTTATCAAATGATTCATTATTATCAAAGTAAATAATACGATCCTTTAATGTTCTATCAGATGAAGTATCACATGCGGCTTTGCTGTTTAATCTTTGCCATCTGTAAGACTGATCTCCAAGATAAGATTTATAGCTTCCTTCGGCATATGGTCTGAAAGCAAGGTATGTTGATTTACTATCTGTAGCAAGAATCCATTGAGCAGAGTATGAAGAGTAATCCAATGTATTTGAACTTCCTCCGCCACCTCCAGCATTATTAATTGCTTCGGTAATTGCAGCTTGTGTCATAGTACCATCTGTGTTGTTTCCTGTCCTAGAATATAAACACATAACACCATAGGTACTTGCATTTGCCAGATTATAAGTTTTTCCCTGTGTAACACTTCTCCAACCTATATTTCCGCTATCGTCAGCTACAAGATACTGTGATGCAGAAGAATAGTTTGGCAAATACGGAATACTAACAATTGTATTGCTATTTCCTAATTGTATAGATGAACCACGCAATATGGTAGCATAATCTTTTTCACTTATTATTACTTCATTACTACCATTACAGTAAATTCCTGTAACTTCTTTATTATCTCTATTAACAAGATCCCATCCGCAACCATTAGACATATGAAGTGTTCCATCAATAGGGCTTTTGACATATCTGTTGTTGTCTTTAGTAGTCCCGGTCAAACTAATCTTGCTGTTTACAATTTTGATACCAGTACCAGCAGCATATTCTTGAGATAATTCACTGCCACTGCCACCACTACCATCTCTATATCCAACATTTCCATTGTTATCAATAACAAGGTATCTATTTGAAGATTTCGCGGGTATTCCAGAGAATCTAACTGTATCACCGTTTGCATACAGATTTTTAGTCCAAACTTGCATCCACTTATGACTTTTTGTTCCAAGTTTAATTGCTTCATCGTAAGTCAATGTACTATCATTTACATCTCCTGGAATAAGACATAATCCACTATCTGCTGCAACCTGTAGTCTTACGGAAGCAGGTGTATCTTTACTTATAGTCGTGAGTTCGACGTATGTCGTGTCTTGATCGGTGACACAATTTACAGAAGAGTAGTTGTTTTGTCGGTTACTTGTATTAAAATACTGCGAAGCCACAATAGCTCTTCGAGAAAATTTAGAATCACTAGACGTTTTATCTATAAATGCCGCCCAAGATTTAGAATCATTTCCGATGTATAAGTCTACATATCCATCGTCCGGCTCCCAATTATCTCCACACCATATGGCTTTTATAGATTTTCCCAAGCCACTCGCGTATATCTTGTAACTGTCTTTTGCAAACATATTTTGGGCAACAACATCACCAGAAATATCGACATCGCTTGCTGTAAGCTTACCGCCAGCAGTAACCTGGAAAGAACTATTGCAGCTTATTCCGTATTTTGGTGAAATATATACACCAGAACCGCCAAGTGCATTCTGTCCCGACCAAAGAGAATAATTATCAATATTAAATCCGCCGATTTCACCAGAAGTCGAAACAATCTTTCCAGAAAACTCACCTTCCTTTGCGATGAGCTTACCTTCACTGGTAATTTGTGCGGAAATTGTTCCACTTTTATTTGAAATAAGAAGCTGACCACCTTTGATATTTGGGGCAATTACCCATTGGCTATCAATATAGGTACTCTTCAAAATACCATTTTTTATAGTATTGGCAGTAGTATCGTCAGTATACTTATTCTGTTTTGTCCAGTCTGTTTCGACATATGACTCACCGTCTTTTCTTGCAGTAGTACAAGTGAGAATATCTCCGGAACTGCCAACAAACCAAAGATCACCCTTGTTGTATGGCGGTTTAGGCTGTGCGGTAAATATCTGACATTTGCTATCAATTTTGCCCCATACTTCATCTGGAACAGTGCCAGCAACAGGACTCCAACCAGCTCCATTGTACATAAATGTTTCATTGGTGGCGGTATTATACCACAAATCACCTATATGTTTCTTTTTGTCCTCTGCGGTTGTCCATGCAGTTGAAGGATCTGTTTCCTGTCTGAACGTCTCAATCTTACCATCAATCTGATTTTGGATGTTTCCAATGTCAGTAGTATAGGTATTATTGATAAAGTCAGTAAGAGTTGAATCATCTGTATATTTATTTCTCTTTTCCCATTCAGTAGAATCAAACTCACCTATAGTATTTCTTGCTTTTACACAAGTCATAATATCAGATGTGGCACTATTGAACCACAAGTCACCTACCGCATAAGGCGACTTCGGCTGTGCAACAAAAATCTGTGCTTTACCGTCAATCTTATCAAAAACATCATCTGGCGGCGTAGTCTTGGTAAGCTCCCATGATTCTCCAGTGAAAATATATGTTTTCTGGTCATTTGTGTTATACCAAAGATCTCCCTTATGTCTGGCTTTTAACTCATCAGTAGTCCAGTCTACAGAAGGATCGCCGGATTGATACCATGTTTCAGCCTTTTTATCATCCTGGTTTAAAAGATAATTATATTTCTCATTAAGTGTGTCATTCAAAGTCTCGAATAACTTACTCATAGAATTGGATTTTCCATCCTTGTCAGTGCCAATTACATTGTCCCATGAGATAGAAGCTCCACCACCAAGAACAATATTTCCGTTATCGTCTATATAAAGCTGGCGTTCATAGGTTATGTTTCCTTCATCATCTGTTATTTCTTTTTTAATGGTGAACACATTTTTGTTATATGTGTTGGTGGTTACTATAATTCCGTTTTTGTCCATTTCAATAGACTTTTCTTCATTGTAGATTCCCACTTGTGATGAGAGGATAAGATTGCCTACAAGGGTATCAGCTATTATGCCGTAACCTTCTTTATATACTTTATCTTTTGGATCAAAATAATAAAACTGACCTACACCAGCCTTGGCGGTTTTCCAACCGTCATTTGTTATATATAGACCATGATTTATTATTTTTAACTGGCATGGATTATAGTCATTCAGGATATCATTAAATTCCCGGCATAATAAACCATGTTCATCCCACGTAATATCCTGATTATCGGCACTGCTTACAATCTTGGTGTTTGTCATATCCAGACCTTTTAAGATCATGTCAGACATTTTCTTTGAGAAATTTGAGTTCATGTCAGATTGTCGCACAATACTTCCATATGAAGTCGCCATATTAGAAGCTTGATCCAAGATACTTTTTATATCAGATGCAATATCTTTCGCTGAAATAACATCAGAAAATGTAACATCAATATTTTGAGACGAAGCAAAATCAATAGTATACTCAATAATTCTTAATTTGTAGATTTCGTCGTCAATCTGTATTGTGATCCAGTTACCGTTTTTAAATGAGTTTACAATTGGTGCAAATTCGCGCATTCTCAGGAAGTTTTTTAACGTACCAGTGATAGAGTGCTGCAAAGTAGCAGATTTATACAGTTCTTTTGTCGCAACATTGATAAAATCAAATGCGTTCTGAAAGAGTTCTGTATTGTTCAAACCATCAGAGATGTAATTGTCATTTGAATATTCATCCATTCTGAGAAATGCACAAAATTCTTTATTTAGTTCATCTCCGATAAATTTTTGGAAATTCAAAGTATCTTGAACGTCGCCTATGATTCTTTCAATTTCTATTTGCACACCATCCTGTATTAATTCGTTCTGGTTGTTGTATTTTCCTTCAACAGTATATACTTCATCTTCACGAACTAAGATTTCATCCTGAATGGCATTAAGTTTGTTGTAATACGGGACATATAAGCTGTCGTATATCGCCTTTGCATTAATAGCATTGGAAGTAGTAGCAGTGGAAGAATCCGAAGCTACCCCTTGTTGTACCATTATGTCAATACAGGACTGGCAGCATTTCTGAAATGTATTCAGGCTGTCAAGGCAGTATTTCTTAAGTTCTGATTTGAAAACAGTTAAATCTTGTTTGAAAAGTCCTACGATATCATAATAATTATCATCACTCTTATTGAGTATCTTTTCGATTCTCTGTCTTACATATTCTTCATAATTTTCATTGATACCAATTGAAACAGGAGAAGAAGTGTAAGTATCATCTTCATCAGAATAACTTTTAAGGTTGAATTTTCCTCTCCAAACATCATTTGAAAGAGTCGTTTCTGTTACTGTAATTTTAAAAGAACCCTTGACAATAGATTGTGCAAGAGAAATCATGATATTATTTGCAGTTGAAACAGACAGATTCTTTAATGATGTTGTGGCGGCACTTGATGGAAGATTTTCCATAAGATATTCACCTTGAGATTTTGCACTATTGTCCGGCTTTGTGATATTTGGCATCAGCTTATTTTTAAGGAACTGAACCATATCAATTGTATCGAAATATGTCTGCATCAATTTTGGATAGCCAGTAATAGGAGATTCAATCTTTTTTAAAGAATCATCATATTTAATATACTTTGTGACAATGGCATTGTAGTTATTTACAAAAGAAGAATCTATATCGAAATTATGTGTTTTCTGATATTCTTCATATAACTTGTCATATGCAGATAATTTTTCCTGTAATTGTTCGGACATATCTGAACGTACCGCATCACTGAAATAATAAATATAATCACTACCATTCGGATTACAGGAACGAATGGCAGCAGTCATCAAATCATCTCCGGCAGTAAGTTTAAAACAGTTCTTCACAGAATCAGCATCAGTAGTATAAGTGACTTCCTCTACTAAGTTATCCCTTGAAATGAATACGTTCGTATATTCACCATATCCATTTGTTACATTTGTGCTTCCGCATTTTGGACATTTATCTACAAAGGTATCTCTATGTCCACAGTCTTTACAGTTAGCTTCAAGATCATACACAGAAATTGTTCTTTCTGGTTTTCCATTGGCATCACTGCCACAACCAAAGACAAAAAGACAATTTAATTCTTCTGCGACTTCTTTCAGTGCATCATATATTGACTTCTTATCAAAAGTAAAAGTCCTCTGAATATTCATCAGACTTATATCAATGTGGGCGAATCTGTAATGCGGGGCTTTCTCAGTAAGTCTGTTTACTAATGAAGCCTCCGGATGATCTGGATTATAAAATGTTGTTGGGATTTTATAATCATCTCTGGAAATATCTGTTTCTGTATTGATCTCAATATTATAAAGCATTATCTGAGACAATTCAGCTTCGCCTAAAGATTTACCAGTTATAAATTTTATATCTTCGTTTTCTTCACTAATTTTCACATATATTTCAAACCACATATCCCACTCAGGAATCCACATCAGCTTGAAATCTTTTATGTCATTCCAACATCTTAAAGTATTTCTGTTTAATTCCTTGTGAGCATTGAAAGAAAATTCAGAATAACTATTCATAGCATGTTTTGTAACAATGTCAGTGACGTTAGTAATATTACTGATTTTATCGCCACTTTTGTTCGCTAAGACGAATGTAATATCCTCTACATTACCAGAGGTATCGAAATTCAATCTATGTATATTCACTTATGTTTATCTCTCCTATATCAAAAGGAGTTATATGCAACCTGTACATATAACCCCCCCTTTACTTTAAAATCTATGTCCAAATTTGTTAAGAGATCTGTTTTTAGATAAAGCATTTATGGTCATGTCTTGTATCATTGATTCAAATTTAGTATCATGCTGCATTTCTCTTACAAATTCATTGTAATTTTTCACATTTGGAAAATTCATTTGCGCCTCAACTTTTACATTGTTGGTTGCACTACTACCCTCTCTCATTCCAATAGGGACAGAAAGTTCACTATCAATAGCACTGTTGATAAATCCAGATGGATCATTCATCATATCCCAGAGATTCTTTGTCGCATCAGCATCAAGAACCATGTCACCACGTTCAAACGGTGTGACAATAGCACCATCCCTTTTGCGGATAAGAGACTCTGTTCCAAGTTCCTGAGTCCAACCATATTGGTCACTTGGAATACTCTTTGATCCAGAAGCATATCCTTTAAGCTGACTAAGTTTTACCCAACCAAGTTCAGTGCCATCTGAGGCATCAATACAATAAGGATATTTAGAACCCTTATTAATACGAGTAATCTTAACCTTTTTACCAAGGTAATAATTACCAGTTCTTCCAGACCCATCGGAAGCGGCATGATATACACCAGAAGCATAAGTAACCTTGTCACCTACTTCAGCTTTATTGTTGCCTGTTTTTGTTTTGTTTGGTTTCTTCTTTGGTTCGTCAGGATCAACCAACACAGCGTCCTTAATAGAATCCTTATCACTGATTTTTGGCGGGTCTGGTGTAGGATTTCCTTCTGCAACTTTATTTTTATCAGGTTTTTGCTCTACTTCTTCGAGTTCACCAGTCACAGGATCTTCCGTTTCTTCCTGTACTTTTTGAACTAATTTCCCAGCCATAGAATCAATGGCGTTAATCATTTCTTGCTGTCTCTTGTAAATGTTATCAATTGCAGAACTAACTCCAGTCATAGTGGAAGAGAAGTTACTATCATATGCGGCGATTACGCCATTCACGCCATTTGTAGCATTCCATACATTCTGCATTTCAGTAGACAGATCATAACCAACACTTGCGGCTTCTGTTTTCAGTGTGTCTGAAATTTGAGATGCATTACTATTTATTTCTGAGATCATATCGGAAAGCAGACCATCAATATTATCCAGTCGCTTATTAAGAATTTCTTCATACTCATTTTTAAGATTATCAAGTAATTCCTTCTGATCCGAAATAAATTTCTCATACTGTGTATCTTCCAAGTCCTCTTGTGCATCTTTAAGACTATTTTTTAACTCTTGCAGTTTAGCTTTGTTTTCTTCTGAGTTATCGCCCTGTAATGAAGCAAGCTGTTTCTGGAGAGATGCGATTTCCTCTGTTTTTTCACGAATTTTCTTCTGATAATCATAGAGGTCTTTCTGTGCCTGGATTGCGTCAAGATACTTGTCAATCAAGTCTTGAAGAGAATCTAACTCATTTTCGATACCATCTTTAATCAAATCCTTCATGGCATCTTTTTCATTCTCAGCAGAAAGAATAGATTTTTGCTGTGCATCTACCAGCTCATTTTTACGGTCAATGAGTTTCTGGTTATACGGATCTTTTGCAAGTTCCTCGCTGATTCGCAGCATTTCTTCCTTATACTTATCAGCTTGTGCCATGTAGGTATTATAATTAACACCATGTAATCCAAGAGTGGCAAGCCCCTGTTCAGTCATCTTACCATCATCATCGAACATATCTTTGTGACTCATAAGGTCAATTAGGAAATCTGACTCACTGGTGATTCTGCTAATAGAATCCTGTAATTGGTCAAACTGTTCCCATTTGAGGTCACGAATAGAAGCTTGCAGTTCAAAAACTTTATTTTCAGCTTCGGCAAGGCTGTTTGCCACTTGGTCAACAGAATCTTTCATTTCGTAATATTCTTGAGTGCCTTTTGTAATGTCCCCATTCTGTACGGCAGCTTCAAAATTACGTTTCATTGCCTTATATTTCTCAGAGAGATTATCGACAATAGATTGTTCCTGTTCGATCTGTGCTTCATAGAATTTTGTACTCAGGTTATACCCTTGTGTCTGCATTCTATCCATATATGTTTCAATCATGGAACTTCTGTTTTCCCATTGAGACATAAATGAATCATAGTAAGCGGCGATATTATCAAGTTTCTTTTTGGCATTCTCTACGATTGATTGTGCGTATTCGGCTTCAGCATTAGCCGCTTCTTTTGTAGCATCAGCCAAAGCGTCCTCTTGAATTTTAAGCTTCTTACTCAAATCAGTCGCATTGGCGACCTTTTTATTATAAGCCTCAATTTTTTTCAAAACTTTAGGATCAGAGATACCAGTAGTGCTTACTTTCTTTCCGGCTTCGAGTGCCGCTTTTTGCTTTTTAGTCAATTTGGAAGTAACTGATTTGTCGGAAAGTAGTTTCTTCTGTGCTGATTTTTTACTTGCATTGGCAGAATTAGAATTTTTCAGCGCATCATTATAATTTTTATTTACCTGTTTCAAGGCTGACTGACGCTGTTTGTTCTGTTCTTTAAGGTTTCTTGTTTCCTGTGTAAGAAGCATATTTTGATAAACATAAGCTTTCTTACCATTTGTAGTAGCAAGAATCTGTTGCTCTTTTGTAGAACCTGAATATGCTTTATTCTTAGTATCTTGCGCAGTATTCAGCTTTTTCAATGCCTTTTCGTCTGCTTTTTTGGCTTTATCATATTCTTTCTGCGCTTCGTTCTTTTCTTTTGCATCCGTATTATATTTCTTGGCTTTAGCTTTCAAGGTACTTGTCATACCAGACGTACTGACTGTTTTCCCAGCTTTCACTTTAGATGCAATAGTATTTCCCTGTTTCAGAGATTTATTATATGATTTAGCGTATTTCAGTGCTTCGCCTTTTAAGCCTTTTGTGCTAATTGACTTTCCTTCACGAATCGCACGTGCTATTGTATTATATGTCGCCTTATCTGTTGTAGATTTCGCAGCTTTTTTCAATTTTTTCGCGATAGAAGAGGTCTGTTTCTTATTCGCATTGATAAGATTTGTGCCAGTTTTTTCGGCATCAGTTGTTGCAGATTTTAAATTCTTGCTTGCTTTTGAACGTGTTGACTTTGTTTTGTTTCTGGCAGTTGTAGCCTTATCCAAATTTTTCTGAGCATTTGCAAGTGTCGGATTATCTTTTTTAATCTGATCCTGTAAATGACCAAGAGTAGATCCACCACCAGTAATAGCACCATACACATTATCTAATGATTCATATTTAGATTTTAATTTGTCGATTGCTTTCTCAGCTTTTTCAATCGGCATATTCGCCAGAGTATCATATAATTCAAGCAGCTTATTATTTAATTCTTGAATTGTATTTTTGCATTCGATGGCAGACTCATAATAACTCTGGAAGTCTTTGATATTTTCTGACAGTTTCTTTCCGGAATCTGTAGAAGTATCAATATCCTCGATTTTAAGCGCACCATTTTTTACTAACTTTTTATATTCTTCGCTAAGTCCAACAGAATTAGCTTTCTTCATATAAGTATCATATGCTTCTTGATTTGCAGTAAGCTGCTTATCAATAATCTTCATCTGTTTCTTTAACACAGCAGTTTTAAAGGCAGAAGATACATAGTCAGTAATTTGGTTTGCTGCATATTCAAAAGTATTTGCAAGTCTGTCTAACTTGATTTTTACGAAATCAATTGTACTCTTAGATTCTTTTGCTGATTTTGTGTTAGAATCTGTAGCGGATGTATTTGCATTTACAGAGTTAGTGTTAGCCCTGTATGCGGCGGTGCTGCCACCACTTGAAGAACCGCCAGAAGATGAGCTGCCAGAAGATGAACTGCCTGAACTAGATGAATTAAGTTTATTCCAAGGGTTTCGTCCAGTTCCAGAAAATCCAGTGCTGAAAGCATTTGCAAGTGGAGATAGGTCACTAAGGCTTCCTTGTGCATAGGCTCTAGCATGACCAGGTATAGCACCATATTTTAGCAATGCTTCTGTTTGTGCGGCGGAGAATATCATATCTCCCTTTTTAAGATTTGCAATATGTGCGCCACCAGGAATCATAGACCAAATTCCATTACGAACAATGGATTCAGAATGACCATTAATAATTTGCTCATTTACCAATGCTTTTTGATCTGCTGGAATGGTAACACGACCATCACCATAAGCCGGGAAATCACTAAGGCTTCCTTGCGCAAGTGCTCTAGCATGGCTCATTGCTAACATAGTTCCATCAGCAGCAGGCTTAATATTATTGGTAGAGTTATTTACAATATTGTTTGTAATTGAAGTGACAGTAACGGTTTTGCTATGTACACTATCAATAGCAGTAGCCAATGCGTTTACCGAATCCGTACCAAGAACAACTGCAGATACAGTAACGGTTTTTCCATATAGCTTAGCAATAGCAGAGAATAAATCATTTACATCCGGCGTGCCATTTACAGTAGCAGTCACATCGACGCTTTTACTATTAACTTTCTTGATGGAATTAGCTAAAGCTTGCACTTGATCTGGAGAGCCACCAACAGAAGCATTAACTTGAGCATCTTTGCTTTCTACCTTTTTAATAGAAGAACCAAGTTGTTGAATCTTATCAACATCACCTGTTGCAGTAACATTTACAGTTACATCTTTGGTTTCATCTAATGAATCTAGCTTTGATTTAAGATTATCTAACGCCGAATCATCTACAGTTACATCAATATTTTGATCTTTACTTGAAAGCTCTTTGAATTGACTATCATCCAATTTCACAGTGATCGGAATGTCTCCGTCCGCCTCTTTTAAAGCCTCTAATTGAGATCTGGCTTCTTCTACTTGGCTTGAATCAATTTTGAGTGTTTTCTGTAAATCCGCATCTGACATTCCGAGAAGTTGATCTACAGTAGCACCACCTTCTAACTGCGCACCAATAGAAAGCATGATTTTCTGAGATTGTAATGATTCAATTTCACTGTCAAGTGCGGAAATAGCCTGTTGTCCCTCTTCTGTATTGGCACTAACACTGATTTCCTCACGTTTTCCAGTTAATTCAGAAATTTTAGAATCCAATTGGTCAATTGACATAGAAGCTTTGTCATAATCAAGATCTATTCCAGATAATAAACCACCGCCAGATTCTCCACTTGTTGAACTTTGCAGTTCTTTTAATTTGTCCTGAGTAGCCGTAGAAGTTTCTTGAAGCTGTTTTAACTGTTCGTTATAATTTTGTACATCTGAAGAATCAAACTTAACCTGAACGTCTGAATCGGCAAGTGCCTTTCCTAAAAGTTCTACGAAATCTGTAGTTGTTCCAAATGCATCTGCCACTTGCTGTATTTTGTCACCAGTCAAGTCGAAAGCATATGTTCCGTCTTCACCAATTTTTACAAAATCATCACCCAATTTTGATGCAACATCATCCATAAAGTCCCATGCACCTTTAGATGTAAAGTTTCCATCTTCATCAAAAGTCATATAATCTTTAAGACTATGGCTTGTTCCTTCGATGGTTTTATCAAGCTGTGCATAAGCATCTATAGAATCTTGGATTCTGTCAGTTCCAAGAAGTAAATCAAGATAGCTGGTTACAGAATCGTCAGTTACCCAACCTTCCTGAATCAATTTACCGATGCTATCATAACTTTTTGCAACATTCTCAAATGAATCACGTTCGTTTGCAGAAGATGTGGCGTTAACAAATTTATTATATGAAGATGTTATACCATCATATTCGTTAGCAAGTAATTTTAACGATTGAAGTTCTGATTGAAGTCCGTTGATTACATCTTGAGATTTGTTATTGGCTTGTGCCTCATTAATTTCTTTTTGTTTATCGGCAATAGCTTCTGCAAAATTATTCTTGGTTTGAAGTTCTAATTCTTCATTATACTCTTTTAAAGCTTCGGTATTCAGATGAACGCCTGTTGCTGTTTCTTCGAAAATTGATGCTGGATCAAAATTATCAAGGTCTTTGAAAGCAGCAGTAACATTATCAATATCTTCTGTTGTAAGACCTGTTGCGGAACGTGAGTCACTAAGCGCACTAAGAAGATTTGTCTGTTTTTCTTTAGCCGCATCGAGTGCGGTGGTCATTGTATCTACCGCTGAAGCTGTTTCTGTCGCTGAGTTACTAACTTCTTCGCCAGTAGTAGATGCTACTATACCCAAATCAGACAGTGTATCAGCAAGCTTTTGTACTTCTCCGCTTGAAGTATCAGAAATCAATCCGCATTCTACTGCGGCATCAACCAATGCATCAACTTGATCTTTACCTTTTTCAACACCATCAGTCTCAAATGTATATCTGAAATCTGTATCTGTCAGTCCAAGGTCTTTTAGAGCATCCGCATTTTTCTTGACTTCTTTTCCAAATTTGGAAGTATCATTTCCAGATATAGCCTCATTAAATTTGTTTGCGGAAACAGCAGATTCGTTTAATTGATCTTTTACCTCTGCAAACTGATCTGCAAACTGAGACATGTCAGAGTTTTTTAATAATGATTGTACTGCACTGTCAACAGCCTCGAATTGTGTGGATGCTTGTGCGATTGCATCTGGATTTCCATTAGACAATGCGTCATTATAATTTTTTACTGCTTTTGTATAGTCATTCAGCCACTTAACTGCAGTTTGCTCTTTTCCTGATGGTGCTTTAAATAAATCTTCATCGGCGACAAGTTTTGCCTGTTGAGCCTGATCGTATAAATCGCCGTATTTATCCAGAATCTTGTTTGCTTCAGACAGTCCGACAGATGCATTGTCACTCATAAGGTCAAGTATATCGGATTCCCCATACTTTTTCTCAATGTCCGAAACATCTGTCATAAAGTCATTTAAAGCTTCTTTTGCAGTAGAAACATCAGCATTGAAATGGACATCCATTGTAATTCCATCTGATTCTAATTCCGTCTTAAATACATCAGCACCATATTTATCCTGCAAATCTTTAATGGACTTCTTGATAGCTTCGGATTCTTTGGAACCATTATCATAGAACTGACCTAAATATGTATGCCTATCTTTTTCTATCTCTTTTTTGGCTTTTTCAATGCCCTTTTTGTTCTCATTCTGAAATTGTTCCGCTTGTTTCGCAGAAACTTGATCTAATAAAGCAATCTGTTCTGTCAAAGAACCATTTACAAGATCAATCCCAGCTACTTGACTTCCATATGAATCTGTTAGAGACTCCTGTATAGAGAGTAATTCACTTTTCGCGCTGGCAGCTTCTTGTTCGGATAATGTACCGGAATCTAAAGCAGTTCTAAGTTCTGTAATCTTATCAATCTGTCCTTGAAGATTTTCGTTGCTACTCTCCCACTCGTCACCCGCCTGTTTCGCAGACTGAATCATCTCTTCTACAGATTTTCGGTACGCGGATATTGCCGCTACTGCCCCACCAACGGCAAAAGATGCAATTCCTACCGGTGATGTAAATGCAGTTAGTAACTTACTCCAATTACTTGCAATCAAACTAAAAACTTGTGATCCACCAGCTACTCCCAGTGCTGCAATTGCTCCCTGCAGAAGTCCAAGATTATCTACCACACTTGCGATAGATGTCGCAAAATCCAACATTCCCTCAAGTGCTTCTTCTGGAAGCGCATCAGAATAAAGTTTTGTCATTGTGGCAGACAACTTTTCGAGTTTACCATTGATGGAATCAGCACGTTTATCATTTATCTCCATTGCCGTTCCATTGGAGTCAAGAGCATCCTGCTCTAACTGTAAGGCTTTGTTATAAGAATCCATAGCAGCTATGAAAATATTTTTCTGTCTTGTGCCCGCCGACATTTCCGCCACATATGACTTTTGAGAATGATTCAGTGTTCCCCACACCTTATTAAGATCATCCAGTGTATCACTTACATCACGCAAGTCACCATCTGCACCACGAACAGAAACACCTACACTTTTAAACGCTGCTTCTGCATCTGACATTTCAGCATCTGTAGTAAGCCCATCCTTACTACGAGAAATTCTTGAGAAAATTGTCTTAAATGCATTACCAATGACTGATCCTGACTGCCTAGTCTTTTCTGCTGTTGTTGATACCAGTGCTGCATATTTTTCAAATGACATTCCTGCTTCATTTACAACTGAACCAGAAGTTGCAATTGATTGAGAGATTGTGTCACAACCTTGAGAGAAATCCAATGCAATCTCAGAACTAAGCTTTTCAACTGTATCCGCAACATGCATCGCTTGATCTTCCGCCATATCAAACTGATTCAAGATACCTTGAATAGCATCAGCAGCGGCACTTGCTTTCATTCCTGAAGCGGCTGAAAGTAATACGGTCGGCTGTGCTTTTGTAAGCATAGATGCAGCGGATTCGTTCTCGTTCGCATAAATCGTAATCGCATCTGTCACTGTCTTCGTATATGTAGACAACTCTTTTGCCATACTAATAGACTGCTGCTTTAACGAGTTGAGTGATGCATCCGTAATGTTACTCATGGTCATATTAACCAGCGTCATAGCTTGATTAAGATCTTTAACAGCTTTACCAGCACTTTCGATTTGGCTTCTTATTGCACTTAATGTATCAGATTTAAGTCGCATAGTTGCCATATCTTTTAGACTTACTGAAAGTTTATTTGCATTCCCTTGTGTCTGCTGTATTGAATTATTCAAGCTATCAACGCCATTACCATTGACTGTAGCCTGGATATTAACTTTTCTATCCTTTCCGGTAAGCGCGTTAAGCTGCGCTTCCGCTTTAGAAGTATCAACATTCGCGGTAATTTTCGCATTAAATTCGCTCATGCTTTACATCCCCCGTTCTATCAGCTTATAAGCTGTAAATTGTGTTTTTCTTAAAATCATTTCAACCTCTTTTATATTTACCTCTAATTATGCGAAACTCCAAGTCTACTGGTTTTCCTCCATAATTTATCAGGCAATCGTAATACTTATAATCATCTTCTATCGCATCTGGCTCTTGTCTGAGTACATCAGCCAACGCATAAGGATCAATTCCCATACTGAATGCTGCAGAAACAAAGTCCATATCTTCATATAATCCACGGCGACATACACCAATTTCGCGCACTGCATCTACTGTTTTATGTATTGTTTTGGGTAAATAGGTTAAATTTGTGGCAAAATCAGTTCCATATTCCCTTTCCTTATGATTGACCTTTCTCTTATGATGTACTTCAATAATTTCATTTTCGCGAATCCAATCCGGTACATTTACAAAAGCAGTTGCAACTAAATTATGGATCATGAACATCTTCGGCTTTCTGCTACCGCTCAATGTGCTATATGTCACAACCGTTTCATAGCCATTTATAAAGAATGTTCTAATTAGCACTGCCGTTCCGTTTCTTCTTTTACTTGCTAATCTTGCATGGTTAGAAATAAACCAGCCCGGTTGTGCTTTTACGGGAACAAATCTTTCATCTGGTGAAATAAGTCCGCCAATAGCTTCTATATCCTTTTTAGTAAATCTCTTATAGTTTTTCTTCATATGTTCTCCATATATTAAAAAAGCAGTGCCTATGCAAGGCACTGCCACAAAATTACAATTTTATTGATTCACACGTATCCATTTTTTACTGAGATATTGGCAAAAACTCTCGACATCTCGCTACTAAGATATCATGCTTCCAGCCAAGAAACTCTGACCAATTTATATCAGACATATAGTACAAGCACATACGCGCTTCACTTGTAGTTCGGATTAGCTCACGAACAACAACATCTTCCAATTTCTGTCTGTTGGAAAGTTTCAAAACATCCATAAGTGCTTCTTTGCTAATATGACGTGTTTCATCATCTTTACGGAAAAGATATTTATACATCTCCGGATCACAAATCTTTAATCCAGCGTGATCTCCCAACCCATCAGTACCAATGAAGAAAAAGTTTTGTCTCAAAATTTCTTCCTCAACCTGATCCACGGTAAGAAGTGCGTAACCTTTAGCACCAGCCGGGATCGTAATATCTTCACGTGTGACACCAGAGTGAAAACTAATATCCCATGCGTAGCAATTGTCAACTTTTACTCGATCATTTCTTTGAAATTCTTTTATATTTCCCATATTCTTCTATTCTCCTATTATTCAAAAATTGTATCAAAATTATCATTTTCTTTATCTTCCATCAGTCCTGCGGTGATCGCAAGATCATACTCGCATTTGCTTAGAGGTCTGTCTTTTTCTTCTTTGGATGCTTCTACGACGCTTATAGCATCCGGCGTACCAAAGATGTCGTCAAAGTCAGATGTACAGCTTTCAACTTTTTCTTTACCAAAGACATCATCAAACTCGCCGCGCGCCATATCAAAAGCTGTCACAAGCGCCGCATCATCAGCGGGCGCGATGGATATAAGGCTATGTCCGATGTAATCATAAATCATAGGGACGCGTCCTTGTTCTTTCCAACCGTCCTCATAGATGATTTCGCCATCATTATCCTTTGTGCCAGAAAACTCCACGCTTCCATATACCGGACTTCCACTCTCAAGCTGCTTTTCAAGCCACTTCACAAAGTTTGGATAGCGGCTTTCATTTATGTAGCCTGTAGCACATAAGCAACGTCGCATCTCTCCATCTATTTCAACATCTTCGATACTCCAATCTTCAAATGAACCTACTTGGACAGAATCTTCAAATACTGGCATGTTTTTTATATGTCCAGTCAGTCCATGTCCATAAGGTACATCTTTATCATCATCAAGGAACTCGGCACATAGCGGCATACCTTTTACACTATCCGCGTTATCGCGGGTGTACTGCTCCAAGTAAGTTATACCGTTTCTGTTCCAGTGAGTTCTATCTGAATAAATCTCATGTAAAACCATTTTAATCTTTCTCCGTCCCATAATCGGCTTAGACAATTCTACTATTTTTTGCGTATCATTCATTGTTTTTCTCCATAAGAAAAGCTGCACCTATTCAACAAGTGCAACTTTTTCCTTTCCAATATTTTCTTGTAATTTGCGTGATAACCGACCAAGTGAACAATTTAATGAATCAACAACTTCATGCATCTGATTAATAATCCACTTTCTTTCCTGCCTTATTTCTCTTAATTCATCGTTTGTACTAAGCTGTGACTCATTCATGTTAATGCGCTTTTCTAACTCATTCATAGTCACTACCATGCTATTTGCCAGTCCCGTTACATCTATTTCACTGACAGTACACTTTTCTTTACCAATCATATTATTGCCATTATAATCTACAACTTTTGTCAGTTTTTCTTTGTTCTTATTTTCAATAGCGTCCATTAATAAATGAAAAAAATTAGAATAGCGTACTCCTGCAACTTTTATCGTCATATAGCTTTTTTCATTTTTTCCATAACTTCTGTATCTCTCATAAATATAACGAATAACTTCATCAATCGGTTTATCCACATTTATTCCTATTATTACCAGAAACTCTTTTGTTTCTTTATCTGTTTCAATCTTTTTTATAAGATAATTCATTGATGTTTCAACATATTTCGGATTCATTCTTGCTGAATCAACAATCTCATCTATAATTTCTTTTTTCCAATTTTTTCCATATTCATTTTTGTCCTTCATAATCTTTTTCTCCTGAATCATTTTTGCTTTTCTATTTTTTCCAGTTTCTGATAACTTGGTGTCCAATCTTCTACCGTTTCTCCAAGTTTCTGCAACACACCTTTAATTTCTGCAATCTCCCATAAATTATAGGATTTATGGTATTGCGTTCTCAATATCGGCACAATCCGCCGAACTTCTCTATCAGTTAATTCAATCTTCATTGATATCAATATCCTTTTCTCTGTCTTGTGATATCAGCATATAGTTAACTATTGCCGATACATCTTTTACATAGTCACCATTGAGAAAAGCCTTTACCCGGCACATATTTCTTTCAGTGAGATCACGTTTTCCGGAAATCCACTCAGATAGTGTGCTTCTTGGAATCCCGATTAAAAAAGCCATATCTGCTATAGACCAGCGATTTGCCTCCAAATATACTTTAACAATCTCTCTAATACTTAATATCCGTTCCTCTGTCATTTTCATTTTCATTTTCTCCCTTATGCAATTCATATTATGCTTAATTATTCGTTGATTTTTTTAAAAAACATGTTCAAATTCGTCGTTGAAAAAATAGAAATAACGAGTAAAGCTGTGGAAGAACCCGTTATCTCTAATTTTTCTCTACATATTCTGTGTAGGTGATTACTATATTAAAATCTGCTTTATCAGCAGATTTCAACACATAACACATATGCTCAAATCTATTGATAAAGCACCTATTTAACAACCTTTGGCTAAATGCCTAGTCGTCGCCACGCACCAAAGGTTCCCTATATTCAATTTGCATTAAAGTGCCTGCTCCTAACACTCATGCTTGGACATATAAATATTATATCCAGGCATCAATATTAGTAGTTGGAGAAAAGGGGCAACATTCTGTTACCCCCCCCATGTCGAAAAAACTAATTGAGTAAAAGATACATATGTTTTTCCACGATATCTCGAAGAAACACATATATATCTTATATATGTCTTATAAACCTTTTCTTTTCTAAGGGCATTCCCTTTCCTTTCCCTTTTCCATAAAAGGTTGCATATATAAGTCAATCGCTGAAATGCCTTTACTATCGGGGTTTCAGCGATTTGACGATTTGTTATTTCGTTTCAACACATTTTCGTTTGTTCTGCATCCAAGCTATTTTTTTAGATTTGTTCGCTTTTTCCTGGCATGATTTACAAAAGAACATTTTTGAAGTATTCCCTCTGACTGGAACATCAAAAAAAGTTCCACATTCGCAGCATTGTCTTACAGTTGGGTTCTTCTGCTTTTTTGTTTTTATGCGATGTTCTTCACAATATTTGTATTTATTTCTGTATTGCTGGCGAAATAACGTTCCGCATTCTTTGCATTCTCCGATATCTGCACCAGATAATCTTTCGTAATGCAAAAGTAAATGGTGATAATCCGTTATGTAATCCAGTACTTCGCTATCTTCGTCATCATCAACAATGGTAATCTTATCTATAAGCTTAGATCCGTTTTTTTGAGAAAATATCTCTTTGAACTCAATAAATCCATAATCTTGCAATTTTCTTAGAGCCGCAAAGTAGCGTTTATATCGCATTGATCCATATCCCCTTGAAATCCCCATTTCGAGGCAACAAATAGATTTGTTTATCTGCTCTCGACTAAAATATTCTTGCGAATAATTCTTTTTTCTTTTTACCAGTTTTCTATGAGTCATATAATACTTTGCATCAACTAACTTCATAAATAATAGTTTTCTAGCATCCTCATCTTCTATACTACATATTATTTTCCATTCATTTACCGTAATTGGCGTTGGGTTTGCAAAATTCATTCGATACTTTACGCTTGCTTTAACCGCATAATCTATCTCTATGCAATAGTCATAATAATTAAAATATGGAATTGCTTTTTCACAGAATGCAATCATTTCTTTCTCAATCTCTTTTGAATCTTCCAGCACATCCCAGTATTCTCTTTCTTCAAGATCAAGTCCATAAAAATCTACAATATCAAATCGTAAATATTTCGCCAATAACAGTAACTCTTTATACGTTCCACCTTGCGGGAAATGCCCCGTTTCATATATTTCTGCTGCTGCAGAATATTCATCAAAATTTTTTGTTATATAATTCAATTAATTTCCTCTTTCTTCATTTTATTTTAATATAAATTACCCAGCCAAAAAGCAAAAGTTAAACTTACAATCTTTTTGGATTTGCTTAAAAACTGTTTGTTACTATGAAAGTGTTCTTTATCTTTCCTTTATTCGTTGGCTGTAGAGTGCCAACCGATATCTAATAAGAAGTCAAGACTTCTCTGGCACGATATCGTAGCACTGGTAAGAACATCTATATCTACAACAACTTTTCTTCTTATATAAGAAAAGATTTTTGATTTTTTATAATGCCACGAATCTTTTGATGAGTGGCAGACAACACTTTGTGTTGGCTTATTCTCGCCACTACCGTGACTCTGTAGCCTTCGTAAAACGAAGTCTACATTATAATAAATATTTATTCTCCATTTCTTAATAATGGGCGTATTATATTTTTTGATTTTGGTTTTATGTTTTATGCCGATCATATAAAGAAAAGAAGAAATTTCACTATGAAAACCTCTGTAATAGCGTATAGCACGGGATTTCAGGACTTTTTATGTGTCTCAAAAAATACGGTTTTGATTTTTTCTTGAAATCCCTCTCAAATGCGATATTTAACGTGCTTTCAGGGCTTTTTTACATTAAAAATGACTGTCTCAAAAAATACGGATTTCATTATTGTTTAACAAAGAGTCCCAGGATTTTTACTTGTTCATAGTTGCTTCCGGCATAGATAATATGCGGGTTAATAAACATTTTAGTGACACCCTTATTCTTTACAAATGATAATAAATACTCTTTATGACCATCAACATCCAAAGTAATGGAATCATAAATCTTAACCAATTTATGAGAATTATTTTTATCATATCCAATGCAGTCACAAAGTTCCATTAATGTTAAAAGTTCAACATCTTCAATATTTGTTTCCAGAGGATTTTTACAGAGAACATTATATTCGAAGTTGATATACGGCATAATTTGATATATATATCCCAAATATCTATGATTTGTTGACTTAGTTGCACTATACAAATCTCTGATGTACCGAATATAAAATTTCTGAAATAACTTTTGTTTATCGTTGATTTTACCGCGGATAATGTCGTCGCAAATTAACATTAATCCTTTATCACTTTCCTTGATATACACGTCCTTGATTTCATTCCAAAATCTATTTGCGGTCGCCCTTGATACATGTAACACTTCCTGTAAATTACTTTTCTTCATATGGCAGTTTTTGCGGATCATAAAATTATTATTGTAGTCGACATATGTCAACAAGTAAATCAAACGTCCCACTGTCTCAGCCGAAATATTACCAAGCTGATGCTCATGGTATATGAAATAAAAGTAGCCTAACTCGCTATTATTACATTTTCGCATTTCATAATTATTTTTCCGAGAACTATACTGTCTACGCGCTTCCATTTGTTTAGGTGTAATGACTTTGGAACCCACCGGCATTTCTCCAACAATCTCACCTGAAATCTTATCTACAATCACTAATGATTCTTCAGTCACATTTGCTTGCATTCATTTCTTCCTTCCTTTTTGCACAAAAAAAGCAACCAATTAAAAAGACAATAAAGTTGTGTTTTTTGTCCTTTTTTTAATTGATTGCTGTTAGTCTCTAAACTATGTCTTAACCAGACACCTAGATACATTTCCTCTATTTAATTATTATATATAATATCATACTTTTCCTAATTTGTCAAGTGATTTTGTGCATTTTGCTAAAATTATGTGGTATTTAAGAATAATAAAATTGTGCAATATAGACACAACTTATAATATATTTCCCTAATTAAATAAACTATTAAACATGTCCATTAACTTCAGATAGTGATTTGCACAATAATATTCTGTCTGACCAGTAACTCCCTCAATCTGATACGTTCCCTCTCTGGTGCATCCAGAAGCTTGACAAGTATGGTTTGCTTCCTTTGGAACATGTGAATACGTAGACTTGCTGACTGGTGTTGGAGTAGGAGTTGCTGTATTGCTTTCTTCTGAGCTGGTTGTAATTGTTTTTAAACTGTCCAATAACTTCTGACTTATAACAGACGTTGCCTCCATACCATTCGCCTTTTTATATTCAATAACTGCATTACGTGTATTTTGCCCTGCTATTCCATCCGGCGTACCACATTGATACCCATTTGAGTTAAGAAGTTCTTGTATTTGTTTTATTGTTTCAGTATCTGTAATTTCTACTTCTGGTGTTTGAGGTGGATCAACAAATTTACATCGACTAAGTAAAAGATATTGTCCATCTGAAACGGTTACATATCTTTGACCGTCAAAGTTGTCATTTGATATAATATTATCTTGTCTGCTACTGGAATATATGCAGTAATAACCACTATCAGATCCTGCATCAAGTTTATATTCACCTGCCGGGATATGCTTTCCAACAAGGAACATGCCTGTTTGTGTTGTTTCAACCGTAGGATTTTCGGTTATGGAAACTGCATAACAACGTGAAAGATTCAAATATTCGCCATCATTAATTGTGAGAATGGAATCATATTCAAAGTTATCGTTGACAATAATATCACTTTCATTTCCATCTGATGATAAGCAAAAATATCCATTTCCTCCAGAAGCAAAAAGAATATATTCGCCACTTGGAATGTCAGTACCTACTTTATATTGCCCTGAACTATACTTGGTCAATGTTGTTTCCGTATTATCCGCATCAAGTCTTTTCCACGGATTTTTTCCTTTTCCTGAAAACCCTTTACCTTGAGATCTTTCAACCGCCTCAACACTAATGCCACCTGTCACGGCATATGTAGGTATACTGATACTACTTATTGCTAATATTGTTGTTGCAAAAACAATTGCTTTTTTCATACTCTTTTTCTCCTACATCATATATTTTCCATCTTCGTATTTACAAGTATATCATATTTCTACATATTTGTATATTTAATTCCACCATTCCTTAAACTTTAATTTATACAATAACGTAGAATGGAGTTGACAATATGATAGAATTTGGACAAAGACTTAAATCCCTACGAAAACAAAAAAACCTTACTCAAAAACAGCTTGCTGAACTAATCGGTACACAAAATAGTATTATTTCTTTTTACGAAGTTGGAGACAGAATCCCTTCTCCAGAAGTAATCATAAAGTTGGCACGAACACTTCACGTTAGCACCGATTATCTTTTAGGACTAGAAAAAAATGAATCCGTTGATATTTCAACTTTATCAGAACATGATAAAAGTCTTGTCCGTTCTCTTATCTATTCTTTGAGTGAAAAGAACCAGAAATAAATTTAGGCTATGGAAATGCTCCATAGCCCTTTTTATATCCTATATTCCTTTCACTGTTGCTACAATCAATTTCACTTCGTCTTTATCTGCATACTTTTTAAGATATGGGATAATTTCCTCAAAACGTTCTTTCTTTACTCCTGTGAGCTTCCTAAGATGTTTCCAGTAAAATATATCTTCATTATTATTCTCAAGCCACTCATAAGCCCAGACTAATTTTCTAGCCCACGATTCGGGGTATGATTCTGTATATTTATCTAACACGGCTCTGCTTTTGGGCATATTTTCAAGCCTATGTTCCTTTATCCCTAATATTTTACATATATTTTTTCCCGTTACTTTTTCAGGCTTTCCCAGATTGTCAGCAGCTCCGCTGTAAATATCTGCTGCCACACTTTCTATAGCGACAGACATTTTTTCATCATACTCTTCCCATTCCGGCGTAATGTTTGCTTTGACATAATGGCTTTTCGCTTCCTGCCTTATTTCTTCCTCAGATAATTGCGAATTAGTTAATTCTTCCGGCTTCATCCCCAAAAAGAAAGCAATCTGACAAGCAATGGAAAAATCATATCCACGTCCAGTTAGTAAGGTTTTTTGGATTCTACTCATAGTTGCAATCTCATTCAGTTCAATTTTTTTATAAAAATGTGTCATGTCATCAACGAACTTTGTCATGTATCGGCTATTCCCCGTTGACTTCATATATTCAGTGTCTTTCATTCCATGATATAAAATAGCACTAATTGGAATATCTCTCACAAAATCTACAGGAGAGTCAAAAACATGTTCTGCGTACTCTGCAAATGCTATCTGTAAAGGATCGTCTACAGAAAGACTTTCTTCTATGCCTGGTATAACTTCTTCAGCGGTAACGAAACTATACAAGCTCATGCTTTTGGCAGGAACACCAGAGTCCCGAAGCCTACATTTATGTTTCGGACAAATCCTCATATTCCGTATTTGATGCTTTCGATGCCAGTATGTTTCGGCGTATTTCTGTCTGTCCTCACGGGAACATATCGGACAATACTTCAAATACTGCTCCTTCTCGCACCTGGGAAGAACGGCAAATAAATGGTGCATATCACAGTTCTCATGGCATAATTTGTATAAAGCATTCTTCCTCTGCTCCAACGGAATAAATCTGGCATACTGAGGGTACATGGTATGTTTTAATACTAACTCCCTCAAAGGATATGTATTATCAATACACTCTCTTGCTTCGGTGTTCAGATTTCCAATAAATTCTTTAATCGGTGTATCGGATCTTTTACAATACAAAAATTGCAATAATTGAGAGTTTATATAGCCTGAACGAACGGCAAAACGCCCAAACCAACTATACACCAGTTCATCCAGGTAAATCTCAGGAAAGTACATTTTCATAATGCTATTTCCTCCACAACGAAATGTTCCCGAAATACTTCTACAATATTAAGATTTTCGACTTTTGATTTTTGCACCAATTCAGCTATGCTGTAATCTTCTTCTGATGATATTACCGCCTTTTCTATGGTTTTCTTTTTCCTTTTGGCTGTTGTGTTCTTTACGGTGGCAGCAGGTTTGATAAAATCATGTAAAAGCTGCATTCTTTTCTCATATGCCTGATTCAGCATTGAAATATCAAGCGTTTCATGCCCTGTTAAAATTGCAATCTCCTGTGCATCGTGAACTAATGAGACAACAACAGATGTCACACCGCCGGAATGCTCGAATAGCCACTCAATTATTTGTGCTGTTATCTCCGCTTTCTTTTGCACATATTGATATTTAAACAATAATTTGCAAAATCCGTTAAAAAATTCATCATTATTCAGTGCATCATATTGTAATCCTAAAGAACGCCGTGCCAATTGAAACGCTGATTCAAAAAGTGATAATGTTTCTGGCGTTCCGATCATTCCAATAGATATACCTGAGCTATTGATTAACTGAGTAAGCATTGCTACAAGTCCTTTTCCACTCTTTGACGTTACACAATTTTGCACCTCATCAATTATCAATAATCCAATATGTTGCAATGCAACCTGTGATACAATACCAATCAACACATCTGTTGTTGCCCTTGCTTTCAATGCATTTCCATAATAAGTAGTTTCCAGTAATTCATCTGACTTTCGTAGTATTTCCAATAATAACGACTTTACCGATGCGTCCCACGGGCATTGAACTATTAACGCCGGAATAATTCTTGTTGATGGATTATGAAGTTCTATCATTTTATCTTGTGTGATTATTGATATAGCACGATTTATAGCTGAACTTTTGCCAATTCCAGAACAGCCAACAACCGAAAAAGAATCTGAGCCTCCAATTATCCCTCTGTTTTCCCTTCTCATTATTGCATTATGGTTCTGATATGACTGCTGTATTGCTGTATTTGTTCCCTTTTTCTGTAATGACCTTAATAGTGCAAGATATAACTTTGAGTAAATCTCAATACTCATTTCACTCGGTAAATAAATTTCATACAACGTGGAAAGCTCTATGAGCCGTTCTGTTTGGCTTTTTCCCCGTATTTCTTCACTATACGCCGGGATATCTGCCAGTTTTTCATATAACTCCTGTCCCGATAACATTTCCGGCATCTGCCTGATTAAATCCATATTATTCATGTATCATACCCACCTTCATACAATCCACATGAACTTTTATCTTCTCTCGTTCATAGTTTTGCGGAATTACTTCTAAATCTCCATTGCTACAACCTACATTCGCCACAATCGCTTCAATATGACTGGCAAGATTTATTTTTGCCTGAATATTGCTTGCTTCCACTGATTTCACAATCTTTTTCTTTTCCGTTTGCATGATCTCAATTTCTGAAAAACTCTTGTTTTTATATCGACTTTCAATTAACACAAATTCTATAAAATTCCCCTTATCTACCAACCAAACAGAAGAAGAATCATCGGGATTATATGCTACTGTTACATTGCCCCCGGACAAGTATTTTTCTGCAAAATTCTTATTCTTATATCTTACATTGTTCACGATTAGCCCGGATCTTGTGAATTTACCTGTTATACGTGGCAACAGTGTCAATATAAGCTGTTCTCTGCTTATTGAAATAAAGTTTGTCCCTTCCAACGATAAACCATATCGGAATATATCACTTGCATATGGTGGTACTTTTACTTTTAACATTTCTTCACTATATGGAAAATTCTCAATTATTCGCTGTGAATTGTAATAGAGAATACACTTAATAAGCACTTTTTCAAACTGATTCAATGTCAAACACGCATCTTTTCTGTAATCATGCGCCCCACGTTCTTGAAAGTCCGGTTCAATCAATCCTTTTCCTTTTAAGTAAGGTCGAAAAAGGTCTTGAATTACGCTGAAAAACTTTTCTACACTTCCTTTCAATTCTGGTCGATATACTGGAAGATTTACCACTTTAACTCCCAACTCTGCAATTTGCTCAAAATTTGCACTCTTATATTCTGTTCCTTGATCTGTAACCAGAACACCCGGACACAATGATGAATCCCACTCCTGCTGCTGTATAGTAATTCCATATTTCCGACATAAATCTTGCTTGTCAGTAACAACATTAATCATTAGTTGTCTGAGACTATACATACCACCTTCCCATGATAGCGAATAACCGCAACATAATGAGCTGTAAGCATCTATACAAGCGGTTAATATCGGTCTGCCAATGATTCCACCTTGTTCATTGATAAGATAAATGTCGCAAACTGTAGAATCCAACATACCCATTCCAGGTGCTTTTGCATATTCCTGGATTCTATCACCAAGCAACGGACGATTATTACGCTGATAATTTGTAAGCCCATTTCTGGAAATATAGTAAGTCTGCGTATTCTTCCGTTTACGATAAAAGTAACGGAACTGATTGAAAGTTGGATATCCTTCTGCTAATTCACCGTCTCCATCGCAATATTTAGCTTTTAACATCATCGTATACGCTGTTTTGAGGCTATTTTTGTGACAAGTATAATAGAATTTATTAAGCCCCCATCTCATATTCTTTTCGTCATCAGTCAAAGATTTATCACTTTTATTGTCTTTAGGAGATAGTATCGCCACATTCTGAAAAGAAAGATAAAGACAAAGATATTTCCGAAGCGTTTGTTTACTTATGTTTTCATTTATTGCAATCGCAGAAATTATTTCACATCTTTTTTGCTCATTTGGTAGCAGTTGAAGAATTGGTGCAATCATAGTATATCGCTCATATGCTTTTTTTCGACTCTCTGGCAACAGAGAGTCAATTTCTGGTATCACGATATTCGTAAATCTGTACAAATTTTCTTGCGCACACTGCTGCCATCCAACAAAGAACGAAATATTTTCCCAATGTGGCATTTTTCGTCTCACACAATCAATAATCAGCACATAATCTTCTTTCAATGCTAATACACGCACAATAGAATCATCTTTAAAATATAGTTCATTCTTCTGCATTTATCACTATCCCCCAATCTGCCACACCACGCTTTGTCCAATAATTTCTTGACATATCTAACAACTTTACATTTAACGGTTTTGTAAGTCTGTTTCGTGTCAAACATTCCCGTACCATCAGATCACCGCCACTCTTTACACACACAAAGTCTGTCATGTAATCGCTCTCTTTTGCTCCTTCGAGTGGCACATTACAGCGGATTTCCTGAATGTCCACTGATTCTTCAAGTACATCTGCATACTTACTTTGTATCGAATCATATGTTCGACACACTTCTTTGCATTTTTTGAGGGATTTTTTCTCACATCGCCCTTTGTAACTTACTTTTCGCATAAGCACCTCCTGTATTTGTTGCAATTTCTCCCACTTTCCTAAATCACTTTTCCAAAAACATATTCCAAAAAACGGGAAACTCCCCAAAAACACTTTTCTGACCTTTCCCAAAAGCATTTATGGGCTTCCCATTTTCATTTATTTGGGGAATAAATTTGGGAACCCGCATAGAAACAAGGTTTTTTCCACTTTGACTCTTGAAAAATCCCCAAAAGCATTTCCCAGAAATGAATTTTTGAAATTTACTATGTCGTGGGGCAAACCCTTTTATCCTCTCAAGGGACAAATTCCACATCCTATGTCTACTCTCATTTATGTTTTCTGGGTAAAAAAGTAAATAAAATTCGGATTTTATTACAGGGTGAAAAATCGCATAAATTCAAGGTTTTTCGCTATGCCGTAAAACAAAAAAGACCCTGAAGAACTGTATTTCTACAATTCTCCAAGGTCAAATTTTACGTTTGGACACTTTAGGGCTGGTTGGCTATTTTACCTCTTTAGAGGATATTTCGCTTTGCCCCATAACATTATGCTAATTATGCATTCTTCTCAGCGATAGCTGCCTGTGCTGCTGCAAGACGAGCGATCGGTACACGGAATGGTGAGCAGGATACATAGTTAAGACCGATCTTGTGGCAGAATTCTACAGAAGACGGATCTCCACCATGCTCGCCGCAGATACCTACGTGAAGGTTCGGGTTAACCGGTTTGCCGAGTTCGATAGCCATCTTCATCAGCTTGCCAACGCCAACCTGATCCAGTTTTGCAAATGGATCGTTCTCGAAGATCTTAGCGTCATAGTATGCGTTGAGGAATTTACCTGCATCATCACGGGAGAAGCCGTATGTCATCTGAGTAAGGTCGTTTGTACCGAAGCAGAAGAAGTCTGCTTCTTTAGCGATCTCGTCAGCTGTAAGAGCTGCTCTCGGGATCTCGATCATTGTACCAACTTCATACTGAAGGTCAGAACCAGCGGCTTTGATCTCAGCATCAGCTGTCTCAACTACGAATTTCTTAACATATTTAAGCTCTTTTACATCACCAACAAGTGGGATCATGATTTCCGGTTTGATTGTCCAGTCCGGATGAGCTTTCTTAACTTCGATTGCTGCGCGGATAACTGCTGTTGTCTGCATCTTAGCGATTTCAGGATATGTTACAGCAAGACGGCATCCACGATGTCCCATCATCGGGTTGAACTCATGAAGAGAAGCGATGATAGTCTTGATCTGCTCTACAGTTTTGCCCTGAGCATCTGCAAGTTTCTTGATGTCAGCTTCATCTGTAGGAACGAACTCATGAAGAGGCGGATCCAGGAAACGGATAGTAACAGGGTTACCTTCCAGAGCTTCAAAGAGACCTTTGAAGTCATCCTGCTGGAATGGAAGAACTTTTGCAAGAGCTTTTTCTCTCTCTTCTGCTGTTTCGGAGCAGATCATTTCACGGAATGCATCGATACGTCCCTCACCGAAGAACATATGCTCTGTACGGCAAAGACCGATACCTTCTGCACCAAGCTCTACAGCTTTCTTAGCATCTGCAGGAGTATCTGCGTTTGTACGAACTTTCATTGTTCTGTACTTGTCAGCCCATGCCATGATGCGTCCGAACTCACCAGCGATTGTAGCGTCTACAGTCGGGATGATTCCGTCGTAGATGTTACCGGTTGTACCATCGATGGAGATGAAGTCTCCTTCGTGGAATTCTTTACCAGCAAGTGTGAATTTCTTGTTTTCTTCGTCCATAGCGATATCACCGCATCCGGATACACAGCACTCACCCATACCACGGGCAACAACTGCTGCGTGAGATGTCATACCACCACGAACTGTCAGGATACCCTGAGCAGATTTCATACCTGTGATGTCTTCCGGAGATGTCTCAAGACGTACAAGTACGACTTTCTCTCCTCTTTCAGCCCATTCAACAGCGTCATCAGCTGTGAATACGATCTTACCGCAAGCAGCTCCAGGAGAAGCGCCAAGGCCTTTACCCATTGGTGTAGCAGCTTTCAGAGCAGCAGCATCAAACTGTGGGTGAAGAAGAGTATCAAGGTTACGTGGGTCGATCATAGCTACAGCTTCTTCTTCTGTTCTCATTCCCTCATCAACAAGGTCACAAGCGATCTTTAAAGCAGCCTGAGCTGTTCTCTTACCGTTACGTGTCTGAAGCATATACAGTTTACCATGCTCTACAGTAAACTCCATATCCTGCATGTCTCTGTAGTGTTTTTCAAGTGTTTCGCAAACCTGTTTGAACTGTACGAATGCTTCCGGGAATTTCTGTTCCATTTCGGAGATGTGCATAGGTGTACGAACACCGGCAACAACGTCTTCACCCTGAGCATTTGTAAGGAATTCACCAAACAGACCGTTAGCTCCTGTAGCAGGGTCACGTGTGAAGGCAACACCTGTACCACAGTCATCACCCATGTTACCGAATGCCATCATCTGTACGTTAACAGCTGTACCCCAGGAATACGGGATATCGTTGTCACGACGATATACGTTCGCACGTGGGTTGTCCCAGGAACGGAATACGGCTTTGATAGCACCCATTAACTGTTCCTTAGGATCAGTTGGGAAATCAGCACCGATTTTTGCTTTATATTCAGCTTTGAACTGTTCAGCTAATTCATGAAGGTCTTCTGCAGTAAGTTCAACATCCTGCTTAACACCTCTTTTAGCTTTCATCTCATCGATAAGTTCTTCGAAATATTTCTTTCCGACTTCCATAACTACATCAGAGTACATCTGGATGAATCTTCTGTAGCAGTCCCATGCCCAACGAGCATTGCCGGATTTTTCAGCAAGTACGTTAACAACGTCTTCATTTAAACCAAGGTTCAGGATAGTATCCATCATACCTGGCATAGAAGCTCTCGCACCAGAACGAACGGAAACAAGCAGAGGATTTTCTTTGTCACCGAATTTCTTTCCGGTAACTCCTTCCATTTTGGTGATTGCTTCCATGATCTGAGCCATGATCTCATCATTGATCTGTCTTCCGTCTTCATAGTACTGAGTACAAGCTTCTGTTGTGATTGTGAAGCCCTGAGGTACAGGAAGACCAAGGTTTGTCATTTCAGCAAGGTTGGCACCTTTACCACCCAGAAGGTTTCTCATATTAGCGTTACCTTCTGTAAACATGTAAACCCATTTTGCCATTTTACATTTTCCTCCTAAATTATTGTTCTTTTGTAACTATTCAGCATTCTGTTGTGAAGTAACTGAACAGCCACACCTTTCGCACATAAGTAAATATATGTTTCTTATACGCACATAATTATTTTATAGAGTTTGTGTCATTTCGTCAAGGTTATTCTGCTAAAATTAGCTAAAATTTTTATACATTCTGCATAATGTGATTTATTTTATTATTCTTATTATTGTTAAGGTTTTCTCAGTCCTTTATTCTGGTCTTTATCTACATTTTCTCTCACATCTCATTATAACAGGAAAAAACGGGAAGCAAAACAGATAAGTTGATCTGCCCGGCTGCCCGTTTATAATTTTTATCAATTATTTCTTTCTGCCTTTTTTCATGTTCAGTACCAGATGTCTCGGCATACCATTTACCATAATAGGCTGATAATCTCCCTGGATCAGAGGTTTAATATAGTCTACAAAATCCTTAGTTACGTTTGTAGCATCTTTATTCATCCATTCTCTCGGAACAAGTTTCTCCTCATTTGCGATTCTGTGTACATCGTAGATACCTGTAGCTGCCATGTAGGGATCATCGGAAACACGGTCGATAACAACCATCTTACCTGTGTCACCTTCATCTGCAGCTTTAACTGCAGCACCACCTACCATGAATGCTTCATCAATATCCACTCTGGATGCCATGTGGGAAGCACTTCTCTGTAATGTGGAAAGTTCAACAGCTCTTGTCTTGCATCCGCACTCCGCTGCCAGGAAGTTTGCCAGATAAGTGGCTGTTCCCTGAAGCTGTTTGTGTCCAAATGCATCCACATAGTCTCCCACGCTTCCAAGCTCACATACATATCTTCCGTCTGCCAGCTTGATTCCCTCGGAAACTGCGATTACAATAGATGCTTTTTTATTCAGAAGATCTTTTACTTTTGCAAGGAATTTCTCAACATCAAAAGGCACTTCCGGCAGATAGATCAAATCCGGTCCGTCGCAGTCCTCAGATTTTGCCAGTGCTGTGGCACCTGTAAGCCATCCGGCATTACGTCCCATGATCTCCATGATCGTAATCATATTTTTCTTATAAGTAAGTCCCAGTGCATCGCGGATCACTTCTTTTGTGGATGCGCCGATATATTTTGCAGCACTTCCGAATCCGGGTGTATGGTCTGTCAGCGCCAGGTCATTGTCGATTGTTTTCGGAACACCAAGGAACTTCTGAGTCTGTCCTGTGAGAATCGCATAATCAGACAGTTTCTTGATCGTATCCATGGAATCATTTCCGCCAATGTAGATAAACGCATAGATATCCAGTTTATTTAAGATCTCAAAAATTTTCTCATAAATTGCTTTATCTTCGTGAATCTCAGGAAGCTTGTAACGACAGGAACCTAAAAATGCAGATGGTGTTCTCTTGAGTAATTCGATATCCAGTTCTGAATGAATCTGTGTTGACAGATCAATATACTGTTCATCCAACAGTCCCTGAATGCCGTGAAGCATTCCGTATACTTTGTCAAATCCTCGTTCAATGGCATTCTTATAAACTCCGGCAAGACTGGAATTGATTACTGCAGTAGGTCCTCCTGATTGTCCAACAATGATATTTCTTTTTTTCGCCATAGCAATGACCTCCTTGTTTTCACGTTTTGTTCATTATGTCTTAGAGTGTGTCTGAAAAATGCTTTACGCAAGATGTGCGTCACAATTTTTCAGACACGCTCTGGTCCCGCAGGACTCGTTGAGGTAAATTGTAACAAATATTTTTTTATTCGTCAATCATTTATTGTGGTTTTTACACATATGATTTCTGTATTTCGTCACTATATCAGTGTATTTTTCAATTTACCACGACATTTCAGATCTATTTTTGTATATTTATAACTATAATTAATCCAGCCCATGTGTTATACTTATAGACAGATTGATTCCGGCATCAACTTATAGCAATCAAAACCTTTTTGAAAATTGCCGGACATCAATGTCCATGACTATTCGGTACCTTCGCAGTTACGAACCAAAATGCATTTCAAATCACCTTCGGTGATTTGCAGAATACTGCCAGCTGAACAGTTACACAATATTTATCGATCAAGGAGGATTCATTTATGATCCATACAATTGAAAACGACTATCTTAGAGTATCTGTAGACGATCATGGTGCTGAGCTTTGCAGCATTTTTGATAAGGTACATAACAGAGAAGTGATCTGGCAGGCAGATCCGGCTTACTGGAAACGCCACGCACCGGTTCTTTTTCCTAATGTGGGACGTCATTTTGAGGATCACTATCGTATTAATGGAGTCGAATATCCCTCCAGTCAGCATGGGTTTGCCAGGGACAGCGAATTTATCTGCGTGGATATGACTGCTGATTCCATCACCCATAGGCTGAAATCTTCTGATGCCACAAGAGAAAATTATCCATATGATTTTGAGCTGAAGATCAAGCATGTTCTGGAAAAGAACCAGGTCAGTGTATGCTGGGAAGTGATCAGCCTTAATGATGAAACCATGTATTTTACAATTGGCGGCCATCCTGCATTCAATGTACCTGCCGGAGGAATTGGCTCCCAGGAGCAATATCATCTTACTTTCGACGGCCAGGATTCCCTCTCCTATCTGCTGATCGACATGTCATCAGGTACCGCGGTCGCAGATAAAGCTTATACACTGGAGCTTGAGAATGGTTCCTGCCTTATTGATGCTCACATGTTTGACAAAGATGCCCTTGTTTTTGATGACCAGATTGAAAAGGCCGGTATCGCTTTCCCTGACGGAACTCCTTATGTGGAACTGATCTGTCATGGATTTCCAAGCTTTGGCATCTGGTCCGTCCCGGGTTCTCCTTTTGTATGTCTGGAACCATGGATGGGACGCTGTGATGATTTTGGATTTAAGGGCGAGCTTCCGGAAAAGAAATATATCAACACTCTGAACAAGGATGAAATTTTTACTGCATCATATGAAATAAAAATTTATTAATTTTCTCCTTTTATCCTGAAAGCTGTGCTATAATGTCATAGTATATGAAAGTCATCCTGTCCGGTATCCACGAATTTACCCATGCAGACATGACTGATTCATGGCAGCCACTCAGGACTTTCATAGAAAAACACAGGAGGAAATTTCCATGACTAGAGAAGAATTTCAGAAGCTGACACAGGATGTTGTACTGCTCGACGGTGCTACCGGTTCCAATCTTATGGCCGCCGGAATGCCAAGAGGAATCTGTACAGAAGCATGGATCATGGAGCACAAAGAAGTTCTGCAGAATCTGCAGAAGGCTTATGTTGAAGCAGGAAGCCAGATCGTATACGCACCTACTTTCGGCGGAAACCGTTACAGTCTCGGACTTCACGGACTGCAGGATAAGCTTGCGGAAATGAACCATGCACTTGTAAATATTTCCAGAGAGGCAGTGGGACATAAGGTTTATGTTGCCGGTGATATTACCACAACAGGAAAGATGATGGAGCCTGCCGGTGATCTCACCTATGAGATGGCATATGAAACATACTGTGAACAGATTAAGGTTCTTGAAGATGCAGGTGTTGATCTGATCGCTGCGGAAACCATGATCAATATCGAGGAAACACTTGCTGCACTGGATGCTGCTGCATCCGTAAGTTCTCTTCCTGTAATGTGTACAATGACCGTAGAAGCTGACGGAAGCATTTTCAGCGGAGGAAATGCTGTGGAGGCTGCGATCGCCCTTGAGGGTGCAGGTGCTGTGGCAGTTGGGATCAACTGTTCTGTAGGACCTGACCAGCTGGTATCCGTTGTCCGCAATATCAAAGAGAACGTATCCATTCCTGTCATCGCCAAACCTAATGCCGGTATGCCGACGATTGATGATCAGGGAAATGCCATTTACAGTATGGACGCCAAAAGCTTTGCAGAACATATGAAGGTTCTGATTGAAAATGGTGCGTCTGTTGTCGGAGGATGCTGTGGTACTACTCCGGAATTCATCCGCGAGATAAGCAGAAGCCTCGGAAGATAGATTTTGTATCTTCGACAGCCATAGTCAGACGAATAACGAATATTCGCAGCCAAAGCAGGGAACTTTCCTGATTCGGTTAAAGAGGGATATGACTCAAAAAAGCACATAACTTAGGATAGAATCTGTCTCAATCCGAGATATTCTCATCCTCTGTTATGTGCTTTTTGGTAATTGTCCGGCTTTCCTCTGTCCTGATCCTGCGAAAATACCATGGCAATTCTATAAACAGTTGCGCTTTTTATTATCTGCTTTTCATCTACTTCACTTTGATTGCTTTTTTCGGGCACATCTCCTGGCAGCAGAAACAGCGGATACACTTTCTGTAATCATATACCGGCGGCTTTCCTTTGCCTTTTCTGAAATCCACAGCTTTCCCCGGAACCGGACAACTCTGCACACAGATCCCGCAGCGGACACATTTATCAGCTTCTATATATGGTTTTTTCTGAAAAATGTTTAACGCTCCCGCCATTCTTGTCCAGATATTCTTTCGCACTTCTGTGCGGTCTACATTAAAAGCCGGATTTCCGTATTTTTTCACTGCCTCTGCCATGGAAATCTCCCCGTCTGGTGTCAGAAGGGTAATCTCCTCTTCTTTCCATGTACCAAGTCCCATTTTCTCACCATGATAGTTCGTCGGAACCATCTCTGGTTTCAGATAAACCAGACGGCTGAATACACTGTCCAGTGCAACCGGATCTGTGGACATCAGCAGTACATTCATAGGAACCGGATCTCCCGAACCCGGTCCGTTGCCCTCCATGGCCACGATCCCATCCATCACATACAGCTTCGGTGCCACACATTTATTCAGATCAATAAGCATTCTGGCAAAGCTGTCCGCACTCGGGTACTGCGTGTGCCCCTTCGCTTTATGGAATCCATATATAAACCCATAGCTGTTCTTAACCGCACCGGTGATACGTTCTAATGCATGTGTTTTCATCTTGCTCAGGGAAATCACACAGTCCTGCTCCAACAGTTCTTTTGGCAGGATAAATTCCTTTGCCTGGACTCCCTGCGGATAAGCAGTTTTCACGCCCTCAGAATAATCAACAGCCGGAATATGATATTTCTCCAGATAAGTATCCATTCCTGTTCCGCGGATCACTGCCTGAGTGGTTCCATGACCGCAGGAATCTGCAAGCACAATATTCTCATACCCACTTTCACGCAGGATTCCCGCAAAGGCTCCTACTACAACCGGATGTGTGATCACTGCTTTCTCTACCTCTGCTTTTTTCAGCAGATTCGGATTCAGCAGGATCTTCGCATCCTTTGGAATCAGAGTCTCCACTCCACCCAGAAAATCCAGTCCCTGTTTCAGCAGCATATAGATTTTTTCTTCATCATATTCCCGGCAGGGAAGTAATACCACTTTACTTTTCACCAAATTCACGCACCTTTATCATCTCCGGACAGATCCACCTGTCTCAGTGCTTTTCTTACCGGCAAAATACATGCCGGCACTACAGAGAGACAGTCCACACCCATCCTCAGAAATTCTTCTGTCAGGGCAGTGTCTGCAGCAAGTTCCCCACAGATACAGACACGTCTGTTTTCTGCATGTCCCGCTTCGATCACCATTTGAATCATACGCAGCACTGCCGGGTGATGGTCATTATATTTCTTGCGCAGAAGCGGATTCTGTCTGTCCATCGCCAGTGTATACTGACTCAGGTCATTGGTTCCAAGACTCAGGAAATCCACTCTTCTGGCAAGCTCCCGGCTGATCATGACTGCTGCCGGAGTTTCGATCATGATTCCTGTCTTAATATGTTTATACGAAATTCCTTTTTCATCCAGCCCGATCTTTACTTCCCGGATAATTTCTTCAATCTCATCCATTTCCTCTTCTGAGCTGATCATCGGATACATCAGCGCCAGGTTTCCATATGCACTCGCCCTGAAAATTGCCCGAAGCTGTGCCTTGAACATTCTTTTTCTGTCAAGGCAGAGACGGATTCCTCTGTTCCCCATGATCGGATTTGTCTCGTCCGGGATATTCAGATATTCTGCCTGCTTGTCTGCTCCGAGATCTGCCGTACGAATCACAGTGAGCTTTTCTCCCATGGTCTCCGCAATCTTTTTGTATGCAAGAAACAGCTCATTTTCACGAGGATAATTTTCTCTTCCAAGATACTGGAATTCACTGCGCAGAAGACCAATCCCGGCAGCTCCGTAATACAGCACACTGTTCAGGTCGTCCATATTTCCGATATTGGCATAGATTTCAATTTTTCTGCCATCTTTTGTGATATCCGGTTCTCTCCTTAATTTCAGAAGCTCTTCTCTTTCTTCTTTATCCGCCTGCCTGCGGATCTCATATTCTTTTTTTACCTCTTCATCCGGATCAATATACAAAGTTCCGGTATATCCGTCCACAATAGCCTGCCGTCCGTCCCACTCCGAATCTGTGTCAATTTCCAGCAGAGCCGGTATATTCATTGTTTTTGCCATAATGGCAGCATGAGACATGTCGGAACCATGATGGGTAACAATAGCCATCAGTTTATCCTTATCCATCTCCATCAGTTCTGTTGGCGTGATACTCTCCGTCACAACGATCACAGGCTCATCCCCAAGATCTATCCTGGGAGAGATACCTCCCAGTTCACCGATCAGGCGGTCGGAAATCTCCCGCATATTATCCAGCCGTTCTTTAATCGCAGGCTCTTCCAGAGTTCTGAAAGTCTTAAGCATCTCATCCCTTGTAGTCATTACCGCATAGGCAGAATTTACTTTTTCACTCTGTATGACACTCTCAATGGCACGTTGAAAGCTTTTTCCCTCCAGCAGATTCTTCTGTCTGAGAAAAATCTCTGCCTGGGTTCCCTGAATTATGCAGTTTTTTTCATATAAATCCTCTAGCTGTTCCATGACTCTGGTGCGCGCCTGCCGGAAAATATTCAGCTCTGTTTTCACATCTGTGATTTCGTACTGGCGCATCTGATATTCGCTTTTATGATAATACAGTATCTTACCGATGGCAATTCCGGAAAAGGCACCGGTTCCCTTGTAAACATCCATATTAACTCCTTAGTTGATTAACCCCTTAGTCGCAGGCAGCCTTAAATTCAGTCCAGTTCTTCTGATACTGTGCGTCTGCGTCCTGGCTTACATTCTGGACGATCTCGCCCTTTGTAACATCATCCGGAACTACCAGATCCGGATTTACCAGCTCATCTGCTGCTTTATTTGTGCTGTAATAGCCGATATAGTCTGTGCATTTCGCTGCAACCTCCGGCTGCATGATGTAATCCATGAAAGAATATGCCGCATCTTTATCCGGCGCTTCACTTGGAATAAACATACCCATAATACCAAATCCAAGTCCTTCTTCCGGATATACCACCTTCAGATCAGGATTCTCAGCCAGAGCAGCTGTTACCTGAGAGGTATAAAGAAATGCAACACTTGCTTCTCCGTTGAGAAGTGCATTCTGTGTATTGTCATCCTGGTTCAGACGTACATTCGGAGCAAGTTCCAGAAGCTTCTCTCCTGTCTTCTTGATCACATCAATGTCCTCTTCATTCATGCTCTCACCCATGGAAAGCTGGGTGATACCATTGATCACACGATAGTTTGCAGTCAGTGCAATGCTGTCCTCAAGAGACGGATCCCAGAGATCTTTATATCCTTTGATATCAATATCCACCTGTTCCGGATCATAAACGATCAGCGGGATGCCTGCTCCGTAAGGAACTGTATATTCGTCATCCGGATCATAGAACTGTCCCTGATATAATGGGTTGATATTTCCGATATTCTCCAGAGAATCCTTGTCAAGCTTCTCTGCAAGTCCTTCCTGGATCGCAGTTTCCAGAATATAATCATCTGCGATTACAATATCATAGTCACCGCCCTTTGCCATGGAAAGCTTCTCAAGCATGGTTTCATCTGTATCGA
>SKEC01000371.1_pt1:0-40000 | contig 45361 bp, 23 predicted proteins | sample 4826641 | NCBI WGS metagenome assembly SKEC01 (sample SAMN11008819, study PRJNA524170) | human gut metagenome | biome: Human fecal sample; material: Feces; isolation source: fecal sample from pouch patient p18, p21 | host: Homo sapiens | place: Israel: Tel-Aviv | collected 2015-12-22
AGTCTTTTAATGTTTATCTCATTGTCTTATCTTTTTTTGAAAATGTTTCACGTGAAACATTTATATTTTATTTTAAAAATCAAAATATTACTTTTCCATTTCAAAGCATATCATTAAATCCCTTATATTTTTCTTCTGTTTTTATTACTCATATTTATATTTCACTGTGTGATTTGTAAATTTCACTTACTGTCACAATAATTATCAAATTAAGCACTTACGCAATTAAATGTTTCACGTGAAACATTCGATCATTTTTCATCTCATATTTTCATTTATTTTTCCAACCTTTTCACCATTCCGTTCCTTTTCTTATTTTTATATTATCCCTTTTATTTTCTCTTTTTACAAATGTTTCACGTGAAACATTTGGCATTTTCTGTTCACGCTATTATAATAAGTAGCTATGCTATTACTATCCACCATTTTAGCTTTATTATTTTTGTTCTCCCTTGTTTTTGGAGAATGTTTCACGTGAAACATTCTCCTCTCCCACCTTCAAAATCCATGCAAAAAATGTTTGTAACTTCCCCCCGGATGACTTATAATAGATATAACAATTGCCATTCAAACAAGGAGGTACTCTATCATGAAGAAAAATGTTCAGCGTTTATTAACGATCAGCATCCTTACTTCTATGACCGGTGCTGGTATTTTTGCTGTAAATAAACTGATCAACGCTTCTGCTGTAATCCGCAATGCGTTGCACAATAAATCTCAGTATTTCTATGACTGGAAATTTGGACGTATCCATTACACGCTCGAAGGCTCCGGCTCTCCACTGCTACTTTTACACGATCTTTCCCCTGTAAGCAATTCCGCCGAGTGGAAATCCCTGAAAAAGCATCTTGCGAAAGATCATACGGTCTATTGTATGGATCTTCTGGGCTGCGGATGTTCCGATCGTCCGAAAATCACTTACACAAACTTTTTATATGTCCAGCTGATCACCGATTTTATCAAATCCGTAATCAAGCAGCCAACCGATGTGATCACCAGCGGATTATCCGGTTCTTTTGTTGTTATGGCATGTAAAAACGATACTTCTATCATCCGCCGGATCATGATGATCAATCCGGAAGATCTTGCCGTATTGAATCAGATTCCGGACAGGCGCTCCAAAGCATCCAAATTTTTGCTTGAACTTCCTCTGATTGGTACTCTGGTTTACAATATTCTGAATTCCCGTCCGAATATTGACCTTGCCTTTACCGAAAAGTATCTGCATAACCCATTCCATGTAGATACCGAACTGGAGGATCTTTACTACGAATCCTCACACCTGGAAAACGGCGCCGGAAAATATCTGCTGGCAAGCATTACCGGAAAATATATCTACTGCAACATTACGCAGGCATTAAAAACCATCGACAACAGCATCTATATCCTGCAGGGTGATTCCGAGCCTCGCGCGAGAGAAAGTGTTGCATTATATACTTCTATAAACCCCGCGATCGAATCCGAGATTATAAAAAATGCAAAACACCTGCCACAAATAGAATCTCCGGAGCAGGTACTGGAAGCAGTCAATATCTTTTTTGCTTCATAAATAAAACTAACATTGCACATGGTAGAAAAGAGGTATCACATCTGAAAATATGGTATCTCTTTTTTTCGTTATTCACAAAATTTTATTCTGATCAACACCTCAACATTTCTTCTCTTCTTCCATTATGTTCTTCTACTATGCCCGACCTTTTTTCATCCTTTACATTTTTTCTCTGTTCATAATAGTTATCCTTCTTCCACTTTTTCTACCCTCCCCAGCCATTTTCTTTCACTTCCTGTTTTCCCTTTAAAATCAGCATTTTTCCCCCTTTTTCCGCTGTTATTTTGTTGACATCATTATTGCGTTATTATATTATAATAGGTACAGCACTTTTTGTTGTTTTTTGTGGAAGTTCGTCGCATCATGGCATAGATACATATGTTTTTACATTCGGCTGATATCTATTTTACTGATTATTTATATCTTTTACACATACGATTTCCATATAAAACGGTGCCCCGACAGACGGTATCAAGAATGTATCTGCCTTTCTTAAACGATCTGAAAACTTTACCCGCTAACCCAACACAGAATTTTTTCCTGTGCACAATTTCATTATGCTTACATCTGCAAATACAAAAGGAGTTTTATGGTTTTTTCAAGCTTATTTTTTGTTTTTTTCTTTCTGGCATTAAATCTGATCGCCTATCATTTTGCTGATGGTATTAAGCGGAAAAATATGGTTCTCCTCGGTTTTTCTCTTGTATTTTACGCCTGGGGCGGGCCAAAATATCTTCTGCTTCTGCTCAGCATGGTCTTCGCATCCTGGATTTTTGCTTTGCTGATTGATCAGTACCGTGAATCCGGACGAAGTAAACTCTTTCTGATCTGTGACTGTGTATTTATGTTAGGTCTGCTTTGTATTTTCAAATACCTGACCTTCTTTTCATCCATCACGAACACGATTTTTCATTTTCCGAAAGAGATCCCGCAGATTGCTCTGCCGATCGGTATTTCTTTCTACACTTTCCAGCTTCTCTCTTACGTCATTGACGTATACCGCGAGGAAGTGGAGCCGCAGCGCAAATTTGTAAATCTGCTGCTGTATGCTTCTCTGTTTCATCAGTGTATCGCCGGACCGATCGTCCGTTATCAGCTGGTAGCCGATGAAATTGAAAACCGTAAAGTGAAAATGGATGAGTTATACAAGGGTATCAAGCGTTTTACCATCGGTCTTGCCAAAAAAGCAATTCTGGCAAACGGTTGTGCAACGGTTGCAGATACTCTGGTTCCTACACTTGCAAGTGACATTGCCGAGATTCCGGCAGCCGGTCTGTGGATTGGTATGTTGTTCTATGCATTGCAGATTTATCTTGATTTTTCCGCCTATTCCGACATGGCAATCGGTATGGGACTTATGGTTGGTTTTCACTACGATGAAAACTTTAATTACCCTTACATCTCCGGTTCCATCAAAGAATTCTGGAACAGATGGCATATTTCCCTCGGAACTTTCTTCCGTGATTATGTCTATATTCCACTCGGTGGAAACCGGAAAGGTGCCCGCAGACGTACCATCAATCTTCTGATTGTCTGGAGTCTTACCGGATTCTGGCACGGAGCAAGCTGGAACTTCATTTTCTGGGGACTGTACTTCTTCCTGTTTATCTACATGGAGAACACCTTCCTTCTGGAAAAACTTTCCCGCCTTCCGCGTTTTGTAAGCCATCTGTATGCCATGATCGTGGTTTACTTCGGCTGGGTATTGTTCCGTTGCGAATCTCTGGGTAATCTGGGAACGATCCTGAAAGGAATGTTTGGTCTGAACCACAACGGTTTTATCGATCTTTCGACCTCCGTTCTTTTCCAGAACAATCTGTATCTGCTGATTTTCTGTATTATCGCTTCCACACCGTTACTGAAAAATATCGGCACTTATATCAAACGCCTTGACCTTGTGCATTATCGGATTCCTTATCTGACCTACGCATACGAGATCGTAATACCTCCTGTATTGCTGATTCTCTCACTCCTGGCACTGGTCGGAAACAGTTACAATCCGTTTTTATATTTCCAGTTTTAAAGGATCTGTCTGAACATGAATACTAATAAAAAAGAAAAAAAAGAAAAATTTATTCTCAAAAATAATGCTGTCCATAAGCGATTCTGGCAGATCGGGATCCGAACCTTTTTCGTTTTCCTTTTTGTGATCGCTTTTCTCGGACTTCTGCTTCCCCTCCGCCCGAAGGAATCGGAGCTGGAAAAGCGTGAACTTTCCAAATTCCCGAAACCAACCGTTTCCACGGTACTAAACGGAGAATTTTTCTCCGATATCAGTACCTGGTACGCCGATACGTTTCCATTCCGGGAAACTCTGATGAGCGCCAATGCAAAGATGAAAAAACTGTATGGCATTACCACACAGGAAATCTACGGTGATGCTGCTCAGGGTGATGAGATTCCGGATGCCGATGCCGAGATGGAGACCACACCGACACCTGAGGTCACTCCGGAAGAAGAGGAGGACCTTCCGGAGGAAGATGGAACTATCCATGCGGAACCGGAAAAACTGGGTAAGATCTATATTGCCGATAACCGCGGTTTTGAACTTTACGGCTTCAGCCGGGCCGGTGCCGACGCCTACATCAATATGATGAATTCTGCTGCTGCTCAGTTAAAAGATATCGCCACTGTATACGATATTCTGGTTCCTACCAGTATCGCCGTCATTGTCGATGAAGAAAACCAGCAGAAAGTCGGTTCTAACAGTCAGGAAGACACTTTCGCTTACGTCAACGGTCATCTGGACGCTTCCATCAACCAGGTAGGCGTTCTGGATACCTTAAAGAAGCACAACAGCGAATACCTGTACTTTAAGACCGACCACCACTGGACCGCTGACGGTGCTTATTACGCTTACAGGGAACTGATGAAAGCCAAGGGTATGACAGCCTCTGCGCTGACAGATTATACCAGAACCGAATATCCGGGATTTATCGGTTCCTTCTACCAGTACAGTAACCAGTCCGACACCCTGAAAAATAATCCGGATACAGTCGTTGCCTATACACCGATCTGCAATGATCTGACCTATACCGATACCGACGGTAATCAGAAAACAGGTCATGTAGTTTCTGATGCAACTCAGTATTCGGAAGGTAACAAATATCTCTGCTTCATCTGTGGTGACCAGCCATACGAACGTATCGATAACCCGAATATCACCGACGGATCCTCCTGCGTTGTCATCAAAGAGTCTTACGGTAATGCTTTCGTACCGTTCCTGGTCAACAGTTACCAGACCGTACACGTTGTCGACTACCGTTACTTCAGCGGCAACCTGATCGATCTTGTAAAAGAAAACGGCATTCAGGATGTTATCTATGTTAATAACGCAAATGCACTGATTGAAAGTGCAGCTAAAAATATGACCCGTATCATCAGTTAAAAAAAGAAACCGGGCTGTTCCTCATCGGAAACAGTTCGGTTTCTTTTTTTCATTTTATTCTTTTTTACAACTATTTCTCATCCTCTGTCAGCGTCAAAAACGCATCGATCAGATCTTTCACATTCATCTTGTTGACCAGTCCATAATTGCCATCCTGATCTTCCATCACATAGAAGCTGGAATCTCTCGGCGTATAGGAGATCGTGATTTCACTTCCATCTGTTCCGTAATAGGAAAGTGTAAGTTCCGCGTCGCCTTTGTTTGTATTTTCTTCCAGACGGCTCTGGCATGTCATACCTGCCGCTGCCCGGTAGAATGCGGTGAAAGCATCACTGTCTGCTTCCTGATCATTCACATAGTAAGTGGTCACGGTCTTTGTCTCTTCTTCGTCTGCGTCCTCGCTGTCCGCATCTGCATCAGCGTCTGTGTCTTTGCTCTCATCCTTCTCCACTTTTTCTTCTGTCACAACCCGTTTCAGCGTATAAGTGGTTCCCTGATAGGTCACATCCAGATGATCCAGATCACTGATCGTCATCGAATCAATCGATGTTTTCCAGTAATCAAAGGCTTTTCCGTTCAGTAATGTATCCAGAGATGCCTGGGAAATTCCGTGAAGTTCACTGGAATCGCCCAGTCTCACGTAATAATTCCCATCGGTTTCATTGACATTTCCCACATACAGAACCAGTTCTTTGTCCACTGCCTGTGTGGTCGTTTCACTGGAATCTTCTGTATCGTCCGTATTTGCCTCAGAATCGCTTTCTGTGTCGTCTGTGGAGTCTGCTTCCACTTCTTCGGCATAATCGACTGTGAGGGTCATTTTCGGCTTCTCAAGGCCATACACAGCCCAATCTGTGCAGTTGTAGTCGTAATATCCGGCAAAGGAAATACCAGCGACGGTGCTCTGCAGTGTTCCCGCCTGTGTGGAATCCGCTTCCTGTTTGTCTTTATCACTTCCCTCTACATACCAGCCAGTCGATGATTTTCCATTATTGGTCAGCGTATAGGAATTGCTGTCTTTTTCCACCGCAATCTTGCTGATCGTGGAGGAAGTGATCGTCGGATAGCTCTCACTCTCCGCATAGTTATACAGCCCGCCGGAAAATGCATTTCCAAGATCCGTACCTGTGGTATACACCGTTGAGGTGTCATCGTTCAGGCAGATATAGGTGTTGCCGGTGGAACTGTTTTTATCACCGACGGTAATCTTTTCTGTACTTCCGTCTGTTTTGACAACCTCGATCACATTGACCGGATCGTCCAGACCGTATTCTCCCGGATCCTCCACATCCGTCAGGGTACGGTCCGCTTTGATCGATGCCAGATAGGATACTGCGCTGTCTACTTTCGAAGCATCCACCGGAAAATCCTCCTGACCTTCCAGCGTCCAGCTGTCTTCACCCTTTTGGAAGGTGAGGGTCTGATCCCCCGCCTCAAAGGTTAATGTACTGATATCGTCACTGGCGATTGCCGCCGCTTCTTCCTGCGCGGTCTCTTCTTCCGTTGTCTTTTCCTCACTGCTGTTCACTTTTAACAGTGCAACATAGCACACGATCAGCACACACAGAAGGACAACACCCGCAAGGATTACAGATAAGCCCCTTTTTTTCTTCATTACTGTTTTCTCCTCTTAAACCAGATCAAGGTACCGATCAGCAGGAATGCCACCGGGATCACACCGCACACGATGATGCTCCAGTATGCCGCATCAAACTGCGGAACGGTCAGATAGCTCATGGTCAGGCTCTTGCTTGTCACATCGATGACCGGTGCATCATTTTCACACATCCAGCCCAGCACTGCCAGCACCAGATCCGTATTGCCCCCGGATACCTGCTGGTCGGTAGCCTCGTCGAGAAGGCTTGCACAGCCGAAATATACCAGCTGTGTGGTATTGTCATCGTCCACCTGCTCGGTTACAGAAACACCAACCTGGAAGCTGCCTTCTTCATCGCCGTCCTCTTTCTCATAGGTGGACATATTCTGTACATCTTTCTTGGTATACGCTTTATCGGATGTTGATAACAGAGGAGTAATTTCCAGCGTATCACGGTAATCGCTCAGTGTTTTTACCGGCTGTGAGATCGGCGCCAGCACATAGCGGTTGTTACTCTTAATGTCTGAGGTAATATCCGAACTGTCAATGGTCGGAACAATATAATACGGTCTCTGCATGATGTAATGACCGGTATCTCCCTCCATGATCACACCGTCTCCGGTAGTCACACCGTAATTTTCCAGTACGCTCTTCAGGTTCGGCATATCTGTTCCGGTATATTCCGTGAAAATCATCACTTTTCCGCCGGCTTCCATGTAGGTAATGATCTTCTGTGCTTCTTCTTCCGAGAGATCTTTCTGCGGCGCTGCGATCAGCAGGCATCCGGTATCTTCCGGAACCGCATCCTGTGTCAGCAGATTCAGGCTCTGTACATCGTAATTTGCTTTCTCCAGACTGTCGGTCAGGCTGCTGTTCAGCTCCAGTTCTTCATGACCTTCCAGCGTGTAGATCACCGGCAGATTCTCGGAAGTCACATAAGAGATCGCACTGTCGATCTGACCTTCCCCGTCAAATCCTGTCGTATTGGTCTGATAGGTCGTATAATCCACCTGTGTTTCGTACAGATCGCTGTAGTTGATGACTTTACTCTTGTCCCCGGCAACCACAATCAAGCTGTTATCGGACACATCATCGCTCGTATACTGAGAAGTAAAGTTCGGATATAACACCGGATCTTTTTTCTCTACGGTGATATGTTTGGACTCCTCTTTGTATTTCGTCAGCATTTTTTCCAGTATGGAGTCTTCATTTCCGGACTGTACGATATGGTAGATCGTAATATCCGTATCCAGATTTTTCAAGTAACTTACCGTCTCATCTGAGATGGTATACAGTTTCTGGGTACTTACATCCACCTGCGTGTATTTCTCGGGAATCTGTCCCACGATCAGGTTCACAACAACCAGAACCGCGATCACGATCGCAGTCACCGCCATGCTGTAAGAACCGTTTTTCAGCGATTTTTTATTGATGCTTCCCATTTCCTTGATGGTACTTCCCGCTGATTTTAATTTCTTTTTGATATTGATTTTCATTCTTCCAGCCTCCTAATTCCATCTTCTCTTGGTAATGGTCTGAACCGTAAGAACCAGGAAAATAATGATCACAGACAGGAAATATACCACTCCCTGCAGGTCCAGAATACCGTTTGTAAAGTTATCAAAGTGACTGGTAATATTGAAAACATCCAGGAATTTCTGAATGCTTCCCTCAAACAGTGTGGATTTTACCATATAGGTGATGGCAAGCGCCGCTTCCCCTGCGATACCGATAACCGCTGCAATCCACAGGTTCTGGATCATATGGTAAATCCATACAGCAGCCAGCAGAACCAGGATCATATAGCAGGTCAGAGACGCCATGGAGCTGTCCGGAATCAGGGATCCGATACCGGTGATCATGTAGCAGATAAACAGTACGATAAAGGTTACAACTGCTGCAATGACCGGATTTTCCGTAACAGATGACCAGAAGATTCCGACTGCGATCTGAGCAAATCCGAGAAGGGCAAATCCAAGCACTGCCGTATATGCCATCGCATAGGATACCGTGCCGTATTTTCCCATGATCAGCGGATACAGACAGATGATCAGCAGCGGGATCACATAAACGGTAGATACTGCCAGGAACTTGCCGGTAACGATCTCACCAACCGATACCGGAGCTGTCAAAAGTAGCTGATCGGTCTTCTGTTTGCGTTCTTCTGCGATGGTTTTCATCGTCAGAATCGGCACCAGGATCAGGAACATAACGGTAATGGCACTTAAGGTGTTGCCAAATAACGGGTATGCATTCTGCAGGTTATAGGCGGTAAAATAGATGCCTTCCAGAAGCAGAATGAAAAATATAAATACATATCCGATCATAGAGGTCAGATAACTTTTTACTTCTTTCTTATAAATCGCTTTCATCGTGAGCCTCCTGTTCTGTTTCATTCTCTTTTTCCGCGTCTGTACCGGTTTCATCTTCCGGTACGGACTCCGGTTCGGTGTCCTGTTCGTCCGTAACAGGGGCTGTTTCGTTTTGTGTCAGTTCGAGGAAGATGTCTTCGAGGGATACTTTCGTAAACTGCATATTCAGGATCGGCATTTTTGCATCTGCCATCATATAAAACAGTTTTTCACGGATATCCGTCTTTTCTTCTGTTGTGATCACCATACTCACTGTTTTTTCGTTTTCTTCCGCTTTCCACTCTATTTTTTGAATTTCTTCTACTCCGCGCAACAGATTTTTAACGTCCTGTTTTTCTCCTTTTACGGTAAGTTCCAGGGTGTTGCTTCCCAGTGAATGGTTCCTCAGGTTTTCTGTGGTATCACTCGCAACCAGTTTTCCGTGGTTGATGATCATGATATAATCACAGACAGCACTTACTTCTGACAGAATATGAGAACTTAATATAATGGTGTGTTCTTCGCTGAGTTTCTTGATCAGTTCACGGATCTCGATGATCTGTTTCGGATCGAGTCCTACGGTTGGCTCATCCAGAATGATGATCTCAGGATATCCGAGGATCGCCTGAGCAAGTCCTACTCGCTGTTTGTATCCTTTGGACAGGTTTTTGATCAGGCGGTTTGCCATCGCGGTGATGCCTGTCAGTTCCATAACCTGTTCGATCTGGGTTTCTCTTTCGTTTTTCGGGATTTTTTTGAGTTCTGCCGCGAATTTCAGGTATTCAGCTACCGTCATATCAAAGTACAGTGGAGGCTGTTCCGGCAGGTATCCGATGCATTTTTTCGCGGCTTCCGGCTCTTCCAGAATGTTATGTCCGTCGATCAGGACTTCGCCGGATGTAGACGCGATGTAGCCGGTCATAATGTTCATGGTTGTGGATTTTCCGGCGCCGTTGGGGCCTAAGAAGCCGTAGATCTGGCCTTTTTCCACGTGAAATGACAGGTGATCGACAGCGGTGTGATCACCGTATTTCTTTACTAAATTCTTCACTTCTATCACAATTTGTTACCTCCTTTATTGATATTATTTTATAGAGAAAGTGTGATGAAGTTTCGAAATGTTTGTGTTTTCTTTGTGAAATGTGTGTGACTTTGATTACCCGAACGCTTCCGGACTCACGCTCCTCCCCACGCGACCGGGTCTGCGCTCGGTTTGAGCCTGTAGTCTCAAACTCGTGCTCGACAAGCGGTTCGTGTGGGGAGGAGCGCGAGTCCGAAAGCTGGGTATTCAAAGTTGGAGGGGAGGTGTGTGGGGGACGTTATTGGGTGAGCCGTTGGGGACGGAGATTTCCGGCTTTTTGACTGGATAGCAAGCAAAAAATGCATGATTTAAAATGCGTGGCGCGGTGTAGACGGGATGTTATCGGGTGACATTTATGGGAGAGATTCTGAGTGGATATCTTAAAATTCTTTTTGAAAAAATGACTTATACGGTTTAGGTAGTTTTTAGGTGCGCGTAGTAGAAGAATGTTTATGGAAGTGATTTTTCTTTGGTCTGTTTTCAGATTCGCATGCCTGACACTTTACATCTGTTTTCTGTCTTTATTTTTTACTCTCCCCGTATTTGCCCTATATTCGCGTTTTCTGCTATGTGAGTGGGTGGTTTGTTAACTTGTACAGAAAAACCCCGTTTTGAGCTGTTTTTCGGCTTCTCACGGGGTTTTCTTGTGTTCATGTGTTATTTGATTGGTTCTTTGGATGGTAAACCGGCTTTTCTTGGGAATTTTTTGCCGGTTGGTTTGGTTTTTCGGATGACTACGAAGGAGCGTTCCATGTCGGTGTCTGCCAGCTGGAATTTTTCGGTTTTTTCCAGGTTGCCGCCGAGGATTTTGATGGCGGTTTTGGCTCCGGTCAGTTCATCCTGGATTTTTCCTGATTTATACGGGATAAAGTGACCGCCCACTTTTACATAGGGCAGGCAGTATTCGGACAGGGTGCTTAAGTTGGCTACGGCGCGGGAGACGCACAGGTCGAACCGTTCTCTGTAATCTGCCTGACGGGCGTAGTCTTCGGCTCTTCCGTGGATGGCGCGGATTCCGGTGAGACCGAGGGTTTCGATGACGGTGTTCAGGAATTTGACGCGCTTGTTCAGGGAGTCGAGAAGGACGATCTCCTGATCCGGGAAGGCGATTTTTAACGGGATGCCCGGGAAGCCGGCGCCGGTTCCCAGGTCCAGGATTTTCATCGGTTTGCTGTAGTCGCACACTTTGACGGACGCTACGCTGTCCAGGAAGTGTTTGGTGATGACTTCTTCGTATTCGGTGATGGCAGTCAGGTTCATTACTGTATTCCATTCCACCAGAAGTTCATAGTAGGTCAGGAACTGTTCGATCTGTTTTTCATTTAATGTGATCTCCAGCTCGGCAAGTCCTTTTTCAAACCATGTGGTATCGTATTGAGCCATGCTTGTTCCTTTCTGTTTTTACATTTTTTTCCATATGCACTTAGACAGGCAGCAGCAGAAACCTCTGCTGCCGCCCCTATATATCTTCTTTACACGCGATGACTTTCCAGATATACCAGCAATACCGATACATCCGCCGGGGATACGCCTGCGATACGGGATGCCTGACCGATGCTTACCGGGCGGTACAGTTTTAATTTCTGTACGGCCTCGATGCGCAGGCTCTTCACCTGATCGTAATCCATATCTTCCGGGATCTTTTTGCTTTCCAGTTTCTTGAACTGTTCCACCTGTTTTAACTGGCGGGTGATGTAGCCATCGTACTTGATGTTGATGTTGACCTGTTCCCGGATATCATAGCGAAGTTCCGGGCGGTTTTTATCGATCGGCGCCAGTGCTTCGTAGTTCAGTTCCGGGCGGCGGATCAGCTCGCCCAGTGTGGAGCCGGAGGTCAACGGGGTACTTCCATACTGTTCGAGAAGTTCCTGTACCGGTTTGGATGCTCCCACATTGACATGTTCCACACGCTCGATCTCTTCTTTGATCAGCCGTTCTTTCTCAAGAATATCCTGATACTGTTCCTCGCTGATCAGTCCGACGCGGTAGCCTTTTTCGCGGAGCCGCAGATCCGCGTTATCCTGACGGAGCAGCAGACGATACTCGGCACGGCTTGTCATCATACGGTATGGCTCATGGTTTTCTTTCGTTACCAGATCGTCGATCAGAACGCCGATATACGCCTCGGAACGGTCGAGTACCAGCAGTTCCTCACCCTTTACTTTCAGTGCCGCGTTGATACCCGCGATCAGCCCCTGTGCGGCTGCCTCCTCGTATCCTGAGCTTCCGTTAAACTGACCGCCGCTGAACAGGTTTTTGATATTTTTAAATTCCAGTGTCGGCATCAGCTGTCTTGGGTTGATGCAGTCGTACTCGATCGCGTAGGCATTTCGCACGATCTTTGCGTGTTCCAGTCCCGGTACGGAGTGATACATCTCATGCTGGACATCCTCTGGCAGGGAGCTGGACATACCGCCGACATACATTTCATTCGTGTTCAGCCCTTCCGGTTCGATAAATACCTGATGTCTGGATTTATCTGCAAATCTTACCACTTTGTCCTCGATCGACGGACAGTACCGCGGACCGGTTCCCTCGATCATACCGGAATACAGCGGGGAACGATCCAGATTTTCCCGGATGATCTCATGGGTTTTCTCGTTGGTATAGGTCAGCCAGCAGGATACCTGATCGATCTGGACACTTTCCGGGTCGGTGGAGAAAGAAAACGGAACGACTCTCTCGTCTCCCTTCTGCTCTTCCATCTTTGAAAAATCGATCGACCGTTTGTCGATACGCGCCGGTGTTCCGGTCTTGAAACGGAACATCTCCACACCATTCGCCTTCAGGGAATCTGTCAGATAATTGGCTGCCTGCAGTCCGTTCGGACCGGTATAATTGCTGACATCTCCGTAGATGCATCTCGCCTTCAGGTAGGTTCCGGTACACAGTACCACTGCCTTTGCATAATAGGTCGCACCGGAGTACGTCTTTACGCCTTTGACCGTACCGTCTTCCACGATCAGTTCCGTCACTTCCGCCTGTTTGATCGTCAGATGCGGCGTATTTTCCAGCACCTGGCGCATGGTATTGCTGTAATTTTTCTTATCCGCCTGGGCACGCAGGGAATGGACTGCAGGTCCTTTGGATTTGTTTAACATCTTGGACTGGATAAAGGTCTTATCGATGACCTTTCCCATCTCTCCGCCCAGCGCATCGATCTCTTTTACCAGATGCCCCTTGGAGCTTCCTCCGATATTCGGGTTACACGGCATCATCGCGATGCTGTCCACACTGACGGTAAATACCATAGTTTCAAGCCCCAGTCTGGCTGCTGCCAGTGATGCCTCGCAGCCGGCGTGTCCGGCTCCGATAACGGCGACATCTATATATTCCACCAGTTTGTTCATTTCTTTCTCCTTCTGCCACTCTTACTTGCCGGTACAGAACTTGCTGAAGATCTCATTGACCAGATCCTCTCCAACCGACTCTCCCACAATCCTTCCAAGCGCCTCATATGCGTTCATAAGATCGATAGAGAAGAAATCTTCCGGCATCTCCATGGCAATGCTGTTTTCCACCATCGTAAGGCTCTGATACGCTTCCTCAAGCGCCGTCTTATGGCGGACATTCGTAATATATACTTCATCGTTAAAGGACAATTCTCCTGCAAAAAACATCGATTTGATCTGTTCTTCGAGAAGTTCTACACCCTGCTCCTGTCTTGCGGAGATCGCGAGCACCGGCATATCCGTGCGCGCTTCCAGCATCTCTTTTGTCACCACCGGAGTCAGGTCGCTCTTGTTTAACAGAATGATCGCTTTTTTATCCCGGAGAATCTCCAGAATTTCCTCATCATTTTCATCTAACGGAATGGAGGAATCCACGACATATAATACCAAATCCGCGTCTTTTGCGTAAGCTCTGGCTCTCTCCACGCCGATTTTTTCCACCACATCTTCCGTTGCCCGGATTCCCGCCGTATCCATCATCCGAAGGGAGATTCCCTGTAAAACGATTGTCTCCTCAAGGACATCTCTCGTCGTTCCGGCGATATCCGTGACGATCGCCTTTTCCTCTCCGACCAGATAATTTAACAGAGAAGATTTTCCCGCGTTCGGTTTTCCCACGATCACGGTCCGGATACCTTCCCGTATCATCTTTCCTTCGTCAAAAGAGTCCGCCAGACGACGGATCTTCTTCTTTTCCTCTTCTACCGTCTGCGCGAGTTTTTCGCTGTACCCGTCCAGACTGATATGTTCCGGATCATCCAGCGCCGATTCAATATACGCGATATGATACAGGATACTGCTTCGGATCTCTTTGATGGACGTTAAGACAGAGCCTTTCAGCTGGCTTAACGAGCTTTTTAGTGCGTATTCATTCTTCGCCTGGATCACATCGATCACCGCCTCTGCCTGAGATAGATCGATCCTTCCGTTTAAGAAGGCACGCTTGGTAAATTCTCCCGGTTCCGCCGGTCTTGCACCCGCATGGATCACGGCTTCGAGTACCTTTTTCATGGCAAGAACGCCGCCGTGGCAGTTGATCTCCACCGTATCTTCTCCGGTATAACTTCTCGGTCCTTTCATGATCATCACCAGGACTTCATCGATCATGGTATCGTTGTCATAGATAAATCCGTAATGGATCGTATGGCTTTCGGCTTCTTTTATCTTCTTTTTTCCGCCTTTTGAGCGGTATACTTTGCTGATGATCTCCATGCTATCGTCACCGCTGATACGGATAATGCCGATTCCTGAAGCACTCATCGCTGTGGCAATTGCCGCAATCGTATCTCCTGTCATCTCTGTCTTACTCCTTAAAACAGGAAAAGATGCTACTCACGCCCCGTGAAATAACATCTTTTCCATTCAACTACTTATTTACCTTTATAAACAACTACGACATGACGGTAAGGTTCATTGCCCTCACTGTATGTTTCCACGTACTTGTTTCCCTGCAGTGCAGAATGGATGATTCTTCTCTCATAAGGATTCATTGGTTCTAACACTACCGGCTTTCTTGTTTTACGCACTTTGAAAGCAATGTTTTTTGCCAGGTTTTCCAGCGTGTCTTTTCTGCGGCTTCTGTAGTTTTCGGTATCTACTTTCACTCTGACATAATCCTGCTGCTCTTTGTTGACAACCAGGCTGGTCAGATACTGCAGAGAATCCAGTGTCTGTCCTCTCTTACCGATCAGGATACCCATATCCTCGCCGGCAAAATCGATTTCTAGGCAATCGGCGGTCTTATCATAGTTCATGGTAATCTCCACCGGAAGTTCCATTGCACCAAATACGCCGGTCAGGAATTTTTCTGCATCCTGTTTCATCTGCTGTACCTGTTCTTCGGTACGGACAACCGGTTTTCTCGGTTCCGGCTTCGGCTGTGCTTCTTTTGCCACCGGTTTTACTTCCTTATTTTCTGTCTGCGGTTTGGCAGCAGTCTCTTTTTTCGGCTCTCTTACCGGTTTGGCTTCTTTTTTTACTTCTTTTTTGAATTCTTTTTTGGGTTCTTTCTTTTCTTCCTTAACAGGGGCTTTCTTTTCCTTTTTCTCTTCTTTTGCAAGCTCTTTTAAGATGTCGAATTCTTCTTCCTGCACCTTTTTACGAACTTTGATCACGGCAGGTTTGCTGCCGATAAATCCCAAGAAACCGGAAGTACCCTCCTGGACAACCTGAATCTCTAAGTTATCACTGGAAGTTTCAAACTCCAGACAAGCCTTTGTGATGGCTTCATCAACGGTTTTCGCAGTAATCTCTTTGAATTCCATAGCCCTTTCTCCCCCTATTTCTTCTTTGTGTTCTTTTCATCAAACTGTTTTACCATGTTTGCCTTGGCAGCAAGGCTGCCCGGTTTTACATTGGCGTTATTATAATATTCCGTTGCTTTCTTTCTCTGTGCAGCTTTTTCTTCCTGACTCAGACCGGATGTTTTATCAGGTGCCTGAATGTTTCTTGCATTCATTCTTGCCTGCTGGTTGATCTGCTGTGCAGACACACCTCTTTTTTCCATCTTTTTCTTCATCTTTTCCTGATTCCGGCGAACCAGGTCTTCCATATCCATCTGCTCCATCTTACGGTTGATCACCAGCTGCTGGATACAACGGATCACAGCACCGATTACCCAGTAAATACCGATACCTACCGGGAAAGAGAAACAGAATACGGCAGACATGATCGGCATGAACGTATTCATGCTCTTCATAGAAGCTTCCATTGCACTCGGTTCACTGTTCGGAGCCTGCTTTGGCTGCGGCATCAGTTTGTAGTTCATCCACTGTGTCAGCCATGCAAGGATCGGAACCATGGCAGCGGAAAATACCAGAAGGTATCCTGCTGCTCCGCCCTGTGCCATACCGCTTTTGATAATAGCCAGCGGGGTATCTGAGATATTCAGGTTCAGGAACGTATTCATATGGCTGGTCTGCTGCGCTACTTTATCGAACAGATCGGAAAATCCGCTGAAATCGCTGATTTGTGAGAATTTTTCCATCTGTGACGGGGACAGTTTGTACAGAAAATCAATCGTTGTTGTCTTGGTAAATTCTGTATTGGCTGAGATTCCGGTCATTGTTATCTTGTTGTCGGTTAAGAACTGGCTGATGATACTGCCAAATCCATCGACAGACATGATCTTTGCGGTCAGTCCGGTAAATACGTTTCTTACTCCGGAGATATATCCAGGAATGTGATAGATTACCTGGTACAAAGCCAGCAGAACCGGCATCTGAACCAACAGCTGTACGCAGCTTCCTGTTGGAGATACACCATATTTCTGATATACAGCACTGATCTCCTCATTCTGCTTCATCATAGAATCCTGGTCTTTTTTACCATTGTATTTCTTCTGGATCTTCTGGATCTCAGGCTGCATAACAGCATTTAACTTGGAAAATTTCTGCTGTTTGATCTGCAACGGAGTCATCAGAAGATATACAACCAGTGTAAATAAAATAATGGACAAACCGATGTTTGTGATCCCGATCAGTTCCAGACCGCTGTATATCACATTGATCATCCATCCCAGAATCTCACTTACCCATCCGATAATAGGCATCGAAACCTTCGTCATTACGATATTCAATTATGTTTCCTCCTTAAATGTAATTCCCATTACATCAGTCTACGGAACCGGATCCACTCCGCCTTTGGAGAACGGGTTACACCGTAAGATCCTCCATATGGCTAAAAGAGAGCCCTTAAACGCTCCGTATTTTTCAATTGCCTCCAGTCCGTACTGCGAACAGGACGGAAAATAGGGACACTTGGTACTCTTTAAAGGGGAAATATATTTCTGGTAGAATCTGATTCCTTTAATCAATATTGCTTTCATGTTCTTCCTTCTCTACAAGGTGATGTAACCTGCCAAGGTGTAGGAATGCACTCTCAATCTCACGAAACGTTCTCTCTTTTGCACTCACGCGGGCTACCACAACAATATCAAACCCTCTACGAAATACATCCTCATGCAGCCGGTAACTTTCTCTTACCAGTCTGCAGAGCCGGTGGCGCACTACACTGTTGCCCACTTTTTTACTGACGGAGATTCCGATTCTGTTTTTCCCCAGCTGATTCTCTTTCGCATACATGACTAAATACTTATTTACATAAGATGTTCCTGTTTTATATACCAGCTGAAAATCTCTGTTCTTTTTTAAGCTCTCTGCATCTTTATATTTCATAGAAATTCCTTACCTTTAAAGAAAAATTTTTTTAAATCTTTTAGATAGAAGAAAAGACCACAATGTATGCGGTCTTATGTCTTATGCTGATAAGCTTTTTCTTCCTTTTAATCTTCTGGCAGCCAGAACTTTTCTGCCACCTTTTGTGCTCATTCTTGCTCTGAATCCGTGAACTTTTGCTCTGGATCTTTTTTTCGGCTGAAATGTCATTTTCATATCTAAGGCACCTCCTTTAATATCCGTTATTCGGTTATAATCGTCTTTTCATGTATGTCAGAAAACATCGTTTCAATTATATTCATAAATAAATGGCAAGTCAAGTCAAATCGCGGTTTTTTCCTGATTTTTTTCATTTTTTTCTTAAAATCCGGCTCCCGGGATCATCCGCGCTCCGCCGATTTCCGTGCTCCCGATAGCAGACCGAATCCCCCCTTTTTCGGTTACGCACATCTTTTCACAGCCTGTACACATGGTTTACGTAAGTTATCCACCGGATGTGGATAACTTGTGGATAAGTGGTGTATATGATGTGTATACATTTTGGACAATTCCCATAATTCCCTGTTTTTCCGCCTTTTTCGATGTGTATAACTCCTGCTGCCCTTTTATTTATCCACGGGATAAGTATTTTACCTCCGTTTTTTTATCGACTTATCCACATTTTGTCGTTGCTAAAATCCACATTTTATTATAAGATATGGTAGAGAAAGTAGCTCGTTCTATCAGCTGCCTTGCACTTATGGAGGAAATCATGAACATTATTTACGAAAAATGGGACGAAATATTGGAAACAGTAAAGACGGAACACGAATTATCGGACGTCTCTTTCAAAACCTGGTTAAAACCGCTGACCATTCACAACATCGATGACCAGGTAGTTACCATACTGGTTCCTTCCCAGCAGGTTGGACTGAATTATATCAGCAAAAAGTACGCCCTCCCACTGAAAGTTGCGATTTCAGAACTGACCGGGTCCGACTATGATATCAGATTCGTCCTGCCGGAAGATGTACAAAATGTAGAAAAAGAAGTCCCCGTTTCTACTAATTATAATACCAGCATGGAAATGGCAAACCTGAATCCGAAATACACCTTCGATACGTTTGTCGTCGGAAGCAACAACAAATTTGCCCACGCTGCATCCCTCGCCGTGGCAGAATCTCCGGGAGAAATCTACAATCCCCTCTTTTTATATGGAGGCGTTGGTCTTGGAAAGACCCATCTGATGCATTCCGTTGCACACTTTATATTAGAAAGAAACCCTTCCACCAAGATTCTGTACACCACCAGTGAAGAATTTACCAACGAACTGATCGAGGCGATCCGAAACGGAAACAACACTGCGATGACAAAATTCCGCGAAAAATACCGGAACATCGATGTTTTACTGATCGACGATATCCAGTTTATCATCGGAAAAGAATCTACACAGGAAGAATTTTTCCATACTTTCAACGCTCTTCACGGAGCCAAAAAACAGATCATTATCTCCAGTGATAAACCGCCGAAAGATATGGAGATCCTCGAAGACCGTATCCGTTCCCGTTTTGAATGGGGACTTTTAGCTGACATCTCCTCTCCTGACTACGAGACGCGTGTTGCGATCCTCCGGAAAAAAGAAGAAATGGACGGCTACAACCTGGATGATTCCATCATCGAATATATCGCGAAAAACATTAAGTCCAATATCCGTGAGCTGGAAGGATCTTTAAACAAAATTATCGCCTACGCGAACCTTGAAAAACGGGAAGTTACGATGGAACTGGCGGAAACGGTACTGAAAGATATCATTTCCCCGAACGATAAGAAGATCATCACACCGGAATATATCATCAACACCGTTGCGGAGCACTATGATATCACACCGGAGGACATCATCGGCACCAAACGAAACAGTAAAGTCGTTTATCCTCGCCAGATTGCCATGTATCTTTGCCGGGAACTTGCCAATATTCCGTTAAAATCCATCGGTCAGTGTATGGGAAACCGTGATCACACTACCATTATGCATGGCTGCGACAAAATCGAACAGGAATTAAAAACTTCACAGACCACACAGAAAGCGATCGAGATTCTGAAGAAAAAACTTCAGCCGGGTAATTAGCCGCTTGCTCTAGCAGTTTTTAGTTATCCACATTCCGTCTGTGTATTCGCTGTGTATAATCTGTGGACAACCGGAACCTTATTTTTCCATCCACAAACCGTACACAGGCACCTTCTACGGGATGCACACAGTTATCCCATAGAAAAATCCTTATATTTTCGGGACTTGCACCACTTTTACACATTTTCACAGCCCCTACTACGAATACTACGGATTTCTTATTATTTTTTTATACATGAGCCCTCAGGTTCAAGGAAGGAAGTTATTCACATTATGAAATTAATCTGTGCCAAAAACGAATTATTAAAGAGCGTCAACATTTCACTGAAAGCTGTCTCGTCTAAAACAACCATGCCGATCCTAGAATGTATCCTGATCGATGCTTCCGCAGCAGAAATCACCTTCACTTCTAATGATATGGAACTGGGTATCGAGACAAAAGTGAAAGGTATTATAGAAGAAAAAGGTATCGTTGCCCTGGATGCAAAACTGTTTTCTGATATTATCCGTAAACTTCCGGACAGTGATGTAACCATCCAGACCGATGCAAACCTGAATACTACGATCACCTGTGAGAAAGCAAAGTTCACAATTCCTGGAAAATCCGGAGATGATTTTGCTTATTTACCAGTTATTGAACGTACAGAAGGTATTGAAATCTCACAATTTACATTAAAAGAAGTGATTCGCCAGACAATATTCTCAATTGCAGCAAACGAAAATAACAAGCTGATGACCGGTGAACTCTTTGAGATCAAGGACAATATGCTGAAAGTAGTTTCACTCGACGGTCATCGAATCGCGATCCGTAAGATCGAACTGAAAGATAATTACCCTGCAAGAAAGGTTGTCGTTCCTGGAAAGACACTGAATGAAATCAGCAAGATCCTTTCGGGTGAAGTAGAAGATCAGGTGAAGATTTTCTTTACCGAAAACCATATTGTTTTTGAATTTGATGATACCGTAGTCGTTTCCCGGCTGATCGAAGGCGAATATTTCCGGATCGACCAGATGCTCTCGAGTGATTATGAGACAAAAGTGAAGATCAACAAGCGGGAATTCCTCGAGTGTATCGACCGTGCCACACTTTTTGTAAAAGAAGGTGACAAAAAACCGATCATTATTACAATCGATGATACCGGTATGCAGCTGAACATCAATTCCCAGATGGGTTCCATGAATGAAGAGATCGATATCGATAAAGAAGGAAAAGATATTATGATCGGATTCAACCCGAAGTTTCTAATCGACGCACTGAAAGTCATCGACGATGAAGAAATTTCTATTTATCTGGTCAATCCAAAGGCTCCTTGTTTCATCAAAAACGAAGAAGAATCCTATATTTACCTGATTCTTCCGGTAAATTTTAATACCGCACGGTAAGAAAGTGAGAAAAAATGGAAATAATTAAACTGAGAGACGAGTATATCAAGCTCGGTCAGGCGCTGAAAGCAGCGAACCTGGTGGAAGACGGCGTGGAAGCCAAACTGGTGATCCAGGATGGTTTAGTAAAGGTAAACAACGAGGTTGACATAAGACGGGGACGTAAATTGTACGACGGAGATGTGGTTTCTTTTGACGGACAGGAACTGCGGATTGAAAAATAAAAAGTATGTACATTGAATCGTTGGAATTGAAAAATTTTCGAAACTATGAGGATCTGTCCATCGTTCTGGATCCGGGGACAAATATTCTCTACGGAGACAATGCCCAGGGAAAGACGAACGTTCTCGAGGCCGTCTATCTTTGCGGAACCACAAAATCGCACCGGGGAAGCAAGGATAAAGAGATGATCCGGTTTGATCAGGACGAGTCGCATATCCGGATGATGGTAAAAAAGGATGGCGTATCTCATAAGATCGATATGCATCTGAAAAAAAATAAAGCCAAAGGCATCGCCATCGACGGGATTCCGATCCGGAAGGCAGCAGAGCTTTTCGGTATCGTGAATCTGGTGGCATTTTCTCCGGAAGACCTGAATATCATCAAAAACGGACCTTCCGAGAGAAGAAGATTTATGGATTTGGAACTTTGTCAGTTAAATAAAGTTTACTTACAGGAGCTGACGAGTTATAATAAGGTGTTAAATCAGCGCAATAAGCTGTTAAAAGACATCGGTTTTCAGCCTGGACTGACGGAGACACTGGATGTGTGGGATATGCAGCTGGTTTCTTACGGGAAGAAGATCATTTCTCTGAGAAAGCGGTTTATGGAAGAACTCGGAGAGATCATCCGGCAGATCCACAGTAACCTGACCGGGCAGAAAGAAGAGATCCGGCTATTGTATGAACCGGATGTGGAAGAGGAAGTATTTGAAGAAAAACTGCAGAGTGCGAGAGAAAAAGATCTTCGTTTCCGTGTGACGTCCGTAGGTCCTCACAGAGACGATTTTTGTGTACAGACCAACGGGATCGATATTCGAAAGTATGGGTCCCAGGGACAGCAGCGCACGGCAGCTCTTTCTTTGAAAATGTCGGAAATCTACCTGGTGGAAAAGGTGACGAAGGATCATCCGGTGCTGCTTCTGGATGATGTATTGTCGGAACTTGACAGTAACCGGCAAAATTATCTGTTGCAGAGCATTCACAATATCCAGACGGTGATCACATGTACCGGTCTGGATGAACTGATCGAGAATAATTTTTCGATTGACAGGGTGTTCCGGGTGACCGAAGGGAAAATTGATTTTTAAATAAAAATTTAGGAGGATAAGGATGAGTACAGAATACGGAGCAGATCAAATCCAGATATTGGAAGGTTTGGAAGCGGTCAGAAAAAGACCTGGTATGTACATCGGAAGTACATCCATCCGCGGACTTCACCATCTGGTCTACGAGATCGTAGATAATGCAGTGGATGAGGCACTTGCGGGATTTTGTGATGTAATCGATGTCAAAATTCAGGAAGATAATTCCATTACCGTCATAGATAACGGAAGGGGTATCCCTGTGGGAATCAACCACAAAGCGGGGATTCCGGCCGTGGAAGTTGTATTCACCATCCTTCATGCAGGAGGAAAGTTTGGCGGTGGAGGGTACAAGGTATCCGGAGGTCTTCACGGTGTAGGTGCATCTGTAGTAAATGCACTTTCCGAGTGGCTGGAAGTTACGATCTACCATGAAGGCAAGGTATACCGTCAGAGATATGAACGGGGAAAAACCATTTATAAATTAAAGGTCATTGGAGACTGTGATCCGGAAAAAACAGGAACCATGGTATCGTTCCTGCCGGATAAAGAGATCTTTGAAGAAACCATATTTGATTTTGATACCCTGAAACAGAGATTCCGTGAGATGGCGTTCCTGACAAAAGGTCTGAAGATCCGTCTGACGGATGAGCGCGGGGAAAAAGAACTGGTCAAAGAGTTCCATTACGAAGGTGGAATCAAAGAATTTGTCACCTACTTAAACCGCAGCAAGGAGGCGCTGTACCCGGAGATCATCTACTGTGAGGGAATGAAAGACGGCGTTGCTGTGGAAGTGGCGATGCAGCATAACGATTCTTACAACGAGACAACGTATGGATTCGTCAACAATATCACGACACCGGAAGGTGGAACCCATGTGGTCGGCTTCCGTAATGCTCTGACCAAGACCTTTAACGATTATGCGAAGAAAAATAAACTGTTAAAAGAGAATGAAAAATTGGCAGGAGAAGATATCCGTGAAGGTCTGACCGCGATCATCAGTGTAAAGATCGAGGAGCCGCAGTTTGAAGGACAGACGAAGCAGAAGCTGGGTAACAGCGAGGCAAGAGGTGCGGTCGATGCGGTGGTAAGCCGGACACTGGAGATTTTCCTGGAGCAGAATCCGTCCGTGGCAAAAACCATCGTGGAGAAATCCGTACTGGCACAGCGTGCCAGAGATGCGGCGAGAAAAGCCCGCGATCTGACCAGAAGAAAATCTGCCCTGGAAGGATTATCCCTGCCTGGAAAACTGGCAGACTGTACCGATAAGGATCCGAAAAACTGCGAGATCTACATCGTAGAGGGAGATTCCGCCGGCGGTTCTGCAAAGACCGCGAGAAGCCGTGCAACCCAGGCAATTCTGCCGCTTCGTGGAAAGATCCTGAACGTGGAGAAAGCCCGTCTGGATCGAATCTACGGCAATGCGGAGATCAAAGCCATGATCACTGCGTTTGGTACCGGTATCCATGAGGATTTTGATATTTCCAAACTGCGGTATCACAAGATCATCATCATGACCGATGCCGATGTCGACGGCGCGCATATCGCCACCCTGATGCTGACGTTCCTGTATCGTTTCATGCCAGAACTGATCAAACAGGGATATGTGTATCTGGCACAGCCGCCGCTTTATAAGATCGAGAAGAACAAGAAAATCTGGTATGCATACGACGATAAGGAACTGGACAACATCCTGACCGAGATCGGAAGAGACGGTAACAACAAGATCCAGCGATACAAAGGTCTGGGTGAGATGGATGCGGATCAGCTGTGGGAGACCACCATGGATCCGGAGCGAAGAGTCCTTCTTCGTGTGACCATGGACGATGAGACTTCATCCGAACTTGACCTTACCTTTACCACTCTGATGGGAGATAAAGTAGAACCGCGTCGTGAGTTCATAGAGGAAAATGCATTAAAAGTTAAAAATCTTGATATTTAATCCAAAAGATAACAATAGGAGAAAAAGATGGAAGACAATATTTTTGACAAGGTCCACGAGGTGGACCTGAAAAAGACAATGGAAGAATCGTATATCGATTATGCCATGAGTGTCATCGCATCCCGTGCGCTGCCGGATGTCAGAGACGGATTAAAGCCGGTACAGCGAAGAGTGCTGTTCTCTATGATCGAGCTGAACAACGGTCCGGACAAACCACACAGAAAATGTGCCCGTATCGTCGGTGATACCATGGGTAAATATCACCCGCACGGTGACAGTTCTATCTATGGTGCCCTGGTAAATATGGCACAGGAGTGGTCCACCCGTTATCCGCTGGTTGACGGTCACGGAAACTTCGGTTCCGTGGATGGTGACGGTGCGGCTGCCATGCGATATACCGAGGCGCGTCTGAGCAAGATTTCCATGGAGATGCTTGCAGACATCAATAAAAACACCGTAGACTTTTCCCCAAACTTTGATGAGACAGAAAAAGAGCCGACCGTACTTCCGGCACGTTACCCGAACCTTCTGGTAAACGGTACTTCCGGTATCGCGGTAGGTATGGCGACGAATATTCCGCCGCATAACTTAAAAGAGATCATTGCAGCAGTGGTGAAGATCATTGACAATATCGTGGAAGAGAACCGGGATACCGAGATCGAAGAAATCTTAAAGATCGTCAAGGGACCGGACTTCCCGACCGGAGCAACGATCCTTGGAACCAGAGGAATCGAGGAAGCGTACCGGACAGGCCGCGGCAAGATCCGTGTCCGTGCGGTGACGAATATCGAGACACTGCCAAACGGAAAGAGCCAGATCATTGTCACGGAACTTCCGTATCTGGTCAACAAAGCCAGACTGATCGAAAAGATCGCAGATCTGGTAAAAGAGAAGAAAATCGACGGTATCACGGCATTAAACGACCACTCGAGCAGAGAGGGTATGCGTATCTGCATTGAACTGCGAAGAGATGTCAATGCAAACGTGCTGTTGAATAAACTGTATAAACATACCCAGTTACAGGATACCTTCGGCGTGATCATGCTGGCACTGGTCAACAACCAGCCGAAAGTCATGAACCTGATGGAGATCCTGAAACATTACCTGGCACATCAGGAAGATGTTGTGACCAGAAGAACCCAGTACGATCTGAACAAAGCAAGAGAACGTGCCCATATCCTGGAAGGACTCTTAAAAGCACTCGATAACATCGATGAAGTCATCCGTATCATCCGTGGTTCGGAAAACACCCAGGTGGCAAAAGCAAGATTGATGGAACGCTTTACACTTTCCGATGCACAGGCACAGGCAATCGTAGATATGCGTCTGCGTACACTGACCGGTCTGGAAAGAGAGAAGTTGGAAGCAGAATACAAAGAACTGATGGATCGTATTCGCAGACTGGAAGCCATCCTGGCAGACAGAAATCTGCTGCTTCGCGTGATCCGTGAGGAGATCCTTGCCATCAGTGAAAAATACGGCGACGAGAGAAAGACAGCCATTGGATTTGACGAGTTCGATATTTCCATGGAGGATATGATCCCGAATGAAAATACCGTCATCACCATGACAAAATTAGGTTATATCAAACGAATGACCGTAGATAATTTCCGCAGCCAGAACCGTGGCGGCAAGGGCATCAAGGGTATGCAGACCATCGAGGACGATTATATCGATGAACTGCTGATGACAACGACCCACCATTATCTGATGTTCTTTACGAATATGGGTAAAGTATACCGCCTGAAGGCGTATGAGATTCCGGAAGCTGGAAGAACTGCCCGCGGTACGGCGATCATCAACCTGCTGCAGTTACAGGCAGGTGAGAAGATCACAGCGGTCCTGTCCCTGAAAGATTACAGCCAGGGTCAGTATCTGTTTATGGCAACCAAGAGCGGTATCGTGAAGAAAACACCGATCCAGGATTATGCAAATGTCAGAAAGACCGGTCTTGCGGCGATCTCTCTGAAAGATGATGATGAACTGATCGAAGTAAAATTCACAGATAACAAAAAAGATATCATTCTGGTAACCAAATACGGTCAGTGTATCCGCTTCAAAGATACGGATGTACGAAGCACCGGAAGAGTATCCATGGGTGTTCGTGGTATCAACCTCAGCGACGGGGATGAAATCATCGGCATGCAGCTGTGCTCTCAGGGGGATTACCTTCTGATCGCATCGGAAAAAGGTATGGGTAAACGTACCTCCATGAGCGAATTCTCCGTACAGAACCGTGGCGGAAAAGGGGTGAAATGCTATAAGATCACCGAAAAGACTGGTAATGTTGTAGGTGTCAAAGCGGTTAATGATGACAACGAAGTGATGATGATCACAACCGAGGGAATCATCATCCGAATCGCCTGCTCCGATATCTCGATCCTGGGAAGAATCACATCCGGTGTCAAACTGATGAACCTGGATGAGAAAGTTTCTGTGGCAAGTATCGCAAAAGTACGGGAAAAAGAAGAAAAACCGGAAGAAAATACAGAGGCAAACGAACAGGAAGAGACAGAACAGGAACATACGGAGTCTGAAGAATGAAACGAATTCTGTTAATGGTGTTACGCAATCTCTGGTTTGTCCCGTATGGCTGGTTTAAACTGTGCTATACGGCAGTCCATGTAGAAAAGTACACCGAAGAAGAAAGATATCAGGTATTAAAAATGATCGACCGCCGTGCCAACATCGGCGGTCGCATCACCATCGATGCGTATGGAGTGGAGAATATTCCGAAGCAGGATGGATTTATGTTTTTCCCCAACCATCAGGGGCTGTATGATGTGCTGGCGATCATTGAAGTCTGCCCGCGTCCGTTCTCTGTGGTGATGAAAAAAGAAGTAGCAAATGTACCGTTCTTAAAACAGGTATTTGCCTGTATGAAAGCCATCTCGTTAGACCGTAATGATCTGCGCCAGGGGTTGCAGGTGATCAAACAGGTGGCAGAAGAAGTGAAAAAGGGTCGGAACTATCTGATCTTTGCAGAGGGAACCAGAAGCCGGAAAGGAAATCAGCTTCTTGATTTCAAAGGCGGAAGCTTCAAAAGTGCCGTCAAAGCACAGTGCCCGATCGTGCCGGTGGCTCTGATCGATTCGTATAAGTCATTTGATACCAATTCCATTAAAAAACTGACCGTACAGGTACATTTTCTGGAGCCGATCCCGTATGAAGAGTATCAGGGAATGAAGACAACGGAGATTGCGGCGATGGTAAAAGGACGGATCGAAGATACGATTCGGCAATATGAGGGAAATACGGCAGAAGCATAAAAATAAAAAAAGAAAAATCTAAGATATGTGATGAAACGCTAAGATATGTGATATATTTTAGCGTTCTTTTTTTATACAATAAGATTAGGTACGAGTATGATTGAAAAAATCATAAGTTCCGGAAAAAAACTGGAAAATACCAAAAAAACAGGAGGTACGGAAAATGAAGGGTTTGAAAAAGAAAATGGCTGCCCTCACAGCTGCGGCACTCTGTCTGACATCTATGCCGTTAGACGGTGTACAGGTCGTTTCTGCTGCAACCAGTGTAGACAGCACAGTCAAACTGAAACCGACAGAAGCATCCATCTTCAATGACACCAACGGAGACGGTCTTGGCGAATTTGAAGGATGGGGAACTTCCCTTTGCTGGTGGGCAAACCGAATCGGTTACAGCGACAAACTGACAGAGGAAGCTGCAAAGCTTTTCTTCAGTCCGGAGGGACTGGATATGAACATCGGTCGTTACAACGTAGGCGGTGGAGATGATACAGGAGAAACCACCACAGAGACAGTGCCGGTCAATGAAAAAGCAAAATTCTATGACCTGACAGCAGGAACCTATAGTTACGCAGGAAGCAGCGGAAAAGCGGAGACATATTCGAAAATGGCGGATATGACCTATTCCAAATCGGATGCGGACTTTGGATTTACCAAAGGAGAAAAAGTAGGAAGCTTTACCAAACTCGGATGGATCAACAAACTGTCCGATACAGCAGGATCCGGTGACAACCTGAAATATCAGGTAAATGTAGACGAGAGCGGTGCTTATACCGTAAAAGTCCTGATGACACTGGAAGGAACAAACAGCAGAGATGTTGCACTGGGAGTTACCGCAGGAAGCACCACAGCACAGAGTGTGGTACAGGAAGAACAGCCGGCAGCAGAGGTGCAGAACGAGGAAGACGCACAGGAAGCTGATACACAGGCTGCGGATGTAGAGGAAACCGCAGACGCTGAGGCAGAAGTTGCCGAAGAGGCTGTAGAGAGCCAGGAAGAAATCACACAGGTTGCTGTACAGGCAGCTGCAGAAGATGAATATGTAGCAGATGCAGCTACGGTAAACAACAGTCTGATCGCAGAAGGAACCAACAACGGAAGCCACTGCATGCTGTTCGCAGTAACCTTCAGCAACGTAAAACTGCAGGCAGGAGAAAATACCATCCGTGTGGCAGGAAAATCTGACTGGACACTGGATTTTGTAAAGATGGCAGTAGTGAAAGCCGGTGACGAAGGCGTGGTTCCGGATACTGATGAATTCAAACATGCAGAACATATTGTACGTTCTGATGCAGGTGTTCCGGGATATGCAACGGATGTGACAAAAATCGATACATCCAAACATGATCTGTCCTGGTACACTGAGAATTTTGCAAGAGCAGATGAAAGCTGCGGATATGCATGGAACTATGACTGGGATGCAGATAAAAATCAGATGAATGTACTGAAAGCGGCAGCAAAAGCCAGCGGACAGGACTTTATCGCAGAAGCATTTTCTAACTCACCACCATATTTTATGACAGTAAGCGGATGCTCTTCAGGAAATACCGATTCCAGCAAAGATAACCTGAGAGCAGATTCTGTAAATGCATTTGCCGCATACATGGCAGACGTCATCGAACACTGGGACAACGAAGGTGTGATCAATTTCCAGAGTGTTGATCCGATGAATGAGCCATATACCAATTACTGGGGCGCAAACAGCAACAAATAGGAAGGATGCCATTTTGACCAGGGAGAATCCCAGTCAAGAATCCTGGTTGCCCTGAACAAAGAACTGAAAAACAAAGGCATCAACATGATCATCAGCGGTACCGATGAGACAAGCATTGATACACAGATTTCTTCTTATAATAATCTTTCTGATGAAGCAAAGAATGTAATCAGCCGAATCGATACGCATACATACAGCGGATCCAACAGAGAAGGATTAAAAGAAACTGCACAGAATGCAGGAAAGAACCTGTGGATGTCAGAAGTTGACGGTGCTTATACTGCAGGAACCCATGCAGGAGAGATGACCGCGGCACTTGGTCTTGCACAGCGTATGATGACCGATGTAAACGGACTGGAAAGTTCCGCATGGATCCTGTGGAATGCTATTGATATGCATGCAGACAGCAGCGAAACCGGACAGGCATGGGTAAACAAAGGAAGCAACAATGACTACCTTTCCATGGATGCTCTGGAAAGTAAATGGAAATCAAAATCTTCCAACGGATACTGGGGTCTTGCAGCAGCAGACCATGATAACGAAGAAATTGCCCTGAGTATGAAATATTACGCATACGGACAGTTCTCAAGATATATCCGTCCGGGTTACACCATTATCGGAACCAGCAAAGGAACCACACTTGCTGCATACGATCCGGATGAAAACAAAGCTGTTGTAGTAGCAATGAACACTTCCGATGCAGACAAGACATGGAAATTTGATCTGTCCGGATTTAACACCATGGGTGATAAAGTGACAGCCATCCGTACCAGCGGATCTCTGGACAGTGGAGAACACTGGGCAGATGTCAGCAGCCAGGATGACATTGTAACGGATACAGAAAACAGAAACTTCACAGCTACCATGAAAGCAAATTCCATTACTACTTATATTATTGAAGGCGTAAGCGGAATCAAAGATGCTACCCAGGAAGAAGTTCCGGAAGTAGAACAGGTTACTGTAGAGAAAGATCAGGTAAGCAGCAGCACACCGTGGAACAACAGCACAACCAATATCGCTGCCAATGTAGTAGATGGTAATTACAGCACATTCTTTGATGGCGTAAGCAATGGTTATGTAACACTGGATCTGAAAGAAATGACAGAGATCGGTGCCATCGCCTATGCACCTCGTAGCGGCTATGCAGGTCGTTGTGTGGGAGCAACCATCTACGGATCCGAAGACGGAGAAAACTGGACGGAATTATATACCATCGAAGAGACTCCTTCCGAGGGAAAAGATACCATCGTATATTACACAGACTTTAATGTAAATGAAGCACCGACCTGCAGATACATCAAATACGCAGTCGGAGCAAATGGTAACTGTAACCTGTCAGAACTGAAAGTATATCGTCTGTTACATACCACAACAAAAAATCTGACAGCACATTATGACATGTCCGTAGCAGATGACAAACTGACAGACGTATCCGGAAAAGGAAACGATGCAACCCTTCATGATATTACAGAAGCAAGCGTTGCTACTTACGGAGAGGAAAGCGTTCTTCACTTTAACAAAGACGGATATGCAGATATCCCGGCAGGACTGGTAGGTGCAGACGGACAGTTTACTGTTCAGGCAACCTTTAGTACACAGACACAGGCAAACCACTGGCTGTGGTGCTTCGGACGTACCGTAGCAAGCTGGCCGAACGTAGATCATTATGTGTTCGTCGGTGTAAACTCCGACCAGAACAACTATAAAGGAAACGTTCTGGCAGCAATCAGCTCCAATGGTGAAGTAAGAATGGATGCACCGGCAGAAAAACCGGGTGCAGGTTATACAACCGTAACCATAACCTCTGATGGAACCAAACTGTCCATGTACATGGATGGCGTACTGGTATCCGAGAAAACACATGGCAAAGACGTCACAGACGCTATGCCGTCAGAAGGAGAACTGGGATATATCGGAAAATCCTTATATAACGGAGATCCGCTTCTGAAAGCAAATGTATCCGATATCAGAATCTGGAATACTGCACTGACTGCTGACCAGGTACAGGCAGAAACTCCGGATGAGACAGAAAAAACCAACATGCTTCTGGCAGATATCCAGACAGCAATGTTAAATGGCAATTCCTCTACAGATGAAGTTGTTACCGATCTTGCATTCCCGACCAGTATGGACGGATATGATCTGACATGGAACGTTCCGGAAAACGATGCAATCGCTCAGAACGGAAAAGTAACACCTCCGGCAGAAGATGTCAATGTGACAATCACTGTTTCCTACGGAGACGGAAAGAGTGCAGAATTTGCTGTAAAAGCACCGGGAGAAAATATCGGCTCCACGCTGCAGAAAGCATATGATGAACTGGATATTCCAAACAAAGATGATGTACGCGGAAACATTACTCTTCCGGAAACCACAGAAAGCGGTGTGACCATCACCTGGGCAACCGATCATCCGGAAATCGTGGATGTGGCATCTCATGAAAATGAAGGATACGATCCGACACCTGCAGGTACGGTAACAAGACCGCAGGAAGATACAACCGTAACCATGACAGCAACCCTCTCCTATAAAGGAGAAACCCTTACAAAAGAAATCGTTATTCAGGTAAAAGCGAAAGCAGCAGCTATCCAGGATGGCGATTACACCGATTACTTCTTCGCATACTTTGCAGGCGAAGGATATTCCGATGGAGAACAGATCTACTTCGCATCCAGCCAGGATGGTCTGAACTGGTCTGATCTGAATGATAACAATCCGATCCTTACTTCCACCATGGGAGAAAAAGGTGTCCGTGATCCGTTTATCATCCGTTCACCGGAAGGAGATAAATTCTATCTGATCGCCACAGACCTGAAGATCAATGGCGGAAACGGATGGGATGCAGCACAGAACAGTGGAAGCCAGAGCCTGATGATCTGGGAATCCACAGACCTTGTAAACTGGTCCGAACAGAGAATGGTAGAAGTATCTGCCAAGATCGAAGCAGGATGCACCTGGGCACCGGAAGCGACCTATGATCCGCAGACCGGAGAATATGTTGTATACTGGGCATCCAGAACACCGAACAAAGATACCAAACAGAGACTGTATTATGCAAAGACCCGTGATTTCTACAGCTTCACAGAACCACAGCTGTGGATCGATTACGATCAGTCCAGCATCGATACAACCATGATCGAAGAGAACGGAACGTACTACCGTTTCACCAAGAATGAGGGTGGTTCCACCAACTCACTTGGTGCAAAGACAAAAACTATTTTCTTAGAGAAGAGTAATCAGGTACTTGGAACCTACGCACAGATTGCATCAGAAAGCCTGAATGCCAATCAGTATGTAGAGGGACCGACCATCTTCAAGCTGAACAGCGATGATGCAGATACAAATACCTGGTGCCTGCTGGTAGATGATTTTGGCGGCGGCGGATACTATCCGTTACTGACCACAGATCTGGAAAGCGGCGTATTTACAAAACCGGAAGCCGGAACTTATAAGATGCCGTCAAGAGCAAGACACGGCACACCGATCCGTATCACAAAAGCAGAGTATCAGGCTGTTATGGCAGCATACGGAACACCGGATAAAGTAGATACCTATGCGATCGACGGAACACCGGTACTGCCGGAAACTGTAACCGTTGGCGGTGCAGAGACAGCAGTTGCCTGGAATCTGGACGGCGTAAGCTTTGAAGGAAATCCATACAGCTATGTAACAGTAACAGGAACAACAGCAAACGGAAAGACAGCAACAGCAGAAGTTCAGCTGCTGCCAAAAGATCTGGAATACATGGTTGACTGTAACAACACAGGATCTTCCACCTGGGAAAAAGTAAAAGCAGCCGTACCGGGACTGAAGAATGCAGATGCAGCAGATCAGGCAAAAACGGATGACAATACCTGGGGTTACACCAGCGTGGTAGGCGATTCCGGAGATATCAAAGGATTCAGCCAGTCCAGCGTAAGCAACCCGTACACCGGCGGATGGTGGGCACGTTCCAATAAGAACATCACTTACCAGTTCACACTTCCGGCAGGTGAGCACACCATAATGCTTGGAAGCACCGGATGGTGGAGCATGAACCGTGAAATGGATGTATATTACAGCGTAAACGGAGAAAACGAAACCAAACTGTGTGATTTTGATGCAGTCAAGAGTGCAGAGTCTTATGCACAGGGAACCATTACACTGGAAAAACAGGCAGTGGTAACCATCACCATCAAGAAAGCTGCAAGCGATGATCCGATCGTAAGCTGGATCAGCGTAAGCGGTCAGGAAGCACCGGAATCGAAACCTGTAGATAAGAGTGAACTGCAGAACCTGTATGATGCAAACAGTGGAAAAGAACAGGGTAACTACACAGACGAAAGCTGGAAATCCTTTACCACAGCATTAGAAGCAGCGAAAGCAGTACTGGACAACGAAGCAGCAACCGAAGAACAGGTAGCAGCAGCAACCACCGCTCTGGAAGAAGCAGTCAAAGGACTGACAGAGAAAGAGCCGGAACCAGTACCGGTAGATAAGAGCAAACTGCAGAACCTGTACGATGCAAACAGTGGAAAAGAAAAGGGCAACTACACAGACGAAAGCTGGAAAGTTTTTGAAACCGCACTGGAAAGTGCAAAGGCAGTGCTGGATAATGCAAATGCAACCGAAAAAATGGTACAGGCAGCAGCAGAAGCACTGAAAGCAGCTGTTGACGGACTGACAGAGAAGACTGTTGATCCGGAACCGACACCAACACCATCTACAAAGGTAGATAAAACAAACCTGTCCAACCTGTATGAACAGTACAAGGATATGAAACAGGGCAATTACACCGATGCAAGTTACAAAGCATTTACCACAGCTCTCGAAGCTGCAAAGACCGTTCTGGAAGCAGAAGCACCGACCCAGGAAGAAGTCAGCAAAGCATACAGCAATCTGAATGATGCAGTTAAGGGGCTGGTGACAAAGAGCACACAGACATCGGGCAGCAGCCAGGGAACTACAACCAAGCCGGGAAGTTCACAGAACGGAACAGGCACAAAAACATCCAATACAGCAAAAACAGCAGACCGTACACCGATCGCAGCTACAGCTGGTGTAATGCTGGCAGCAATGTTGGTTGCAGTGCTTGCTTGGAGAAAAAAGGAAGCCTTGAAAAATAAAGAAAGGTAAGCAAAGTATGAAAAAGAGCAAAATGACACGCAGTAAAAAAGCGATTTTTGCCGGATTTTTAAGTGCCGCTATGGTGGCACAGTCCGTTTCAGCATTTGCAGCAGAAGCCGGTGGAGAATATCTGCCGGATCTGCAAACGCAGAATCAGGAAGTTGTTTCTGAGACAGCAGGGGAAAGTTCCCCTGCTGCAGAAACAGCACCGGAAGAAACCGTTGCACCGGAAACAGCGGTGCAGACAGAGGAAAATTCTGTTGCAACACAGGAAGCGTCTGTGGAGAAAAAGACTTTTACAGATGCAGAAATTGCAGCAAATGATGGCGTGATCTATCTGGCGAACTGCGGATCTTCTGACACATCCGTAACACCGTCAGGATCCAAACGTGGTTTATATCAGGGAAATGTGGATCAAGCATATGATACAGATGCTTCCACAGGATATAACTGGGGCTATGTAGAGGATGCAACTTACTCTGCAACAGCCCGCGGCGGAGATACCACACTGAAAGGATCTTACCGTTATCAGTCAGACAAGATCACCTATGAAGCAGGAAAATCCGGAATCGAATATCAGTTTGAAGTACCGGAAGGTGATTACAAAGTTACCGTAGGTATCGATAACCCATGGAGCAAGTGGGGAACCAAAACAGAAGATATCATTCTGGAAGGACAGAAAGTAGAGTTCGGACTTACCGCCAAAGATTTCGAAAAAGAATATGAAGTAACGGTAACCGACGGAACCCTGAATGTCTTTGTACAGAGTACAAGCAGATCTTCCACAAGCGATGACCCGGTTCTGAATTATATCGTGGTAAAAACAGAAACCGGTGAAGCAGATCAGCTGGAAGTTCTGGCAAATGTAATCAAAAATTACACAGAAAAAACAGAGGGAAAAACCTATAAGAAAGCAACCAAAGAAGCATTTGATCAGGCGATTGCAGATGCACAGAAACTGGTAGATGAAAAATCTACCGATACCGATGCGATCAAAGCTGCAAAAGAAGCCATCGAGACTGCCTTTGATGCACTGGTAGAAACTCATATTGAAACTTATACATCCATCACCGGAACCGATGCAGCCAGAATCTATGATGACAATGGCGAAGCCATTCAGGCTCACGGTGGTCAGGTACAGAAGATCGGTGATACCTATTACTGGCTGGGTGAGGACCGTACCAACGGATACCGTCCGATGCCGGGTGTTCATCTGTATTCTTCCAAAGATCTCTACAACTGGAAAGACGAAGGCGTTGTCTTAAGAACCATGGACAACTACGAACAGTTCGAGACAGATGATTACTTCAAGAATCTGTACGGAGATCTGACAGAAGCAGAGAAGAAAGATATCTATGTGGACCTGTGGGCAGAAGGATGCGTCATGGAACGTCCAAAGATGCTGTATAACGAGAAAACAGGAAAATATGTCATCTGGTTCCATGCAGACGGAACAAGCCCGTATGCAAGCGACAGCAGTTCCAACTATGCGAAAGCAAAAGCTGGTATCGCGATCGCGGATTCTGTCAACGGACCATACAAACTGCTGGGAAGCTACATGCTTGCCGGAGATTACAGTAACCATGGATTTGACTCCGTGAGCGGACATGTCCGTGACATGAACCTGTTTAAAGATGATGATGGAACAGCATACGTAATGTACTCTTCCGAAGGTAATGCGGTAATGTATATCGCAAAACTGAACGATGAATACACAGGACTTGTAAAAGATGCTTCCGAGATGAAACTGGGAGAAGACTTCTGCATCAGCAGTACCGATTCCAGAGAAGGTCCGGCGATGTTCAAATATCGCGGAAAATATTATCTGATTACTTCCGGCTGTACCGGATGGGCACCAAACCAGGCAGCGTACTCTGTTGCAGACAGCCCGTTAGGACCATGGAAACGAGTAGGAGATCCGTGTATCGGAGATACCTCCAAAACAACCTTTGATACCCAGAGTACCTGTGTCATTCCGGTAGATGCGGAAAACGGAAAATTCATCTACATGGGAGACCGCTGGTACAATCCGGATAACGGAAAAGATCTGAGCGATTCCAGATATGTATGGCTCCCGATCGAATTCGGATCAGGCGATACTATCATGCTGAAAAATTACAGCAACTGGACACTGGATGAACTCGAAGGCAAAGGAAGCATCGATGTAACAACGAAACTTCCTGAGACCGCAGAAAGCATCAGTGAACTGCAGAGTGCACTTCCGTCCACAATTAATGTTGAGATCGGCGGAAAGGCATATAACAACCAGGCAGTAACCTGGACCATTAACGATGCAGACAGCCTTGGCGAATATTCGTTGGGTGAAGTTACTGTTACAGGAACACTTGCAGATCTGAACAGAGAAATTACAACCAAAGTATTCTGCTGTCCGAAAGGACTGACTTATTTTGCAGACTGCTATACAAACGGAGACAATACCTCTTCTGTATTTGAAAAATTCGCAGAGACTGCAAACAACCTGAAAAACACGGTATCCGATCAGAAATACGGAAAAGATGTCGATGTAAACTGGGGTTACACAAGTACACCGGGAGCATCCGGCGGAAGCAGCTCTGAAGATATGGGTTCCAAAGGAAGCGGCGACTTCTTTGATACCGGCTGGTGGGCAACCAGCGGCCATACCATTGAGTACGGTTTCGAACTGGATCCTGGAAACTATGTAGTTGCCACCGGATTCAACGAATGGTGGAGCAGCACCAGAGGAATCACAGTAACCGTATCTTCTGTAGATGCTGACGGTAACCAGACCGAACTGGGAACCGGAAGTGCAAGCCTTTCTTCCAGCAAGACACAGGACAGAAACGAAGTAGCAGTAACCGTTCCGGAAGGTTCTGACCACATTCTGGTAACGATCAGCAAAGCATCCGGAAGTGATCCTGTATTAAGCTGGATCGGTATTATCGATACCAAAGCAAAAGCTCCGGAAGTAAAAAATCTTCTGACAAACGGAAGCTTTGAAAACGGAACCGATGGCTGGTCTCTGGGAAATGGTGCAACCATTGAAGAAGACAGCGAAGCTCCGGACGGAACACATTATCTGCATGATAATGGAAGCAAAAACTCCTGGGGAGATGGAAGTTCCAGCGACAAAACAAACTATCCGATCAGCGTAGAACCGGATACCGAATATGTATTAACCGGAAGTATCAAAGTAAGCGGCAGCGGATGCTACTGGGCAGGCGCAAGAGTAGCCGGAAAAGAAATCTACTGTGTGGCAGCAACAGACAGCAGCTATACCGATACAACCGATACCGACAGCAAACTGGCAGCAGCAGTAAAACCGGGAGCAACGGAGTGGACACCTTTTGAGATCCGCTTTACCACACCATCTGATGTAACGACACTGGATGTATATACCTGGGCAGATAACGGTATCCAGGGTTATCTGGACAATCTGGTACTGACACCGGTATCTTCTGATCTGGACTGGACGGCATTTGACAAAGCAGTAGAAGATGCAGACAGCCTGCAGGCAGCAGACTACAAAGAAGCATCCTGGGCAGAATTCCAGGCTGTTGTAGAAGAAGCAAAAGCATTTAAGAAAAATGCAACAGAAGCAACAAAACAGAGAGAGATCCGTCTGATGATCAAGAAACTGGAAGAAGCAAAAGAAGCTCTGATCCCGGTAAATGATCCGGATGGAAATGCTACTTATTATGTAGATGCCGAAAACGGTAACGATGTAAACGATGGAACAACACCGGAAACTGCATGGAAGACTTTAACAAAAGCATCCTCCATCCGTAAAATGACAGAAGGCGGAAGTATCCTCCTGAAAGCAGGCTGCGTATGGAACGGTGAACAGCTGGAAGTAAGAAATGCTGAAGGAACAGCAGAAAACCCGATCGTGATCGGAAGCTACGGTGAAGGCGAAAAACCGGTGATCAACGGACAGGGCGCACCGTGGGATGCAGACAGCAAAGAAGAACTTGCAGCAGTACATATCTACAACAGTGAAAACATTGTTGTGGAAAATCTGGAAATTACCAACTGGGATAGTTCTGTAAGCGGTGACTATACACAGAGCAGCAAACTGTTATCCGGTCTGGTAGTGGAAAACCAGGACAAGGGAGACCTTGCAAATGTTACAGTAAGAAACAACAAGATTCATGATGTCAACGGTAAGATGGCAGGCGGCGCAGACAAAGCAGCCGGCGGACTGATCGTTGTAGTAACCGGATCCGGAAGCAATCATACCGGTACGGTAGAATCCAAATACAGCAACCTTACCATTGAAGGAAACGAAGTATACAGAGTAAGCCATGAAGCAATCTACATGGAAAGCGTATGGGCAAGCCGTACTCTGGTTGGCGGAACAAGCAGCGATACCGGATACCAGAACGCAGGAAACAGCAAATGGATCGGCAGCAGCAACGTTGTGATCAACAGCAACTATGTACACGATGTAGCAGGTGATGGTATTGTACCGATCAATACATCAGAAGCAATCGTGGAATACAACCTGATTGATAACTCCGCAGACACCAACTGGAATTATTCCGGTAACCCGAACCATGCAGCACTGTGGGCATGGGATGCAGATAATGTAACCTTCCGTTACAACGAAGCATGCAACACAAGTAAAGCAGGATGGAACCTGGGAATCTCAGGAACCAACGACAGTATGGCATTTGACTTTGACTATGGTTTACAGAACTGTCTGTATGAGTACAACTACAGCCATGATAACTATGGTGGATTCCTGATGCTTTGTCCGGGACCTGGAGCAACTGTAAACAATATTGCAAGATACAATGTCAGCGTAAATGACGGTCTGTATGACGGCGCACCGATGATCCGTCTTGGCGGAGGAAAATACGGTTCCAACGGCGTACAGATTTACAACAACACCATGTACTGGGCAGACAGCAATTACTCTGTAGCACTGACTCCGACCTCTAACTGGGAAGGAAGCGTTGTAAAAGATGTAACTGTAAGCAACAACATTTTCTATGGACCTGCAAAAGCAGACAGCGTGAAGACAGACGGCGTAACCTACAGCCACAACCTGGTTTACGGTGGCGCACAGGATGTTTATACCGCAACAGTAAATGATGATACTACTGTTGTAGCAGACCCGCTGTTTGTAAATGTAAAAGATTATATAAAAGGAACATGGGAAAACGGAAAAACAACACTGGGAACAGCAGAAGGCTTTAAACTGCAGGCAGGTTCTCCGGCCATCGATGCAGGAGCAGCACATGAAGATGCACCGGCAGTACAGCCAGACAGCGTAAAATCTGAATTGGTTGCAAATACAAATGAAAAACCATCCAGAGATTACTATGGAACAAAACTGACCGATGGAAAGATCGATATCGGAGCAAACGAATACAAAGAAGCAGAACCTCAGCCGGAACCGGTAGACAAGAGTGAACTGCAGAAACTGTACGATGAAAACAGTGGAAAAGAACAGGGTAAGTACACAGATGACAGCTGGAATATCTTTACCACAGCATTAGAAGCAGCAAAAGCGGTACTGGATAACGCAGATGCAACCGCAGAGCAGGTAGCAGCAGCAACCACAGCTCTGGAGGAAGCAGTCAAAGGATTGACAGAAAAAGCTCC